>Ga0136563_100012_pt1 | contig 75427 bp, 86 predicted proteins | sample AntCluMetagen315_FD_104932 | JGI IMG/M metagenome (GOLD analysis project Ga0136563, IMG submission 104932) | Saline lake microbial communities from Club lake, Antarctica - Metagenome #315 | ecosystem: Environmental > Aquatic > Non-marine Saline and Alkaline > Saline | place: Antarctica: Club lake...
CGTCGCGAATCTTCCACGTGTCCTGCAACAGCGAGTAGTCGTTGTCCAGAATGACGACGTTCTCGCCGGTCCGGGCATCCGAAAGTACGTAGTTCCCCGCGACGTCGATGATGCCGCCGGCTTTCACTGTGAACACCTCGTTCCCGTCGGCGTCGACGAAGGGGAACTCCTCTTTCATCTTCAGCATCTTCTGTTTACCCCGGAGGACGACGTTCCCGTCGGCGTCGAGCGCCCTGTACTTGTTTCGGACGAGCCCCTGCTCGACCGTGTAGCGGTCGTCGGTGAGCTCGATTCCCTCGATATCGTACGCTCGAGTATCGCTCATCGGATTCCACCTCACACTACCCGAACTTGAAACCACTAGGTTCTCACATGTCGGTCGGGGTTCGAGCGCATCCCGACAGAATGGATTCGACGGAAGCGGTAACAGCCGCGGTCGAGAGCGGTGCCTCGATCGTCGATCGCTCAGTCGATCAATCAGTCACCATCGGTGACCGGAAGATCGACGGGAGCGCCGTCGGCGAAGACGCTCGGTTCCCGGATGATGCCGTCGAGGTGGATCGGCGCTTCGGTGTCGCCGCCGATCCCCGCGTCGTCGCCGATCGCGATGTGGACGGTGCCGCCGGCCTTCTCGTCCAGGAGGACCGAGCCGACGAGGTCGGAGACGGCGACGTTGGTGCCGATTCCCAGCTCCGCGAGATTGTACGCGGCGTCGCCGGCCGTCTCCGCGGCGTCCTCGACCGTCTCGCGAATATCGTCGTCCGAGATGCGGGTGACGAACCCGTCTTCGACCGCGAACGAGAGCGTCCGACCGTCCTCGAGCAACCCGTGGGGCATCATCGTCCCGTCGACGACGAAGGTCCCGTCGGCGGTTTCGGGGCTGATGAACACCTCGCCGGCGGGGAGGTTCGACATCTCGCCGGGATCGTGGACGATGCCGGTGTCGGCGAGCCACTCGCGGTCGCCAACGCCGAACGTGATGTCGGTGCCGGCCTCGGTCGTGACGCGGACCTCGTCGGCCCCCGCGACCTGCTCGCGGACCGCCTCGCAGTGGGCCGCGATCGACTCGTAATCTGCTGCCAGCCCCGTTGTGAAGACGTCCTCGGTGATCCCCGGGAGCGTCGCGACCCGCGCCCCGGCCTCGTTCGCGTCCGTGCGGGCGCGAGTGTGACTCAGGCTCTTGGTCGTCGGCGCGAGGACGACGTCGGCCTCGGCCATCGCCGCCGCCACCGGAGCGGGGGGCTCGCCGCCGTGGGTCTCGCCCGGTGGATAGCGGACGATCACGGCGTCATCGGTGATTTCGCTCGCGACCTCGTAGATCGCCTCCCCGATCGGAGCCCGGTCGTCGTCGGTGACGACCGCACACGACTCTCCCGACTCGAGGCCCAGACACTGGCGGACCGCCGTCTCCGCCGCGGCTCGAAGTGCTGTCATATGCGAGTGTGCGGCGAGCGGGCCGATATGTCTTGCCCTCGGTCGCGCTCGCGGGTTCTCGGGCAGTCTCGCTCGACGATTCGTCCCGCTGGATCAGGTCGAACGGACGGATCGATCGGCTCGAGTGCCGTGCGAACCGGTACCGAGATCGGCCTCGAGAGCGATCGAGAACTCCGATTCGAGTAAGAATCGGCTGCGAGTCCTCGAAACGATTATCCCGCTCGGTGGTTCACTCCCGGGTACATGCAACAGGTCGCAATCAACGGCTACGGTACGATCGGCAAGCGCGTCGCGGACGCCGTCCGGCAACAGCCCGACATGGAGGTGCTGGGCGTCGCGAAGACGCGCCCGAACTTCGAGGCCGAGACGGCGATCCAAAAGGGGTTCCCGCTCTACGCGGCAATCGAAGAGCGCGAGGAACTGTTCGCCGAGGCCGGCCTCGAGATCGCGGGCCCGGTCGAGGAACTCGTCGCCGAGGCCGACGTCGTCGTCGACGCAACGCCCTCGGGAATCGGGGCCCAGAACAAGGAACTCTACGAGGAGCACGATACGCCCGCGCTCTACCAGGGCGGTGAGGACGCCGAACTCACCGACGTGAGCTTCAACGCGCGCTCGAACTTCGAGAACGCCGTCGACGCCGATCACGTACGCGTCGTCTCCTGTAACACGACCGGCCTCTCTCGAGTCATCGCGCCGCTCCGGGAGGCCTACGGCGTCGAGAAGGTCCGCGCGACGCTCGTCCGTCGCGGTGGCGACCCCGGCCAGTCCGACCGCGGGCCGATCAACGACATCCTCCCGAACCCGGTGACGATCCCCTCCCACCACGGTCCCGACGTCGAGACCATCTTCCCCGACCTCGACATCGACACGCTCGGGATGAAGGTGCCCGCGACGCTGATGCATATGCACAGCCTCAACGTCACCCTCGAGGAGGAAGTCGACGCGAGCGAGGTCCGCGAACTGTTCGCCGACGAGTCGCGTCTGTTCTTGATCCCCGAGCGGCTGGACATCGACGGCAGCGGGACGCTCAAGGAGTACGCACTGGACGCGGGCCGGCCGCGCGGCGACATCTGGGAGAACTGCGTCTGGGAGGAATCCGTCTCGACCGTCGGGCGCGATCTCTACCTGTTCCAGGGAATCCACCAGGAGAGCGATGTCGTACCGGAGAACGTCGACGCGATCCGGGCCGTGACCGGCAGTGCCGACGCCGCAGAGAGCATCGAGACGACCAACGAGACGCTGGGAATCGGACTGTAAGGTCGCGGATTCGCGCCCCGATCGTATAGCGACGACAGAAAGTTTTTGCCGCCTGGTGGCTTACTGTCTGTCATGCGCCGAGACGACCGCGACGAACCCTTCGACGACCTGTTCCGCGAGATTGAGCGAATGATGAACGAGATGATGAACGGCGCGGACGCCAACGTGGACTTCAACTCCTCGAATACCGTCGATAACGGCTTCGGGATGGATACCCACGTCGACATCCACGAGACCGACGAGGAGGTCCGCGTCGTCGCGGATCTCCCCGGCGTCGAGAAGGACAACATCGAACTCGAGTGCGACGGCAAGACGCTGACCATCTCCGCCGAGAGCGAACACCGCCAGTACGACGAACGCGTCTCGCTGCCGACCCGCGTCAACGAGCACACCGCGTCCGCGACCTACAACAACGGCATTCTCGAGGTCGTCTTCGATCGCGCCGAACAGTCGTCGGACATCAGCCTCGAGTAATCGGGCTGCTCGCGGTCGAATCGACTCGGTATCGGTTGCTTCATACGGACTGCTGTCAGTCAGTTCCGGAACAACCACAGGACGGTTCGCGGTTACTCCGGTACATCGGTACAATAGACCGTATCAGTCCGCGACGTCGCGTATCGCGGCCGCGAGCCGATCGTAGAACTCCGGCTCGTACTTCGTCTCCTCGTCGATCGTCGGTCGCGCGTTCGTCTCGTTGATCACCAGTTTCTCGCCGGTCTCGAGCAGATCGACGCCCAGGAAGGGGATCTCGAGTTCGGCCGCGACCGATTCGGCCAGGTCGCGCCACGGTTCGGGGAGGTCGATCCCGGTCGCTTCCGCCCCGCGGTGGACGTTGTGTTTCCACTGGCCCTCGCGAACCGCGTCATCGGGGAGCCGGCGCTCGACCGCGCCGACGTACTCTCCCTCGAGCACCATCACCCGGTAGTCGGTCGCATTCGGGAGGTACTCCTGGACCAGAAACGACTGGTCGCCGGTCGCCTTGTAGTCGTGGACCAGCGAGAGGTAGTCACAGATCCCGAGGAAAGAGTCCAGATCGTGGGCTTTCGCGACGCCGACGCCCCGCGTCGTCGAGTTCGGTTTGACCACGACCGGCGGCTCGAACCGCTCGAAGACCTCGACCAGTTCGGCCTCGCCGACATCGTTGGAGACGTAGACGGACTCCGGTACCGGAAGGGCGGCCCGCTCGAGTCGCGCCAGTACCTCGGCCTTGTTCCGTGAGGTCAACACCGTCTCGTGGTCGTTGAGCCACGGGATCTCGAGCAGGGCGTCCGCGACGCCGCCCTCCATCAGCCGACCGGGATAGACGAAGCCGACGTCGTAGTCGTCGGGCGACCACGGCGGGTCGCCGAGCGCGACCGTGCGCTCACGTACGGGCACGTGATGTACCTGTATATCGCGCTCGGCCAGCGGCCCCTGCATCCGCCGAAACGTCTGTTTCTCGTTGGCGACCGCGAGATCGATCATACGCGGTACTCGGAGTAGACGGACAAAAAGGTGCTCGAGACGGGATTCTCGAGAGCAAGACGCGGTGGCCGGGAGCGGGCTCCGAGCGCTGCGAGGAGCCCGCAACCCGGGGGAGGGCAGGCGATTCACCGATACTCACCGCGAGTGAGTGCCGAAGGCACAAGCGAGCGGGCCGACGACTGATGTGAGCGAGGACTGAAAGGACGAGTGAACGGAGGGAGGAGTGCTTTTAATCGAAGTTTTGCCGAGGGCGCGGCTTCGCCGCGCCCGCAGAGCAAAACTTCGTTTTACGCTATTAGTTCTTCCTCGCCGCGCTCGATGACGATGCGACACGGCGGCGAGATCTTGTTGTAGGAGCGACGGAGCGCGTCCTTGGCGAACTCGGCGTCGTCGATGTCACACCAGATGGTGAAGATGCGCTCGCCGGCGCCCATTCGGGCGGCGGTGCCGACGATTTTCCCGAACGCCTGGCGCATTCCGTCGGAGACACGGTCCGCCCCGGCACCCGTCGCCTGCTTGTTCTCCCGAATGACCTGGTGGGGGAACTTCCGCAGGATCATCTTGTAGTTGTTCTCGCCGGCGTTTTTCAGCATGTGACGGTTCGCCGAGAGGCGCGAGGCCTCGAGGCTTCCGTGACGGAGCTGGACCTCTTCTTCCGTGATGAGGCTCATCTGGACGGGGTAGTCGTCGGGATCCGCTTTGACGTCGCCCATCTTGTGCTGTGCGATCTTCGAGCCAGGGATACCAGTAATGTATTCGCGGCGCGTGTAGGCCGGCTTACTGATCTCCCGGTACATGGAGGCGGGCTTGTCTGACATGGTTGTGATTACTTAGAAAAACGGAGGCCCACCGGGCGGATAAAGGCTTCGAAGCGCCGCGTCGGACAGCACCGCGGTTGATCACCGCGAGCGAACCGCGGGTCGTCGGGACCGACGGCCGGTGTCCCGGCTGGTGACAGCGGTGTCGACTCGAGAACGGGTCGGCGTCCCCAACGCGGTCGGCCGTTCGAAACGGCAGGTTCCGAACTCAGTTCGCGACGACGTACGCCGACCCGGTCTCCTCGATCAGCCCCTGACTCGAGAGCGACGAGAGCACGCTCAGGATGGTGAGCTTCTGCATGTTCAGGAGTTGGCTCAGGTCGCCGGTCGTCGCCCCGCCGGTGGCCTCGAGGGTGACGTACACGAGTTTGCTCTGCGCGGAGTCGAGTTCGGTCGGAAGCGGGCTGAGTCGGTCGGTCGATTGCGTATCTTGCATCAACATACTAACAGCATCCACGAACTCCTGTATAAGTCTATGGTGCAGAGGATATAGATTGCCTAGTGGATATTATTGTGGTTATATTGCGTGGAGGCGAGAACGCAGCGCGATCGAAAAACTGGCTGAGACGGATTGCTGTAACGGGTTCCCCGCCACGATTGCGCGGTCCATCCACTCTCTCGACCGGCGGTCCCGGCGGCGTATTTAAGGTTCCGCCGCCAAAATCACTCTACATGAGGAGTTTTCGGATCGGATCCCTGTTCGGGATCCCGATCAAACTGGATCTGACGTTCCTGTTGGTGCTCCCGCTATTCGCGTATCTCATCGGGGCACAGATCGAGGACGTCGCTGGGATACTGAACGACGGGTTAGCGGCGGGAATCGACGTCGGAGCCATCACCGGCGGTTCGATGTCGTGGCTGCTCGGGCTGGCCGCGGCGATCGGGCTGTTCGTCGGCGTCGTGCTCCACGAACTCGGCCACTCGCTGACCGCTCGACGATATGGGTTTCCGATCGAGTCGATCACCCTCTGGCTGTTCGGCGGCATCGCCTCCTTCTCGGAGATGCCCGAAGACTGGCGACAGGAACTCAATATCGCCGTCGCCGGGCCGATCGTCAGCATTCTGGTCGGCGTCGCCTCCTACGCGCTCTTCGTCGTCACCCCCGAAAGCCTCGACGGCGCACGATTCGTCCTGGGCTATCTCGCCGTCCTGAACGTCGCGCTCGCCATTTTCAACATGCTTCCCGCGTTCCCGATGGACGGGGGACGGGTGCTGCGAGCGCTGCTCGCTCGCAGTCAACCGTACGCGCAGGCGACCCAGCAGGCCGCCAGCATCGGGAAACTGTTCGCGGTCCTGATGGGACTGTTCGGCCTCTTTTCGGGGAACATCATCCTCATCGGCGTCGCCTTCTTCGTCTATATCGCCGCCTCGAGCGAGGCCCAGCAGGTGACGATGAAGGCGGCCTTCCAGGACGTCACCGTCGGCGACATCATGACGCCGGCGAACGACCTCCACACCGTCGAGCCCGAGACAACGGTCGCGGAGCTGATCCAGCGGATGTTCACCGAGCGCCACACCGGCTATCCGGTCGTCGATACGAACGCGTTCGAGGGGGAGCGACTCATCGGCCTCGTGACGCTGACCGACGCCCGCGAGATCGAACCGGTCGAACGCGACGCCTACACCGTCGAAGACGTGATGACGACGGAGTTGCAGACGATCACCCCCGATTCCGACGCGATGGCCGCCATCGATCAGATGCGAGAGCACGATATCGGTCGGCTGCTCGTGGTGGATAACGACGACCTCGTCGGGTTGATCTCGCGAACCGACGTGATGACCGCGTTCGACATCGTCCAGCAAAGCGGTGCGATCGCTCCCTCGAGTCGGCCGCGGACGGCGGACTGAGGGACATTCACAAGCCGGTTTTGGAGCGACGTGTTCCCCGAACAAACGGTTTAACCGTAGTCGGGGCTGACGCTGTACCGATGCCACCGGCCATCGAGACCGTTGATCTCGTAAAGGAGTACGGCGATCTGCGCGCCCTGCAGGAGCTATCGCTGACCGTCGAGGAGGGCGAATTCTTCGGCCTGCTCGGCCCCAACGGGGCGGGCAAGACGACGTTCATCAACACGCTGGTCGGCCTGGTCCGCAAGACCGGCGGCGAGGCGCGCGTCTTCGGCCACGACGTCGAGGACGACTACCGGGAGGCCCGCGACGCGATCGGCCTCGCCCCACAGGAGTTCAACGTCGACCGATTCTTCTCGATCAGAGAAGTACTGAAACACAAGGCGGGCTACCACGGCGTTCCGGACGCCGAAGCCGCCGACCGAGCCGACGAGGTTCTCAAACGCGTCGGGATCTACGACAAGCGCGACGAGCGCTTCGACTGGCTCTCCGGCGGGATGAAACGCCGACTCCTGCTCGCTCGAGCCCTGGTCACCGAGCCCGACCTGCTCATCTTGGACGAGCCGACCGCCGGCGTCGACGTCCAGCTCCGCCACGACCTCTGGGAACTCGTCACCGAACTCAACGAGGAGGGGACGACGATCCTGCTGACGACCCACTACATCGAGGAGGCCGAACGGCTCTGCGACCGCGTCGCAATCATGAACGAGGGCCGGAAGGTGACGGTCGCGACCCCGGACGAACTCAAGGGGCGCGGCACCGATACCATCGCCGTCCGCCTCGAGTCACCGCCCGCGAGCGCACCCGAACTCGGTACGTACGCACACGAAGCGACAGTCTCCGGCGACCTGCTCGAGGTCCGCGTCGACGACGGCGGTTCGACTGCACCGCAGTTGCTCAACGACCTCGAGGCGATGGGCCACGAGATCGCCGACCTCGAGATCACCCGAACCTCGCTCGAGGAGATATTCGTCGATCTGACCCGGAGCGAGGATCGGACCGTGACCCGATCCGGAACCGAGGGTACGGAGGACGCCAACACCGGCGATGGCGAGGCGACCCCGTCGAAGACCGAACGAGAACGAGAGCAGGAGGGAGTCGCCTGATGCTGTCGGTCGGCTTCCGCGCGCTCTTCCGGCGCGAGATCCTGCGATTCGTCCGCCGGCCCAAGAACACGTTCATGCCGCCGGCGATCACGAACGTGCTCTACTTTGCCGTCTTCGGCGTGATCCTGGGCAACCGGATCGACCAGATCGCGGGCTTCGACTATATCCTCTTCATCGTGCCCGGGCTCATCGTCCTCGGTGCGATCTCGAACGCCTTCGAGAACGCCTCGTTCTCGATCTTTCACGGCAGATGGAACGAGTATATTCACGAAACGCTGACCTCGCCGCTGTCGTACGTCGAGATGGTCGTCGCCTACGTCGGTGCTAGCGCGGTTCGGGGCCTCATCGTCGGCGTCATCATCGCCGCCGTCGGGCGAGTGTTCGTCCCGATCAGTTTCGAACACGGGCTCTATCTCGTGGCGACGATGGTCGTCATCACGGCGCTGTTCGCCGGCTTCGGTATCATCGGCGGCCTCGTCGCTCGAGACTTCGACGATCTGACCGTGATGAACCAGTTCATCCTCCGGCCGCTGGTGTTCTTCGGCGCCGTCTTCTACTCGCTCGAGACGTTCGACCACGCCTGGCAGGTGGGCCTCTCGCTGGTGAACCCGATGGTCTACATGGTCGACAGCGTCCGGTACGGACTGCTGGGCCACTCGGACCTGATCGGCGTCGGCATCCTGCCCGCACCCTACACCGACTTCGCGCCGCTGGTCTCGCTCGCGGTGCTCACGGCGATTACCGTCCTCGTCTTGGCAATCGATGTCTACCTGTTCAAGATCGGCTACGGGCTGACCGACTGAGAGCGGCCGATCGGCGGCCCTCGAGTTCGGCTCGGTGAACTCACTCCTTCGGGCAATACAGGTGATCTACGTATTGCTCCAGATTGATCAAACGGCAGCGGTGGCGCGCGCTGTGCCGCGGTGAATGCCAATGAACCGTGGCACGAAACTGCGCGAGGGATGAGTGAGCGGTGCGAGGCGCGAACACTGTGAGCGCCTCGGATAGCGAACGGTGACTGAAGGGAACCGTGAGCAGAGCGAGCGAATCGGTTGGGGAGGGCGTGGCGATTCCCTGGTGCCACGATAGCAGGACACTTCTTTCATCGAACTCACTACCGGACACTCTACTCAGTAAACACATCTACTGGTCACCGAACTCGAAACGACTCCGGCGGAGTGAGGCCCATGAGAGATCGTCCTTACCGCATTGAATACTGCCGCGAAGAGTCACACCGTTCGGATCTCGAGCGACTCGAGCACCGTCCCGTCCGGGTGCCGAATCGAGCCCTCGAGGCCGCCGTCATCGCGCTCCTCGAGAGTAGCGAACCCCGGCTGATTCCCGCGCGGGTCGGCGTGACTACCGGGGTTCAACAGGGTGACATCGTCGGTTTCGACGACCGTTGGCCGGTGGCTGTGTCCGAAGACGACGACATCGGCTCCCCTCGAGCGACCGAACATGGCGAGCCCCGTCTCGCCGCCGTCCCGTCGGTGCGTGACGGCGAACCGAACGCCCCCCGCCTCGACGACGCGGGCCGTCGGCAGTCGGTCACAGACCGCCGGCTCGTCGGCGTTTCCGTGCACCGCGAACAGCCGGTCGCACTCGTTCTGGAAGTCCTCGAGAGCGGTTTCACTCGTGAAATCGCCCGCGTGGATGACGGTATCGGCCTCGCGGGCCGCAGTCAGGGCCTCGCCCTCGAGTTCGTGGCCGCGTCTGCTGTGCGTGTCCGAGAATATCGCGATCATGGCCGCGCTTCGGTCGCCGCTGACAGGTCCCTTTCGGATGCGCCCGATCCGACCGTCCCGATCGCGCGCAGAGATGGTGTCTCCGGACGTGGTAGCGAGGGACAACCGGCTCTAGAACGGCTTACACTTTTAGGCTCCCTCTCCGTAGTCGTCGCCGATGGCCAGTAGCACCTCCGTCGTGCTCGCCGCACTGTTCGCGAACGGCGCGATCGCGATCCTGAAGTTCGGCGGATATCTGTTGACCGGGAGTCCCGCAATGCTATCGGAGACGTATCACTCGATTTCGGACACGGGCAACCAGATCTTCCTGCTGGTCGGAATCAAGTACGGCGCGCAGGAAGCCAATCGGTCCCATCCGTTCGGCCACGGGAAGGCGCAGTTCTTCTACAGCCTCCTCGTCAGCGTCATGCTCTTTGGCATCGCCGGCTGGGAGAGCGCCCGGCACGGGCTCAGTGCGCTGCAGGAGGGCGGCGTCCACCGAGCCAGCGAGGACGTGACACTGCTCGGAACGCAGATCGACCCGATCTACGTCAACTACGCCGTGTTGCTCGGCGCGATCGCCTTCGAGTCCTACGCCCTCTGGAAGGCCTATCAGGGAATGAGCCGCCAGATGGACGAGTACGGCTGGTCGAGCTTCCGCGAGGCGTTCAGCAAGACCAGCGACGTGACGACGCTGACGGCGCTCACCGAGGACACCATCGCACTCGCCGGCGCGGGGATCGCCCTGTTTGGGATCTGGCTCACTCGAGCCACCGGCAATCCGATGTACGACGCCGGCGCGGCGCTCGTCATCGGGATCATGCTCATGGGCTTTGCCGTCGCGCTCGCCTGGGAGAACAAGCGGCTCATCATCGGCGAGAGCCTTTCGAAAGACGCCGAGGACGACCTCCGGCGGATCATCGCCGACTGGGACGGCGTGACCGAACTGGTCGACCTCCGGACCGTCTACTTCGGTGCCGAGGAACTGCTCGTCACAGCAGATGTCGCGTTCGAACCCGATCTGGACACCGAAACGATCGAACAGCGTATCACCCAAATCGAGCTGGCCCTGATGGACCACGACAATCAGGTACAGAAAGTCTACATCGAACCCGAAACCTGACCAAAAACCGATCAAAACCCTGATCGGCCACGTTTCTCTCGATCGTTCTATTCAGTCGGTTCAGCGGTCGCGTCGTCCCTATCGTCGTATCCCGCCACCACCGTCGACCCCGGCGGTCGGTCGTTCAACACCGCCGTTACCGTCGTCTCCTCTAAATCCACCGTCGACTCGAGTGGCTCCCACCCGTCTTCCGTTTCGACGGCGACCGCGACGTCGGTCGGACTCGCGCCGGGCGGCAGTCCCGAGGGGTCGTAGACGAGCGCGATCCGGACGGCTTCGACCGCTTTCAGATCGTCCAGAGCCACGAGATCGACGGGATCGGCGAGCGCGTCCACCGGTGGCTCGCGGCCGCTCTTCGCGAGATCGAACTCGTCGGGGACGACGCCCGCGACGACGGCGACGCGGGCACCTGCGCTCTCGAGGGTATACTCGGCGACGTTACTCGAATCGTATCCGGGAATCGCCATACCGGAGGCAGGCACTCGAGACACATGGCCCTGTACCGCGCGTTCGCCGGCCGGTGGTCGCGCGAGCCGCGCGCGATCGCCGGGATTCTTTAAATGGGCCGACCGAATCGAGACGAATCCTTTTATCGGAGCGCGAACCTATCACGTACTGTGTCCGAGACCGGGTATATGCGCTTTTTCCCGTACGACAGGCCGTACGAGAATCAGCGCGAGGCGATGGACCGCATCCACAACACCCTCGGGCGGGGGCAAAACGTCCTCTTCGAGGGTGCCTGCGGGACTGGCAAAACGCTCTCGTCGCTCGTACCGGCCCTCGAGGTGGCCCGCGAGCAGGATAAGACGGTCGTCATCACGACGAGCGTCCACCAGCAGATGCGCCAGTTCGTCGCCGAAGCCCGCGCGATCACGCGCGAGGAACAGATTCGCGCCGTCGTTTTCAAAGGCAAATCGTCGATGTGTCATATCGACGTCGGCTACGAGGAGTGTCAGGCCCTGCGGGACAACACCCGCGCCCTCGTCGACACCGAACGCGACCGCGAGCAACTCGAGGCCCGCCAGCGCGAACTGCTCGCCGAGAGCCAGGACGGCGACGGGTCAGCGGCCGACGCCCGAAACGCCGTCATGGACGAACTCGAGGAGATCGAAGAGCGACTCGAGGATCTCGAGGACCAGAACGTCTGTGACTACTACCGGAACAACCTGACCAAAGACACGGACGACTTCTTCGGCTGGCTCTTCGAGGACGTTCGCACGCCCGACGAGATTTACGAACACGCCGAAGGGCAGCAATTCTGTGGCTACGAGCTCTTGAAGGAGGGGATCGAAGGCGTCGATCTGGTCGTCTGTAACTACCACCACCTGCTGGATTCGACCATTCGCGAGCAGTTCTTCCGCTGGCTGGGCCGCGATCCGGACGATGTGATCGCCGTCTTCGACGAAGCGCACAACGTCGAGGACGCCGCCCGCGAGCACGCGACGAGGACCTGCTCCGAGCGGACGTTCGACTCGGCGCTGGACGAGTTGGCCGACGCCGACGACCCGCGCTCGGAGGACGCCGCGAACGTCCTCTCGGCATTTCACCGCGCGCTCGTCGAGACCTACGAGGACTCGTTCGGGTTCGGCGATCGCGAGGGGATCGGCGAGGGCTGGGAAGACGTCCCCATCGCCAACGAGGACCGCAAGGACGATCTCACGCTCGAGTTCCTGCAGCGCTACTCGGGACAGGGGATCGACGACGATCTCGAGGCCGCGATGAAACTCGGCCAGGAACTGGACGAACAGTACGAAGAGGCCTACCGCGAGGGCGAGACGGCCACGCGGACGGAGTGTCAGACGCTGGGGGCCGCGGCCTTCGTCAGCGCGTGGATGTCGGAGAGTTCGACGCAGGGGCTCTACCCGGTCGTCTCCGTCACCCGCGACGCCGGCACGGACGAGGTCTACGGCCGCGCGGAACTGTACTCCTGTCTCCCGCGGCAGGTGACCGGCCAGCTGTTCGACGAAATCCACGCGACCGTCCTGATGAGCGCGACCCTCCAGCCGTTCGACGTCACCGAGAACGTGTTGGGCCTCGAGGACGCGGTGACGATGGCCTACGGGCTGCAGTTCCCCGAGGAGAACCGTCGCACGTACGCCGTCGAGACGCCACCGCTGTTCTCCTCGGATCGCGACGACCTCGCGGTCCAGGAGACGGTGACGGAGACGATCCACGACGCCATCCGGATGACGCCCGGCAACACGCTCGCCTTCTTCCCCAACTACGGCGAGGCGGGTCGCTACGCCGACCGGCTCGAGCGCGAGACCGACGGCACCGTCTATCTGGACGAACCGGGCGTCTCCGTCGAGGAGCTCCGCCAACAGTTCGTCGCGGACGACGACGCGGTGCTCTGTACCTCGCTGTGGGGCACCCTCGCGGAGGGGGTGAGCTTCGACGGCGACGACGCCAACACGGTACTGGTCGTCGGCGTTCCCTACCCCCATCTGGACGATCGGGCCGAGGCGGTTCAGGAGGCCTACGACGTGGCCTTCGACGGCACCGAGACGGGCTGGCGATACGCCGTCGAGATCCCGACGGTCCGCAAGACCAGACAGGCGCTCGGCCGCGTCATTCGATCCCCCGAGGAGGTCGGCGTCCGGGCGCTACTCGATCGGCGCTACTCTCGCTCGGCGAAGTCGGATCTCGGTAAGTACAGCGTCAACGGCACCTTCCCGCACGAGGAGCGCGAGGAACTGATCGACATCGGTCCGGAGAAGCTCAAATTCGCGATGCGCAACTTCTACGGCGACCACGAAGCGTACGACGGCGAGCCGCCGGCTCCCTGACTTGCCTCGAATCGCGCTGCACGGCGTCACTCGCTCGGTTCGACCGTCACGTCGGCCGCGCCGCTCGTGACGATCACGAAGTGGGTCCCATCGCTTTCGATCGTCACGTCGAACGACTCCGAGAGCGAGCGCGTCTCTATCGGCCCGTTCTCCGCGTGATCGAGGCGGAAACTGATCGCTGTGGGCTCGACGGTCGTCTCGTTTTCGGGTTCGGCGACGGCGACGTTCTCGACGGTCACGGTCAGTTCCTCGCCGGCCTCGGCGTTGAACTCCGCCGTCTGCTCGTCTTGAACCGTCGAATCGACGTAGCCATCGTCCGTGAAACTCGTCAGCTCACTACACCCCGCGAGAAGAACCGCTGTCGAACCCGCGACAACTGTGCGTCGGTACATGGCTACGAGATAGCGAGACCGTCGAGTAATAGCCACCGGACGGCTCACGATTCGATATTCGGCTCGAGTCCCTACGCCGGCAGCGAGATCCGGCTCACCGGCAGCTTGTAGGTCCCGTCCCAGAACTCGAGTCCGCTGACCGTCCACCGGATCGGCTCGATTTCGTGGTCGGCCAGCCGCTTTGCGGTCTCGAGGTCGCCGCCGCGGGCGAGCGTCACGTGCGGGACGTAGTCGCCGCCCTCGAGTCCGTCGACCGTCTCGAACGCCTCGGTGAGGTCGGCGTGAATGGCCTCGAGACCGGGACTTTCGACGGCCAGATAGACGACCGGTGCCGACCCCAGCGGCGGGTCCGCGAAGTAGTCGATGGCCGTGATTTCGGCTTCGACTGCGGGGGCACCCTCGAGCGCGCGGTGGGCGCGGTGCTGGAGCTGGGCGACGTGGTCGGCCTCGCCGAGGCGCTTGAGGAGACAGGAGTGGTCCTCGCGGATGGTTTCGAATCCGACGAGGTCCGGGTGGAGCCGGTTCGCAAGCTGGCGGACGCGGCCGGGAACTGGAACGTTGACGCTGTACACTTCGCCCAGTATTGGGCCGGTGTGGCTATCAGTCTGATGGTCTCGCAAGCGACCATCGCGTCGCCGATTCAGATTTGATCGAGCAACCAGAGGACGATCAGGACCGCGATCCCGAGCTGAACGAGTATAAAGAACGGGCCAAGTAGCCCCGCGATACTGCCGATCGCCGCCCCGAGAATCTCGAGGACGAGCAATACAGCCACCAGCCCGAGGACGATCTTCAGCAGCGTTTCGACCTCGAGTTCACCGCGTGAGTCGATCATACACTCACGTTCGGCTGACTGTGTGAAAAACCATCGTTCCCGCGGTCGGAAAGACCTATTTAGACGGCCACGGCATGTTCCCATAATGGACGTGAGGGGGCTGCGGGCCCTGATTTGCGTGCTCGTGGTGGTCGCGTGTTCGCTCGCGCTCGTCTCGGCACCGTTCGTTGTGGCGGCTGACGCCGGGACGCAGCGAGCGGCGCTACAGGACGGGTCGGACGGCACCGAGACGGAGTCGAACGAGAGCGTGGAACTTGAGGACGCCGATCGGATCCACATCGACGTCGTCATCGCCGAGAACGGCTCGGCACAGGTGATCGCCGACTACCAGTTCGATCTCTACGGCGAGAACAATTCGACGGCGGACTGGGAGGCCCTGAACGAGGGTCTCTCGAACGACACGGAGCGGTACGTCGAGGAGGAGCGAGACAGCTGGAACGACACCCTCGAGAAGGGGGAGAACCGGACGAACCGGGAGATGAACATTTCGGGCATGTCCATCACCACGGAGGAGGACGCTCAACCGCGGGAGATCGGCCACGCGAAAGTCTCCTTCGAGTGGTCGGACTTCGCGCTCGTTGAGATTAACCGGATCAAGGCGGGTACCGCACTGTCCGGATTCACGCTGGATGACGGAACGACGTTGCAGTTCCACTGGCCGGACGAGTACACCGTCTACGAGAGCGAGGGCGAGCCACAGATCGACCCGTCACCGAGCGAGCCGGCGGAGGGATCCGTCTCGTGGCAGGGTGACTCGTTTACCGACGACCAACCCCGGGTCGTGCTCGCCAAGAGCAGCGACTCGAACTCGAGCGCAGACCAGACCCCATCCGACGAGGGACCGGCGATGCCGTGGATAATCGTCCTCCTCGCGCTGGCGCTGCTGGCGACCGTCGGCGTCGTCGGCTGGCTGGTCGGGCGAAACAGCCCCGGCGGTGAAGGGACCGACGCCGGCTCCGACAAGGCGTGGCGAACCGACGGCTCGACCGATGTCGACTCGAGTCCGTCCGGCGATCAGCCGCCGGACGGTCCCCCGCCGGAACTGCTGAGCAACGAGGAGCGGGTCCTGCGCCTGCTCGAGCGACGCGGCGGCCGGGTGAAACAACAGGAGGTCGTCTCGGAACTGGACTGGACCGAGGCCAAGACGAGCCAGGTCGTCGGCGACCTGCGCGAGGACGACGAGATCGACGTGTTCCGGATCGGCCGGGAGAACGTGCTGGCGCTGCCCGAAGACGAGTCGCGTCGGTGACATCCTCTCCGGCGTGAACGCCGGAGCTTCCCGTACCGCAAGTTGGGATATTTGCCGGTCTACGACACAACCTGTTCTCTCGTTTTGAACGTCCCGCTCTCGCGGTCGAACAGGTGTACCGATGGCTGTGCCACACAGCCGTTACTCCTATCCTCGCCATGAGGACTCGGAGTTATCTTCTGACGCATGTTCTCCGCTCCGTTACAATCCGCGTTGCCCACCAACTCACACGACGAACAAACGTACAAGCCACGTTCGACACGGTTCGACTTCGTATCATCGCCACACGCTGAACACGTCTTCGAGGTGTCCCACTCGTTCTCCTTCAACACCTCAACACCACATATCTCACCTTTGTACGCGAGGTACTGGTAGATACGGTCGAACGCCCACGAGTGCAACTTCTTGTTCCCCATCGCACCCCAGTCGGCCTCTCGCACGTCTTCAGGCCAGCTCACCGCGAGCGTGCCAACACCACGTTCGACACACTCAGTAATGATGGTATCTGTGAGGACGTGGTAGAAGTGTGTTTCCCGTTCTGTGAGTTTTCGACGTGCCCACATCGACTTCTCAGACGGGCCGTTCTCGCCTTCCGTGTCGTACTCTGCTCGCGTGAAGTAGTGCTTGTCCTGCTTGAGTGAGTTACCGGGATACAGGACGTACTCGTTGGGGAAAGCGATCGTAGCGATGTTCGTGATCCCAAGGTCGATACCAGCCATTTCGTCGCCAGCCGACTCTGTGGTTTCGAGTTCGACTTTGCAGACGAAGTGCAGTTTCCACTCGTCACCGTTCCAAACCGCCCGCACGTTCTGCACCCTCTTGACCTCTGAAAGGTCAACATCCGGGCGGGTCTGGTACTCGCAGAGGATGAAGTCCGACCAACTCTCTTTGAGATTCGAGCCTTTCGACAGACGGACACGGTTATTCTCTGGGTCGTGCTTGAAGCCGTCTGCTTTGAATGTGACCGTACTCTTGGGACGTGTGTCGCCGTGTTTGCGGTAGCCGGGCGGATTCGCCTCGTCGTCCGTCTGTCGCAGATCGAACCAGGACTGGAAAGCGTCAGAAAGTTCTTCGATGACTTTCTGACTGGATTGTGCGTTCAAGTCTTTCCAGCATGCTTGGTTCTTCATATACGCTTTCAGCGTTCCCTCATCAGGAATTTCGCCGGTTTCATCCCAGATGCGGTCGGCTGTCCAGCGTGCGACGTTCCAGAGTTTCGAGGCGGAATCGCCGAGCGAGTCGAGGCCATCGCAGACCTGTCTCTGGTTCTGAATGGAACCAACATAGGTACGAGTGACCTCAATCGCCATACATAGCCAATGTAGATATATCTACTTAATGGTGGGGATTTGCGTGGAATATCCAATCTGCCATCGACGGTTGATTGTGTAGGCGAGTGACGCGATTCACGCCCGGCGTAAACGCCGGGATTCTCTCGCTGTCTAAAGATAGCCGCCGCATCTATCGTCTTCTCGCTCTCTCGAGGAGACCGCTGCCTCATTCCGGACCTGGTCAACCGGCATGCGGTGGCGCGCGCTGTGTCGCGGCGAACCGATTGGTGAGCCGCGACCCGACGCTGCGCGAGGTCTTCGTGAACGCAGTGAACGAAGTCGTTCGAGACGGCAAAGCCGTCTCGTGATGCGAAAAATTGTTGATTTTTCAGCAGCTTGTCAGAGCGTGCTCTGACAGCGGATGAGCGAGCGACTCTGGAGCGAGCGAATCGGTTGGGGAGGGCGTGGCGATTCCCCCTTTCCACGGTAGCAGGACACTCTCCTCTCTAATCAAAACCCCACAACCCGGTTGTTCCGTTCTCAGCGACACTGATCCCAGTCGTTGGTCTCGCGAGTGTAACAGCTGTTTGCCCATCTCATCTAACGTCATTACCCACCTCGAGATCGGCCGTGTGTCGTGGTGCTGACCGGTAGGAGCACGATGTAGTAGGATTTAAGGCGATGCATCTCCAGTGTTTGACCAATGAGCCACTCCGTCGGCACGACGCTCGCCGTTCCCGATACCGACGGGACCCTCGCTCGCCGGCGACCGCGACGGGGCCTTTGAGCCCATTCTTTATTTCACCCCACGTTCCCGGATCGTTCCACCGTTCCCGAAACTGCAGAATTTTCAGTTAGCAGCGCCTCTCCCATTTATTTTCGGAATTGAAACCAACGGGCTTAAGTCCGTCCTGTGGGTTTACTCGAGTACGATATGACACGCGTGGCACTTGCGTTTTCGGGCGGCCTGGACACGACTGTCTGTGTCCCGCTGCTCGAGGAAGAATACGGATACGATGACGTGATCGGCGTCACGGTCGACGTCGGCCAGCCGGCCGAAGAGTTCGATGAGGCCGAAGAAACCGCCGAAGCGCTCGGCTTGGACCACTACGTCGTCGACGCGCGAGAGGAGTTCGCGCAACTCTGTCTCGAGAGCGTTCGCGCGAACGCGACCTATCAGGGCTACCCGCTGGGAACGGCGCTCGCCCGGCCGGTGATCGCGGAGGCGATCCTCGAGGTCGCAGAGGAACAGGACTGTACCGGCATCGCCCACGGCTGTACGGGCAAGGGCAACGACCAACTCCGCTTCGAGGCCGTCTGGCGCAGCTCGGACCTTGAGGTCATCGCCCCCGTGCGTGAACTCGGACTCACCCGCGAGTGGGAGCAGGAGTACGCCGCCGAGAGAGACCTGCCCGTCGAGGGCGGCAGCGGCGGCGACTGGTCGATCGACACCAACATCTGGAGTCGCTCCGTCGAGGGCGACGACCTCGAGGATCCCAACTACGTCCCGCCGCGAGACATCTACGAGTGGACCGACGAGCCCGGTAGCGAGACCGAGGAGATCGAGATCACCTTCGAGCAGGGCTACCCCGTCGCCATCGATGGTGAGGAGTACGAGCCGGTCGAACTGATCGAGTCCCTGAACGAACTCGCCGGCGGCTACGGCGTCGGCCGCACCGACACGATGGAAGACCGCATGCTCGGGCTGAAGGTTCGCGAGAACTACGAGCACCCGGCCGCGACGACGCTGCTGAACGCTCACGAGGCCCTCGAGGGGCTCGTTCTCACGCAGGAGGAGCGCCAGTTCAAGACACAGATCGACCAGCAGTGGTCCCAGAAGGGCTACGAGGGCCTGATCGACGCGCCGCTCGTGAGCGCGCTCGAGGGCTTCATCGCGGAAACCCAAACGCGCGTGACCGGCACCGTCACGATCCGCTTCGAAGGCGGCCAGGCGCGTCCGGTCGCTCGCGACAGCAAGTTCGCGGCCTACTCCGCGGAACACGCCTCCTTCGACACCGAGACGGTCGGCAAGATCAAACAGGAAGACGCCACCGGCGTCGCGAAGTACCACGGCTTCCAGCGCCGCCTCGCGAACGAGGCGATCGCCGCGAACGCAGCCGACGAGGAAGTCGAACTCGCGACTGATGGAAGCGGCGACGAAGACGACGAGTAATCATGACCGAGGAGAGCGCTCAGAACGGCGGCGAGTTCGAAGCCGACGGCGGCGACGAAGGCGGTGAGCTATCCTCGTCGGATCTCGGATCCGACGGCGTCGTCCGCCGAGACCGCTTCAGCGGCGGCCCCGCCCGGAGCTTCCTCTCCTCGCTCGCGGCGGACGAACGCATTTTCGCGGCCGACCTCGAGGTTGACCGCGCACATACAGTCATGCTCGCCGAGCAGGGAATTATTGGAGACGCCGTGGCCGGGCAGATCCTGACCGCGCTGGACGCGATCGAGGTCGACGGCCACGACTCGCTGCCCGACGGCGAGGACGTCCACGAAGCGATCGAGACCGCCGTTATCGAACGCATCGGCGCGGACGGCGGGAAGATGCACACCGCGCGCTCGCGAAACGACGAAGTCGCGGCCTGCATCCGCTATCGCCTGCGCGAGGACGTCCTCGAGGCGATCGAGACGACGCTCGCGCTGCGTGAATCACTGGTCGAGGTCGCAACGGAGCACACCGAGACGATCATGCCCGGTTACACTCACCTCCAGCCCGCCCAGCCGACCACGGTGGCTCACTGGGCGCTGGCCTACGAGGGAGCCGTCCGCCGCGACACCGAACGCTTGCTCGAGGCCTACGGCCGGATCAACCAGTCGCCGCTGGGCGGGGCTGCGTTCGCCGGAACGACGTTCGATATCGACCGCGAGCGCACCGCTGAATTACTGGGCTTCGAGGGGGTCGTCGACAATTCGATGGACGCCGCCTCGAGCCGAGACTTCCTGCTCGAGACGGTGCAGGCGCTGTCGACGCACGCGACGACGCTATCGGGGCTGGCGGAGGACGTGATTATCTTCGCGAACCGCGGCTTCGTCGATCTGGCGGACGACTACTCCTCGACGTCGTCGATCATGCCCCAGAAGAAAAACCCGGACACGCTGGAACTCGTCCGCGCGGTCGCGGGCGACGCGGCCGGCGGCATCCAGGGGCTGACGACGACGCTGAAAGGCTTACCCCGCGCGTACAACCGCGACCTCCAGCGGGCGACACCACACGCGTGGGAGACCGTCGACGCCGTGACGGAAGCCAGCGAGGTCGCGGCTGGTGCGGTTGCCACCGCCGACTGGAACGAAGAGACCCTCGCGGCGGAAGCCGGCGAGGGCTTTTCAACGGCGACCGGCGTCGCGGATCTGCTCGCGGCGAACGGGTTGCCGTTTCGGACCGCACACGAACTGGTCGCCGTCGCCGCCGAACGTGGGGCCGATTACGACGCCCTCGAGGCCGCCGCACAGGAAGTACTCGGCGAGTCGCTCGAGGCCCACGTCGACCCCGTGGCGGTCGCGGACGCGCTCGATCCGGCCGAAAGCGTCGCGAGCCGCGACTCGCAGGGGGGGCCCGCACCCGAGGCGGTCGCTCCCCAGCTCGAGTCGGCCCGCGAGGCGCTCGCAGCCACCGAGGAAACGCTCGCGGCCGCGGGCGACGCGCTCGAGGCGGCACACGAGGCGCTCCGTTCGGAGGTGAACGGCTATGTCTGAGGCGGTCGCTCGAGCGGGACGGTCCGGTCGACCCGCGAAATCGCAGGCAGTCGCTCGGGCCGTTCGGCGACGGTCCCCGCGAGGGGACGAATTACCTGCTTCATGATATGTCAAAGTAGACCTGCGGTGAAGTAGCCCACACGGACCGGTAGAGTGGCGTGCAGTTAATATAATTTTGCTGTTAAGTTCGAAGGCTTTAAGGGATCCCGGCCCCCACGTGCGAGTACAATGACCGAATGCGTCGAGTGTGGGGCTGAAGTGTCCCTGCACGACGATCTGGAAGTCGGAGAGATTGTCGACTGTACGACCTGTGGAGCCGAGCTCGAAGTCGTCGATACGGAGCCGCCAGTCCTCGAGCGGGCCCCCGAGCTCGAAGAGGACTGGGGTGAGTGACCTTGCAGACGGGCGCGATTTCGCCGTCCCCTGCGCAGCCGGTTCGCAGAGCGCGTAGCGCCGCAACCCCGACGCAGAGGTGTCTCGCGTGAACGTCGGCATACTCTACTCGCGGATTCGAAAGGACGAGAAACTCCTCCTCAACGAGCTTCGCGAGCGCGACCACGAGGTCACGAAGATCGACGTTCGCAAGCAGACCTTCGACATCTCGGAAGCGCCCGAGGAATTCGACGGCCTCGACATCGTCGTCGACCGCTGTCTCGCCACGAGTCGGAGCCTGTATGCCACGCAGTTCTTCGAGGCCTACGGCATCCCCGTGGTCAACAGCCACGAGACCGCGGACATCTGCGCCGACAAGGTGAAAAACAGCCTCGCGCTCGAGAAGGCGGGCGTTCCCACGCCCGCGACGAAAGTCGCCTTCACGAAGGAGACGGCCATGGAGGCAATCGAGGAGTTTGGCTACCCCTGCGTCCTCAAACCCGTCGTGGGTTCGTGGGGTCGCCTGATGGCGAAGATCGACTCCGAGTCAGCCGCCGAGGCCATCCTCGAGCACAAGGCCACGCTGGGCCACTACGAGCACAAGGTGTTCTACGTCCAGGAGTTCGTCGAGAAACCCGGCCGCGATATTCGCGTGGTCGCGATCGACGGCGAGCCCATCGCCGCGATGGTTCGCTCTTCGGATCACTGGATTACCAACGCGGCGAAAGGTGCCGAGGTCGATCCGTTCGACGTCGACGACGAAGCGCGCGAACTCGTCGAGACGGCAAGCGACGCCGTCGGCGGCGGTTTGCTCGGCGTCGATCTCATGGAAACCGGTGACTCCTATACGGTCCACGAGGTCAACCACACGGTCGAGTTCAAGGCTCTCGACGGGGCCGTCGAGACCGATATTGCGGGAACCGTCGTCGACTGGCTCGAGTCGAAAGCCGACGCCGCGGCCGACGAGGAACTCGAGGTGAGCGCCTGATGGCGGACGGCACCGAGACCGGCGCGGACGCAAACGCCGAGACCGTCACCGCAAGCGTCATCGGCGGGAGCGGCTTCACGGGCGGCGAGCTCCTGCGACTGCTCGCTGGCCATCCGAATTTCGATATTACGGAGGTCACGAGCCGTTCGAAAGCCGGCAAGAGCGTGGGCTCCGTCCACCCGCCGCTGCGCGGCTCGGACCTGCGCTTTACCGAGCCCGACGATCTCGAGAGCGTCGACGTCCTGTTCGCGGCGACGCCACACGGCGTCTCCATGGGCCGGATCGACGACTTTTTCGATATTGCCGATACCGTCGTCGACCTCTCGGCGGACTTCCGCCTCGAGAGCGAAGCCCAGTACGAAGAGTGGTACGACGGGCACGAGGCCCCGGAATACCTCGAACGGGCCGAGTACGCACTTCCCGAGATCAATCGCGAGAACCTCGAGGGAGCGGACCTCATCGCGGGCGGTGGCTGTAACGCCACCGCGACCATTTTGGGCCTCTACCCGCTGTTCGAACACGGAATTCTCGAGGGCGGCGAGCAGATCGTCGTCGACGTGAAAGTAGGGTCGTCGGAGGGCGGCGCCGGCGGCGGCGAGGCCTCGAGCCACCCCGAGCGCTCGGGCGTCGTCCGTCCGTACGCGCCGACCGGCCACCGCCACGAGGCCGAGATCGAGCAGTTCCTCGACACCTCGGTCGCCTTCACCTGCCACGCCGTGGACATGATCCGCGGCGCGAGCGCAACGAACCACGTCTTCCCCTCGGGACCCGTCTCGAAGGGTGACCTCTGGCAGGCCTATCGGGGCTGCTACGAGGACGAGCCGTTCGTTCGCATGGCCGCCGGCGGCTCCGGCGTCTACCGCTACCCCGAACCCAAAGCGGTCGCCGGCACCAATCTGGCCGAGGTCGGCTTCGAACTCGACCCATCGAACAAGCGCATCGTCGTCTTCTCGGCGATCGACAACATGATGAAAGGCTCCGCGGGGCAGGCGGTCCACGCCGCCAACGTCGCGCTGGGACTCGAGGAGACAGCCGGACTCGAGTTTACGGGGCTCCACCCCGTGGGGGCACCCTGATGACGGTTGTCGTCAAAATCGGCGGCGCTCGAGCCGTCGATCCCGAAGGCGCACTCGCCGACGTCGCGAGCCTCGTCGAGGACGGCGAAGACGTCGTTCTCACGCACGGCGGTTCGACCGCCGTCGACGAGACGCTCGAGGAACTCGGCGAGGAACCGACCTACGTCGAGACCCCCGGCGGCGTCGTCGGCCGCTTCACCGACGAGCGCACGATGGATGTCTTCAAGATGGTCATGCCCGGCAAGCTCAACACCGATCTGGTCGAGAGCCTGCACAACGAGGGCGTCGACGCGGTCGGCCTCTCGGGCACCGACGGCAAACTACTCTGCGGCAAGCGCAAGTCCGCCGTTCGCGTCAAAGAGGACGGCAAGAAGAAGATCAAGCGCGGCGACCACTCGGGCACGATCGAGTCGGTCAACGCCGACTTGCTCGAGACGACCCTCGCGGGCGGCTACACGCCCGTCGTCTCCGTTCCGGTGCTCGGGAAGGAGAAGGGCGGCAGCTATACTGCAGTCAACGCCGACGCCGACCGCGCCGCGGCCGCGATCGCCGGCGCGCTCGAGGCCGATCTGGTCGTCCTCACCGACGTTTCGGGGATCTACGAGGACCCCGACGACGAGTCGACGAAAATCGAGTCGGCGTCCACGCCCGACGAGTTCGAGGCTGTCAAAGACGCTGCTGAAGGGTTCATGACGAAGAAGGTCATGGCAGCCGAGGAGGCCCTCGAGGGCGGCGCGTCGTCAGTTATCGTCGCGACCGCGAACGCCGACGAACCGATCACCAGCGCGCTCGCGGGCGAGGGGACGACCCTCGAGCCCGGCGCGCTCGCTGATGCGGATGCAGACGAGACGGCACAGGAGGCCGCAGAATGAGCGACCTCGACTTCATCTCCGGGAGCAAGCCGATCGGCATCGAGCGCGGCGAAGGGCCGTTCCTTTACACTGCCGACGGGACGGAGTACGTCGACGCCGGCGCGAGTTTCGCGTGCACGCCGCTGGGTCACTCCCACCCCGCGGTCGTGGAAGCCGTCCAGGACCAAGTCGGCGAGCTAACCTTCGTTGACTCCTCGTATCCCGTTCAAGCGCGCGAGGACGCCTACGCCTCGTTCGTCGCGTCGACACCGGACGGACTCGAGTCCGCCTGGTTCTGTAACTCCGGGACCGAGGCCAACGAGGCCGCCTTGAAGTTCGCCCGGTCGGCGACCGGCGAGTCCAAAATCGTCGCCGCGACTCGCTCGTTCCACGGACGGACCATGGGGGCGCTCGCTGCGACCTGGAAGGACAAGTACAAAAAGCCCTTCGAGCCGCTGGCCGGTGACGTGGAGTTCGTCCCCTACGGCGACGGCGAGGAGCTTGCGACCGCCGTGGACGACGAGACCGCAGCCGTCATCCTCGAGCCGATCCAGGGCGAAGGCGGGATCAACGTTCCGCCCGCGGGCTACCTCGAGACCGCCCGCGAACTGACCGAGGAAGCTGGCGCGGCGCTCGTCTTCGACGAGGTCCAGACCGGAATGGGCCGGACGGGCCAGATGTGGGCCTGCCAGAACGCGGGCGTCACGCCGGACGTGCTCACGACGGCGAAGGGGCTGGGCAACGGACTCCCCGTCGGCGCGGTCGCGGTCCGGGACTGGATCGCCGACGGCGCAGCCTCGCACAACGCCACGTTCAGCGGCGGCCCCGTCGTCGCCGCGGCGGTTCACGCGACCGTCTCGACGCTGGTCGAGGAGGAGTGGCCCGCCCACGCAGCCGAGATGGGAGACTATCTCACGGCGGAACTCGAGGCGGCACTGGGCGACGAGGTCCGTGAGGTCCGCGGCGACGGGCTGCTCGTCGGCGTCGAGTTGAAACGCGGTGCAAACCGCGTCGCCCGCGATCTGGCGATGAACCACCAGGTGCTGGCGCTCCCCGCGGGTCGAACGGTTCTGCGTCTGCTGCCCCCGCTCGTGATCGACGAGACGGAGGCAGACCGACTCGTGGACGCGCTAACCGCGGTCGTCGCATCCGACACCGAATCATGAACGCGAACTCGAGCGAACCGACGGACGTGACGGCGGCGGACGCCCGGGAACTGTTGATCGATCTCGTTTCGATCCCATCGCCCACCCGCGAGGAACGGGAGGCGGCCAAGCGCCTCGTGGACTTCTTCGAGGCACACGACCGAGAGGTCTGGATCGACGCGGTCGGGAACGTCCGCGCGCCGGCGGACGACGCCGTGTTGTTGACCTCACACATCGACACCGTCCCGGGGGACATCCCCGTCGAGGTCGAAGAGACCGGCGACGACGAGATTCTGTGGGGACGCGGCAGCGTCGACGCGACGGGGCCCCTCGCCGCGATGGCGGCCGCCGCCGTCCGCACCGGCGTCTCCTTCGTCGGCGTCGTCGGCGAGGAGATCGACTCGAAAGGGTCGCGCTACCTGATCGACGACCGCGACGAGTCACCGGACGCCGTCGTCAACGGCGAACCGTCCGGTGCAGACGGGATCACGCTGGGCTATCGCGGACTGATCGCCGGCACGTACGTCGCGACCAGTGAGTCCGGCCACACCTCCCGGCCGGACCCGAACGCGATCCAGCACGCCGTCCGCTGGTGGTCTGCCGTCGAGGACCGCTTCGAAGGCGACGAGTACGAACCGGTCTTCGAACAGGTAACGACCAAGCCAGTCGACATCGAAGGCGGCGTCAGCGACGACGGCCTCTCCGTCGAAGCGACGATGGACATCCAGTTGCGCGTGCCGCCGGCGCTCGACGTCGGGACCGTTCGCGAAGCCGCGGAGGCCAAACTCGAGGTCGGGACCGTGACCTGGAAGGACAAGGTCCCGCCGGTGATGATGAGTTCGCGAACGGCGGTCGCACGGGCGTTTCGCGTCGCCATCCGCAAGGAGGGTGGCGATCCTCGCCTGGTGCGAAAGACCGGAACGAGCGACATGAACATCTATGCCGGGGCCTGGGACTGCCCGATGGTCACCTACGGGCCGGGCAACTCGGACCTCGATCATGCGCCCGATGAACGACTGCCGTTGTCGGAGTTCGACCAGTCGGTATCGGTCCTCGAGCGCGTCGCGCGGACGCTCAGTGAAGAGTGAATACACGCATTCCAGACGAACGATTACAATGACGACAGATACCGACGACACACGGCCGAGACATTTCCTCGACGTCGACGATCTCTCCGAGGAGGAACTGTTCGCAGTTCTCGACAGAGCTGACGAGTACAAACGCGCCGTCGGAGCCGGCGAGGACCACGCTGACCTGTCCGGACAGACGCTGGGGATGCTCTTCCAGAAGGCGAGTACCCGTACCCGGGTCTCCTTCGAGACGGGGATGACTCAACTCGGCGGGCACGCGATCTTCCTCGGGGAAGACGACATCCAGCTCGGGCGGGGCGAACCGCTGAAAGACACGTCGCGTGCGCTCTCGCGGTACGTCGACGCGGTGATGGCTCGCGTCTTCAAACACGAAAACATCGAAGTGCTCGCGGAGTACTCCTCGGTTCCGATCGTCAACGGACTCACGGATGACGCTCACCCGTGTCAGACGCTCGCGGATCTGCTGACGATCCGCGAGCGCGCAGACGGCTTCGAGGATGTCTCGGCGGCCTGGATCGGCGACGGCAACAACGTCGCCCAATCGTTCGCGCTCGGCTGTGCGCTGACGGACGTCGATCTGACAATCGCGACGCCCGAGGGGTACGAGGTCGACGACGCCGTCCTCGAGCGGGCCCGCGAACTCGGCGGCGATCCGACGGCCACGACCGATCCCGTTGAGGCGGTCACCGACGCCGATATCATCTATACGGACGTCTGGATCAGCATGGGCCAGGAGGACGAACGCGACGTCCGGATGGACGACTTCGCGGGCTTCCAGGTCAGTTCGGACCTCCTCGAGCACGCCCCCGATGCGTCGGTCATGCACTGTCTCCCAGCCCACCGCGGCGAGGAGATCACCGACGATGTCATCGAGGGCGACCGCTCCATCGTCTTCGACCAGGCGGAAAATCGGCTGCACGCCCAGAAGGCGTTGTTGAGCTGGCTGCTCGAGTGACCGCGCCCACGAGCGAAGCGAGTGGGGTTTTTGGTCCAGATTTTTTCGTGAGCGGTGAGTGGAACGAACCCGAGCGAAAAAAGGTGGTCACGAAGGCGTTGTTGAGCTGGCTGCTCGAGTAAGTCGATTGTTTCCTCGATCAATTGCGTATTACTCAGCGATACCGTATGTTCTTCCGGCTGAACTATCCGGTGTGGTTATATTCAGCCGTTCCGACACTCGGACCGAACCATGTCGTTCAGGCTGATACTCGCCACGCTCCTCATGCTGTTGGGGCCGGCGGTACTGATCGTGCTCTACATCCTGTAGAGGGGGACCGGGGAATCGCTTACTGGCTACTGCGGGCGCGGCGAACTGCTTCGTGACTCGAACGGTGGGCTCACTCGAGCAGCGCGTACACTGCGCCGAGGACGAGCCCGTACGCGGCGTGGCCGACGAGGCTTTCCACGGCGACGTTCGGGACGGTGGGAGCCATCTCGAACCCGACCGTCGAGAGCCAGATCGGCATCACGACGACGGCGAGGACCGCCCAGACGACGATGCCGTAGCCGACTCCGAGGGCGCTACCGGTAGCGAGACCGGGACTGGCACGTCCCGTTACGCGCAGCAACGCCGCGAAGACGACGCCGATGACGGCCCCGTGTGAGACGTGCGCGACCATCCCCGCGAGGCCGCCCTCAAGGCCGTACATCGCGGGGATCGCACCCTCGAGGACGTCGGGCGTCTGCATCGCCATCATCGCACCGAACACGATCGCGCCGGCGATACCGCCGACGGTCCCCGCCTGCCAGGGCTCGAGTACTGTTTCGGTTGGTTCGGGTCGTCGGGCCACCGTTTCTGATGCCATGTGCTACCGTATACCTCGCACCGATGTAGCGGTATCCCGGTTACGCATCGGCCGCGCACAGCCGTTCCGCGGCGCTCGATTCGGTCCGTCAGACAGCCCGTCGACCGGTCGTTCGGCAATAGGGAGACGCGAAGGTTCTTTGAACAGGCACACCCACTCTCACTCGATGTCGAACCCGCTCCGTATCTCGGCCGGCGAACTCGAGACGGATGCGATCATGGCCGCGATTCAGGGCGGTCGACGGGTCGTGATTACGACGACGGCGGCACGGAAAGAGCACGAGGTGACGCTGCGGTACGACGGTTCGGTGTACTACTGTGATACGCCGACGCGGCTCCACCGCCACGAGAGCGAAGACGAAATGCGCACCTGCATCCGAAAGATGAGCTACGGGACAGCGACCGAGGACACCTGACGACGGCGACCGCGATCTCATCGGTCGACTGCGGCGAGTGTTTTTACGATCTCGCCCGTACGGGCTGGTATGGTCGATACCCCCCAGCATCGCCTCGGGGAGTTGATGGAAGAATCGAACCCGCCGTTCGAAACGGTGATGAGTTGCGTGTTCGGTATCGAGGATCACGAGACCCGGGCCTACCTCGCGCTGTGCGACCGGCCCGGTTGTACGGTCGAGGAGTTAGCGACGACCCTCGAGCGAGACCGGAGTACGGTCAACCGCTCGCTGTCGACGCTGCACGAGCGGGGACTCGTCCGCCGGGATCGACGGTTGCTAGACGGTGGCGGCCACATCTACCAGTACACCGCTATCGCGCTGCCGGAGGCAAAGGAGCTGTTGCACGAAGCGCTGGACGTCTGGACGGCCACGGTTCACGACGTGATCGACGAGTTCGACGGCCGGGCCGAGTGAGCCGTCCCACCGCCGAATCCACTCACTTTTTCCCCCTCGCCACCTTCTCGACCGACAATGAGTCTCAGTCTCTCGGCCGATCAGCCGGAACAACCTGCAGACGCCGACGATGGCGTCTGGCTCGAGTGCATCGAGTGTGGCGACACCTTCGCTCCCTTCGACGATGTCCGATACACGTGCGACGAATGTGACGGACTGCTCGAGGTCCGCTACGCCGACCTGCCCGCCTTCGACGACTTCGAGGGAGAGGGCGTCTGGCGCTATGCCGACGCGCTGCCGTTCGAATCGGGCGTCTCCATTCAGGAAGGGGCGACGCCGCTGTACGAGGTCCCTCGGCTCGAGGACGATATCGGCGTCAAGACCCTGCGGATCAAACACGAGGGGATGAACCCGACCGGCTCGTTCAAGGACCGCGGAATGACCGTCGGCGTGCGGGTCGCCGAAGAACTCGGCGTCGGCCGACTGGCCTGTGCTTCGACGGGCAACACCAGCGCCGCGCTGGCTGCCTACGGCTCCCGCGGCGGGATGCAGACGCTCGTGCTCCTCCCCGCCGGCAAAGTCGCCGCCGGCAAGATCGCCCAGGCGAGCCTCCACGGTGCGCGAATCCTCGAGGTCGACGGCAACTTCGACGCCTGTCTGGACATCGTTCAGGAACTCGCGGGGCAGGGCGAGGCCTACCTGCTGAACTCGCTGAATCCCTTCCGGCTCGAGGGCCAGAAGACGATCGGCCTCGAGATCCTCGAGGGCTTCCTCGCCGATTACGACACGGTTCCGGATCGGATCGTGCTCCCTGTCGGCAACGCGGGTAACACGTCGGCGCTGTACAAGGCGTTCCGCGAACTCGTCCAGGCGGGCGAACTCGAGGAGAGCGAGGTCCCGAAACTGACCGGCGTCCAGGCCGAGGGTGCCGCGCCGATGGTCGAAGCGATCGAGAACGGGGCCGACGAAGTCCGGCGCTGGGACGACGTCGAGACGCGCGCGACCGCGATCCGTATCGGGAACCCGGTCAACGCGCCGAAAGCGCTGCCCGGAATCCGCGAGACCGGTGGGACCGCCGTCGCGGTCTCCGACGAGGCAATCACCGAGGCCCAGCGCGACCTCGCGGGCGAGGGGATCGGTGTCGAGCCCGCCTCGGCTGCTTCCGTCGCCGGCCTCCGAAAACTCCGCGCCGAGGGAATTGTCGACGACGACGAACGCGTCGCCTGTCTCACCACCGGTCACCTGCTCAAGGATCCCGACGCCGCCGCTGCGGCGGGGAGCGAACCCGAACCCGTGCCGGCCGACACCGAAGGCGTACTCGACCATCTTCAGGAGTAACGTCGGCCGGACGGACGGCCCGCGTCAGACGCGTCTGACGCCCGACTGACTGACCTTTTTCCGAAACGGTATGGTAGGCATTGTCGAGCCATGTCCGCCGAGCAACGAGGTCCAACGCCCATCCACTTGAGTGCCGAACGAACCGAACACAGTTCTCCGAACCGACCCGCCGGATCGGACCACCGAGACGGTCACCCGCTGCAACGGCCCTCCCCTGACTCGGATCGACGGGAACCGCCCCTCGCATACAAGATCGAACGCGCGCGGCTTCACGCCCGGATCGCCGCCCTCGAGAAAATGGTCGAAACGAGCGAACGACGCCGACAGGCGGTCATCGATCAGTACGAACAACTGTTGGCCGATCGAGCGGACGACGACGAAACGGCAACCCGCGAGTCGGAATCGAAGTCACGGTCCCTGCTGGCGCAATTGGTCGACCGATAGCCGCCCCCGTTCTTTCCCTCCCCGCTCACGATTTCCTTTAGACGTTCCAACAGTTTAAATATCAAGCGGGAGCCAGTGGTAGATAGGGAATGAAATAACCAATGGTAAATGCTGATGCGTCTATAGTCTGTCCTGAATGTGATGGCAGATTGCGAAAGAGGGATACAGAAATAGTCTGTGAGGAGTGTGGGCTCGTTTCGGCAGAAGACGCGATCGATCGCGGTCCCGAGTGGCGGTCGTTCGATGACGAAGACACCGACCCGAGACGTACCGGAGCCCCGCTGACCCGCTCGAGACACGATCGCGGGCTCTCGACGGAGATCGGATACGGCTCCGGTTCGAGTTCGGGGTACAGTTCTCGGTTGACCGGCAGAAAACGACGGCAGATCGCTCGATTACGCCGAGAGCACAACCGCGCTCGAATCTCCTCGAAGGCCGAACGAAATCAGGTGTACGGATTCGCAGAGATCAGGCGGATCACCGCCTTGCTCTCACTACCGGACTCCGCCAGAGAGCAATCCTGTGCGCTCTTCGAGTCCGCTCAGTCCGAGGACCTCCTGCAGGGCCGGTCGCTGGAAGGCTTCGCCGCCGCCGCGATCTACGCGACCTGTCGGACGCGCTCGATCGCCCGAACGACCGACGAAATCGCCGCCGTCGCGCGCGCCGACAGCGACGAACTCACCGTCGCCTACGATGCCTTGAACCGTGAACTCGGTCTGCCGACGGGGCCGATCGATCCCACGCAGTATCTCCCGCGGTATGCGTCGAAACTCGAGCTTGGACAGGCGGTTGAACGCCGTGCGCGAGAGCATATCAATGTCTTACTCGAGGCCGGACTGATTGGCGGCCGTAATCCAAGCGGGGTCGCGGCGGCCTGTCTCTACAAGGCAGCCGGCGAACGGGATGAGTGGCCGTCACTGACCCAGACCGCTGCGGCCGAGGTCGCCGACGTCGCAGCCGTGACGATTCGATCGACCGTCAGGAACCTCAGAGAACACTAACGCGTCGTTTCGCTGCGCAAAGAACAGGGCTGTCGAGATCGATCCGCCACCGACATTACGTCGTTCGGAGCGAGTCCGTACTCGGCTCGTAGACCTCGCCTTTCTGTTTGAGCTTGTCGATCTCGTGTTCGGCCTTCGAGTGATCCATGCCGATCTCCTCGGCCCGCTCGAGGACGATATCAACCGGCGCGCCGTCGTCGTACTCCTCCTCGATGTCGCCGATCAGTTGCTTGAGGTTCTTGATACGGTCGCGCTGGGACTTCGATGTCCCGGCTTCGACGATGTCCGCGTCGAACTCGCCGGTCTCGGGATCGACGCCGATGTCCTGCAGACACGATCGGACGATCTCGATGACCCGTTCGGCGTCGGCCTGCTCGACCGTATCCGATAGCCGAACGCGGGCGCTGGCCTCCGAGAGGCGCACCAGCGCCTCGAGTTTCCGTGCCGTTACTGGGACCGGTGCGTCATCGTCGGTCCCCTTCGCGCGCAGGTCAACGTAGAAGTCCCGGATCGCCTCGCGGGCCTCCTCGGTCATGCGCGGATGGCAGTTTTGCTTCGAGTAGGCGATGTACTTCCGCAGGAGTTCGGCCTCGATCTCCGGATCGACCTGCGCGGTCATCTCGTCGATTTCGCTCTGACTGACGTCCATCGAGGGCATCTCCTCGCGCTGAGTCGTCAACTCGCCGGCGTAGTTTGTCGTGATGATGTGTTCGGCAAGGTTGCGGTCTTTTTCCTCGTCGGGGGTGTCCGTGACCGTAAAGATCAGGTCGAAGCGCGAGATCAGCGCCGGCTCGAGGTCGATCTGCTCGCTGATCGGTTCGTACTGGTCGAACCGGCCGTACTTGGGGTTGGCCGCGCCGAGCAGCGAACAGCGGGACTTGAGGGTCGCGTTGATCCCCGCCTTCGAGACCGAGATCTTCTGTTGCTCGAGGGCCTCGTGCATGGCACTCCTGTCTTCCGGTCGCATTTTGTCCAGCTCGTCGATGGCGGCGATTCCCCGATCCGCGAGGACGAGCGCGCCGGCCTCGAGGCTCCACTGTTGGCCGTCGCCGAAGTCGTCGCGAACGGCTGCGGCGGTGAGCCCCGCTGAGGACGATCCTTTCCCGGATGTGTAGACGGCCCGCGGTGCGATGTTTTCGATGTACGCGAGCATCTGGGATTTACCGGTACCGGGGTCTCCTATCAGGAGCATATGCAGGTCGCCACGGATCCTCGAGCCATCCGGCAACTGCTTGGTCACGCCCGAGAACAACTGGAGGATCATCGAGAGCTTCTCTTGATCGTAGCCGTAGATGGAGGGCGCGATGGAGGCGACCATCTTCTCGTAGATCCCTTCGGAGCTCGAGAGTCGAACGATCTCCTCTTTGTCCTCGCCGGTGATGTCCATATCCTCGAACTGCTCTTCGTCTACCTCGACGGAGATCCCCTCCATATAGAAGTCGAAGACAGGGGATTTGTCCTGCTGGTCGCCCTGTTGCTCGAGTCGCAAAACGCCGATCGCCGAGACGTGGTCGCCCGGGGTGACCTCGCCGGTGATGTCGTCCTCGATGTTGATGTCGAGGGCCTGTGGAGTTTCCCCGCCGCGCAGCCCCTCGGGGCTCTCCTGAACGCGGAGTTTCTGTGAGTCGATGAACTCGGATTGATCGAAGTTGACGCGGAAGGGGCCTTGCCGTTCGCAGCCCTGACACTCGTGGGGCTCCTGAAAGTCCCCGCTGGATTGGGGGATTCGAGAGAGGGTCCCACAGAGCTGGCACTCGAAGGCGGCTTCCTCGATTTTGGGTCGAACGTCGGTGGCCTTACGGATGATTCCGTGAACTTGCACGAGGGAGTTCATGTCTCGCGCGCGGATCTCTCGGATCTCGGGGGATTCCGTCTCCGGGAGGTTTTGGATCCGGACGTGAGCCTGTCCGAGGCTCACGTCGATCGGAAGATCGTACAGCCGGAGCGCCTCCTCGGCGTAGCGCTGGAGTTGTTCGGGCTGTGCGATGAAGTCGTCTGCGAGATCGGGATCGAACCGGTAGAGGTCCTGCCAGTCGATGTGGAGCGACCGCTGCTCGTTGGGATACTGCTGGGCAAGCTGTTTGATCTCGTTGTCGTAGTAGTTGCGAAAGAACTGCTCGAAAGAGTCGACGAGTTCGGAATTTCCCGCTTGCGCCATTGCACCGTTCTAGGACCGCCATCGGGTATAAATGGTCGTATACCGGGGCGAAACTGAACGGAGACGAGCCACGGCCGGTCCCCGCCCTTGAGCCGCCATCGTTCCGTCGGTCGGGTGCGATACGAAGCCGTGTCCCCGCCCTCGAGAAATCGGAAAATCGATTCGGTCCACGTCGAACCCGTCGACCCTGTTTTCGTGGCAGGCCGACGTGGACCACACGCCGTGTCCAGTATTCCCGTCGACCGGTTGGCCGCGCGGCCACAGTCGTTCGTTCGACCCTGACGGTATGTAACTACAGCCAATCTGTTTTGGCTGTCAGGGGCCGAGAAGGAGGGTGACAGCAGCCCCTATCAATCGGCACCGCTCGCGGCCTCGCCGAGGCTATCCGCGGCGACGCCGAGCGTCGCGATCGAGCGGAACGCCTCCTCGACGGTCAGGTCGACCTCGTGGACTTTCTCGGTCGGCATATGCATGACGTAGCCGTTCGTCGCCGGATTCGGCGCGAGCGGGACCATGATCGTCACCATCTCGTCTTCGTCCGCGCTGGCTTCGACGACGGGAGGCGTCTCCGCGGTGAGAAAACCGAGCATGTACGCGCCTTCGTGGGGGAACTCGACGAGTTTCACGTCCTGGAACTGGTCCGTGTCGTCGTCGACAAGCAGCCGACTGGCCCGGCGAACGCTCTCGTAACCGGTGCTGACGCCGGGGATCGTCTCCATCACCGCGTGGACTCGCTTCGAGAGGTATTTGCCGGGCGTGTGCTCCGCGACGAGGCCGACCAGCAGGAAGACACCGAGCAGCGAGAGCAGCGTCACGAACTCGATTGCCAGAGCCGGCGGTTCGTCGGCCAAGAGATAGGTGACGCCGGCGGTCACCGGCGAGATCGCACTGCGAATGAAGTTGAGGACGACCATCACCACCAGCAGCGTCGCAACCAGCGGAATCGTGATTACGATCCCGTTGACGAGCCAGCGTCGGAATTGCGAGCCGGGAGAGGCCATGTTTCCTGACAGTCGAAGTAACGCCGAAATCGTTGGGCTTGCGGGCGGTCGCAGTCGTCTGCGCGGTCGGTCGGTGTCTCTCGCGTCCGCCGAGGCTCGAGGACGGCTCGCAATCCAGAGGCCCAATACAGTCACGAGATGGCCACTATTCTTAACTGAACGCGGTTGGTCCGACACGTCGTGTCTCGAGATTCACCATCCGAATCGACTGCCGGCTCGGCTCCCAGACGGGAACCACACCAGCAACGGAACCGTTCCGTCTCGGACGTTCTCTCCGACGATCGAACCAAGGGGTATCTCACCTATACGACGTCGATTTTCGCCATTGTCGGTGCCGGGTTCGGACTGACCGGTGCGCTCGGCACCCGGCTGCTCTTCGACGGCTCCGACGAGAGTGGATTCGTCGCCGCGTTCTTCATGATCGTCCTGTTCGGCGTCATGGTGTTCACCGGACCGATACTCGGTGCGATCAGCGGGCTTCAGCTCGATCGGCAGATGGCCGACACGCGCGAAGCGATGATCACGGCCTTCGCCAGCGGGACGCTCGGCTACGTCGTGATGACGATCGTCGGCGTCCTCGTCACCGTCGTTTTCTCACCCAGTACCGATAGCGCGGACACCGGCGGCACCGGTGGAAGCGGCGGGACCGATCTCTTCGATCTCGGCGACGTGCTCGTCCCCCTCATCGCCATGGCGGTTCCCGTCGGCCTCGTCGCCGCGGGAGTGATCTACGTCGGCGATCGGTTCCTCGAGTAGGGCAGGAGACCGGGACGTATTTTTCCTCGTCTCGGCTCTCACCTCGCTTTTTCGAAGGTCGCTCGAGAGTGGTCGTGTTCAGGGGAGAGTCGTCCCGTTTCGATCGATACGAAATCGCCCCTACCGAACCCCTTCGTACATTGGAGCGACACTGATAGCGATGTAGCCACTTCGTCTCACCCCATGGCGACTCAATCTAACCGGACGCGGGCCGCGGTCCGCTGTGAGAACTGTAAAGCGATCCTCGTCGCCGAGGTCACGCCGGCGGGTTCGATCCGCCCGCTTGGCACGAGCGAGGACTGCGTCTGCGGTGACGGCTCGTTCACTCGGCTCGAGCAGCCAACCCCGTCACCCTGATCGGTGTTGTGCGCCCGGTCGGAGTCATTCGATCGGTTGCTACTGCTCCGCGACAGGGACGGATTTGGAAGACGATCACAAACGCCCCATGACGGTCCGTCTCGAACGGGTGATATCGAAGAGATTTCACAATTAGAAATACATATGACCATATTGTCCACCCAATCCGGCATGATTGCCCAGATAAAAAGCTTTATTGTTGGACATGTACTATACAGTAGTGAGGTGATGACGACGAATACCAAAACGATCACTACGGCTGTACGAAACCCCTGTGGCCATTGTGACTTTACTCCGTGTGGGCCCTGCCACCGGCTAGCACCGGAGCTCGTCACGCCCCGAACACATACGCCTCGATCCTCGGCACTCAGTTTTCACGACGCGTTTTGATACCTCAGTGGAACCATCCGATATTTGCGATACCGTTAGTCGTCTCCTCTTTGCCACCGAAGATGAGACGGGCAGAAGCCCGTAGAATTCCGCCGACCGAGAGCCGAGTCGCGTTCCAGATATGCTGGGTTCAGCGATGAGGGAGCACCCCTGTCAGGTCAATCCACTATAGTAGCCACCGTAACGATTTACACACCTGATCGGATGAGAGCGATTTGAAGCGCGGTCGGAGCAAGCTCTTCCCCGATTCAAATCCGAGTTTGTTCCGATTCCTGTTGCTCGCGGTTTTGCTCGCAGCAGTATATGGGATCGCCCGGATTTGAACCGGGGTCACGGGCACCCAAGGCCCGAAGTATACCAAGCTAACCCACGATCCCGTATCTACTCCAACCGCGCCCACATCATAAAGCGTTTCGTTACGGTCCGAACGGTTTTGCCCGATGCCGTGATAGCGCCGGCCATGACCGGACTCGAGATGTTGCTTCTGATTCTCGTGTTGGTGCTCGTCCTCGTGGCGGCCCAGCTCATCGAGGTCGCGAGACCTTTCATCGTCAACGCGGTGAGCGGACTCGTGGTGTTGTACCTCGCTCAGGTCGTCTTCGGCGTCGGAGTGGCGGTGACGCCGCTAACGGTTGCAATCGTCGCGATCGGCGGCGTTCCGGGCTCGTTGCTCGTGCTGGCGCTCTCGCTGTTCGGTGTCGCCTTCGTTCCGTGAGCCCCGCTGATCGGCGTCGAACCGTCGCGCATACGGGCTGCTGTACCGATGTACTGGCGCCCCTGTCTGGCGGATCGCGGGTGCGCCGGAACTGGCGGAGAGTCTAGTAGCCACTGAAAGTCGAGACACACTTGATCACGGATCGCGTTGTGAGCAGTGTATAATTCGTTTCAGTGGCTACTATAGTCCGTCTCAGTTTCCGAGAAGACGTGCGATGTCCTCGTCGGTCGCTTCGGTGACCGCATCGGATCCGGTGTCGATCGTCGACGCCTCGTCCCACTCGGCCAGTAACGCGGCGACGTCCTCGTCGGTCGCTTCCGGGAGCGACTCGTCGGTATCGTCGTCGGCGACGACGGCATCGAAAACCGTCCCGAACGTCGAGACGACCCGATCCTCGTGACGCGTCGGATCGAAGTGGAAATGGGCGTAGGCGTCGACGCTCGAGAGCCGGTTCGTGAGGACGTGTGCGAACTGGAAGACCTCCTTCGGAGAGCTGTGGCGAAGCAGGGCATCGAGCGAGTCGAAACAGACCGTGATCTCCCCGCCGGTTTCGTCCCAGTGTTTACAAAACCGGCTGACTGCGACGCCGATCGCGGAGAGATCGGTCGGATCGGTCACCGAATCGGTGACGACTGGCCGGGTGAAATCAGGCTCCGATTCGTCGCCGGCGTCAGTCAGGACATCCCCGATCGTGAGCTGCCCGAGCGGGCCGTCGATCGCATCCTCGTCGGGACAGTCGGGCTCCTCGTCGGCGAAGGTGACCGCGAGGTGTGCCGTGTCGCTGTCGTGGTAACACAGCTCCTCGCAGGCGTTCGGCGATGCTCGTCTCGAGTGGACGAGCAACACGTTCGCGGGCGGGTCGATCGCGGCTGGCGTCGTCGTGTCCATAGTGACAGCTCCGGGTTGGATGCCCGTACTGACTATCGATTGAACGCTGTCGTCCTTTACCGTTCCGGCCGTCGAGACGGCTCACAAACGATCGTGGCCGCCGTTTGATGCGCCAGTGACAGTCACGGATCACATCGCGGACCCGATCAGAGGTCCTCGTCCCGGAGTTCGATATCCGCGACGAGCTCGTAGGGATGGGCGTCCTTCCGGATCCCGTCGAGAAGCGTGAACGCCTGGCCGGGCTCGAGGAAGTGTTCGGTCACCACGCGACCGAGCGGCGTGGGTTCGAAACCGTCGATGAAGTCGTACTGCAACAGCTTTCCGATGGCGTGTTTCGTGGGAACGTCGCCGAGCATCCGGTCGTTAAGCGCCTTCGCGGCCTTGCCGCCGACTGTGACGTTCGCGAGCGTCTCCTCGACGGCCGCGGCCTCGTCGTAATGAGTCATCACCGACTCCATCTCGCCTTTGAGGAGTTTGAAGGCGACCTCGTCTTCGCTCATCTCCATCGAATTGTGGTAGACGGTGTCGGGTTCGACGAGGACGTACACCGTCCCCGTGTCGTGGTAGTCGGGCCGGCCCGCGCGGCCGAGCATCTGGTGGAACTCCTGGACCGAAAGCCACTCGATGCCCATCGCCAGCGAGTCAAAGATGACCTGCGAGGCGGGGAAGTCGACCCCCGCGGCCAGCGCGGCGGTCGTGACGACCGCCGAGAGCTCCTGCTCGCCGAACTTGCGTTCGACCGTCTTTCGGCGCTTGTAGTCCAGTCCGGCGTGGTAGGGAGCGGCCGAGTAGTCCAGCTTCCGCGAAATCTCGTGACAGCGCCGCCGGGAGTTGGTGAAGATGATCGTCTGCCCGCGATACCCCTTCGAGGACTCGGTGTCGAACTCGCGTTTGACGAGCTTGTTCTCGACCCGCACTTTCTCCTGGCCGTCCGCAAAGGTGACGTGGCGTTCGATCGGGATCGGCCGCTCCTCGAACTCGATGAGCGTGGCCTCGAGCGCTTCGGTGAGCTGCTTCGGGTTGCCGACGGTCGCCGAGAGGTAGACCCACTGTGCGCCGTCGTACTCGTCGCGGCGCGCCGCCCGCTGCTCGCACGTGTATTTGAGCCGCGAGATGAGGCCGTCCAGCCGGTGGCCTCGATCCTCCTCTTTCAGCGTGTGGACCTCGTCGATGACGACGGTCCCGATGTCTCCCATCTCCTTGCCCGTCCGCAGGGCGTGGTCGATCCCCTCGTAGGTGCCGACGATGACATCGGCGTTCGGATCGAACTGGTTGCCGTTGTCGGCGATCCGGCTCGCGCCCACGCGGATGGAGACGTCGACGAGGTGGCCGTATTCGTCCTGAAAGTCCTCGTACTTCTGATTGGCCAGCGCCACCAGCGGGACGAGAAAGAGCATCGTCCCCTTGCCCTCGAGGACGCGGTCGATGCCGGTCATTTCGCCGACGAGGGTCTTCCCGGTCGCCGTCGCGGAGACGACGAGCTGGTCCTCGCCGTCGAGGAGGCTGTTCTCGACCGCGAGGCTCTGGACCGGCAGCAGCGTCTCGAACCGGTCCTCGAGCAGGTCCTGAATGCCCGGGTGCAGGTTCAACGAGTCCGTCCGAACGGGGTCGACCTCCTCGGTCGTCGCCGAGATGGTATCGAACTTCGTCAGATCGGGGTCGAGCTGTCCCTTAAGCAGATTGACGATCCGCTCCAGGTCCTGTACTTCCATCATGAGCTCTTCGAGACGCTCCTTGGCGGCACCCGAGACCTCGCCGCCGCCCGAAAAGGAAAGCTGGCGCTCGAGTTCCTGTTTCGCACAGTCCGTACAGATCCAGTCGTTGTCGTCCTTGACGGCAGTCTCGGTCGTGATCGGCGAGTACCGGCCCGCGCCGGCGCAGTAGCGACAGGTCCGGACGGTCTTGACCTTGTCCTCGAGCTGGTAGCCCTCGAGCATCTCCCGAAGGTCGCGCCGACCGGCGCTCGAGGTCTGTTCGGAGATGCGGATCCGCTTGGACCGGCGGGCGAGTTCGACGAACTCGTCGGGCTGGCGGGGCTCCTCGCTCGAGCCATCTTTGAGTCGGAACTTCGCGGGGCGGGGCCCGGCCGAGGTTTCCGAGAGCTCGAGTTTCGCGCGGAACAGCCGCTTCCCGTCACGTTCGACGACGACGAGGAAGTCGCCACCGGTTTCGTGACAGAAGATGGTATCGACCTGCTGGACCTGCTTCGACACGACAGTGAGTAGTAGCGTGGCGTACTTGAGCGATTCGGACTCGAGCGCGTCGATCCCGGGTCGACCCGAACGCGCGCCGCCTCGCGGAGTTCGACCGAGCGCTCGCCTAGAAGTCGCCGTTGACGATGTCGCTGACCTCCTGCGGGTCGAACAGGTCGTCCTCGATGCCGTAGAGTTGCTGGGCCAACCGCTGAGTGGCGACGAGGTTGATGATCGGGCCTTGATAGAACGGGACGGTCTTGTATACGTTGTCGTTCTGGACGGCCGTCAGTTTCTGCCCGGCGTTGTGGCCTTGCATCGGTTCGACGAAGTTCTGCTGGAACTCCTCCTCGCTGAGGTACTGCTCGGTGCGAAGCAGGATGTACTCCGGATCGACATCGAGGAGCGTCTCGTAGTCGATCGATCCGCGGGTGTTGTGGAAGTTCTCGACGTCGGAGTTCGCGAGCGCGTCCTCGACTCCGAGGTCCCGCAGGTGTTTGTAACTCGTCGACTCGTCGACGATGTAGGGGAGGAAGGAGTCGTCCGCTATCTGCGGGTACAGGACCGCGGCCTCAGGTCGGCCGCTCGAGGGAACGACGTTCTCGAGTTCCGACTGGAACTCGTCGTGCAGCGTCTCGAACTCGTCGTAGCGTTCCTGTTCCTGGAAGACTTCGGCGAGTTTCTCAAAGGCCTCGTACATCGTGAGGTAGTCGTAGTCCTGATGCCACGAGTAGCCCCGAGAGGTGATACTGTTCCCGAAGAACGGCGTCCCTGTCGATTTGATCCGCTCGATGGCGTCGCCGCTCCAGTCGGCCCGCCCCGTGAGGAAGTTCGGATCCATGACGAGCACATCCACTCTCTCGGAAAGGTCTATGAACTTCTCGGGGCCGAACTCGTCGTCCCAAAGCGTTTCGATATCGTCCGGGTCGACGCTCACGTCGGGAATGTCGTCGTAATACCCCGTATGTAACCGCCCCGCGATATAGAGTCCCACCGGTGGCTCCTGACCCAGTGCGATCCCCATGTCGGCCCAATCCGCGGTGCCGGCGGCCCACGTCTGGGGGACCGACTCGAACTCAACGTCGCCGACCGGCGGCATCGATACCGTGTATGCGGTTTCGCCGTCCGAGGACCCGTCGTCTCCGATGCAGCCCGCCATCGCGCTCACGCCTGCGAGCGCTCCCCCCGTTCGAAGCACGTTCCGTCTCGTCCACGTCCGTTCGTTGCTCATCAAATTTTAGGTTGGCCTAAAACAGTAAAAGTGTTCTGGAGCCGTCCGACTGATCGGTGTCAGGTGTCGCCGGTAACGATATCTGCGACCGCCTGCCGGTCGAACAGCTTCTCACCGCCGAACTCGTCGGGATAGATTCCCTGGGCCGCCCGCTCGAGCTGGAACAGGTGGATAATCGGCCCCTGGTAGGTCATGCCGCCGTAGACAACGCGGTCGTTCCGGACCGCCCGGAGTTCGCTCGCAACGCTGTGATCGCGCATGAACGAGACGATCCCCTGCTCGAACTCCGACCCGGTGACCGTTCCCTGTTGTCTGATCGCGATGACGTCGGGATCGATCTCGAGCAACGTCTCGTAGTCGATGGTGCCGCTCGCCGCCTGCGCGTCGCCGACGCCGCTCGCGGCGAGCGCACCGTCGACCCGAAGATCGGTCCAGTGTTTGGACTGGGTATCGTCCTCGATGTGGTAGGGATAGAACGCGTCCGGCTCGGCCGAGGCGGGGACGAGAACCGCGACTTCGGGCCGCTCGTCGGGCAGTCGGGACCGAACGTCGGCCAGTACATCGTCGTGGAGCCGTTCGAACGCCTCGTAGCGCTCTCGCTCCTGAAATACCTCCGCCACTTTCTCGAAGGCCTCGTAGAGGGTGTAGCGGGTGTAATCGTGCCAGTCGTAACTGGCCGAGAAAATCGTATTGCCGACGAACGGCGCGACAGTCTCGCTGATCTCGTCGACATCGTCTTGGCTCCAGCCGAGCCGGTTGATCATGAAGTTCGGATCGATGAGGTGAACGTCGGCCTCGAGTTCGTAGAACACCTCCTTCCCGGTCCCGTCGTCCCAGAGTTCAGTCAGGTCGTCCGGGTCGACCGAAACGCCCGGCAATTCGTCGTAGTAGTGGGTTCCGTACCGGCTCTGCAGGCCGATTCCGACCAGCCCGTCGGCCCGTCCGAGTGCAATGCCCATATCCGCGTAATCTCCCGTATAGGGGAGCCATCTCTCTGGAACAGATTCGAACTCGACGGTGCCGACGGGCTCTATCATGACGGAATACTCGCTCTCGCCATCTCCCGACCCCTGCGTACCGAGACAGCCGGCGGCCGTACCGAGTCCGGCAATCGCTGCTCCCGTCTTCATCACGCGTCGTCTCGTCCGTTTCGAATCGGCTGTCATCGAGTTTTAGGCTGGCCTAAAAATACAAAAGCCTTCCGGCTGGCGGCGTCAGGTCTGGCTCTCCGGGAGCGCGCGCTTCGGCAGTACCTGCAGTTCGGGCTCGTACTCGACGGAGGCCTCGACGCCGAAGACGTCGGCGAGCAACTGTTCCGTCACGACCTCTTCTGGCGGCCCCCAGTCGTAGAGTTCGCCATCGCACATCGCGACCAGATAGTCCGCGAACCGGGCCGCCTGCGAGATGTCGTGAAGAATGACGGCCACGGTGACCCCCTTCTCCTCGTTGAGTTGGCGGATCGTCTCGAGCACCCGGAACTGGTGGTGAATGTCCAGAAACGTCGTCGGCTCGTCGAGCAACAGGACGTCGGTGTCCTGTGCCAGCACCATGGCGATCCAGGCCAGTTGCTTCTGACCGCCGCTCAGTTGGCCGAGTTCGGACTCCCGGAGGTGGTCGATCCCCGCCAGTTCGATCGCACGTTCGACCGCCCGATGATCCTCCTCGGTGACGCCGTCGAAAAAGCCCCGATGCGGGTAGCGGCCGTGATAGATGAGGTCCTCGACGGGGATCGAGCCGAGCGAGTCGTTCTCCTGCGAGAGGACCCCCATTTCGCGCGCCAGTTCCTTGCGACTGAACGTGTCGAGGTCCTTGCCGTGTATCTGAACGGATCCCGTAGCCGGTGTAAGGTGCTTCGAGAGCGCCTTCAGGAGGGTACTCTTCCCGCTGCCGTTGGGGCCGACGAGCGCGGTCACCGCTTCCTCGGGGATGTCGAGGCGCGCGCAGTCGACGATTGTCTCCTCGCTCGTCGGATAACTGAGCTCGAGGTCGTCGCCGACCAGTGCGCTCTCGACCGTGTCGCCGTTGTCGTCGGTGATCCGCTCCTGTTCTCGATCTACGTCCTGCTGTGTGCGTGCCATTATAGCTCACCCATCGATTGCTGTTTCCGCATCAGATAGAGGAAATACGGTCCGCCGATCAGTCCGGTGACGACGCCGACGGGCATCTGGGTCCCGCCCAGCGCGAGTCGCGCACCGACATCGGCGGTGACCATCAGTGCGGGCCCGGCGAAAAGACACCCGATCATCAGCCGTCGGTAGTCCCCACCGACCGTGTTCCGAACGATGTGCGGGACGACGAGGCCGAAGAAGCTGACGATACCAGCGACGGCGATTGCGGCGCTGGCGGCCAGAATCGCGACGGCCGAGAGGGAAAACCGGACCCGTTCGACGCGCATCCCGAGCGAGCGAGCGGTGCTCTCGCCCAACATGAGGACGTTTAACTGCCGCGCACCGGCGAGCGCGATCGCGATCGCCACGGCCGCCGGCAGGATCGCGATCCGTACTTCTTCCCAGCCGGTGCCCGTAAGCGATCCCGTCAGCCAGGCGATCGCCGTCTGGACGACGCCCAGATCGTCCACGAAGAAAAACAGCCCCTGCTGGAGCGACTGAAAGACCATGTTCACGACGACGCCCGCGAGCACGAGTCGGACGGGGCTCGTCCCGCCTTTCCAGGCGATCGTGTAGACGATCACGAACGCGACCGTCCCGCCCAGCGCGGCGATCAGCGGCAGGAACGGCGTGAGGCCGCTGAAGACGACCAGCGTCGCCAGCACGGCGAATCCTGCGCCGGAGCTGACCCCAAGCACGAACGGACTCGCCAGCTCGTTCCGCGTCACGGCCTGGAAGATCGCACCGGAGATCGCGAGCGTCGCGCCCGCGATGATCGCGACGAACACCCGCGGCATTCGGAGAGTCCAGACGACGATGCTCGCGGTGCTCATCTCCGGCAGGTTCGTGCCGAAGAGGAACGCCGACCAGGCATGGAGGTTGAATATCACGCTCGGATTGAACACCGCCTGCCAGGCCTCGAGGAACGTCATCGAATACTCCCCGAAGCTTACCTGCACGAGCCCGGCGACGATGGTGACGACCGTGCTCGCCAGACAAAAGAGAACGAGCATTCCCGTAACCCATCCCTCCCGCTCTCGGGCGGACCTGTGCCCTTCGACCGACTGCGCTTCTGCCATCGTATTTAGGTGTGCCTAAAAGACGCTTAGTAGTTGCGGTTACAGAACGGTATGAGAGAACGCTGTCATCATCCCCAACGGGCTGCGTTACTCCTTGCTCGATCGGATCCGCCCGGCGTTAGCCGTCCTCGAGCAGGTCGATATCGTCGTCTCCGTTCGGAACCGCACAGATGAACGCACCCGGCTCGTCGCCCTCGTTGTGATACCAGTGGACCGTCCCGGCTGGGATCAGCAGCGAGTCGCCGGCTTCGACCTCGTGTTCGTCGTCGCCGAGGCCGACCGTGTACTCGCCCTCGAGGACGTACTGCTCGTGTTCGACGTCGTTGGTGTGTTTCGGCACCTCGGCACCTGGCTCGAGGACGAACCGCCGAATTGCGAAGTTCGGCGCGCCGTGGTCGTCGTCGATCAGAACGCCCTTCGAGAGCCCGTCGGCCGCGTCGACCGGCTCGTACTCGATCGCCTCGCCGCGTCTGACCAGTGGCTCCGTCATGGTCTCGAGTCGGTGGCGGATCCACAAAACGGTCCGGGTCGACGGCGTCATGGTTCTCGAGCGGCCAGCGCGAGGAACGCGATTCCGAAGCAGCCGACCAGCAAGGCGATGTAGGAGAGGATTACGCGCGCGTCGCCCCCGCGCTCGAACCCGAGGAACGCGGCGCCGACCGCACCGACGAGCGTGCCGACGCCGAAGACGACGAGGACGACGCGTTCGGTCCGGCTCTGTCGGATCGTCCGCTCCGTCTCGCTCGCGGCGGCCTCAAGCAGCGGTCGGGCCTCCTCGTAGATGTCACGGGGCATCGAGACGTACCCCGGTGCCGTCACCCCTCGCGTTTTAGTTGCGTACGACGGTCGGAGGACGACGGTTCCCGTCCCGGGCACGCGGCGGACGCTGACGGCCGCGAGTTCCTCGAGATCGAACGACTGGTCGTTCACGCGAACCGTTCCCACCACGGGATCGATTTCGCCGCGGGAGTTCACCATCTGCATGCCGATCGACGTCCCGACCGGGACCACCAAGAACAACGCGAGCAAGGCCACCGGAGACACCGCAACCGAGCCGACGATCACGACCGCGCCGACGAGGACGCTCACCGCCGCGGGGAGCGGGCGAAGCCGATCGTACCCGGTGCGGTCCGCCCACGTCCGTATCGAGGAGCGGACCGTCTCGTCGTCGACCAGCGGGAGCAAGTAAAGCAGCGAGAACGGCCCGCCGATCAGCAAGAGCAAGACGAACAGCGCGAGTCGTCCGTACGCGCCGTTTACGGCGGAGAGAGCAAGCCCTGCGGCTCCGAGTGCAACCACCAGTAGCGTCATTCCGCCGAAAAAGCCGACCTGAAGGTACTGACAGAGACGACCGAGCGTCGACGCCGACGCGCTACGTGACCACGTGACTGCGTCGGAGTGGTCCGTCATCACTCGTCGTTCGTGTCACTGAATGATAAAATTGTGGTCGGGCGGACGAGGAGTTTCGCGTTCGACAACGCCACCGCTCAGGGGTGATAAAATACTGCAGTCAAGTGCCGATACCAGTTCGAATTCGCCTTACAGGCGCTCGACGTTCGTCGCGCGCGGGCCCTTGGGGGCCTGCTCGATGTCGAACTCGAGCTCCTGTCCTTCCTCAAGGTCCGGGCCGCCGATGTCTTCCATGTGGAAGAACACGTCGTCATCCGCGTCCTCAGTCTCGATGAATCCGTAGCCGCCAGTGTCGTTGAAGAAATCAACGGTTCCTTTCGCCATTGCTTCTGAAAGGAAGCGCCAGGAAGTGATAAAGGCACCGACTCGTTCCGAACGTCGATGTCGAGGGAACAGCCCCGTTCGGACCGGTATGGGCGGGTTTAGCGACCACTCACTCGGTCCGTCTCCTCCGGGCGCTGTACCGAGATGCGTCGGTGTCCACCGTCAATAGTAACGGAGGCGGTGTTTGCATGCAGCCGATCGGGACGGCGGTCCCGTTCGGACCGGGTTCCGGGAGCCCAATATTAACTTGGGGGCGCGACCATGAACGGGTATGGCAGAAACCAGGCAGTGGCAACTCGCAAGTCGTCCGGTCGGCGAACCGACCGCGGAGAACTTCGAACTCGTCACCGTCGACCGGCCCGAACCGGGCGACGGCGAGGTGCTCGTCGAGACGCTGTATCAGTCGGTCGATCCCTACATGCGCGGACGGATGCGCGACGTGGAATCCTACGCCGAACCGTGGAACGTCGGCGAACCCATGCAGGCCGGCATCGTCGGCGAAGTCCTCGAGTCCGAGGCCGACGAATTCGCGGAAGGCGACGTGGTAACCGGTGATCTCCTCTGGGCGGAGCACGCGGTCGCCGACGCGGACGAACTCCAGCCGGTGAACCCGGACCTCGGCCCGGTCTCGACGGCGCTGGGCGTGCTCGGCATGCCCGGCGTGACAGCCTTCTGGGGCCTGCTCGACGTCGGCGATCCGAACCCCGGCGACACCGTCGTCGTCTCCGCCGCCGCGGGTGCGGTCGGCTCCGTCGTCGGCCAGCTCGCCCGTATCAGCGGCGCGCGCGTGGTCGGCACCGCCGGTAGCGAACAGAAAGTCGAGTGGCTCACCGAAGAGCTCGGCTTCGACGCCGCAATCAACTACAAGGAGACCGACGACCTCGGCAGCGCGGTGGCCGAGGCCTGCCCCGACGGGATCGACGTCTACTTCGACAACGTCGGCGGCCCGATCACCGACGCCGTCTGGCCCCGCCTGAACGTCCACGCGAGAGTCGCCGTCTGCGGCCAGATCGCGCTGTACAACGAGACCGAGGTTCCCACGGGTCCCCGAAAGCTCGCGAAACTCATCGAGACCCGCGCGAAGGTCGAGGGACTGCTCGTCGGCGACTATCAGGATCGGTGGGGCGAGGCGCTCAAGCGCCTCTCGACGTTCATTCAGGAAGACGAACTCCGCTACCGCGAGAACGTCGTCGAAGGCTTCGAAAATGCCCCCGACGCGTTCCTCGGCCTGTTCGAGGGCGAGAACATCGGCAAGCAACTGGTCAAGGTCGGCGAGCGCGGCGACTGAACGGGTCGTGTCGCGGCTCAGTTCTCCGCTTTTGAACGCGGGTCCGACGAGTCAGTCGTCCGCTCCACTAGAGCGACGAGCGATGTAGTACGCGACGGAGGAGGGTCGCGGGACCAGCGTACGATGTCAGCGGGGAGGTGACCTGAAAGCGATGTCAGAGGGTCCGGCCGCACGCAGCCTCGCAGTTGTCAGACGGGAGTGGGCGGACGGCCGGTCGCGGTCGCAGGGACGGGCGACAGGCCCCGATCTCGAGGACGCGCCTCGGACGGTGGAGGGCCGGCGATCGAGGCCTATTCGAACGGAGGACCCGCCACACGTTATAGTCAGCGCAAGCTGAAATGCCGGTTTTAGTTACCGATTCGGGCGGGCAGATTCAACCGCTCGAGGTCGAAACGGTTAACCACGCTGACAGTGTAGCGGGCGAATATGCTGGACACCCTCATCGGCCTCATCCCCGACGATCCCGTCATCATCGCGGTCGTCGTGATCCTCCTCTCGCTGGTCTTCTTCGCGTATCTCCTCCTGCGGCGGACCGTCCTCGAGTTCCGCGACGGAATGCGCGGCGATCGCTGATTCGGGGCGGTCGCAGGTCGCCGGCCGATCGATCCCCATCACGAACCGTTTTTTCCTCCCCCCGTCAATACCGGGGTATGGACCCGCGAATCCGCGAACACGCCGAGATTATCGCCAATCACTCGGTCGACCTCGAGGACGGTGACAACGTCGTCATCGATGCCCATCCGGTCGCCGAGGACCTGGTCGTCGCGCTCCACGAGGTGATCGGCGATCGAGGTGCGAACCCGATCACGACGAGCCAGCGAACCGGAAAGCGACAGCAGCGCGCGTATCTTCGGGCTTCCGATGACGAGTTCGACACACCCGAGCACGAACTCGCGCTCGTCGAGAATACCGACGTCTACATCGCTATTCGCGCGACGGACAACGCCACCCAGACCAGCGACGTCGACCCCGAGACCAGCGCGGCCCACCAGCAGGCCCATCGCCCGATTCTCGAGGAGCGCCTCTCGAAGCGCTGGTGTCTCACGCAGTTCCCCGCGCCGGCGAACGCCCAGCTCGCGGAGATGAGCACGGACGGCTACGAGAACTTCGTCTGGGACGCCGTCAACAAGGACTGGGAGGCCCAGCGCGCCCACCAGGAGCACATGGTCGAAATCATGGATCCGGCCGAGGAGATCCGGATCAAGAGCGGCGACACGACAGACGTGACGATGTCCATTGCGGGCAACCCGACGCTGAACGACCACGGCGAACACAACCTGCCGGGAGGCGAGGTCTTCACCGCACCCCAGCCAGACAGCGTCGAGGGCGAGGTCCTCTTCGACATGCCGCTCTATCATCAGGGCCGGGAGATTACGGACGTCTTCCTCGAGTTCGAGGGTGGCGAGGTCGTCTCCCACTCGGCGGCGAAGAACGAGGAGGTGCTGACCGAGGTACTCAACACCGACGATGGCGCGCGCCGACTCGGTGAACTGGGCATCGGGATGAACCGCGATATCGATCAGTTCACCTACAACATGCTCTTCGACGAGAAGATGGGCGACACCGTCCACATGGCCGTCGGCCGAGCGTACGACGACACCGTCGGCGAGGGCAACGAGGCCAACGACTCCGCGGTCCACGTCGACATGATCGTCGACATGAGCGAGGATTCGGTCATCGAGGTGGACGGGGAAGTCGTGCAGCGAAACGGGACGTTCCGATTCGAGGACGGGTTCGAAGAATAACCACTCTCAGTCCGTTCATTGCCGCCTTTTCAGATACTCTAATTCACGTCCGCGCCTACAACAACCCGAACAACTGCACGCGGTGGCGCGCGCTGGGCCGCGGCGAACAGAGGCGAGGCGTGAACGAAGTGAGCGCCTCGGAACACGAACGGTGACCGCAGGGAACCGTGAGCCGTGTGAGCCGCGGCCCAGCGCGCGCCACCGCACACCACCGCACGTCGGTTGGTCAATCCGAAGCGAGACAGCAGTCGCCGACCCAGAACGATACCGGGGATCGGCACTTCAGTTCGCAAACTGTTCGAAAACAGGCCGATCAGTTGTTCGGTCAAGCAGAACGGTTGCTATCGACCGGATTTATACTCCCGCGAGAGCTATCAGGCGTATGGACGTACTCGTCGCGTACGACGGCTCAAAGCCCGCGCAGAAGGCGGTCGAACACGCGTTTACGACGTATCCCGACGCGGAGATCGTGTTGCTGCGCGTCATCGAGGCGGCGGACAGTTCGACGGAGGCGGGGATCAGTATCATCCAAGAGATGCTTCGGGAGCGAGAGGAGGAGATCTCCGAGGAGTTCCCCGACGAAATCGACGCGATCACCAGCGATCCCGACGTCGAGTTTCGGACCGAGACCGTCGTTGGGAAGCCCGCACGCGAGATCGTCTCGTTCGCAGAAGAACACGACATCGATCACGTCATTATCGGAAGCCACGGACGGGCCGGTCTCTCCCGCATCCTGCTCGGCAGCGTCGCCGAGAAAATCGTCCGGCGCGCCCCCATGCCGGTTACCGTTATCCGCTGAGCCGACCCTCGAGCGAAGCGCGACTCAGTCGAGGAGGACGGACTCGGTAGACCGCGACCGGTCGGTGACGGAGTCCGCGGTCAGTCGTCGACCAGTGCTGCGACCATCCCCGAGACGAACGCCATCTCGTCCTCGTTGATGCCGTGGCCCATCCCCTCGTAGAGCCGTTTCGTGACGTCTGCATTCATCGACTCGAGGACGTCGGCCGTCTCGTGGACGCGCTCCTCGGGAATGTGGGGGTCGACATCGCTGCAGCCCAGGAAGACAGGGGTGTCCTCGAGGTCGGGATCGTTCTCGAGGTAGTCGTCGGGATCGATAGCCTCGCCGATGAGCCCGCCGCTCAGGGCGGCGAGACCGCCGTATCGGCGCGGGGTTCGCGCGACGAACTCGCTGGCGAGACAGGCCCCCTGCGAGAAGCCGAGCAGCATGATCCGCTCGATGGGAATCCCGGCGTCGGTGGCCGCATCGATCGCGTCGCTGATGGCCTGCAGCCCCGAGCTCCGGCCGGGCTCGTTCCGCTCGACGGGCGCGAGGAAGGAGTTTGGGTACCACGTCTGGCGGGCCGCTTGCGGCGCGAGGAAGGCGACCCCCTCCCGGCCCACTTCGTCGGCCATCTGGATCATCCCGCGAGCGGTCGCCCCGCGACCGTGGGTGAGCACGAGCGCGGCGGTCGCATCCTCGAGGTCGGTTCCACCCGCCACGAGTTGCTGGTCCTGGTGGGGACCGTCGACGCGGTCCCCCGCGCTCATTCGACACCACCGACGCCGGCGCTGGCCTCGGGCAGGTCGTGTTCGATTAGCTCGAGGCCGAGCGCCTCGATCGCACCGCGGAGGTGTTCGTCCTTGGCGTAGTCGGCGCCGTCTTCCTCGCGGAGCTCCTGTGCCTTCGCCAGCACCTCGCCGCGCCGGTCGTCGGGCACCTCGTACTTGTCCGTCGAGAGCTCGATGACGAGGCCGTTGTTGTCCGTAGTGTAGATCGAGTGGAAGATCCCCCGGTCGAAGACGTTGTACTGGTGGCCCGCGTCCTCGAGCGCCGCCATCGTGTCCTCGTAGTCGTCGGGGTCGACGCTGAAACAGAGGTGGTGGACGGCACCGGTGCCGCCGCGCTGGCCGCGCTGATTCGACGGCCGGTCGTCGCTGACGAAGAAGGTCAGAATGCGACCGTCGCCGGTGTCGAAGAACAGGTGCGTCTGCGAGGGGTCGTCGAGGTTGGGTTGGCGGAGCACCAGCGGCATCCCGAGCAGGTCCTGGTAGAACTCGATCGTATCGGCCTCGTTGCTCCCCCAGATGGTGATGTGATCGGTTCCCGTCGTGTGGACGGGGCTGTCGGGTAGTTCCGGCGTGACTGGATTGGTGGGTTCGGTAGGCATGGTGGGTGAATCGAATCGGTCGTGAATCCGACCGAGGTGGGTTCGAATGCGATTTGTTCGGTTGCGAGTCCGGCGTCTCCGTAGCTACTCCGCGAAGACGCCGGCGTCTCCGCGATTACTCCGCGACGTGTTCGCCGAAAACGCGCGCGGCGTCGTCGGGAACGTCGAAGTCGTGGTAGTGTTCGCCCTTTACGCTCGAGAGGATGTTGAGTGCTGCGGCGGCCCCGTCGCCGACGGCGATGGCGGCCTGCCACTCCTCGGGACGAACCATCGCGCCGGTCGCGTACGCGCCCGAGACGCTCGTCTCCATTTCGACGCCGACGTCGACGGTGTCCTCGTCGGTGAACGCTACGCCGAGATCCTCGGCCAGTTCGCGGTTCGCACCGGTCGCGAGGACGACGAAGTCGGCCTCGTAGCTGCCTGCCTCGGTCTCGACGGTAAAGCCGTCACCGGCTTCGCTGACGCCAGTCACTTCCTCGTCTTGGCGACGGTCGACACCGAAGTCGTCGACCTGCTGTCGAGCCGTCGCCATGAACTCGCTGCCGCCGACCGAGCCGATGCCGAGGTAGTTGAACAGGTGGGCCTTGTGCATCCACGTCCCGTCGGTGTCGAACACCGACGTCTCGAGGCCGTTCTTCGCGGCGAAGAGGGCCGCACTCAGTCCGGCGGGGCCGCCGCCGACAACGATCACTGTCGCATCGTCCGTAGTCGTCTCATCGCTCATCGTAGTTACATAGTGTTACTGCAGAGGTATCAATCCCCAGCAACCCCGAAGCCACCACGTAACACCAGTGTCAGTGTCGTGAGTTTCCACGGATCATACGTTGGAACGGTCCCGTGAGTGCTGCCAACGGACACCACGACCTGCGCACGCAGGCTCAATCCATTCGCGTAACTCGCTCTTAGCACCGAATCCAACAGGAGAACTGTCGGCGGACGGCCCGGTCGACGCGAGTTCGCCCGCCCGTCTCAGCCCGCTGGGACGAGCGCTCGCCTACCGCCGTCCGTCAGCCGCGGCCCGGTGACGGCTTGCTCGAGGGCCAAACGTCGCGCTCCAACAGACACATCCATGAACACCAGCCTCGAGGTGGAGTACTGGGTCGTCGACGACGCCGGCGACCTCGTCTCACCCGACACACTGCTCGACGTTTCGCCGCAGGTCGACCCCGAGTTCGTCGAGCCGATGCTCGAGATCAAGACGACCCCGTGTGGATCGATGGCCGAACTCCGTGAGGAACTCGTCGGCCGAATCGGCCGCGTCGTCGACGCGGCACGCGATCGGAACAAGCGGCTCGTCCCGCTCGCGACGCCGCTAAACGTTGCACCCGCGGACATCCCCTACCGTGAGAAGGAGGGGACCGACCTCCAGCGCCGGATCGTCGGGCCGACGTTCGACGACGCCCGCGTCTGCGCCGGCACGCACGTCCACTTCGAGCGGTCGAACGTCGCCGACCAGCTCAACGCCCTGACCGCGATCGACCCGGCGTTCGCGCTGGTCAGCAGTTCGGCACACTACCGCGGCGAACGCATCCTCGAGTGCGCCCGCCCCTTCCTCTACCGGCGCTCGTGTTACGAGACCTGCCCGGAACAGGGCCAGCTCTGGCCCTACGTCGACAGCGTCGCCGAGTGGGAGCAGCGCCTCGAGGACGCCTACGACTCGTTCCGCGAGCGGGCGTTCGAGCGCGGCGTCGACCGGGCCACCTTCGAGAACGAGTTCTGCCCCTACGATGCGGTCTGGAACCCGGTCCGGCTGCGCAAAGCGATGCCCACGGTCGAGTGGCGCTCGCCCGACGCCGCCCTCCCGAGCCAGGTGCTCCGGCTCGCGGCCGAGGTGCGATCGATCGTCACCCGCGCGGACGAGCACGGGACGGTTCGCGACGGGACGGCAGTACCCACCGAATCGGACGCGATCATCGAATCGAACGCCGTCACCGACGAACCGCTCCACCTCCCCGCATTCGAGACCGTCGAATCGATCACCGACGCGGCGATTCGCGACGGCCTCGAGGGGGCGGAAGTCCGGCGCTACCTGCGCGGACTCGGATTCACGCCAGCGGAGTACGACCCGCTCGCGGACCGAATGACCGACTCGCGAATCACCGAGCGGCGCGCGAAGAAACTGCGGCTCCGGGCCGCCGATCGGCTCGAGGCCGACCTCGAACGCCGCCGCGTTCGAGCCTGACGAGATTAGCTATTTCCGTACCGGATATTCTGCTCGAGTCTCACTAGAAAGTAGCCACTGAACGTCAGTGCACATTCGATCGCACGATTGCTATGCGATCGGTGTGTAACTCGTTTCAGTTGGTACTAGAGTAGCACGGTTTCCATGAATGGAAATATTCGTGCGACTCGAGGTAAATATAGGCCATCGATCGAATGCTAATTTCACCAAAGACGCAGTAAAAGCTATCATCAGATGAACCTACCATTCACACTTGTTACTCGGATCACTACATCTAAATGGCGTCTCAAAAAGCGCTAAGGAGCGAAGCAGCGATATATGGTAACGTGAGACAACAGGAACTCATACATCTGCACGCGTTGCTGTTGGAAATACGGAGATATCTCGAGCGAGAAGAGACGCTTCCTCCGGATGCATTTGCTGCCTACGACGCACAATCGGTTCGCCCCGCTCACATCCATTGTGGGAAAGAAGCACACAAGAAAGCGATTGCCCATCTACTGGGAGATCTCATCTATTCCGTGCAGAGACACCCCCACAAGATCACACGATAGTATCAAAACATGAACTCGAGATTTGAACCACTGAGTCCGATAGAAGTGAAAGCTGTCGTGGCTGAAAACACAAATTCGGCCAACATGTGCGTTCTCTATCCCGCGGATGCGACTGACGAGCAACTCGAAACGATATGGGTTCGTGCAGAGGAGGCTGACTATACCTGTGTCGCGGAGATGCGATAACGAGCGACCAGTACGTGGCCGGAAGCGAACGATCTCTCACTGACGGACTCGGTTTTCGGTACTCTTCCAAACGCCGAACTCGTATTCCGATAGTAGCCACTGAAACGATTTACACGCTGATCATAACGTACTCGTGCGATCAGGTGTGCAATGACGTTCAGTGGCTACTATATCTACTGGGATCGAAGCCGTTCGAGCCACCGCGCTCCCGTCCGAAGCGCCATCGAAAACTCGTCGCCGAACGAACACCGCGCCGGTTCGGTCTCACAGGGGTTGCCTATCACGAGTTCTACCGTCGGCGAGCCACCCTCGAAGACGGCCGCACTCGCGGTCGTCAACTGCCCGAACGCGTGCTCGTCCGTCTCGGGTTCGGGATGCCGGCAGATCGACTCGTTTCCCGGCCCGTGCTCGTGATCCGCCGCGACTGCCCAGAGGTAGTCGCGGTCGATTTCGTCGCCTCCCGCCTCGAGCAGCGCCGTCGCTCGCTCCCGGCGGCGGCGAGAACTCTCGGTCGACGCCGAACGCGACAGCACGAAGTGATTCGTCCGGGCGACGGCCCCGTCGTCGGCGACCGCGATCCGCTCTTCGAGCGGGTTCACCTCGAGCAAGACGGCGTCGGTTCCGTCCGCCAGAAACAGCGTCTGGGCCATCAGCTGCCGCGTCGGGATCGACTCGAGGAGTTCCCGAGCCGCCCCGACGGTGGCACACTCCTCGAGCACGCGCCGGACAACGGTGCCGTTGCGGAACTGCGCCTCGGGCTCGATATCGTCCCGGTTCGCGTCGATGTAGGTGTTCGCGGCGACCAACCCCCGATCGTTCACGCCCTTGTAGAGCATGACCGTTCCGCAGGCGTCGACGGTCAGAAAGCCGTGGTAGCCGTCGATCGCCGGCTGTTCGACGACCGATTTAGGGCGGGCACCCCGACCGGCGATATCGCGGTTCTTGAGCACGAGCGAGCCGTCTCGTCCGGTCCGCGACGGCGACACGAGCGCGTTCGTACAGCCACGCGAGGGATCGGCGGCCGGCTCGGCGGCCAGTTCGTCACAGAGGTCGCTGTACGCGAAGGCATAGACCTCGTAGCTATCAGGATCGACGTCGAGCATCTCGGCCATCGCCTCGTAGGACCGCACGTGTCGGTCGGGCATGCTCTCCCGACTGCGACGCGCGTACTCGAGCAGCGGCTCGAGGTCGACCTCCCGGGCGTCGATCAGGGACTCGAGTTCGGCGACAGCCCACTCGACGACCTCGCGTTCGGTGTCGGCGCGCCGGCGAGCCTGATCGGCGAACGTGTCCGGTTCGGACGGCGCGTCCGGGCCAGTAAACGCGACCGGCTCGAGGTCGGTGTCGTCCATACCGTCGGAAGGAGATTCAGCGGGTTGTATCGTGGGCCTGAACGGGAGGCCCAGGTACAGGTGAGAGCGGAGATTGTCGGCTCGAGCGGCGGCAACCGAGCGCGGGCGACAGCGAGGGCTACCGGGCAAGTTTCGGGATTCGAAAGGGTGTACACGTGTCGGCAGCGGGATAGCGATCGTCGTGCGTGCGTCGCGATGATCGGTGCGTCCCCCGTATCCCCTGTGATGCCAGCGATTGGCTCTGCCGACGTTCTATATAACGTTAGTGGCCGACATTAGTGTACCGGAACAAGTCAATTTTTAAATAATACCGAGTGAAGAAGTATTCCCCCGTCGGTCGATCGTCGTTCCCGAGTGTCTGCTGAGAGTCGCGAACGGTCTCGATCTCCGTCTCGGTCCCGCTCCGCATCCATCGTCGAACGACGATCGAACCGGGACAGAGCAGTTCAGTCGTGTCGGTATCCAAGCGCCAGCACGGCAATGAGTAATCCGACGACGGAGGCACCGACTCCGAATCCGGGGATACCGTCATCATCGCTGGAGTCAGAGTCGGACGCCGTGTCGGACCCAGTCTCGGACTCTACGGACAAAACGTTCGGTCTCTCTTCGTGGAGGTGCCACGTGGCAGTGTTTCCATCGACCGTCAGCGCGTTTGAGTCCGTCACCTCTCCGGGCATATTGATGACGTACGTCATCTCGATAAACGTATCGTCTGCTTCTGGATCTTCGACGTTACCGATTTGCATGGAGACCGTTCCGTTCTCCGCCGTTAGTTCCGTGTCATCGAAATTCTCTTGATCGAAATCAGTGAACTCTATTTCAATCGCATACCCGTCTGCGAGTTCGGTATCGTCGGCGTTCTCGTAGCCAGCGTACCCGTTCTCTTCCGGGTTTTCTCTCGAGAGTCCCCTCACCGATCGAGTCGCCTCGATGCGTTCGCTGTCGTACGGCGACCGGATAACCGACACGGTCGCTCGAGCGGATCAACGCCAGCGAGGCAAACCGATCCGCACCCGCGATCCGAGCGACAGGTTCCCCGAACCGATCGAAGCAAGCGATGGGAGCTCGGTTCGAGGCCAGCGGAGGAGTATATCGGCGACGAGAAACTACGGCGTCACGACAGCTGGTACTGTTTCATCGTCTATAGTAGCCACTGCAAGTCACTGCACACCTGATCGCACGATAGCTGTGCGATCAGTGTGTAAATCGTTGCAGTTGGTACTATAGGGGCACATGGATGCTCTGGCTGCACACTCCTACGTGGCAAAATCGTCCGCTCGAGCGATATGCCACTGCTCCGGTGGCACGGTGGCGGTGATCACCGTGAGACCAAGCAAGCGAAAATCCCGATTGATACTATCTTCTGAATAAGTGAGTCTCTGCCTCCGTAATCACTTATTTCCCTCCGATTCAGAATCGATCATGAAACCGTTCATAGGCCGATGTCTGACGCACGTCATTAGAGGAACATCTGGTTTTATGTGGTAGTTCCTGACATCGGAGATTGTGCAACCGACTCAATCACTCAGTCTGAAGATCGTGGACAAAGTCGCCGAACGTGAAGGAGTCCAACCGGAAGAGCTCAACCCACCGATCCACTACGCGATTAACACGGACGCACTCGACTCACTCTATGACGCAAGCGACTCCGACAGGAGTCCGTCTCGAGTCGAATTCGTCTACAACGGCTACACGGTGACAGTCGATAGTACAGGCGACGTAGCTCTCGAGAACCGCGTAGCGGCCCTCGATCCTGATAAAACCGCAGTGTGACCCGCTCTGATACTCGGAGCTGAGATTCGATCTCGTACGAGTCCATTTCAACGACGATCTCAGTAGTGACCTCGAAACCCACTGCTCGAGTCGAAAGTGTCTCGTCGGTCTCACTTACTTATATATAACCGACCGTTCGTTAATCTACAGTGAATCGAATGTTACTGTCAATAGGCTCAATCAGTATTGATAAAATGCCGGTATAGGACGTGACTGTATGCGAAGACCGAGGGTACCGTGGATGACGCAAGCCGATGGCCGCATCCTCGAAACCCTCCCGGACACCGATCTGATCCTGTCCCCTCGCGTCCTCGAGGCGAATATCGACTACTCGCGACACTATCTGAGTACGCGGCTCGGAAAGCTTCGCAATGCCGGGCTCGTCGATCGCGTCGACGAGGGACTGTATCAGATCACTGACCGTGGGCGTGCGTATCTCGAGGGAGAACTCGAGGCCGAAGAATTGGAGAAATAACTGAACAAGAATTCGAGTACACTGAACTAACTGCGTCGTTGATTGGTCACCGATAAAACTCGTTAGTGAGCTATTCCCAACGCACGCGCCGCATCCGCGGATATCATCACGCCATTATCAGTGACATTCACGCGCTCGCCCGAAACCGATTCGATCAATGCGGCGAGTTCCTCCCGATAGGACTGTGACCGCTCTTCGATGATGGTCAACCCCGCGTTGTCGGGCTTTGGTTGTGCACGATTTTGACAATAGATATCGACGAATCGTTTGCGGACGCTCGCAGGTGCATCCTCGAGATACCACGGTAGCGAGAGGTCATCGATCTCCGTCTTCCGACCAACCGGCACGCCGAGCACCGATAGGACGCGCCCAAGTACGGCCGCGTCTTCGGCCGGGCCAACGGCCGGATCTCGGTTCTCCCCAGGCCGCTCGATATCCCGATACCCGATGTCCATCAACTCGAGCGTGTTCGTGACCATCGAATCGCCGTCGGCGAGCGTGAACGACGGGTGGTAGTTGTGGCTCGATATCGTGCCCGACGAGTAGACGTATGCGGCGAGCACATTCAGCGGCGTGATCTCGTCGTAGGTGACGCCGATCCATCGATGTTTGTGTGCCGTGTAGAGGCCCTGGACCGCGGCCGGCGTCCCGCCGTCGTCGATGACCAGCTCGCCGATCCCCGCGTCTGGGTTATCGGCGTGGTAGGTGATCGCTCGTCGATACTGCTCGACGGCTTCCCATGCGTCGTCGTAATCATCGCCGTCGTAGGTGCGCGCGAACTCTCTTTCAGTAACGAGACCAGCGGAATCAGACATGCCTGTCTTGTGTGGTCGAATCGCCAACTCCATATCGATTTTTGGAGTGTTTGGATAATCGCCAGAGTGCGGTGCTTCAAGGGACCGCTGGAGGGTTTCTATGGGAGACTGATTATCAGTTCTGAAAGTGTTATCAGCGGGAAACAGTTTCACTATTGCCTAAATATATATAGGACCGATTCAGTGTCAGCCATTGAGCATCGGACAACGGCGGCCGGAGAAAGCACGACGGGGTTGGTTCCTCATTCCCCTTTCCGCATTCCGCGGTTCAACAAGGGGTCAGATAAGCTTTCCTACCGTTCACGCCGGTGCATGGTTCAAATGATAGATGGAAAATCGGTGCGGCAGAAGCTAATTGGTGATAGTGACGAACGAGCAGTGAGCCCGGTTATCGGGGTCATCCTCATGGTCGAGATTACCGTGATTCTCGCGGCCGTGATCGCAGCGTTCGTGCTAGACATGGGTAGTAATCAGAGTTCTCCAGCCCAAGCAGGGCTCGATATTTCAAATAATACTACTAGTGGCATGGACGTGATTGTCACCTCAATGGTCGACAACACCGAGACAGTCAAATGTTCAGACACAACTTCTCACCCACCCGGTGAGACAAGTGAGGTGGGCGGAGAATTCAAATGTCATAGTGGGGAAAATATCATCGGTATCAATGAAGATGGCGAAGAAACCGTCATTCAATCGGATATCTAATAATGGATTTCAAACAATACCGTTCCAAGCTAGTCGGAAACGATGAGGAAAGAGCAGTGTCGCCCGTTATAGGTGTCATTTTGATGGTGGCCATTACGGTCATTCTCGCAGCAGTGATTGCGGCCTTCGTGCTCGACATGGGCTCGAATCAGAGTGCACCTGCACAAGCAGGACTCGATCTCTCAAACAATACCAGTGCCACAAGTGGTACCAGTAGCTATAATGTTACTGTTACCTCGATAGGCAGCAACACTGAAACTGTCAAGTGTTCAGGTCCAACTGGCCAAAGTGCAGACAGTGTTGGCGATGAGTTCTATTGTAATGAAGGGTCGAATATCATCGGTGTCAATGATGACGGTGAAGAAAACGTCATTCAATCAGACATCTAGATAAAGAGACGATCCTGAAGCTATTGTTTTTGTCGTTAAATAGTACTTGACCGGTTGCATCCGAACATGAGCGCGACGGTTCCGACTTCCAGTTTCGCGAGCAGCAGTATCATGGGTCCGCGTTCCCCCCAGTAGCGGACAATAGATCCAGGCGGAGCGCACCAACGAGTAGTCCCACCAACAGAAGGCAGCCACACGACGGGCATTTGATCGGGATGTCCCGAGAGCGTCGCCACAGTCCGGGCAGTCGATCGGCCCCGGCACCTCGAGTAGATCCGCGCTCACGCGTTGATCCCCTCGACGAGTTCGACCGTCCATTCACCGTCACCGATGTGCGTGAAGACGGAATTGACCTGATTGACAGTGTGCTCGCGCCGCTGTTCGTGCTCGCGACGATCTCCGTCGCAGCGGTCGGCACGTTCAGCCTCGCAGCACCGTTCAACACCGGGTTCGACGGCGTACTGTACAGTTCGCAGGGAACCGAGATCACCTACGGCTTCCTCGTCTCGATGATCACCGTGATCGTTGCGTGGGTCACGAACGGGCAGACGACCATCGAGGACTACACGGACATGGAGACGGTCACGCTCCTGCTGATGTTCATCCTGAGCATCCTCTCGGCGCTCGTCCCGGCCGTCTCACACGCAGTCGGCTGTCGTTCGCTCCGAGGAGTCCGGGGTGGTCGGGGCATGAGCGACACGAGCGGTACCTTCGGGGATTGGAAGGAACGAATCACCTACGTCGTCGCCGAGGCACAGCTGCTCGTCTTCGCAGTGCTGTTCTCGCTCGGCGTCGCGATCCTCTGGATTCAGCCGTCGGTTCCGGGTATCCCGCCGGTCGTCTTCGGTTGGTTCGCGGCGCTGATACTGTTGGGACCGCCGCTCATCGCTATCTTCGTCACGGGAGCCAGAAAGCTCCGCGACCGGCGAATGACGACGGTCTACCACATCAACGGCGTCGATGACGTGCGGAAGAAATACTACGTCGAGCCGGAGTTGTGGAGTCAGAAGACCGTCGAGGGGCCGTCGCCGTACGTGTACAACGACGGCGATGCCTTCGAAGTCCGCGAGTTCACCCATCACGAGGATATCGGCGAGTTGGTCGTTCGAGGCTGCTATATGTCGCAGATGGCCGACTCGAAACTCGTCACGACGAAGACCATGCTCGAGGACATCCACGGCGATCTCGTCGAGGCGTTTCTCGAGTTAAACCAGCTGCGCGGGCGAATCAGCAAGATCGGGCTGCACGATTCTTTGCGATAAGATGGTCCGCTCGAGCGATCTCCCGCTGCTCCGGTGGCACGGTGGCGGCGATCACCGCGGGACCGAACAATCGAAGATCGCGATCGATGCCATTTTTGACAAAACGGCAGGTGGGGATGGGAATGCCTCCGAATGGGTGGGGGAGAGGATGGTCGGAGGCAAGCAATTGTTTTCAGTAATCACTATTGATAGTTTCGGTAGGCATCATACAGCCGACAAGACTATGTCGATGTGATACAAAGAGATGGATGGCGGGGGAGAGGATTCAGTCGTTGCCCGACAGAATCTATCCGACTGCGAGACAGACGGAACCTCGCCGCACCTGAGATCGTTCCGGCTTGAAGGTCAATCGCCAAATTGTCAAACTCGATCTCAAACCCTCCCACCTACAGATCACCTATGGGGGTGGGGGCTCCGACGCTGGCCCTCAGCCAGCGTTTCTCGAGACGGAATTCAATCAGTAGTGACAGCGATCTCGGTATCGACATCGAACGTCACTGCTCGAGTCGAAAGCGTCTCGGCGATCTCCCGGCGCTGCTCGAGCGTGAGGTCGTCGCGCTCGAGGACCTGGCGGGACGCCTGGACGAACTTCGGTACGTCATCGCAAGCGCTCAACACCGCTTTCGTCTTGTTGCAGTCATAGAAGGGGCCTCGCTCGCGAGCGCCTGGAGGTTCTCGAACCGGTCCGCCTTCAGCCGGGAGAGAATCGTATCGATCCGCATCTGCCGGGGGTCGCCGTGTTCGTCGAATTCAAGGGCGGCCCCGTTCTTCGCGAGCCACTCCTGGAAGGGAGAGGACTCGGCGACGTGATCGGCCAAGCCCATGAGGTGCTGCATTCGATCGGCGTAGCTCTCGATCGCGTACTCGGCGGACTCAACGAGCGCCCGGAGTTCCTCGCGATACTTCCGGGCCTGGAATGATACGTCGCCCTGGTCGAGTTCGAGGACCTCGCCGAGATCACTGATCGCCCGGTAAATCGTGGCGGGGTGCTTCCCCAGCTCGTCGGCGAGCCCGTCGACCGTCGAACCGCCGTCCGTCGCGACCGTCTCGGTCACGTCGCGGGCGGTCTCGCCCATGTCCCGAAGCGTCGTCATCAACAGGTGGTCAGATTTCGCCTCGAGGCGCGGCGTCGGGTCTTCGTAGAGTTCGACCAGGTCGTCTCGAGCGACTGCGTCGAAGTGATCGTCGGCGATATAAACGCTGTTGCCGTCAGGACCAAGTGGGATGTCTTCCCAGTGGAGCGCGTTCAATAGCGTCTCCTCGATTTGCTCGGTGACCGCGTGGCGATCGGCCCATGCCCATGCCTCTCTGTCGTTCATCGACTTGTTCACCAACACCTCCGCTTTCGGGTGGTAGGACGGGTGATTCTTCGAAACCGCGTCCGGGTCCTTCAGCTGGTAGATCTCGAACTTTCGTCCGTAGGTGTGGCCGGGAAACAGCTTGCCAGCTGAAGCCGGATTCAAAAACAGCCGGTTCTGGTGGTTGACGACCTCCTCATTGTCAATATGGAGTTCGGCCTTCACGCCCTTCAGGTCAGACAGGTAGTGCGCGACCTTCTGCAGCACACCGGCCGACGAGAGCTTTTCCGCCCACTCGCGACGGATTCGAACGTAGCGCTCGTACGCCCACATTCGGCTCGGCGCGTGCGGTTCCGTACGGAAATACTCGAAATGGATGCGCTCGCCGGCGTGCTCAAACACAGCTCCGAAGAACGCCGGCAGCAGCTCGAGGCCACGGTCGGCTTCGATGTTGCTCGTGTGGTACTCTACGTCGACGCCGTCGACCTCGCCGACTTGATTCTCCCACGGGAGCTGTAATCGCTCGCCGCTCTCCCAATGGCGCATGTTCGGGAACCGCGGGCCGATGTTGTACGACGCCTTCCGCTCACCACGCCCACGGCCCACGATATCCCACTCGTAGAGCCGTTCGGCGTTAATCCTGTCCGAGAGTCGCGGCGCGAACCCGGACTTGCTGTACCGGACCTCCAGGTGCCAGGGCTCGCCGTCGATCTCGGTGCCGATCTCGAGGTAGCCCTCGAAGGGCGGCCCGAGCATCACCGATGACAGCGCGTCGTAGGGTCCGCGGCCCCAATCGGGCCACTTCCAACGCCCCTCGATCTCGTGCGGCGTCGTCTCGACCTGCGACACTGCTACTCACCTCGCTCGCCCTCACCCTCTTGCTCGCTCTCGAGAAAGGTGGTGAGCAACGCCACGGGATTCCACCACGTCGCGCCCTGACACGGGTAGCAGACGTGCTTGAACGACGTGCAATCGCTCGCCGCGAGGGCGGTCGGATCGGCCTGCAAGGGCTGATCCATCTCTTCGAGGCTGGCGCGCTTGACGTGCGTCCGCCCACAGCCCACGCAAATGGCGTCGACGGGGATGCCGAACCGACCGGCAGCCGAACTCGCCAGTTCAGCCTCGAGGTCGCGGTCGTCTTGATCGACATTATCGCTGGGTTTCGAACTCTCGAGTTCTGACGCTCGAGAACTCATAGCGACCCCTCCCGCGCGTCACGAACGATGCGCGTACAGTCCGGACACAACCGGCGAAGCGCGTCGACGCGGTCACCGCATCGTTCGCACTCGTCGGACTCGACGAGGCGGCTCATCGCAAACCACCGTCTTCGCGATCAGTACCCGGCTGTAGTGAATGTTTTTGTGACAGTCTCTGACAAGCGCCATCTTGCTTATCTTTACTACTAGCCCAATCACTGCAGATGAGTCTTGAAGATGGGGAAAAACGTGGAATAGCGATATGTGTTGACTGTGAGGAACCGTATGCTGCAAGTGAGAAATCGGATGGGACGCTACTCCCCATTGGTAGTCCTAACGGATGTTCATGTGGAGGGACAGTATTTGAGGAGATAGATTCGGAGGTGGCTCTCGAGTACGATGAGAACGCTCGGACTAGCGAAGGCGACTGATCAATATCGCTCAAGGAGTATCCGCCGTCGGCGCGAACCTCTCGGTTTTCGAGTGCCCGCCGAACGTCCGCATCAGTCGCTTGATGGGCTGGATGGGCTATGGGCGTCCGACTCTCGATATCGTACAGCCGATTCGCCGGAACGAACCAGCTATACATCGGTCTCACCCCCGTGACGGCCGGGCGACGTTTCCGGGTCCGGAATCGATACGTCGACGCCAGCAGCGGAGCCGCGGCTCAGTCGCGCGTACGTATCGCAGTCGCCACAGCGGTGGGCTCGGTTGCGGTTGTTACCGAAAAGTCGCAAGAAGTGGTCGGTGACGTGGGCTCCGCAGTGCTTGCACGTCGAGTTGTCGACCGACGGCCAGGGAGCGACCGTCACGCCGACCACCTCACAGACTGCCCGACAACGAAAAACGCAGGCGGGCAGAGGGGGATGTTCAACTGCTGAACGAAGTTCGGATTCTCAGAACGAGTATCGTTTCGAGAATCCCGCGTTTCTGGACTGTAACGGGCTTCACTCCTACCTTTCGGTAGAAGGTCTAAAACGACAGTTTTCGTACGGGCACGATGGGATTTGAACCCACGACCGTCGGATTAGAAGTCCGACGCTCTTTCCGGACTGAGCTACGTGCCCTCGAGTCCGAATCCACGACGGAACGGCATAAGCGGTTGGGATTCTCGTCGCAGTCGACCGCTCGCTGCGCTATCGGACAGGCAAACGGAGTTCGAACGCGGTACCCGACGGTGACCGGTACGTCGCGCGAAAAAGAGGTGCGTCCTCGTGAGCACCCGCGTTAGCACCGGCCGGCGTCAGAACTCGACCTCCGTATCGTCGTCGCTCGAGTTCTCGGTGTCGTTGCCGTCGGACTCGTTGGTGGACGCGTTCTCCGTGTCATCACTCGTCCCGTCGTCGGATTCGTTCCCCACTCCGCTGTCGTCGGATCCGGTATCGGACTCGTTGGATTCGTTGCCGAGTTCGCCATCATCCGACTCGTTACCGAGCCCACCGTCGTCTGATTCGTTGCCGTCATCGCCGGAGCCGGTGTCCCCGGAACCGTCCGTTCCGTCCGACTCGTCGTCCGGCGAGTCCTCGCTGGAATCGCCGTTGTCCGAACAACCCGCGACTGCAGCGACCAGTCCGGCGCTGGCTCCGGCCGTGAATCGACGCCTGGTGATGATCGTGTCTGTCATGATACGCACCCGTCTCCGCAACGGACTGCCACATAACGGCGTCTCTCCGTTTCAGCGATCAGTTAGGGTTTGACTGAATTACCTCGAATTGGAACGGTTGAGCGAAATACGACCGCCGAACGCGTCGGTTCGATGCGAGCGAACTCATCCATAGCAGGCGTATAAGCCGCGCCGACTCGAGCGAGACCGACTGTCGAGTGTAACCCGGCTCGAGGGGTGGTCGGGCCGGAATGTAACGCGGCGAATGTCGATCCTAAAACCGTTGCAGCGAACCGATGGACGGCCCGACCGCCGAGCGAAAACGGTGCAGTCCGGACCGAACAGCGAACACAGCGTTTATGCACGTCTCGCCGGTACGTAGTCTCGATGCACGTCATCGGAACGGTCGGACTCCCCGGAAGCGGCAAGGGCGAGGCCGCGACCGTCGCACGCGAGGACGGAATCCCGGTGGTCACGATGGGCGACGTCGTCCGCCAGGAGACGGCCGACCGCGGGCTCGACCCCGCGACGGATCACGGCACAGTCGCGCAGGCGCTGCGCGAGGAAAACGGCCCGGCGGCCATCGCCGAACGATCGCTGCCGATGATCGAGAATCGCCTCGAGGGTCACGAGACGGTGCTGGTTGACGGCATCCGCTCGGGCACCGAGGTCGACGTCTTCGAGGAGGCGTTCGGCGACGCGTTCACGCTGGTCAGTATCGAAGCTCCCTTTGAGTTGCGAGCCGAGCGGATCGACGAGCGCGGTCGAGACGCGAGCGAGGCCGACGGCGGCGAGGGACTGGCAGCCCGCGACGAACGCGAGCGCGGCTTCGGGATGGACGATGCGATGGAGCGCGCGGACGTGGTCGTCGAGAACACCGACTCGCTCGAGGCGTTCCACGACCGGATCCGGTCGATCGTCCGGGGAACCGACGACGAGAAACGTGCCGAGGCCGAAGCCGACCCATGAGCGAGATCTACCGCGTCGACGTCGAGATTACGGCACCGATATACGACACCGAGGTTACGAGTCGCGTGATCGACGCCGTCGCGAACATCTTTCCCACCGCCGACCTCGAGGAGGAGTTCGGCGAGGTCAGGGCCGAGGCCCACGAGCTCGATCACTTCTCGGAGCAGTTGCACCGCCAGGAGATCCTCGACACCGCCCGCGGCGAGTTTTTCGCCAACCGCGAGGGCGACGCGTTCACCTTCGCGCTGAAAAAGCAGGCGGCTTTCGAGGACTACGTGAACTTCTCGGTCGGCAAACCCGACGAGCTCGGCGAGATTAGCGTTCGGGTCCGTGTCGAAGAGCCGACCCTCGAGGAGTACGTCGACCACATCGCGCCGCCGACGGAAGACGGGCGGCCGGTCGACACCTGAATCGGGTCGGTTTCGCCGTCCTATCGATCCCCCTACACTGGTCGTCTCGAGTCGGTCGCTTCACCGGTCGTACTCGCTGACACAGAAGCCATTGCCCGCTGGATCTTCCAGTATCGTCCAGACGGCTGTCCGTGTCTCGTGGGTCTCTGTCTTCGTCTCACGGACGGACGCACCCAACTCGCGGAGTCGATCGACGATTTCCGGTTCGAGCGACGACGGAAGGTCGCGACGCTCGCCGTCGATAGCCCGTTCCCAGAACGACGCCAATCGATCCGGATTCGTACAGGCGAGGGTAATAAATTCTACCTCAGTCATGCTTACTATGCATAGACAGACAGACGTAAGCCGCTAGTGACGACGGTAATAGTTGCCATCCCAACCAGTATCGCGTTCGATCGAATCGACTCGCCCGCTACACACTGCTCCTCCGCAGGAACACCGGCCTCCCAACAACTGATACTGGCAGACAGCGTATCAGCGTATGACTGTCAGATGCATGGTACGACGGTTCTCGAGGGGGACGCGGTCGTTCTAATCGACGAACTCCCGCCGGCGGCCGCCCGCGAGCGCGACGCTGCGGCGACCGGGTCGTCCGACTAGTCCGTACAGGAACCGACCGCATCGAGCGAGTCTTCGCCCTGATTCCTGTGGTTCTCGGCAGCGACCGGGTCTCTGTCCGCCGCGGCGGCTGCCGCCTCGGCGAACGCCGCTGCCGCGTCTCGCAGGTGGCCGTTCTGACACGACGCCGTCTCGAAGTAGTCGGCGTATCCCTCCGGAGACTCCGATCGGCCGGTTTCGAGTCGGTCCACCGACGCCGAAAACGTCGCTTCGGCGGTCTCGAACGCCGCCTGTGCGACCTCGTACTCGCCGTTTTCCAGTTTGTTCCGGCCGCGTTCGAGCGCGCCGAATCCGTCGTCCTCGCTCAGTGTCGCATCGTACGTCTCGGTGAGGGTCTCGAGTGACGTCACCGCATCGCCGAGCGCGGCCGCGCCGTCCTCGAGCTCTGCGAGATCGATGCCGGACAGTTCGCCGAGCCGATCACCGTCGATGGAATCGATCGTCGTCGTCGATTCCGCGTGGCGTTCGCGCGCGCCGGTGACGGTCTCGTTGCGTTCGTCGACGGTCTCGTTCGCCGCCTCGAGATCACCGTTCTCCGCGAGCGCCGCGTTGACGGCCTCGATATCGTCGGTGATCGTGTCATCGGTGACCGCAACGGTCACCGCGATGAGGCCAGCGAGGGCGTCCGCGTACGAGCGAAGCGTCTCGATGTCGCTCGTCCGGTCGTCGCCCAGTTCCGATTCCGCGGTCTCGAGGTGCTCGCGCGCCGCCGAGAGACTGTCGCGCGGTACCGTCGGATCGAACTCGACCGCTTCGGGATCCTCGAGATCGTCGAGGTCGTTCAGCGACTGGGCGGCCTCGTTCAGGCTCCCCGCCGCGCGGGCGATCGCGCGTTCGCCGGTCCGATCGCTGACCGCGACGTTGTCCGTGTCCGACGAGCCCGTGAGCTCACCGAGACAGCCGGCCATCGCTGCCAGGGTTCCTGTGCTCACACCGGCCGCACTGGTTCGGGCGAGATACTGCCGACGATTCATTCTACTCGAGGATTCGTCTAGAAGGGCATTAACGTAGTGGCAGTATGAGAGTCCTCCAAACCGACAGGACTGGGAAGTTTCGTGTGGCGTGTATCGGCGAAACGCGGGCGTGGTCTATCCGAACGGCCCCATACCGCCCATGCCGCCGCCACCGCCACCGCCGCCCTGTTGCATCTGTTTCATCATGCGCTGCATCTCCTGTTCGGATCCCATGCCCTGGAACTGCTTGATGGTGCGTTCCATCATCTTGTACTGCTGGAGCAGTTCCCGGACCTGCTCCTCGCTGGTCCCCGAACCGCGGGCGATGCGCTTGATCTGACTCGCGCCGATGGCCTTGGGATACTCCTTCTCCGCGTCGGTCATCGAATCCATGATCACGGAGAACGCCCGCATACGGTCCTGGGTGACGTCCATCGCGTCGTCGGGCAGCTGATCCTTGATCCCGCCGCCGAGGCCGGGGATCATGTCCATCACCTGATCGAGCGGCCCCATGTTGTTCATCGCCTCCATCTGCTTTTGCATGTCGTTCAGGGTGAACTGCCCCTGCAGCATGTCCTCGGGGTCCCAGTCGTCTTCCTCGATATCGGTCTGCTCCATCGCGCGCTCGACGCGCTCGGCGAGCTGGCTGAGGTCACCCATCCCGAGCAGCCGCGAGATGAAGCCGTCGGGCTCGAAGCGCTCGACGTCCTGGACCTCCTCACCAGTCCCGAGGAAGGCGATCGAGGAGTCGGTCTGGTCCACCGCGGTGAGGGCTCCGCCACCCTTCGCCGTCCCGTCTAACTTCGTGATAACGACGCCGTCGATCCCGATCGACTCGTCGAACTGCTGGGCCTGCTCTTTCGCCCCTTGCCCGATCGCAGCGTCGAGGACGAGCAGGGACGTATCTGGCTCGACGACGCCCTCGATCTGCTCGATCTCGGCGATCAGATCGTCCTCGAGCGCGTGGCGACCCGCCGTGTCCACGATGTGGACGTCGGCCTCGCTCGTCGCCTCGAGCCCCTCGCGGGCGATTTCGACGGGATCCTCGCCGTCGGGATCGCCGTAGAAGTCGACCTCGGCGCGCTCGGCCATCTCCTGGGCCTGATCGTACGCGCCGGGGCGGAAGGTGTCCGTCTGAATGACGGCCGGTCGGAGCCCCTTCGTGGAGAACCACCAGGCCATCTTTGCGGCGGACGTCGTCTTCCCGGACCCCTGTAGGCCGGCCAGCAGGATGGTCTGTTCCTCGAGGGGCAACTCGGTGGAGTCGCCGATGAGATCGACCAGTTCCTCGTAGACGATGCGGAGGACGAAGTCCCGCGCGGGCGTGCCGGCCGGCGGTTCCTCCTCGAGGGCGCGTTCTTTGATATTGTCCGACAGCTCCATCACGAGCGAGACGTCGACGTCGGCGGAGAGCAGCGAGCGCTGGATCTCCTTGACGATCTCCTCGATGTCTTCTTCGCTGAGTCGCGACTTCCCGCGGAGCTTATCGAGGGTGCCCCGCAGAGAACTCCCGAGATCGTCGAGTACCATTTGCTGGGTCTAGGGGACGATGGTGTTAAAGGCTTTTTCTACGGCCGACATGACTGAACCGGTTCGACCGCTCGAGCGGTCCTCGTCCGAACCGATCGCCCGGCGTCGGAGAGTATTTCAGCCGACCGCGACAACTCCCACGTATGAGTTCCGACGCAGACGTGGATCCCTCGGAGTACGAGGCCCTCGCCGATGCGGACGTGACCATGCGGCAAAACGAGCACGGCCTCCACATCGCCGACGACGAGGAGACCGGGGTCTCGAGCCAGGGACAGACGCCCGAGGAGGCCCTCGCGAATCTCGCGGCGGCAGTCGAGGGGTATACGGACGCGACGGACGACGATCCGGGCGACGACTGGCTCTGAGACGACCCGCGTGCGATGACGCCCCGAGATGGCCGAGAGAGTCGGTATCAGTACACGTTTTTTCGAGATCGAGATCCGACCGGGCTGCGACCGCGCGCCGATCAGTCCGGACGGGCGTGGCGTGATCCCCGTCGCGGTCCGACAGACCGACGAGTTCGATCCGACGAGCGAGTCGGTTCGGTACCGGTTCGGTGCGCCCGACGTCGTCGGTGACGGCGGCGGTGCCCGACCCATCAACGACGGTCACGTCATCGGGGCGGATCGGGACGGTCGATCGGCCCTCCTTCTGTTCTTCCGAGCCGACGAGACCGGGTTCGACGGCGACGAATCGACGGGCCAACTCGAGTGAGAGCGCGACGACGAGGGGACTCACGGGCTCGCCGGGACGGCAGCGGTGACGGTCGTCGGCCGGCGCGGCGGGGACTGACCGGGTTCGCATAGCAGGCTCCCGTTTTACGCGCCCGTTCGTGGTTGCAAACGGTATGGATGCGTACGACATCGTCGTCCTCGGCGGCGGATCGGGGAGTCAGGTCGCGACCGCGGCGGCCGACCGGGGACTCGAGGCGGCCGTCGTCGAACCCGGGCCGCTGGGCGGGGCCTGCATCACGCGGGGCTGTGTCCCCTCGAAGGCGCTCATCCACCGAGCGGACCTCGTATCGGACGTGCGCGAAGCTGAGAAGTTCGGCGTCCCCGCCCGGTTGCATGGGATCGACTACGGCGAGATCACGGCCTCGATCCGCGAGACGGTCTACGAGAAGGCGAGCAATCAGGAGTCGAGCCTGCAGGACACCGAGAACGTCGCGCTCTACCGCGGCGAGGGGCGCTTCGTCGACGATCGAACGATCGAGATCGAACTGAACGGCGAGGGAAACGAGACGGCGGAGATCAGCGGCGACACCGTCGTCATCGCCGTGGGGGGCCGACCGATGGTCCCGCCGATCGACGGCCTCGAGGACGTCGACTACCGCACGAGCGACGACGCGCTCTTCCTTGAGGACCGACCCGACGAACTCGTGATCGTCGGCGGCGGCTACATCGGGGCCGAACTCGGCTACTTCTTCGGCGCGCTGGGAGCGGACGTCTCGATCGTCGGCCGGAGCGACCAGTTGGTCCCGCGGGAGGACGACAACGTGAGCGGGGTCGTGACCGAGTCGCTCGAGACCTACTGCGACGTGTACACCGGCTACGAAGCCGGGTCGGTCGCCGAAACCGACGGCCGCGTCACCGTGACGGCCAAGCCCGCGGGCGAGGACGAGAGCGGCGACGACACCGTCGAGCTCACCGCCGACGACTTCCTGCTCGCGACCGGGCGGCGACCCAACACCGACACGCTCGACCTCGAGACCACGGGTGTCAAAACGGACGAGACGGGCTACGTCGAGACGGACGATCGGCTGGAGACCGCCGTGGACGGGGTCTGGGCGCTCGGCGATGTCCTCGGCGAACAGCCGTTCAAACACGCGGCCGACGACGAGTCGAAAGTCGTCGCGGCGAACGTGCTCGACGATGCCGGGAAGACGATCGACTCCGAGGCGATGCCCCACGCGATCTTCACCAGCCCGCGGGTCGCAAGCGTCGGGCGAACGGAGGGCGAACTCGAGGATGCGGGTCGAGAGTACGAGGCCGTAACCGTCCCCTACGGGGCCGCGCCGATGGGGATGATCCTCGAGGCCGACGACGGCTTCGTCAAAGCCATCGCCGGGCCCGACGGCGACATTCTGGGCTGTCACATCGTTGGACCACAGGCCCCGACGCTACTCCACGAGGTCGTCGTCGCGATGGACGGTGGCGGCACGGTTGACGACGTCGCGGGACCGGTCCACGTCCACCCCGCGCTGAACGAGGTCGTCTACGCGGCGTTCGAGGAGCTATCGGACTCGAAATACTCGACGGCACCCGATTGGCGGGACGTGAGCGGGCGGGACTAGGGTATTCGCTGGCGATCAGTACGGACGGTGAATCGAGCGATTTCGAACCCGCGGAAAAAATACCGCGCGGGGGAGTGACCACGTACCGCTTCCTATTCCACGATGAACCCGCTTGCCAGCTCCAGGACCTCCGATTTGGAGCGCGGCTCGTCGAATGCCATCGGGAACCCGATTTCGCCGTTCAGTTCTCGCAGGAACGAGGCGTGTCGCGCCTCGACGCTGTGAATGCTGAGCGCCGGCGCGACGAGTTCGAACGTCTCGATATACGGCGCCGCACCGGCGTACGCCGAGACGCCGACGTCCTCGAGGGTGGCGGCGGTGGCGATGAACTCCGCCGGATCCTGGACGGCCGTCCCGAAGTCGAACTCCGGTGACTGGACCGGTTCGCCGCCCACCGCTTCAACCGTCTCTGTGAGGACTTCCACGTGCCGTATCTCGTGATCCCGAACGACGCGGAGTCGGTTGAGGATCCGGTTGAGGACCCGGTCCCCGATCGGCCCCCACTCCGCGAAGTGCTGTTCGAGAGCCGATTCGTCGATGTTCCGGATCCCGCGGGTGTAGAACGTCGCCTCGAGGTATTCGAGAGTGAGCGCGTAGTTGAGGATGTCGACGTCGTTCTCGAATTCGTTCGGAACCGCTTCGGGCGGTTGAGCCGCCGGTTCTTCCTGCGCCGATTCGTCAGCGGATTCGTCGTGATGGTCCCCACCGGTCGCCGCAGCACTGCCGACGGCCCCGTCGACAGGGCGCCAGCGATGCTGCCGAGGACGGGTCGTCGACCGATGTCAAACCGATCTGAATTGTCGTTAGTCATGCTTGGGGAGTGCCCGGGCGGAACGAGTGAGACCGGCCAGTAAGTACCGAATCATCGTTCCTGCGTCTAACGTACAGTTCCGCCGAATATCTCTGCCATCGGAACAGAGAACGCCGACGGCAATTCACGCGTACGTGAACCCTGTCGGTTCGGGATCGGTGAGAGTCACGCGATCGAGGAAGAGACGGAAACCGATACCGAGTCGCTCGCGAAGCGTCATACGGTCTGCTGTAACGATGTACCGGTGCGACCGCGAGACGGCCTGCGGTCGCACCGGAACTGACTGACAGCAGTCCGTATCAGTTGTCGTCGGCCGTCGAAACTGGCCCGCTCTCGACCTCGCCGTCGTTGGCGAGCCACTCCGTTAGACTCCCCTCGTAGAAGGCGACGTTCTCGTAGCCAAGCGATTTCAGGACGACGTAGGTGTGGCTGATCCGGCGGGCTGTGTTGCAGTAGAGGACGATCTCCCGATCGGGGGTGATCCCGTGCTCGGTGAGCAGGTCCATCGAGGAGAGGCCGATGTCAACCTCGTGGTGGTCGGTGCCGAAGTGGTCCACGACGAGGCGCGCCTCCTCGCTCTCGTCGAGCATCTCGTTCTCGAAGGCGACGGAGTAGGTCTCGAGCGGGTCGTCCTTCAGTTCCGAGGAAATACCCACGACCGCGGAGGAGTCCAGCCTGCCCGAGAGGAACACGCCGACCGGCACGTCCGCCATCAGACGCTTCTCGACGGAGCGCTCAAGCAGGGTCCGCAGTCGATCGGTCGCACCGGCGAGCGTCGTAGTCGTGCTGCCGGTGTCGAGGTCGAACAGGTTCCAGTACTGCCGTTTCTCGACGCCGCGGATCAACAGCGCAGCCAGTTCGCTTCCCCAGACGTAGCCCCGGTCGGTCGTGCCGAAACAGAGCGGCTTGAACGACCTCCCGACGGCGACGGGACTGCCCCAGTTCCCGGAAGCGGTGCTGCAGCGGTCGCCGCCGTATCTATCACCACAAGATACGTGATACCATTCGAAATGAAGAACGATCGCGGCTCCGACCGAGGCGTCTCGGAACCAAGCGCCGGGACGAAGGTAGTCGCCGACTGAAGTGGCACGGGTGGTGCCGCACGTCCCGGTCGCATCCGCGGACGCTGGCGGCTTCCGAACTCAACGTCTGGAGGCGGCGTTCCGCGAGTGACAGTCGAACTCGGTGTAGTCAGCGACTGGAAGGGAATTCCTCATTTAGCACCAAAATACGTATGAAGATCCGGATAGTATACCCACCCATGGTGATGAAAGATAAGGTAGTATCCACGGACTTGAGCCAGTGGAATCACCCAAGGCGAGTAGTGTCCCTGACTCCGCTTTTTTTCGTCATCGGATGGACTGTCGGGTTTTTTCTCGTTCCTCACGTCGTCGAGTCCTCGCTGACGGAGAGTATCCTAAACGGATTACTCGGGGTGGTTGGGCTCTTGGCAGCAATTGCCATCCTCGCACTCATCGATTGACTTGTCGAAAATATGCCCTTACCCGGAATTCCCGAGCGATCGCTGTGAAAATCGACTGCCCCATACAGTAGATACTGAGATTTGCCAGTATCCGTGCGGGCGAGACGGTCGACGTACCAATTTAGAAGTAACTATCGATATCGGATCCCATCGATAGGTGAGCCCCGGGGATGCGCTCACCCTGGACGAGATTGGGATGGTACGTGGTGTACGATGCCGTCGCACCGGTACAGACGCTGGGTTCGTTGAGCCATCCCTGATGGCAATCCCACGCACCGATGGAAAGACTTCTTCCGGACAGGTCGATGTGGGATAAGAAGAAGAACCCGACCGAGAAGCAGACGATGGCGCTAAGAGCGGCACCGGCGGCTCCGCCCGCGTACGTCCCTATAGCGGCACAGAGCGCACCTTCTAACACCCCTGACGGGTAGTCGTCGAGAGAATTACCCGTTTCGACAGCGAATACGACGGAATAGTCGGTACCGTAGGCCCACGACGAACAGCTTCCTTCATTATCGACGTCGAGCGTCGATCGCTCGATGATTTCGTTGTGATTCATCGTGGAGAACCCGTCGTTCACGGTGATCCTGTCGGCGTCGTCTCTCGAACCGATGAATTCGACACTGCCGGTCTCCTTACTGACCCGGTACACGTATGCTTCGTCGCCTCGGTCGACGGCACTGATCGCGTGGGTCTAACACGACGGCTGCGAATTCGAGTGGGGGTCAGAAACGGCCGATCGTATACCGGGATCGAATCTACGAATCATCGATCCGGACGAGTACCGCTCGATCCGTCC
>Ga0136563_100106_pt1 | contig 28920 bp, 25 predicted proteins | sample AntCluMetagen315_FD_104932 | JGI IMG/M metagenome (GOLD analysis project Ga0136563, IMG submission 104932) | Saline lake microbial communities from Club lake, Antarctica - Metagenome #315 | ecosystem: Environmental > Aquatic > Non-marine Saline and Alkaline > Saline | place: Antarctica: Club lake...
AGGGGAAACCAGGACTGATACGTTCTCCCAGTCGCCTCATCTGACGGCCCCAGCCCGGAGTCGAAGCACGCGCCGCCTGAGAGGCATCGCTCTCAGGCGGCTCTATTCGTGATCGAAAACTGACTCAAACACCCGATTCAGCGAGCGTTTCTGAGACTTCTCTCACCGAATTGATTATCACTCGGCAGATTCGCACTGGATCAGTCTCACGCTGCCATGTCTGACGAATTGATCTTGAACGTGCAACAGGCTATCATTGATAGAAAATCGAATGGGAATATCATATTGTTCCATCTCCTTTTGAGTCAGCGACTGAATCGATGTGAGAATGATGATAGCTGTGCGGAATAGAGTCGCAAATTGGGAAGTCTCCTTGTAGCCTTGTCTCCGCCACCAATTGATGCAGAACAGCATTACGGTAGCGGAGATGAGGAGTGAACTCAATAAGGAATAACAAATACATCAAGGAGTGAAGAAAAAACAACCGGCTCGATGAAGTAATACCTCCGTGGATCGGCGCATACGAGCGCATCTTTGGTAAGACCGCCTGCGGATTTTTCAGTTGAGGGTCAGGATTTCACCAGTTGATCTCGGAGCGAATCCACCGATAAGTAGATGTGCGTACTGTTCGATGTTCTCCAGTACATAACACTCAGATTACCCCCTCACCATAACTGCTTATGAGGCGAGGCGATGTCCCTCCTCCATGACCGACTCGAGTAGTGACGAGTTCGACCCAACAGCACCAGACCAACGGGAGATCGGCCGCGAAATGGTTGACGACAGTACGGGACTCGGTTCGGTGATGGCCCACGCCTATCGCGGAGAGATAGACCGAATGGGGACGTGGCGGCAGCGCCTCGACGAGACGACGAAGTGGGCGGTGACGCTGATGGCAGCGATCTTGACGTGGGCATTTTCGAGTACCGATAACCCACACTATCTCTTGCTGGTCGGGATCGTTGTCGTCACCATCTTTCTGGGCATCGAAGCACGGCGGTACCGGGACTACGATGTCTTTCGCTCTCGTGCTCGAGTCATCCAAGAGAACCTGTTGGCAAACGCCCTCGATCCGTCCCAAGGCATTGAAAGTCACGACTGGCGAGCGGAACTGAGCAGGGACTATCGTAGGCCGACGCTGAAAGTCTCGTTATACGAAGCACTCGCAAACCGGCTCCGGCGTGTGTACCTTGCTCTGCTCAGTGTCCTGTTGGTCGCATGGGTCTTCAGGATTACAGCGTTCGCGGCGCGCCAAGACTGGCTGAAAACCGCTGGAATCGCCCGTATCCCAGGTATTGCTGTGGTTGCCGTTGTGGGTGTGTTCTACGTCGTACTGCTGGGCGTCACCTTCTGGCCCCACGAGCGCCATGCCAAGGGTGAATTCCGTGAAGGGGACCCGGACAACTGGAAAGAGAACCGATAAATACGTTCTCTGTACTTACCGAAGATACTCACCACATCGAGGCGGGTTCTCCACCTACTTTCTAAAGATCGCAAGAGCAACCTACGGTATCCGTCGCTGGCTCGATGAAGGCGTCCAGAAAGTGTTCAATCACCGACTCGCAAGAAGGGACTCAGCCGGTCAATCGGGGGAGAGTAACAGGGATTGGATGAATGAAACTACTGGTATAGCGTTCCTTCAAATGTACTATGAGGAGTCGTGGTACCTCGACCCTCGGAACGGTTATCCCTCACCCACCCCTACATTTGTTTGTAATGGCAAACGGTAACGTTGATTTCTTCAACGACACAGGCGGCTACGGTTTCATTTCGACTGACGACGGCGACCTCGACGACGACGAAGACGTCTTCTTCCACATGGAGGATGTCGGCGGCGAAGACCTCACGGAAGGTACTGAGGTCGAGTTCGACATCGAGTCCGCACCGAAGGGGCCTCGCGCGGCGAACGTGGTCCGGCAGTAATACCGAGACAGATCCGTCGCTCACAGCGACGAACAACGACCTTGATTTTTTAGACAGTTACACGGCCGAGCGGATGCTATCTGTACACTCTGTACTGAACGCGAATTTCGCACCAAGGGCTTCTCTGTTCCAGAATAGAACACTGTCGGCTTCTTCTGTCTTTGAACGAGCCTTACGATAGATACTGATGAGAAAATCGTGTTATGATCCAATACGATCCGCTGGGCCGTATTCGTCTACAAAACGATGATCTGGGTGTTTTATATCACTTTACTCCGATCAATCTGATGGAAGGTGGAGAGACAATATACAGAACCCGTCCCAAAAAGTCAGGAAACTTGATCAAGACGGTCAATCCTGGAATCTTGAAACGGAGTTTTGCTCCATGGGAACGGGTTTCCCGAAATTCAGTGAATGGCTGCGTAATTCATTCACACAGGAGATTTGGCGACTACTGCGTTGGCGCTCCCACTCGGTAGTCCCTCGCCAAATTTCGACCTTTCGAGACGATGACCTGGGTTCAAATCCCAGACGGAGCACTCTTCTGAGGAACGAAGTGACGAAGAAGGAAGCGCGCGCTCTGGGATTTGAATCAGACGAGTCGCAGCACCGAGCGTAGCGAGGTGATCGTCTCGGCGTGGTTCAAATCCCAGACGGAGCGATACGGTTTGAGAGAAGTGCTCGGTTCCCGTCTCTCGGAGTGCAGTCCTCTCTCGAGTCACGAGTGCATCTCTCCCCGAACGAGTCCCAAACGACAGATTTACGACGGCCGAATTCTCGAGTCGTCAACGTTACACACGAGAATCCGACTCGAGAAAGGACGAGCGATAGCGGCGGTTTCAATCGGTCCGTCGGGTAGTGACGTTCGTTCGGTTGGCGGATACACATGACACCGAAGCAGCGATGACGATTCGTCTATTTGCACCAATCCACGCCCATACGAGGCTCGCCCGTTTATCTCACAACATCGGCTCAGTAGCCACGGATAGAACTGGATATTCGTAAACTCCTAGTAGATGGAGCACTTCGTACCAGCTAATGACCTACGAACACTTGGACTCAGATCTGGTAAACAAACTGCTCGACGATGGCCGTGCGAGCCTTCGCAGCCTCGCCGAAGAACTCGATGTCTCCGTCACGACGGTCTCGAACCACCTCTCCGACCTCGAGGAGGAAGGCGTCATCGAGGGCTACACGCCGAAAGTCGACTACGACGCGGTGGGGTACGATGTCACTGCCATCATGCAACTGAAAGCCGAAGGGAGCGCGCTTCCCGAAATCACGCAGACGCTGAAGGACCACCGCCAGATGATCTCCGTCTACGAGGTCACGGGGGACTACGACGTGATCGCCATCGGGAAGTTCAAAGATACGGACGACATGAACGACGAGATCAAGTCCCTGATCACCGATCCCGACATCAACCAGTCGAATACGAGCATCGTGCTCAACGCTGTCTCCGAAAACGAACAGTTCGAACTCGACACGGAGTAACCGCGTTTCGGTCCTCGAGCTGTTGAGCGAACTCGACAGCAACTGCGGACGCCCCGTCTCCGCGCGTTCGGTAACGACGGCTCGAGCGTGACTATCCGATCGGAGTCCCGAATTACTCCGTCTTCGAGGACAGAAACAGCCGATTGTCCGTCGGGGTGATATACTAACGGTTGGTTGCTGGGTGATACTAGCTACCGATGTCTAACGAGACAAATACAGTGAATCGACGCTCCTGAAGAAATATATTCCATATTAGAAACTGTGGAAGCTTCTATTGAGTCGGGCGGTCTCTCTCAAGAAGTACCATGGCATATGGCACCAATCCTGAAGAGAGGTACAGCTATGGGGAGGTGAGCGACGCGGATCGTCGCGACTTTCTCAAAGCCCTCGGCGTCATCGCCGGCGGCAGTATCGCCGGTGCGACGCTGCGCGATCTCCGCGCGGAGGTCTCGAGCGGTGCCGCGGAGGGGCTCGCAGAGATGGGCGAGGCCGTTCGCGGTGGACTGACGGGAACGCTTGACCCGGCGTTGTTGAACGAGCAACTGGCGGGGCTCGAGGCGAGCTTCGAACTGTTGCCCGAACTGGAGTCGATGGGGGTTCCCGAGCAGGGTGCGTCGGCGTACCAGGAGCTGACGACGGCGGCGTGGGTGATCAACGATCACCTCGCGGAGGTCGGATTCTTCGCGAGCGCGGAGGAGAACTTGCCGGCATTCGAGCCCGATCACATCGAGGCAACGACACGGCAGTTGCTGCACATGGACACGCTGCCGGCGACGCTTTCCGAGATCGGGTTCTCGGAGCAAGAACAGACGGCGCTGGTGACCAATATCGTGAACACGCGCGAGCAGCTATCGTGGTGGCTGGCGACACCTGACTATCCGCCGGCGGACGCCGTCGAAGACGGTGTCGTCCACGAGTACGTCGCACCGCTTCATCAGCGGGCCGCAGAAGGCTCGCTACTGTGGATCGACGGGCTCGATCACTTCCTCTGGCAGCGAGAGCCGCTCATTACCGGGGAGATGATCGATCGCGGCCTCTGGGACATCAAGTCGATGCTCGGCGGGTACTACCTGATGAGTTCGGCTGTACGTGACCTTGCGAACGGGGAAATCGCCGACGAGGAGCTTTCGACGCTGATCACGGCGGGATCGGCGATCGAGATCATCGGTCAGGAGTTCCTGCTCACCGACACCGTCCGAATTACAGATGAGAAGCGCGCACCGAAGGGGGTGATCGACCAATGACGTACGAATCACATCTTGCAGACCTGCCAGAGGATGCACCGTGGGACGAAAAACCGGGTGAATCGGTCATCGAACAGCACGATACCGACGCGATCCCGGAGGTAGACGTCACGGAGGAAGACATCGCGGCGTCGGGCGAAGACGAGACGAACTGGCTCATCTTCGGGAACAACTATCAGGGGCACCGACACACCACTGCGGACGTGATCACGCCGGAGAACGTCGGTGACCTCGAGGTCGAGTACGTTCTCGAACTCGGCGAACCCCCAAACGACTTCCAGGGGTCACCGATCGTCGTGGGCGGCGATCCGCCGATCATTTACCAGACGATCGGGCCGGATATGCTGTACGCGATACACGGGCGTACCGGTGACATCCTGTGGACGCACTTCTACGAAAACGCCGACGGTGCGTCCGACGAGACGCCGCCTGCCGAGCGCGGTCCTGCGGTTCTCGGGGACACAGTCTACAAGAGCACGCTCGATCTGGGCGTGCTCGCGATCGATCGGTACACCGGCGAGGAACAGTGGTACTACAACGGTGCTGCCGCCTATCGAGGCGAAGTCGCGGAGGACGTGCGACACGAAGAACTCCAGTGGGAACGGTCCCGCGGCACGACCTCGTCGCATCCGCCGATGATCTACGACGGAATGCTGATGAAGGGCAGTTTCGGCGGCGAATTCGGCGTCAGCGGATTCTACGACGCGATCGACCTCGAAGGGAACCCGCAGTGGCGGGTGAACATGACGCCCGAACACGAGTGGGTCGGCGATTCGTGGCAACACGGCGGCGGGACCGCGTGGGCCGCGTCGTGTATCGAACCCGACACCGGGACGGTCGTCATTCCGTCCGCGAACCCAGGTCCGTGGTACGGCACCGTTCGTCCAGGCTGGAACCCCTATACCTGCGGTAAAGTCGGTGTCGACACTGAAACCGGCGAATACCAGTGGCACCATCAGGACGCGCCCCACGACTGGTGGGACTATGACTCACCGAGTCCGCCACTCGTCTTCGAAGAGGAGGTCGACGGTGAGACCAGGAAGTTCGCGACTTGGCCCGGCAAGACCGGTTGGGTGTACACTGTCGACATGGAAACCGGCCAGCTCCACCAGCGCAGCGAGGAGTTCGTCCAGCACTATAACATGTGGTCGCTACCGCCGTTCGACGACATCGAGAACGCGCAGTGGATCATGCCGGACCTCAGGGGTGGCACGAATCCCCAGACGAGTTCCTTCGATCCCCAGAGCAGGACGCTAATCGTCAAAGGGCTCAACCAGCCGATGCGACTCTCCTGGTTCGAGACGGAGTACGAACCCGGTGAGACGTACATCGGGATGGATATCGAGCATGCTCCGGTGCCGGCTACACAGGAGCAAGAGGAAGAGGAGGAAGAGGAGGAAGACGAAACTGCCGACGATGGAGAAGAGGCCGAAGAGGAGAAAGAAGAAACTGCCGACGATGGAGAAGAGGCCGAAGAGGAGAAAGAAGAAACTACCGACGATGGAGAAGAGGCCGAAGAGGAGAAAGAAGAAACTGCCGACGAAGAAGCGGACAACGGAGACGGATCGGAAGAAGAGTGGCGAGACGCGTGGAACGGCTACGTCGGCGTGCTCGCCGGGATCGATCCGATCAGCGGTGAAGTGAAATGGCGGAACTGGTACGAGGAGACGCCGCCGTGGGGCGGTTCGTTGACGACGCCGACCGGCGTTACCTTCGCGGGAGACGGTGACGACCTGTTCACCGCGTTCGAAACCGAGACGGGCCAGCCGTTGGCCTCGTGGGACCTCGGCACCGCCGCGTCCGGTGCGCCGGTCAGCTGGTACGATCCGGGTGAAGGAAAACAGTACGTCGCAGCCCCCGCTGGCGGGGAGCGTGAGAACTACACCGAATCGGGCAACCGGTTCGTCGTCTTCTCGCTCTCCGAGTAGGCCTCGACGCAGTCTTTTTTGCCCGCATTTCGACGCCGACCGATCGCCGGAGCGGTTCCCCTCGGTACGATAGTCAGTGACGACTGGATCGCGACCGGCAGCCGACGAACGCTCTCAGGCTTTCGGTTGAAAAACGAATTGGTGACCGATCTCTTACCGGTCCGTCAATTGTGCTCGCCGCGTCGCTCCTGTTCGTCCGTCGAGACGAGCCGGTGGACTGCACCCTCTCCCTCCACCGTCGACGTGGTGGTGGTGAGGACGTACAGTTCGCCGTCGGCCCCCCGACCGAAGCCGTAGACGAATCCCGTCGGTCGCCCGTCTTCGACGGCATCACCCTCGAGCTGAATCCGTTCGATCGGCCACAGTCCGTCCCGAGTGGTCCCCTCGCTGGGTTCGGTCTCTTCGTCGTCTCCCGTCGGCGGTTCGAGGAACGTGTCCTCGGCGCCGCCACCGACGTCGACCTCGTCGAGCCATTCCTCGGGCGGTCGGGCGAGGAACACCGTTCCCGGGTCCTCGCCGTCCCGACTCCAGTCGCCGAAGACGTACGTGTTCTCCAGTTCGTCGATCTCGCCGCCAGCGTAGAGGTAGCCGCCGGTGATGGAGACGCCGACCGGTTCGCCGTCGCTCCCGGTCTCGTTACCGTTCTCGGCGTCGTCGCCGTCCTCGTTCTCGGCCCCAGCGGACTCGAGGAGTCCGAGATCGTGTGGGTATTCGATGACCGGATCGAGTAATTCTTCGCCGCCTCTGACGTCCTCGGGCGTGCTTTCGGGACAGTCTTCGGCCGGTTCGGAGGGCGTTTCGGTGCTGAAGCAGTGGGTACCCTCCTTGACGTTCCAGCTGTAATTGCCGCCGCGCTGGACGTGATTGACGCTCTCGAAGCGGTTCTGTCCGACGTCGGCCATCAGGAACTCCCCGTCGCCGGTGAACGACATTCCGCCCCAGGGATTGCGCATTCCCCAGGCGTAGTACTCGTCGCGGTGACCGTCCATGTCGACCAGCGGGTTATCGTCCGGGATCCCGTACGCGCGCTCGTCGCCCTCGGCGTCGCCGCCGTCTTCGGACGTCTCCGACGTCTCGCCGTCCACGTCAACGTCGAGTCGCAGGATTCCGCCGAGGAGATTCTCCGCCGTGTCCTGCCCGTTGCCGCCCTCGTTCTCGTCGTACCAGTCCTCGACGTGGCCCGTTCCCGTGTCGTTCGCACCGCCACCGTCGCCGGTCGCTACGTAGAGATAGCCGTCGGGACCGAACGCGATCGGACCCGAATTGTGGTTGAACTGGGGCTCAGGGATCTCGAGAAGCGTCCGCTCGGAATCGGGATCGGCCGTCGAGTGCTCCTCGTCTGCGGTCCGGAACTCCGAGAGGACGAACGTGTGATCGTACTCCTCGGGGGTGCCCTCCCGCGGTGGCGAACTGTACCGGACGAAAAATCGACCGTTCTCCTCGAACTCGGGGTGGAACGCGAGTCCGAGCAGACCGCGCTCGTCGAAGTCTTGGAATTCGACGAGTTGGTCCGAGACGTCGAGGAACGGCTCCTCCTGGAGGCCGTCGTCGTCGTGGACGTAGATGTACCCCGTCTGGTCGACGATGAATCGGCGGTCGGCGTCTTCGTCTGCCACTTGGAGGGTCACCGGTGCAGTCAACCCATCGGCCACGGTCTCCAGGCCGACGATCGGCCCCTCGCCGATGAGTTGCGTGGGTTCGGCGGCTTCCTCGCCGTCAGCCGTCTCACCGACGAATTCGATATCGCCACGCATCGACTGGGGGTGTGGCCCACAGTAGTACTCGGCCATCGCTTCCTCGGCGGTGAACTCGACGGTCTGCGTTTCGCCCGACTCGGAGAAGAGATCCGTACTGACGAGGTCATTGCCGCCTTCGTCTTCGATGTTGAAGTTGTGCTGTGCCCCGTCGAGGTTCTCCCAGGTGAGCGTATACTCCTGGCCTGCTTCCAGTCGAAGCGTCGGATTCCGTTCGTCCGTGATTTCGTCGGGTGACTGGCCGATCCAGCCGCTCGTTCTGCCACCGAGTTCGATCTCGCTGGGGAACGCCTCCTGAGCGCCTACTGTCGGCGCGAGCCCTGCGGCGGTGAGCGCTGCGGATGATTTGAGAACAGTCCGTCTCGACAGCCGATTTTCGCCGTTCTGTCTCGTCATTGTGTCGAATACGGAAAGGTCGTGAAAAGCGATCACACCTGTTAGCCTTTCACAGACCACATAGCGTGGTTTCTAACTCGGCTAATAAAGCGCCCCGACTGTTGCGAAACCAAGAAGAAATTATGCGGAAACTGAAAAAATAATAGCTAGTTATCTCCGATATCGGTCGTCTCCGGTGGCCGAGACGCGCGCCCCGAGTGACGTTCGTCACGGATCATCGAGACGATAGTCGGCGGACGAACCCACTGCACGAACCGACCGCTCGCACTCGAGCGGTATCTCGATCGAAAAGACGAACGGCGGGTCGATTGTCGGCGCGATTCGCGATTACTCGTCGTCTCCGGTCTCGTTTCCGGTTTCCGACTCCGTCTCGTTGCCCGACTCGTCCGCCTCCTCTTCTTCCGTTTCCTCGGCTTCCTCGCCGCCTTCTTCCGCCTGATCGTCTTCGTCTTCCTCGTCTTCCGATTCGCCCTCTTCGGCCGCTTGGTCTTCAGTCCCGACCGCGTCCTCGTGTTCTTCGATTTCCTCGCCTTCGCCTTCGGGAACGATCCGGTACACTTCGCCGGTCTCGCCCTCGGTGTAGCGAGCGGTCGTCAGCACGTAGAGTTCGTCGTCGTGGTCCCGCCCGAACGCGAGGACGAAGCGGTTGAGATCTCCGTTCTCGGAGCCGCCGACGGAGAGCTCTTGGATCTCCCAGAGGTCGTCTTCCGACCGGTCGTTGGTCGGTTCGTACTCGTTGACCGGCGATGCGAACAGTCTTCCGTCGGGCGTTTCGAACGCCCTGCTCCAGTCGCCGTAGACGTACATGTCCTCGAGCTCGGAGACCGTGTCACCCTCGTAGACGTAGCCGCCGGTGATCGAGATCCCGACCGTTTCGTCGCCGACCTGGTGGGGATATTCGATAACGGGATCGAGGAGATCCTCGCCGCCACGGACGTCGTCCGGCGTCGCGTTCGGACAGTCCTCTCCCGGTTCGTTGGGGTTCTCGGTGCTGAAACAATGCGTCGCCTCCTTGACGTTCCAGCCGTAGTTGCCGCCGTTCTCGACGATGTTGACCTCCTCGAACAGGTTCTGTCCGACGTCGGCGACGAAGAACTGCCCCTCGCTGTCGAAGGACGCTCGCCAGGGGTTGCGCAGCCCCCACGCGTAGTACTCATCGAGGCCTTCGTCGCTGTCGACGAACGGGTTGTCGTCGGGAATCCCGTATGACTCACCGTTTTCGCCCTCGCTGTCGACGTCGAGCCGGAGGATGCTCCCGAGGAAGTTTTCCGTCGTGTTCTGTGCGTTGCCACCTTCGTTGTCGTCGTACCAGTCCTCGACGTGACCCAGTCCGGTGTCGTCGGCGTCGCCGCCGTCACCGAGAGGCACGTAGAGGTAGTCGTCCGGCCCGAAGAGGACCGTGCCGGCGTTGTGGTTGAACTGCGGCTCCGGCACCTCGAGCAGGACTGTCTCGGAGTCGGGATCGGCCGTCTCGTGGTCGTCTCCTTCGGTCGTGAACTCCGAGAGGACGGCGGTGTGGTCGTAGTCCTCGGGCGTGTCCTCGGTCGGGGGTGCGCTGTACCGGACGAAGAAGCGGCCGTTCTCTTCGAACTCGGGGTGGAAGGCGAGTCCGAGGAGGCCGCGCTCGTCGAAGCCGGCGTCGGTCGCCTCGCCGACCTCGACCATTCGATCGGTGAGGTCGAGGAACGGCTCCGCTCGCAGCCCGGCAGTTCCGTTCCCGGCTCCCATGCCGTCCTCGCTGTCGGTTTCAGCCTCAGTATCGGCTTCGGTCTCGTTTCCGGCTTCGGTCTCGTTTCCGGCTTCGGTCTCGTTTCCGGCCTCAGTATCGGCTTCGGTCTCGTTTCGGGCATCCATCCCGTTCTCGTCCGCCATGCCGTTTTCGCCACCGCCGTCGGCGCCCGTCTCGAGAACGTGGATCTGTCCGGGCTGGTCGACGACGTAGTACCGGTCTTCCTGTCCCGGTGCGACCTCGAAGCCGACCGGGGAGGTGAGGCCGCCTGCGACCCGCTCGAGGCCGATCGTCGGCCCTTCCGTCACGACATCCTCTTGGGTTTCCTCAGCGTCCTCGTCTCCTCCCTCGGCCCCGGCCAACTGGATGTCGCCTCGCATCGAGTTCGGATGGATCGAGCAATAATACTCCGCCATCTCGGCGGTCGCCTCGAACTCGAGGGTCAGCGTCTCCCCCTCGTCGCCCATGGTCTCGGTGCCTTCGAGTTCCTCTCCCTCCGAGTCGAGGAGAACGAAATCGTGCTGGAGTCCGTCGAGGTTCTCCCACGTGACCACGTACGTTTGTCCCTCCTCGAGTTCCAGCGTCGGATTCGTCTCGCCTTCGATATCGGAGGGCGCCTGGCCGACCCAGCCGGCCGTTTCGCCGCCCAGTTCGATCTCCTCGGCCTCCTGTCCGGCCGCGATACCGCCGAGTCCCGCTACGACGCCGGTCGCCGCAGCGCTCTTCAGGAACAGCCGTCGTGACGAGTCGAGATCCGCTTCGAGTCCCGCTTTGTCTCTGGATACCATTGGTTGTGGATCCTCTTCCTCATCCTCGCTCGAGCTGTCTATAAATCGGAGATACCGTTGCACCGGAAACACAATACTTGCCGGTGCAGGCGGCGGTGGTCAGGCCGGCTGGTGTCGAAATCCGCACGTTTCGCGTCGCTCGTCGATTTGTTCCACTTAACACGATCATTCCGGTGGTAATATCAGTTAGTGTTAGAACTCATTGAACTCACCGAATCGATGCAGTTCCGGTCGACAGGATATGTAGCGTCCTGATCGGCCGATCCACTGCGCCGGGCGCGGATTCCGTCACCGTTCGAACGGATTCCTCCTAGAGTAGTTATGTACCTCGAATACCTATCCGTCGAACGGTACGTACGGTCCGAAGCAGCCGAGATCGGACGTGTCGGCCTGGCGTATCGTCGGCGGACGATCGGTGAATCCACCGCCACTCGTTCTCCTCGACTCGGTTCGAGACGAGCCGCCCCCCGGTGACTACGCATAGTTCGCGATCCAGTAGGCGACGTAGAGCGCGAACAGGGCGATGCCACCGATGCGGGTGACGCGACCGCGTGCAAGCATGGCGGTGACGACGAGCAGGCTGCCCGCGAGAAACGGCCAGTGGACCGTCAGCACGTCGCCGCCGGTGCCGACGGGGTGGAGCATGGCGATGATGCCGATGTTTGCCGTCAGATAGAAGACGGTGCTACCGACCACGTTCCCAACGGCCAGTTCCGGGCGGTTCTGTCGAACGGGTTCGACGGTAAGCGCCAATTCTTCGATCGAGGCGATGAAGCTCAACACCGTCGCCCCGAACGCCAGGCTCGAGATGCCGAAGGCGACGAAAATCCCCTCGGCGCTGACCACCGTGATCCCGGAGCCGATGGTCATCCCCACGACCGCAAGGACGGCCACGCCGAGGTTGAACAGGCCGCTCCGGTGCTCAAAGGAGGGGACGAACTCGTCGAGGTCGAGATCCAACTCCGGATCCGACTCTCCGACCGGTTGTACTCTCGACTCGTCGCCCCCGTTCGGCATTCCTGTTTCCGTCTCCGCTCCCGTCTGCACCGCCGCTTCGCTCTCCGCGTCGGCCTCAAGGTCGACCACTTCCTGGAGTTCCGCCGAGAGCAGATACGTCGTTTCGGAGCGGCGCTCGTGCCAGAAGATGTAGGCGAGCAGCGGGACGAACAGCCCGAGGAGGGCCGCTCCCTCGAGCGGGCCGATCGTCCCGCCGATCGACAGCGCGAACGCGGGGACGGGAACGAGAACGAGCATTACGAGATATGCTCTGGGAACGTCCATTCGAAACGGCACGAGGATCCCCGCGAGTCCGACGGCGACGGCGAGGACAAACAGTGATTCCCCGAACACCGTCCCGAGCGCGAGCCCGGGAAGGTCGACGAACGCCGCGGTGATCCCGAGGACGGCATTCTCGAGGTCGACGCCGGCCAGGACGACCGCAAGAAAGAAGCCGGAAACGCCGAGCGAAACAGCGCTCTGGGCGACGGCCTCGATGAAGATCTCGACGCACCAGATCACCAGCACGACGCCGACGAGAAACAGGCCGACGAGGGCCACCGTCGAGCTCGGAACGACCATGTCCGTGAGCCTACACCACGCTCGTACTTAGTTTCCGATTGCGGTCACGACGAAACGCGACGGAGCGGTTGGAGGCGGTCTCGATGGGACGATCGCCATCGCCGGTGCCCACGACCTCACTGGTGCCCGCGATCCGGTCGTCACGGCCGTGACAGCGCTGCCGACGAGACCAGTTCCGCGAACTCACCGAGGCTCAGCCACTGATCGGAACGCCACCGAAGACGACGATCGCGATCAGCCAGTAGGCGACGTAGAGCCCGCCGAGGAGGAAGCCGTGCCACCGTTTCAGCTTCCCCTTGTAGAGGAAGTATGCGGCGAGGGCGGTCACGACGATCACCGTCGGGAGATGGAAGGTGAGCACGGATCGGGAGATCTCGAGGTCGCTGAGGAGCATGATGACGCCGACGTTTCCCGTCACCGAGAAGAGGACGCTCCCGATGACGTTTCCGACGCCGATCTCGGGGACCCCCCGTCGAACCGGCTCGATCGTGAGCATGATGTCTTCGAAGGTGAGGATCACCGTCAGGACGGTCGCCCCGAAGACGGTTTCCTCGAGGCCGAACCCGTCGATAACGACCTCCGACCCGGCCTCGAGCAACATCGACGCGAACACGATGCCGATCAGTGCGAGGACGGAGAGAAAGAGCCAGAGCCACCCGGACGCGGAGCGACCGCCGACGAGTCGATCCTCGGAGATTTCCGAGAACTCCGCCGGCAACGCGACGCCACCGTCGGCCTGTATCTCCTCGCCGAGTTCGGTGGTCCGGAAGACGGGCGTGTCGCGCTGGTACTCTCGAGCGATGATATACCCGAACGTGAGAACGAACGCGCCGAGGAGCAGGAGTCCGTGGACGAACGTCAGCGTTCCGAGGAGCACGAACGGAATTAACAGTAGCGGTGCCAATGCGAAGAGGGCGATATAATCGGACGGGAGATCGACCGGGAAGGGCCTGATGATCGCGGCGAGCGCGAGCGTCACGCCAATGATCGCCAGTCCGGTCCCGAGCGCCGTCCCGAGGGCGGCACCCTCGAGGTCGCCGGCCGACAGAACGAGCGCGAGGATCGTGTCGTCGAACTCGAATCCGGTAAAGAGTATCGCGAGCGCGAACAGCGATATCTTCAATTTCAGCGCCGCTCGAGTGAGATAACTGATCAGCTTCTCGACGCAGACCGTCAAGAGGACGCCACCGACGACCAGGACGAGCACCGCACCGAGCAGCCCCTGCGCCTCGACGAATCCCTCGATCGCCCCCTCGAGGCCGCCTTCGTTCTCCGCCGCGTCGCCGTCTTCACCCGCACTTCCGTCGTCGCTCTGGGCGAGAACCGGCGCGACCGGAACTGCGACGAGCGTCGCGGTCACCAGGAGAGCGGCGATGATCCGTCGGACCGATCGACGAGAGGGGCGGCGTCTCGTACCGATCGAGCGCACCGCATTCGCGACTCTCGGTCGCTGCGACGCGATGGCGCTCTCGACGAGGACCTCGAGCATGTGGGTTCCGCATGCGAACCAGTGCCATATAGCTAGCAGGCCGGAGGGATCAGTTCCATGGAAATCTCTACACGGAATCCGTGGGAGATTTCTACACGGGCCAGTTGGACACCACTTTCACTACACCACTATCACTGTCCGACCCGTGCACGGACACGAGGAGAATCTCACGACGGCTCCGATTCCGACTCGCTCTCGTCGTCGAGCGGATCGGCCTGCAGGACGAACGCGCGCTCCGGCGGCGGGGCGATGCGCAACTCGATGCGCCGAGCGAGTTCGTAGTACTTCCGATTCCCGCGCCTGTAGTGTTCGACCAGCCCGGCGTCCTCGAGCGTCGAGAGGTGGTGGACGGCGGTTTTCCCATCCATTCCGATCTCCGCTGCGAGTTCCGAGACGTACATCGGTTCCCGCGAGAGCTCCCTGAGAATCGCCAGCCGCGTTCCGTTTCCCAGGGCGTCGATCAGTGTCACGCACGTCCGTACGACATCCCGCATCAAGAAAGGTGTCGACGATTCTCACTGTGCTCGCGGTCGAAGCCTGGGGAAGTATGCCATCGATCCGATCTGTCGAAACGCGTGGATGCAGCTTTATCGGCGTCGTCGTGGGAGGACCACTATGAGCGACCGCGTCGACTTCCCCGACGACAGAACCGGCGACCGACGGACGATCACGAGCGGCTTCTTCGAACAGGAGGTGTATCTCTCCAGCGAGGAGACGGCCGCGTTCCTCCACGACCTCGCCGATCAACTCGAGGACGGACCGTCGTTTACCATCTCCGCGTCGGAGTGGGAGATTCCCTTCGACTACAGCGATCCCGTCGAGGTCGAGATCGAGTTTTCCGCCCAACGAGAGCGGGAACTCGAGATCGAACTCGAGTTCACGGAGCCGTCGGGGGGTGACGAGCTGTCAGTTCGGTAAGTGAGTGCTCGGGAGCAGTCGGTTCGGCCGAGCGGAGACGGCAGCGATCGGTTCGGAAGGCGGATACCGGCAGCGGTTGGTTCGGCGGAGGGGTACTGCCATCCGCCGACTCGAGAGACCGTCGGGAGCCGTGTGCACGACATTGCCGTCAGCGCGGACCGACTCACACCCGCTCGGCCGACATAATGGGTCATGGATGCGGACAAACACGAATTTTCGCCCGTGTAACTCGCAATAACCGGTCGATTTGTCGGGAAACGGTGTGTGCGATTTACACGATTTCGGCTGGTCGGTCCCGCCGTTGCAGTCATGACTATTGACAACACGATCGAGCCGACGACCGGTACCGACTCCCGAGCGAGTGTTTCCCGACGATTTATCCTGGGGAGCGTCGCCGCGACGAGCGCGCTCGCGAGTCTCCCCACGAGCGCGTTCGGACGACAAGACGACACGGTGGGCGACCTCGAGACGGTCGCCGAGTTCGAACCGCCCGCACTGCCGGAGAATCTCGCGATCGACGAGCGGGGAACCGTCTACCTGAGTATGGGGCCGTCGGGCGAGATCCGCGCCGTCGACTCCGAGGGAAGTCAGTCGTCGGTCGCAACGCTCGAGACCGGCGATCAGGGACTCTTACTCGGTATTACCGTCCTCGACGGTGTGCTCTACGCCGCGAACGGGTCGGGCCAGCAGGAGACGCACGGCGTCTGGCGCGTCGATCCGGAAGACGGCGAGCCCGAACGGATCGCGTCGCTGTCACCTGACGAATCGATGCCGAACGGGATCATGCCTGATCCCACGACGTCTGACGCGCTGCTCGTCTCCGATCACCTTGGCGGCGCAATCTGGCGCGTGACGACCGAGAGAGAGGCCGAGCCGTGGGTTTCGGATTCGCTACTCGAGCCGGATATGGACGCCCAGACGCCGGTTGGCGCGAACGGGCTGGCCGTCCATCCGGACGGCGATGTCTACGTCGACAATCTCAACGCGGGATCAGTCATGCGAGTCCCGGTCGCGGATGACGGGAGCGCCGGAGAGGTAGAACAGGTCGTCCAGGACGAGGGTCTGGTCGGTGCGGACGGCATGACGATCGATGAGGACGGAACCCTCTACGTCGCGGTGAACGCGGCGAACGAGGTCGTCCGCGTGACGGACGATCAGGAAATCGAGACGCTCGCCGGCGGCGACCCCCTCGATTTCCCCGCGGACGTCCACTTCGGGACCACCGAGGAAACCGCGACGTCGCTGTACATCGCGAACTTCGCCTACGGGACCTTCCTCGAGGACGAGACGGCCGCCGAACCAAGCCTCGCGAGAGTCGATGTCGGAACAGCCGGTTACTTCCCGGAGACCGCCGGCGAAACGCCCGATACGGACGAGAGGGACGACAGCGCTGACGACGATCAGTCCAGTGACGACGCGAACGAGACGGACGACGACGATCAGTCCGAAGACGACGCGAACGAGACGGACGACGACGAGTGACTCCGCGAACGCGCTCGGTCAGTGGTCGATCGAAAGCGCGATCCCCCGGCGGCTGACGGGGTGTCGTCACGGCGACTGACAGAGCGGCGTTTCGATGGCCGCTCCAAATCCGAGCGACCAGTAGCCGGCAGTTACGATTGGAAATAACTGCAATGAATCAACGCTTCGAAAGTTATTAATGGAGTGGTGTGGCGGTAGATTTCAATGGAACAATCCCTCGCGTTCGACACCGACGAGGTACACGACCGGATCGTTACTGGGGTAGCTGCACTCGAGGGGACCGATCCCATGGAATTACCGCCGCTCTTTGACGCGGTCGATCCCGATGCGCTCGGCGCGGTGTTTGCAGCCACGGAGTCCGGCGAACAGCGGTCGGGACACGTCGGATTTCCGTACGCCGGTCATCAGGTGCGAGTGGAGTTCGACGAGACCGGGACCCCCGTCGTGACGATCGATTGATTCGGAACACGTCGTTGTCCATCGACGAGTTTGTTCTCGCGATTCGATCACACGGAACGATTCCTGACCCGGCAGCGACCCGTCATCGGTCACGTCGTCGCGCTCTCGTCGCCACTGACAGTCTGTCGGCACCGATCGGATGACGGGCTGTTCGATCAGCGCATACCACGGTTCGGTCGCTAGTATAATGGATCACCGGCCGGTACGGTTTCCCAATGGCACGACTCGAGGGGCTGCGGGTGTATCCGGTGAAGGGACTCGACAGCATTGACCTCGAGGCGGCCGAGGTCCTCGAGGGTGGGACCGTCGCCCACGACCGAGAGTTCGCACTGTTCGACACTGACGGCGACGTACTGAACGGGAAGCGGACCGATCGAGTACACGACCTCGAGACGGATTTCGATCCCGAAACGCGTGAGCTTTCGATTAGGACGCTCGACGGCGAACGCCAGCGATTCGACCTCGAGTCCGATCGCGAGACCGCAGCGGCCTGGTTGAGCGAGTTCTTCGACGTGGAGCTATCGCTCGAGAGAGATCGATCGCTGGGGTTTGTGGACCGGCGCGAGATGGGGCCGTCGGTGATCAGCACGGCGACGCTGCGCACCGTTGCCGACTGGTTCGACGAACTGACCGTCGAGGGCGTTCGGCGACGGCTCCGGGCGAACGTCGAGGTCGGTGGCGTGGAGCCGTTCTGGGAAGACCGGTTCGTCGGCGCGGACGCGCCGGCGTTCGAAGTCGGCGGCGTCCGGTTCGAGGGAGTGACGCCCTGTGGCAGATGCGTCGTTCCCCAGCGCGATCCCGATACCGGCGATCCGACTCCGGGATTTCGAGAGCAGTTCGTTCGCCGCCGCGAGGAGACCTTCCCCGACTGGGCGGACGCGGACGCGTTCGACCACTACTATTCGCTGATGCTCATCGCGCGCGTCCCTGAACGTGATCGCGGCGAGACTCTCCGGGTAGCCGATCCGGTTACAGTAGTCGACGACTGACGAGAGATGGATACCGCTGACCGGCTCAGTGATCGATCCCGGGCCGCGGGAACGTCGTTTCCGCCCCAGCTTGTTCGCCGTCGGATTTCTCCAGCGCCCGTTCGAGTTCCGGCGCGGCAAGCAGCTCATTTCGGTCGGGCTCCTCCGGCCGCCGGAAGTAGTACGTTTCCGCACAGCCGGCGACTAACTCCGAAAGTGGTCGGTCTTCGTCGTGGACGATCGAGACGAGATCACCCGTCACTGCGACGAGCACTGCGTCGTCCGGTTTGTACAGGGCATCCCGGAGTTCGTAGACGGTACAGTCGGCCGGTAACTCGAGGGTGACGCCGTCGACGAGCGCCCATCGCGTCTCCATAGCCGAACGTTCGGGAAAGAGCATCTATACGGTTGTGCCCGCAGACACATGCCGACCGAGAGCCCCACCGCCACCGTTCGGATCCTGCGGCTACCGACCAGTCGACCGTCCTCAGCGACGAGACCGCGCCGGCCTCGAGCGGACGGTCGGCCGGCGACCGCGTCAGGAAACGCTTAGGGTGTCTCGTCCGAAAATCTGAGTGTGAGTGAGAATCGCGTCGTTCAGGGGCGAATGGTGACGGCCAAGAAACTCGCCGAGATCGTCGAGGGCGACTCCGTCATGGAGGTCGACTCGATCGAGGAGGCCGACGAGGAGTGTCCGGCGTGTGGCGGCTCCGTCCTGGCGGTGACCTACATGCCGTCGGTGACCGAACTCGTCACCGGTCGGAAATGCCAGGACTGCGACTGGAGCGAGACGGATCGGGACTGATCGGAATCAAAAGCGCCGTCCACGTCCGTCTCGAGTCTGTACTGTCCGTCTCGAGTTACGAGGGCACTGGTGGCAGCGTCACTTCGTCGATCCAGAACGCTTCGACGGCACGGCCGAGTTCGGCGAACTCAGCCGGATCGCTCGGCTTGGTGAGATAGGCGTTCGCGCACAGTTCGTAACTCCTGACGATGTCTTCGGTCGCCTCCGAACTCGTGAGGACGATGACCGGCAGCGACGTGAGATCCGGCTCGTTCTTGAGCGTCTCGAGTACCTCGAATCCGTTCGTTCTGGGAAGATTGAGATCGAGCAACATGAGATCCACGTCGACATCGCCCGCACACAGCACCTGCTCATGCAGGAAGTCGAGGGCGGATCCACCGTCCGCAAACGTATGAAAGACCGTCTCGAATCCCGCCGTTTTGAACGCCTCCTCTATCAGGCGAACGTCGCCGGGATTGTCTTCGACGAGGAGGATGGAAACGGGGTCGGGAGAGGACTGGTTGGACACTGCGTATCTATCGAGACGGGTGACGGGGGCTTAAGAGTGATCGCAAAGCACGTTGGATCTGTGTCGCTGTTTCTGAAAACCGGCCACCGTTGCCGGACCACACTGCCTTCGCCGTCCCCGATATCGTCCGCAACCGTTCGCGGCCCGGCCGTTTGACGTCCGGTCTCGGCCGTTCGACGCCCGGCTCGGCCGTTACCGTTCGACGAGCGTCCCCCCGGCCAGCCCCTCCCACTCGACGCGATAGCCGAGTCGCGAGAGAATCGCGCTCGAGTCGGTGAGATCGACCGCCTCGAGGATCGCTTCGGCGTCCGCGAGCGCCATCCCTGGCTCGATTTCGTCCGCCACCGACTCGAGAACGGCGGGGCGAACCAGCGTCCGACCGACTCGTTCGTGTTCGGGAAACGCCTTGTCCGCGAGCGCGTCCGGGCTCGCGCCGTGGCGATCAGCCAGCGCGTCAACCGTGACGGCGTCGTCCGCCGGCCGCAACGCGTCGGGAAGGCGGGCCGCACTCTTGGCGACCAGCTGGCGTTCGTACTCCCGGAGGACGTCGGCGACGTCTTTGACTCTGACCGTTCCCGAGTAGGGGATCGCTCGATGGTCGCGGGCGGCGATCTCCTCGCCGACGCCCAGCGATTCGTCGACGGCGACCAGCATGGCCACGTCCTCGAGACCGGCGAGCTGCGCGAGCTTCTTCTCGACGTATTCGGGCGTCCAGAACCCCATGATCTCGAAGTAGACGCGGAAATCACCGTCCGCGCTGTCGGACTCGTTCGATGCGTCCCCGCGGCCCGTCCCTGCGGGAGCGTACTCGAACGCGAAATCGGGGATCATCACCCGCGTTCCCGTCGCGAGGGGCTCCGGTTCGCGGACGAGGTCCCAGTCCAGATTCAGGTTCGTAAAGCGGGCCGCGAAATCGGCCTCGACACCGCTGTCGAAAGACACCTCCGCGATCGGCTCCGCGTCCGGTACCCGGACGGGGTCCTCGTGGGATAGTTCGAGGGTCCGTTCGGTGCCGCGGTCGTCGATCGTCGCCTCGAGGTGCCACCGGTCAGCCTTCGCGACGCTTCGAAGGAGCCGTGCGAAGCGCGTCCCGTACCGCCGAGTTGCGCGAAAGAGGTGGGTCGGGCCCGTCACGATAACTTCGCGTTCGGAGAGTCCCGCATCGTCGTCTACAGATTCGTCGTCGGTCCGGTGGATCTCGTACATCAGCCGCAGCCGCTTGATCGCCGAAATCAACGCCTTCGGATCGCTCGAGCGCACCCGCACCTCGGTCGCGTCAAAGAGCGCCGTCTGCGCCAGCGAGAGGTTATACTGGGCGATCAACCCGTCCGGATCCCAGCGAGATTCGACCGCGGTCACGACCTGTCGCTCCTCGAGATCGGCGTACAGCGCGGCCTCGAGGTCGTCCGCCGACACGTCGACCGATTCGCTCGCGCGGATGAACGCCATCGCGCGCTCGTCCTCGGTGACGACGCCGACGGCCTCGGCCGCCTCGAACACGGCCCTCCGGGCCCGTTCGGGCTCGATCGCCGTCTCCGTCTCCGCGACGGTCTCGCGTTCGACCAGCGCCGCGAGGCCGCGTACGAGTTTGAAGTCCTCGGCCTCGCGCTCGAGTGCAGTCAGTGCGTTCTCGAGGTCCGCCCGCTGTTCGCCGACGTGGCCCTGATACGTGCCGATGACGCGGGCGGTGAGCGGCCGGTGTTCGCGGTCGGCGAACTGGGGGTGGTAGCCGCCGCCGGCCCGCGAGACGCGAAGCAGGTCCTTCGTCAGCATCTGTCTCGAGTCGGCGCGGCATCGTCAAAAGTCACCCGGACGGTGGCGGGTCCGAGCGACGTTCAAGCAGCGCGATTACGGCCGCCAGTCTCGAACCGAACGTATGGACGATTCGGAGCTCCGGTTCGAGTACGAGAGCCATGACGGCGTCCGGGAACTAATCGACTGTCTCGTTCACTCGCTCGAGTGAATCAGCCTCGACTTCGACCGGTGGAACGAACAGTACGTCACCGGCGCCGTCGACCGTTTCTCGTTACTCCTGTCCGGGTGCTTCGCCGTTCTCGCAGTCCGTAATGTATCCCTGGGCCTGTGGATGGTCGGGATGGAGCTCCAGGACGGTCTCCATCTTTGCCGTCCCCGTCTCGCAGTCGCCACGCCAGTAGGCCTCGAGGCCGGCTTCGTAGGTGCGCTGCATCTCGCCGGTGGTGTTCTCGACGCCGAGTTCGCTCAGGAACCCGTTCGCGACTTCGATCGGGAGACCGAACTGGATGTCCTGAATGTCGACGTTGGGTGGACTGAACGTCGCAACGCCGACGACCTCCCCATCGCTGTTGTACATGGGGCCACCGCTGTTGCCACTATTGATCGCCGCGTCGGTCTGGATCGAGTTGACGCCGGAGTTGAGCGTCCGCCGCGCGCTGACGATCCCGGTCGTCATCGTCGGCTCGAGGGTGGTGTTCCTGTCGTCGAACACTTCGTCGATGCCGATGTCGGGGTAGCCGATGACGTAGAGTTCCTCGCCGGTACTGACGTCGGTCCCGCTTCCGAGCGTCACCGTCGGGAGGTTCTCACCGTCGACGTCCAGAATCGCGATGTCACGACCCATCGACGGCTCGCCGCCGACCTCTGTGTAGACCGTCCCCTCGGTCTCGATATCCGCGGACCAGCTCTCGACCTCGAGGTCGTCGTCGGGGGTCGCACGCCCGTTCAGGACGTTTACCGCCTCGGAGATGTTTCCGAGGCTGCCGTTTTCCTGGTAGTATTCCATCATCTCTTCGTAGAGTATCTGGCCGGCCTCGTCTCGCTGTTCTTCGGACAGGTTCCCGCTCGAGGCAAGTTCTTGTCGGATCGCTTCGCTCTTTCTCACTGCGAATCGCTGGAAAACAGTTTCCGTGGGGTCCTGATGCGTTCCGACGACGTGTGCGTTCGTAACGACGGTGCCGTCAGGCGAGACGATGAAGCCAGAGCCCATCGCCCCACTCCGAACGGATTCGCGTTTCGTGGTGCTGTTTTGCTCGCGAACGGCGATCAGACTCTCGGCAGTCTCGATAGGGCCCCGCTGGTCGGATTCCGTCGTTGTCTGTTCGTACGAGCCCTGGTACGCTCCGTTCTGGTAAAGCTCGAGAACCGGTCGCGAGCTTCCGGTCAGGATTTGGTAGCCCAGATTCTCCGTGTCCCCCGACTCGTACTCGAGAAAGAGTTGGTTGTCTCGCGTTGCCCATCCACCGTACCGTGTCCCCGAGGTTTCCAGTACGAACGTTCGGTCGGAAGAGAAGTAGACTCGACTGTTCGCCGTTTCCCAGGCACCGAGGAGGCTCGGGTCGACGACGTCAACCCAGCGAGCCGACGGCCACGTTACCGTTCCGTCGACGACGTGGCGAACGTTCGTTATCGCGGCTTTATCGCGCTGGATGATCTGACTCTCGACGTTCGGCGGATCCGGCACTTTTTCCGGCTCCGACTCGCCGTCGTTCGTTTTGTTCCCGTTCGTCTCGCTGTCGGTTTCCGGATCACTCGTCTCCTCAGACGATCCGCTACAGCCCGCGATGGCGACGGTTCCGGCCGCCGAAGCGGCTTGCAACATTCGACGCCGAGTGACGGCTTCCTCCTCCCAATCCATAAGATATGTTGACTTTCGAATTGGGCCATAAGTGTTCTTTGGCCGATGTGTTTGGTCCCTGCTAGCATAGAACAGGAAGCTGCCTCGAGCCGGCGGCCTCCGCCGAATACGGTTCCCGTGAATACCGGACACAAAAGCTGTCGACCGGGCCGAAACGACTGATCCGGTCCGGAACAGGTGTGTCTGCCGTCCGACGATCGTTAGTCGCGACGACGACCTGCGATCCGTTCCTCGCCGGTATTTTCGGAGATAACCTCATAGAGGGTCGCCCGTCCGCCATCGGATTTCGGGCGAAGGATCCGTCCGAGTCGCTGGACGAACTCCCGCTCGCTGCCGCTGCCCGAGAGCACGACCGCCACGTTCGCGTCGGGAACGTCGACCCCCTCGTCCAACACGTTCGAGGTCGCGACCCGGGTGTAGGTCCCCTCGCGGAACCGCTCGAGGATCTCCCGTCGCTCCGTCGTGCCGGTCTGGTGGGTGATCGTCGGGACCAGAAACCGTTCGCTGACGTCGTAGGCGAGGTCGTTGTGCGCCGTGAAGACGATGATCCGCTCGTCGCAGTGGTCGTCGAGAACGTCCGCAAGTGCCTCGAGTTTCGCTTCGCTCCCAAACATGAGTTCGCGCGCTCGCTGGCGTGCGAGTAGCGCTTTGCGCGCGTCGGGATCGCTGCCCGATCGCTTGACGAGTTCCTGATAGTCAGAGCCGCTGCGCATCTCGATGTTCGAGCGCGCGAGGTAGTCCGTGAACACGTCCTGATTCCGCTCGTATTCCTCGCGCTCGTCGGCGGTGAGCGATACCTCGAGTCGCTTGACGTCGTAGTTCGCGAGATGGTCGCCGGCGAGTTCGTCCACGTCGACGCGGTGGAGCAGCGGACCGACGATTTCCTCGAGTACCTCGTGTGCGCCGTCGGGCCGCTCGAAGGTCGCAGTCAGCCCCAGCCGCGCGGGTGCGGCCAGCAGCCGTGCGATCTCGCGGTAGCCCTCGCCGCCGAGGTGGTGGACCTCGTCGAAGACCACAAGACCGAACCGGTCGCCCACCGAATCAGCTTTCAGGTACGCCGAGTCGTAGGTCGAAACGGTGATCGGCTCGAAGCGCTGTTCGCCGCCGCCGAAGCGGCCGATCGGCCGATCGAATTCGCGCTCGAGTTCGCGCTGCCACTGCTCGAGCAGGTCGATCGTCGGCACGACGACGAGCGTCGGAACCGAGAGCCGTTCGATCGCCGCCAGCGCGATGACGGTCTTGCCGCTGCCCGTCGGGAGTTCGAGGACGCCGGCGGGCGCTCGCCCGATGGACTCGGCCGGGCCGCCGGCCCAGCGATCGGTCTTGAGCCATGTCTCGAGCGCCGTCGTCTGATAGCCGCGCAGTTCGTACGCAGATTCGAGAGCGGACACGGACTCGAGGTCGAGGACGCGATCGTCGACTGCGGCGTCCGTTTCCGCCAGCGCTGCACAGAGGGCGGCGTACTGAAACGCCGGAACGCGGAAGCCGTCAGTCCGCTGGTCGGTCTCGAGGTCAGGGACGGCCGTCCGAAGCGACGACGGCGAGATCGATGACTCCTCGAGGCCGTCGATCCGGATCGTCCCGTCCTCGTACCGGAGTTCGATCGCGGACGATTCGTCGGCCGGTGTCGGCGTCACGGGACACAATCGGGGGCAGACCCACATATACGGTCGGGTATTTCGCGACCTCGAGATCGATCGACATCCATCGCTCGCTGATGTGCGCTCAGTACAGGTGAAGGCGTTACCGCGATGAGCATCTGCGAACGAAGTGAGCAGTTCACCGCCGAAGCGGGCGAAGCCCGCGAAGGCGGCCTTTTTACCGTAGATTTTTGCAAGCGGTTCGAGCGACCGAAGGGAGCGAGGACCCGCAGCAAAAAGGTACGTATGCATCTGTAGCTATCGAACCGGACGATTCAGTTCGGATCCGACCCTGAATAAAAAAATGGAATCACCAACTACTGTTATATGGATGGTATTCCAATCTGAGCCATGTTCTCTCATGACATATCATGGTGCCGTCTCTGTGGTCCCTCCGTGCGATTTCCGAACGGACAACTACAGGGAGCGAGGGACAACGCGTGACCAGGAACGCTGACAAACTGCAAAACGTTGCGCTCGGAACCGCTCCGGCCGATCTCGTCGTTCCGAACGGGCGAGTACTGTTACCGGAATCCCGCCGCATCGTCGATCGTGAGATTGCCGTCGAAACCGACCGGATTGCAGCAGTCACGACCGATGCGAGCGACGTGACGGGCCCCGAGACGACGGTTGTCGACGCCGAGGAGAAAGTGATTGCCCCGGGGTTCGTCAACGCGCACGTTCACGTCGACTCGTTCCAGCCGTTCGAACGGGCCTATCACCGCGTTCTTGCAACCGGAACCACAGCCGTCGTAACCGAAGTCTGTGAATTCGGGAGCTGTTTCGGTGAACCCGGTGTCCGACAACTCCTCGAGGCGACGGCTGCCCTCCCGATTCGGGTTTTCGGGACCGTTCCGCCGCAGGCGTTCCTCGACGCATTTAGCGTCGGATACGACCAGTTCGACGACACCGACCGCGAGGAGCTGTCCGCCCTGCTCCGGGAGGATCGAATCGTCGGTATCGGCGAAATTCCCTGGATACAGCTCGTCGGGCGCTCATCGCCGGCTGAATCACTCGCTGCGCGGGCTCGAGCGCTCGGCAAGACGGTGAGCGGTCACGGAGCCGGCTGTTCGGGTCGTCGATTGACTGCTCTCGCCGCGACGATCACCGACGACCATGAGATGGTCTCGAGCGAGGAGGTCGCCGAGCGCCTCGAGAACGGGATTCACTCGATCGGGCGCTATGGTACGTTTCGCGACGATATCGACGCGCTCGCCGACGCCTACGAGCGGTTCGGGTCGGCGGAGCTCTCGCTCTCGACGGACTGGATCTGGCCGACTGATATCGTCACCGAGGGGTACATGGATGCCGTCGTTCGACGGGCTATCGAGGCGGGAATTGACCCGGTCGACGCCGTTCGAATGGCGACGCTCAACCCCGCACGTCACTTCGGTCTTCCCGATATCGGCTCGTTGTCTCCCGGTTCGCGAGCCGATATCATCGTTCTCGACAATCTCGAAGATGTCGCCGTCGAGACGGTTATCAGCGGCGGCGAAATCGTGGTCGACGGCGGCACGCCGGTCGTCGAGTCCCGCTCGCACACCTCGAGTGGTTCCGCGATTCGATCTCACTGTCGCTGGACGAAGGGGCGTTGCGAGTCCCGACGGCCGACGGTTCCGACGGGACCGTCAGAGCGATCCATTGCGAGGGCGGAACAGTGACCAGCGAGGCGACCGTCGAACCGGCGATTGCAGACGGGGAATTCGTCGCGACGCCGGACCGCGACGCGCTCAAGGTCGGGCTCTTCGATCGCTCGCCGAGTGGAGTCGGGGATGGCTTTACCGGATTCCTCTCAGGTTTCGGACTCGAGGCGGGCGCGGTCGCGACGTCCCATACGTGGCAGACCCCCGGCGTGATCGCCGTCGGTGCGGACGAAGACGCGATGCGACGATCGATTGCGGACGTGATCGAGATGGGGGGCGGGTGGGCTGTTCGTGGCCACGAGACGACTCGCGTCACGTTCCCAACGCCGATCGGTGCTCGCTGTGCGGACCGTGATATCTCCGAGACCGCCGAAAAGATGGCCGACGTGAGTTCGGCGCTCCGAGAGTTAGGGGCTCGTCTCGAGGAACCGGCACTCATCCTACAAGCGTTGTCGTTCACCGGTGTTCCGTCGCTCAGAATGTCGTTTTCCGGCTACGAAGACGTGTTCGCGCGGGAAACCGTCGGCACCGATCCGGCGACGTAACTGCTGACAGAATCGGCTCAGCCCATCTCACACGGCGACCAGTTTCGATCGCCCACTGGAACCGGCGCGAGCGTCACTTCCGTGTTTTGCATCCCCGACCGGCGTTGCCGGAGCAGCCACACAGACTCGTCGGGTGCCAGACTCGAGGGCGGCGCTCGTGTCCCCGTTCTTCGCCCACCCTGTCCTGTGTCGCCCGCCCGACGCACCGTCTCCATTGCTCGCGAGCACCACCTCGAGTGCCGACCGCCATCGGCTGCCAGACCCGAGCGTCAACTGGGTCGACGCCGCTGCCCGTGACTCCGCCGCCTCGTCTCCCGAGCGCGAGGGCGATCGGTGGCTCCCCGCGTATACTGGCGGCCCAGCGAGCCCGCACGGGCGGACAGAGGCGGCGACGTATCGCGGGCGTTCCGACCGACCGGTCGGATCCGACCACCAGCCCGAGGATCGCACCCGACTCGCGGCGATGAATCCGGCCGGCGACGAAGGCGATCCGGGGCCGCCGCGCCAGACAACCGGTCCGGCCTTCGCCCGGATCACGGCAACCGAGTTCGGACGAATCAAGGCGGCAGCGACGGGCGGCGATGGATTGCGGGCCGTCGACAGCGGTCTCGAGTCCGAGCCGGGAGACACCGCTGGCGGCGATCGCAGTGCTGTCCCGAACACGATCAAAAGGACCGGGCCAAGCGGAGCGCGGCGATCGAAGACGACATCTCGACGCGGGGTCTCTCCGCTGCCGACACTGAGAGCGGTGTACCTGACGGATATGATGTCCGTCTGGCAGATGAGTGCTGATATATAGGCTGGGGGTCAATCTCTCGCATGGTCCACCATATCCTCGTTCCAGTCGACAATTCGGACGAGTCGACGAAAGCGCTCGAATACGCCGTTGAAGAGTACCCTGACGAACGGATCACTGCGCTACACGTCGTTCAGTTCGATCGAACCTCGCTGTACGGGGACGAGGGATTCCTCTACAGTGACGAGTATCGCGAGCAGGTTCGCAAGCGGGGTACGGACGTCCTCGAGAGAGCGAGCGAGACCGCCGCTGAACAGGGTGTCGACATCGACACTGCGCTCGAAATGGGGAAGCCAGCGCGCACGATTACCGCATATATTGCGGAGCATGACGTTGATCACGTCGTTCTCGGAAGTCACGGCCGCACCGGGCCAGCGCGCGTTCTTCTTGGCAGTGTTGCTGAGACGGTAACGAGGCGCTCGCCGGTTCCGGTGACGGTCGTCCGATGACTCGTCTCTGTGCAGTCTCGAGAGCCAGTAGTAGGCGGCTCCCGTCGTGAGCGAGACTGAGACGCCGGCCACACGACGTGTTTGGCTGGGCCGCGCCCTCGCATAGTCGATACGTGGTGCGATCACGCTCGCGCTGTCGCACGTAGTGGGGCCGCCAGCCCGGTACGAGCAGGGGCGGCTACCGCCCGACGACGCCCAGACGGGCGTCGCGGAGCGCGTCGAGGCAGCGCTCCGTGGCGGCCGCCGTGCCGACGTGGACCTAGTCGTCGCCGAGGACCTCCTGGACGAGGGGCTGCGCCGTCGCGAAAGCCCGGTCGGGGCGTGGTGTTACTACGACCGACTATCTCAGAAGCCCTACTCCACGTTTTCGAGGATAGCGGGGTTCGTCACGTCGCAAACCGGATGGTTTACGCTATTCGTTATCAATTCACACGATATGCCACGGTATTACGAGGATTTGGATATCGGTGAGACCTACGAGACTGGCGGATACACGGTTACTAAGGAGGAGATCATCGAGTTCGCCGAGCAGTTCGACCCGCAACCGTTTCATCTCGACGAGGAGGCCGCTCAGGATTCGATGTTCGGTGAATTGGTCGCCAGCGGCCTCCATACCCTCTGTTTGTCCGTCCGGTTGTTCGTCACGGAGATCGTCAACGGCGAGGTCGATATCGCGAACATGGGCGGCCTCGGGATGGACGATCTGCGCTGGCACGAGCCGGTCCGCCCCGGTGAGACGCTTCGCGTCCGGGTCGAGGTCGTCGGCAAGAC
>Ga0136563_100291_pt1 | contig 16155 bp, 16 predicted proteins | sample AntCluMetagen315_FD_104932 | JGI IMG/M metagenome (GOLD analysis project Ga0136563, IMG submission 104932) | Saline lake microbial communities from Club lake, Antarctica - Metagenome #315 | ecosystem: Environmental > Aquatic > Non-marine Saline and Alkaline > Saline | place: Antarctica: Club lake...
CAAGAAGTTTTCGGCCGGGTATGAGATCACGCCAAAACTGTTGACGCCGATGCCACTCAGCGGTGTGCTTCCGAGAATCCCGACGTAGGCCCGGTCGTCATCCTCTGGATGTGAGCCGAGTTCGACGGTGTACTGGCCCCGCTCTCCGTCAGCATAGGCGACTATGTCGACTGTCTCGCCCGGCTCACGGTCGGTGAGCGATTGGCTCACGTCCTCGAAATCGAGGATCCGGTTGCCATCGATGCTCGTGATAACCACCTGCTCGTCTCCGGGTGCTCCCGCTGCATCAAGCGGATCATCTGGAGAGACCGTTGTCATGACGCCAAGTGGTCCTGTTGCTGTTTGTTCCTCACCAGTCTCACCGTCATTGTAGGTCAGCGTGACGACCGACTTGTTTTGGGCTGCCGCTTTGATCTCTTGTTCGGTCGTCACAGACGTGTTGTCGACGGCGGTGATCGTATCGTTGACCGCAAGCCCGTTCTCGCCGGCAAACGGTGAGTTTTCGAGGAGCGTCGTGACGAACGCAGATCGCTCGACCATCACCTCTTCTCCACTCGCCAGGGTGACACTCACAGTCTCAGCGTCAATCTCAGCGAGGGCTTGGCTGAGTGTTTCGTCCGATTCGATCTCGGTGCCATCGATCGCAACGATCCGGTCGCCTTGATTAATATCCGCAAGGTCCGCAGCACCCCCGGGGTAGACACCACCGACGGGGGCTCCCGGAGCGACCGCAATTGCACTCCCGACTGGCCCAAAGAGAAGTCCGAAAACGAGGGCTGTAATAAGTAGATTGTTGAGAACACCCGCCGCGAACATTCGGGTCTGTGCCCCACGGCTGGCGGTATTTGCGCTCTCGTCGTCTGGTTCAACAAATGCGCCAATCGGCAACAGCGCGAACAGCACGACACCCATCGAATCAATATCGATGTTCTCGACGCGACAGAGCAGTCCGTGGCCGCCTTCGTGGACGACCAACCCGACGAGAAGACCGATAATGATCTCGGGGGCTACAGACAGTGGGAGGAACTCGTTGACACCGGGAATCACGAGCGCATTCCGCGGATTCTGGAGGACTGTTTCGGTCGGTGGCGACTGGATGATCGTGACACTCTGGATGATCAACATCACAAACGTCCCGATCATCGTGACCAGTGCAATTCCGACGCCGATATTCGCGAGGGCTCGCCAGGCTCGTTTCGGTGTCGCAAGCCAGTTGAGGAAGGCTCGTCCACGTCCGGTGTGGATCGTCATTAGTGGACCTGAGACTTTGACATACCCGGGCAAGAGCCCGCGCTGGTTGAGCGCAATCGCCACAACCGAGTAGATCAAAATCCCTGTGAGAATCCAGGGTAACGTACTCATTGGGTTTTATTGGTTATCGAAACAGGAAAGCGGTTCGGGTCTGGGCTGGTCGACCACGAGACATGAACACACATATACTGGGAACCCAAAGCGATAGTCATGAACGCACTCGTCGACTTTGTCGTCCGCCTGCTTGGTGATGCGATACAGATGCCTGGACTGTTCGGAGAGGTCGCACTGGCCGATCCACTGTCTCCGCTTATTATGGCTGTTGGGACGGTCTTTGTCGTCACTGCGGTTGCGGCGATGGGCTATCCCCTCCTCGGTGCGCTTGGAATCCCACTGCCGCGTCTCGGCCGTGGCCCCGACGACAAAATAGAGTAATATCGAATAACACCGCATAAAATCAAATACCCCACCGACTCGTACTGTTTCTGTACTCGAATCGCCTCACCGTTTCAGTTGACTCGATTCTCAGTCGACGTGTCCTACTGGGTCGGTGACCGCTACTGGTGGCTTCGTCCTTAGTCGACCTGGTCGTAGGCCTCGGCTGCGAGGTCGATTGCGCTTTCGAGATCCGGCCCAAGCGGTGAGCCAACGACAATACTGTCGGCATGGTCCAACACACCGGCCATCCGGTCGGCCACGTCGTCGACGGTGCCAGCCATACAGAAGGCATTGATCATCCCTGGGGTCACGAGTTCGAATGCCGCCGAAAACTCACCGGCACTGATTTTGGTCCCGATCTCGCTGGCGGTCTGTTTGTCAATATTGTGTCGATCAAGTACCGGTGGGGCTGCCCCCGCGGTAATAAATGCAACCGGCGGCCGAGCAGCCTCACGGGCAGCTTTACGATCCTCGTCGACGCTCACACTGGCGTAGGCTGCGAGATCGAACTCGCCGCGAGAGTCTGGTCGGTCGGCCAGCCCTTTTTCAACTTGCTCGCGCGCCCACGCGAGATCTGCCTCATGAGAGCCATTGAACAACAGCCCACCGGCATGTTTGGCGGCCATCCGGCACATGTGCGGCCCCTCGCCACCGACATAGACCGGAATTCCAGGGCCGCTTGGTGGTTCGTAGTTGAGTCCCGCGTTGGTTGCCTCGAAGGTGCCATCGTGGTCGACGCGTTCGCCAGCCCAAAGCTTCTGTGCTGTTTTAAATGCCTCAAGCACGGGTCGGAGCCCGCGATCGTCGGCGTAGCCGAGATTGGCGAGCGTCGACGGATCGCCCGGCCCGATGCCGAAGACAGCACGGCCACCAGTCGCCTCATCGATGGTTGCGACCTTCGAGGCCAGCGTGACGGGGTGGATCTCAAAAGGGTTGGCAACGCCCGGTCCAACACGGAGGTCGTCGGTTGCTGCGCCGATGTGGTGGAGTGCGGCAAAGGCATCACGGTTGTTGTAGTGGCACGACGAAAAGAGGGTGTCAAACCCGGCTTTCTCGGCTCGAACCCCGAGATCAGTGAGTCGCTCGATTGGGTGTTCAGGCGTGAGTTCGATCCCGAACATTAGGCTTAACCCTCCGTTGGGCTGTGGGACCAGCCACGCAACGCCTGGCGGACGTAGTCGCCATCGAGATCTCGGAAATGGTTCTGGCTGCCCGGGAGGTCGCCGAACTCAAAGCCACGGACGACGACAACCGGTGTTCCACCGTTGCCTTCGCCAGCGACAAGATTCGCGGCCGCGGCGAGTTCGTCGATCACGTTCTGGACCGTTACTCCGAGTTCTCGGCCATCGCGGTCGACCGCCCCTCGCCAATCACGACTTGCGGGCATCCCATCCCAGCCGATGGCAACCCCACGTTGGCCGTAGCGGAAGGGTCGACCACAGGTATCGGTGACGATGACCTGCTCGGCAGGAAGTTCGGCTTGGATCCGAGCCGCGCTCTCGCTGGGCCGTTTCGGGAGCAAAAGCAGGTCGCCGCCCGGCACGTTCGAGCGGTCGATACCGGCGTTGACGCCGACGTGGCCGAATCGCGTTTCTGTGAGCAAAAAGGGCGACTCCATGATGATTTCGACGCTCTCTTCGAGGACCGCCTGGGCGAATCTGGGATCCTTCTCTCTATCTTCGAGTTCCGAAAGATGGGCAGCAATCTCTCGGGCGCGTGGTCCCGCGGGGTAGTCTTCGAGGTCAGCAACTCGGCCTTCGGCCTTCGAGACGACTGTACTGGCGACACAGACCACGTCGTCGGGTCGGAGGTCGACCCGGTTTCGGATCTGGGCGGCGAGATCGTCACCCGGCTGGATTTCGGGTATGTCTGCCACAGCGAATAGTTCCATGACGTGAGTACGGCTTGTCGACTCAAAAAGGCCGACGATAGGGGCCGGTCGAACCGGTGTCGACGGAGAGGTCGGCTTACAGTACGAGTTTCATTTATACTACTAGTCATACATCCGAACAATGGAAACCATGGTATCGGTCGACGACAACAATGAAACGATGACCGAGATCGTTACTGCGTTCGTCCGAAACCGTGGTGAGGTGCTTGTGACTCGTCGCGGAGCCGACGCCGAGGTCGATTCGGGGCGCTGGGATGGGATCTCCGGCTCGCTTGCGACCGGCTCGGGGAGTCGGGTCGACGCCGGCCGTCGACTCGTTCGTGATCTCACCGGGCTCTCGGGGCTCACGCTTGCCTACGCAGGCGAATCGTTCACTGTCTCGGATGGCCGCGAACGGACTGTCCACCCGGTGTTGTTCGACACACCGAGCCGCGAGATCGGCTCGATCGATGGTGTCGATGCGGTCGACTGGATCGCTCCGACCGCGATGCTCGACCGCGAGACCGTTCCTGGGCTCTGGGAAGCCTACCAGCAGGTCGCGCCCTCGGTGACGACGATTGCGGCCGATACGGTTCACGGGTCGGCGGCGCTCTCGATTCGGGCCCTCGAAGTGCTTCGGGATCAGGCAGCGGTAGTCTCAGAGTGGAGTGAACTCGTCGAACCAGCCCTCGCACTCCAGGATTCTCGGCCGAGCATGGCGGTGTTGGCAAACCGGATCAACCGCGTGATGACGACCGCAGAACAGTCACCAGCCGCGGTTCACGACCGGGCTCTCGACGAGATCGGGGCGGCACTCGATGCCGATGCCACCGCCGCGTCGACGGCCGCAGATCGACTCTCGGGACCGATTGCGACACTCTCGCGATCCGGGACAGTCGGAGATGCCCTCATCGAACTCGGTGAGGCGGTCACCGTCGCCGAATCGCGACCGGATCGTGAGGGGATCGAGGCCGCCGAATCGCTGGCGGCCGCTGGGCTCGATGTGACAGTGACGACCGACAGCGCACTGCCAGCGATCCTCTCGGACCGGGAGTTCGGTGCCGTCCTCGTTGGTGCAGATACGATCCTTCCGAATGGGGACATCGTCAATAAAGTCGGAACGCGTGCGCTCGCTCTGGCCGCAGACCGCGCTGACGTGCCTGTCTATGTGGTTGCAGCCCGCGATAAGGTCGCCACTGACGACACATTCCATTCGGAGTCAGGTCCAGCAGCCGCAGTCTACGACGGAAGCGAGGCGATCTCGGTTTGTAATCCGATCTTCGATCTGACACCGGGGGATCTCATCACCGGTGTCCTCACAGAAGACGGTCTGCTCGATCAGCGTGGAATCAAGGTCGTCGCAGCCCAACACCGGTCGAACGCCGACTGGATGTCGGATCTCTGAGAGAGCGACTGTGGGATCGGTGGGTCAGGCGTCGATCCAGTCGACCCCGAGTTCGTATCGCGTCACCTCGTCGACACGGGTCCCGAGCGAGAACTCGAAGCTCGCGGTCTCGCTGACGTCGATCGGTTCGACAGGTTGGACGCCGGACTGATGAAGCGTTTCCTCGGATTCATTTAAAAACGCACACGAGAGCTGTGGCACTCGGCCATCGGGAGTAATCGGGCTCTCGCCACCGTTTTTGGCCGTAACGTCGACAACCACCCGCGTACCTGACGGTGTCCCCTGTATTTCGTAGTCGTGGCTCAGTTCCAGTGGCGTCTCGTTTCTCACCACGTCTCCGGCTACAGTCGATCCCAGACAGCCAGCAGCCACTGTTCCGCAGACTGTTGCTGCCATCCCGAGCACAGTTCGTCGTTTCATACTGGGTTCAGTTGTCGGCTGCAAGTGTTGTCTCCGGGACAACCGGCTCGGCACCAACCGACCGAGCCACGTCGTCGACAGATTTCGTCTCGAAGACGAAGTAGTCGGCCGGAACGTGCTCGACGATTGATTCGTGGTCGACCAGTGGCTCATGTTGATCTGCAGTGCCATCGTTGTCGTGGAGGTGACAGACCCGAATCCGGTCGCCAAAGCGGTCGACAAACGCCTCCCAGTCGTAGCCGTTGACCTTCGCGTGGCCGACATCCAGTGTCACACCGAAGTATTTGGGAACCACGTCGACCTCGTCGAGTACTGCTGCAAGATCGGCTGGCGTGGTGGTATACCGGCGTTTCGACCGGCTTTTGGGCTGGTTTTCCAGACAAATCGGGACGCCAATGAGTTGGGCGTACTGGGCACATTCAGCCAGTGACTGGAGGGCGTTCTCGTGGGCGGCGCTCCGAACCCACTCGGGGTAGCGGTGGGGAACTGAGCCACCGTGGACGACGACCGCCCCGGCACCCGCGGTCGCAGCATCGTCGATGGTCTGTTTGACCTGGTCGACTGATGCCTGTCGGGAGGCCTCGTTGATACTCCCGAGATTCCAGTCTCGGAAGGGGGCGTGGTAGGTGACCGAAACATCGTACTGATCGGCCAGTTCGCCCAGTCGCTCGGGGGTCGGTGCCTCGGGATGGCCGTAGAGATACTCGCGTTTGAGTTCGATGTGGTTCAGTCCCCGATCCGTGATGTAGTCGAGAAACTCCGGGACGTTGGCATCAAACCGGATATCCATTGCTGCGCCGAGTCTGCGGTCGGTCATCGCTTGCCTCCAAGCGTTCCATCTGCTCGATACACCGGCTGTCCACCCACGATTGCTTGAGTGACTGTCGGCGTCGGTTCGCTGTCGACGACTACGAGATCGGCCCGTTTGCCGGCTTCGAGACGACCTCGATCCGCGAATCCAATAGCGTCGGCAGGCGTTGCAGTCACCCGTCTGATCCGATCTGCCAACGGTTCGCCGGTTTCGACGAACGCGCCCGCCAGAAGTGATGGTGGATGGTAGTCGGCGACGAGGATATCCACGACACCGGCTTCGATGGCGTCGACTGTCGCAAGATTCCCCCACTGACTTTCGCCACGAACCAGGTTCGGTGCGCCCATCGCGGTGTTCATGCCGCGTTCGGCAGCCCGCTCGGCGGTCGCCATTGTGATCGGGTACTCGGTAATGTCGACGCCGACATCGGCAAGTCGGGCTACTTCCTCAGGGTCTTCGTCATCGTGAGAGGCCGTGACCGCCCCGGCGTCGTGGGCCCGCTCGATGACCTGCTGGACTCGTTTTCGGATGGTCGACATCGGAACGTCGCCCCGCTTTTCGATGATTCGGTCGGCCTCCTCGACGGTGTGGTCGGTCGACTCCGCGTAATACTCGCGGAACGACTCGATGTTTCGGAACTGCCCCTTGCCGGGGATGTGGCTCATCACCGAGACGAGATCGGCGTCGCCGTTTTCGACGACAGCCAGTACTGCTTCGACGCACTCCGGTTGGGTGACCTCACATCGGGCATGGAGCCGGTGGTCGACTAGCAGCCCGTTGGCGGCGGTAATCGCCCCAGTGAGTTCGGCGGCCAGCTCCGGTGACCGATCGGCGTCCTCATCGAGTTCGAAGGAGATTGCGTGGAACTTCGTCGTAATCCCGGCGGCAACGTTGGCCCGATCGGCCGAGGCAAGCGCCATCGGCGTCGACATCCGGGCTCCCGATCGGGGATGAAGATGACCCTCTATATCGTCGCCGTGGAGATCGATCAGTCCGGGAAGCACGTAACGCCCATTGGCGTCGATCACTCTGTCAGCGTCTGTGTCGACATCGCCAACCTCGACAATCCGGTCGCCTTCGATTCGAATTCCCCCCTCGATGACCGTTTCTGGGGTAACGACCTGCCCACCGACGACCGCAAGCGAGTCGACTGTTTGGGTGTCTGTCGTGGCTATCGAACCAGTCGATGCAGCCTCACCGATCGGTGTGGTTTCGCCGGTCGATGCGTCCTCGCTGGTTGGTGTGGTTTCGCCGGTCGATGCGGTATCGCTGGTCGTAGAGTTGGTCATCTCACCACCTCCCCGTCGTAGTCGTCGACCGGAACGACCCCTTGGAGTTGCCCGTCTTCGAGCATGACAACTCGGTCGGCAACCGCCTCGATGACCGCCGTATTGTGGAACACACCGATGACGGTAGTGTCGGCGTCGAGATACTCCCGCAAAAGATCAATCGCAGCCTGTCTGGTGTCGGGATCGAGCGCGCTGGTCGGCTCGTCGAGCAACAGGAGATCCGGTTTCGGGGCGAGTGCTTGGGCGAGGTTGACTCGCTGTCGCTCGCCGCCCGAGAAGGTCGCGGGATATGCCTCCCACAGCTCCTCGGGAAGTCGGAGCCGAGACAACAGCTCCCGGGCTCGTTGGCGGGCCTCCTCGGCTGGAACACCCTGTTCGCGGAGGGGACGCGAAACCACGTCGACCGCGGGAACGCGTGGTATCTCATCGAGGAACTGAGAGGTGTAGCCGATCGCGGTGTTTCGGAGCCCGATGACTGTCTGGTCGTCACAGGAAGCGAGGTCGACCGATGAATTGTCCGATGAATTGTCTGATGAACTGTCGACCAAGGCGTTGCGATGATACACGACCCGACCGCCTGTCGGATCGTAGGTCCGGTAGAGGCATTTCAACAGTGAGGATTTGCCGCTGCCGGATGCTCCGACGACCGCGAGGAACTCTCCCTCGCGGACATCGAACGAGACGTCGTCGAGCCCGACGACTTGGGTGTCGCCGAGAACGTGCATGTCGAAGGTTTTGGACAAGCCGTCGACGGTAAGTGCTGTCATATTACTGAATTGATAAGTGTCTGGGTGTATTCGTGGTGCGGATCTTCCATCACGCGGTCGGTGAGCCCCGATTCAACGATGCGACCATGACGCATCACCAGCGTTCGGTCGGCCAGCAGGCGGACGACGCCGAGATCGTGTGAGACGACGACGCAGGCGACGCCCTCCTCGCGCTGGACCTGTCGGAACATATCCAACACGCGGGCCTGGACGCTCACGTCGAGGCCAGTCGTTGGCTCATCCAGCACAACGAGTTCTGGATCGGTCGCGAGTGCGCGTGCGATCTGGACTCGGCGCTGCATCCCACCGGAGTAGGTGCTCGTCGGGTCGTCCATTCGGTCGACCGGAATCTCGGTCGCTTCGAACAGCTCTTGGACCCGGTCGCGAACGTCCTCGTAGGAGCGCCAGCCAGCCGACAGCAGTTTTTCGGCAACGTTGCCACCACCGGTAAACTCGGGATTGAGACCATCCCGGATGTGCTGGTGGACGAGTGCGATATCACTGGTTCGGAGGTCGTGTCGCGTCTCGTAATCGACAGCTAACAGATTGCCGTCATAGCCGTCGTAGTCGACCATCCCGGTGGTGGTGGCATCGGGGTCCCGTTCTAAGGCAAGCTGTTCTGCGAGACTCGATTTTCCCGAACCGGATTCACCAACGATGCCCAGCACCTCGCCTTCTCGAACCGACAGATCGGCCTCAGCACAGGCGACGACGCTTCCACAGTGGGGACACTGGTTCGTCCCGGCACGATCGCCAGTCGACTCAATACAGCGCGAACACCCCTCGCCGTAGACGGTCTGGAGTCCTGTGGCCGAAAGTAGCGTCATTCGGCCTCACCTCCTGGGCTCTTGGTTTTTCCCGCGGCCGTTTTTCGACTCCCGGTGGTTTCGCTGGCCGTTTTCGGCCCCCAGTCGACGCCCCCGCGGTCGAGGTGGTGGTCTTTGGGTAGCTCGGGGTTTTCCCGGCGCTTCGCACAGAAGCTCGAATCGTTGCAGGCATAGCGCGTCTCGAACTCCCGGTCAGTGTTGTTTGTTTCTCGGTCAGTGTCGCCTGCTTCCTCTGAGACCTCCACGAGATAGGTGTCGGTCGACCCACAGGCGTGACACGACTGCCCGCCGAATCGCTCGACGGTGAACTCGCGATCACTGAACGCCAGCGGTTCGACATCGGTGTGCGGTGGGACCGCATAGATGCGGGCCTCTCGACCTGCAGCGAAGACAAACAGATTGTCGGCATCATCGAGTTTCGGCACGTCCCAGCGCGGAATCGGCGAGGGATCCATCAGATACCGCCCGCCGACCATCGTCGGATACCGGGAGGAGATGTTGATTTCACCCCACTCGACGACGTTTTCGTAGAGATGGACCCACATTTTTCCGTAGTTCTTGTGGGCGTGTCGACGCCGGTTGGCCGCATCCGAGGGGTCGACTTTCCGGAGTGCATCGGTGATCGGCACCTGCAAAACGAGGATCTGATCGTCGGTCAGCACTTCCTCGGGAATACGGTGGCGCGTCTGGATCAGATCTGCGTCGGTCGTGTCGGTGGTCGTCTCGATCTCGGCGGTGTTTTCGGCCAGTCGACGGATGTTGGCCGCATTAACGCTCTCGTCGGCTCCCTGGTCGATTACTTTGAACCGGTCGTCCGGTCCCAGAATCGACAGTGACGCCTGAATGCCACCGGTCCCCCAGCCACGGGCCAGTGGCATCGGCCGGGAGGCGTAGGGTACCTGATGGCCGGGGATGGCGACGGCTTTCAGCATCGACCGCCGGACCTCGCGTTTGGTGTGTTCGTCGAGATACGCGTAGTTGTAGCCCGACAGTCCGTCGCTTTCCAGTGCGTCGAGGGTAGCGTCGACAGCATCTGTCTCACCGTCGACTGTGTCAGACGAAACAGTCGTCCCACCGTCGGTCGCTACAGATGACTCATCGGCTGTTCTGAGTTGATACTCGACTGTTTCTGGTGGCTCGTCGGTCATAATCTGGTCAGTCATCGTCGCTTACCTCCGCAACAACTGGTTCCTCGTCAGGCGTTGGCTCGTCGACTGCGCTGTCGGGATCATCGTGCCCGCAGTCGGGATCACTGCTCCCGCTGGCGGAACCATCGTTCCCGCTATCGTCATCACTCCCATCGTCTCGAATCTCAGTGTCGACCTGCCCTGTTTGGCCCACTCCTTTGCGCTCACGGATCGACCGTATCCGGTCGAGTGTCGACTGGAAGGTGACGTAGTGAGGCAGTTTCAGGTGTTCTATGAATCCAAACGAGTCCATCCCGTCGACGACATCGAGCACAAATTCGGGATTCTCGGCCGGTTCTGTGACGCCATCGAGTTGGATGGAGGCATCGAGAATTGTCATCCCGATGGCCTTGCGCTCGTTGCGGCCGAAGGTCAGCCCGTAGCCGAAGGCGAACTGCGGGTCGTCCCGTTTGGCGTACACGGGAACGATCGCCTCCGATTCGCTGACCTCGGTGTGGGTGACTGTCACCTCATCGCCAGTGTAGGGATGCTCGATCGTTACTGGCAGTCGACCGACTCGGACCTCTGCGAGTGTCGGGTGGACCTGACCGTACCCGCGCAGTGCAGAGTAGCCGAGCGCAGTCACCGCACCCGTTTCGCCCCGTGCGAGTTCCTGGAGAACTGCATCGCGGTCGGGTGGGTGTGTTACCGGCTCCCGGGTCGTATCGGTCGGCTCAATCGGCTCGTCGACTGCCAGTTCGTCGGGCTCGTCGGGTTCGTCGATCAACCCCTCCTCGCGGAGCAGTTCCATCACGTTGGTCAGTTTCTCAGGGTCGTCAGCGTTGTCAGGGTCACTCCCCTCGGTCGTCTCCCAGTCCGCAGTCGGATCCTTCGAATCGCCCTCGATCAAGTCAAAATCCAAAAGGCGCTGGGTGTAATCTTTCGTTGGACCGAGGATCTGGCCGCCGGGGACGTCTTTGAACGCTGGCGAGACGCGCCGACTGGCGAGCATCTCACTTGGTTCGACCGGGACGGTCTCATCGAATCGTTCGAGCGTCGACCGGTAGGCCCGAAGCAGGAAGGCGGCCTCGACAGTGTCGCCCTGTGCCTGCTTGACCGCGAGCGCGGCGAGTCGAGGAGCATACAGCCCTCCTTCGCTCATTGCCTGGGCAGTGAGTCGACCCAGCTGTCCGTCCAGTTGGTCGACCGAGATGTCTGTCTCTTGGCCGTCGATCCGCTGTTTTTCGAACAGCTGTTCGGCCCGTTCGATGATCTCCTCGCCGGCAGTGACCGCGACGTACCCCATTAGGCCACCTCCGAGGTCGACGCCGGCTGTTCGGCGGGCCGCTCTATGGTTACCGAGCGCGGAATCGCTGCCACCGTCTCGGCAGCGGTGAAAATAACGTCGACACCACGTGGGTAGGTCGACTGTGCCGCAGCAATCGCATCGAGTTCGGCCGGTGGGAGTCCGACCGAAAGCACTGCGGTCCCGTCGACGCCTGGCCCCGACAGCGAGACGGTGGTGAGGTTGTCGTGGGAGCCAGCGGCGAGTCCCTCGACACGGTAGATAACTGTCGTGCCGTTGCTGGGCTCGATAAGTGAGCCACGCCCACAGTCACGGACGTCAAGGAAGTCGTGATCGCGCGCGTGAACAATATTTGCTTTACTCGGAGCCACCTCGTCGAGTCGACCCTGGGCCGACAGTGCCTCTTTGAGTGTCTCGTCGTCTGTGGCGACACGCACCTCGTGGTCGACGAGCGTCGAAACGACCGCGTAATCGGCTGGATCGGCTACTGTTTCGACAGTTCCTGGTCGACTCATCACGTCCAGTAGCGACCGAAACGTCTCGCGTGTGCCGTGGACTGGATCGACGCCGAGTGTTCTCACTGTTGGTCCTCCATCGTCTCGAAGTCGACGGTGGTGTGTTTGCTCTCGGCCCATCGTTGGGCGCGTTCGGCCTCGCGGTCGGCGGCGGCGGCTTCGAGTGCGGTGGTTATCTCGTCTGAAATCGGGTGGTCGCCCGCGACGGCGGCGTCGACAATTGCCCCCGAGAGGGCGGCCCGTTCGGCCTTTCCGGGGATCATCGCGAACCCTCGGTGGCCGTCCAGTTCGACGGCTGCGGGTGTGACGACAACTTCACCGAGGTTGAACGCCCGGCGCTCGACGGGCTCGACAACCTGCTGCATCAACAGCTGTGGTTGTGGCTCTTGTCTGACGGCGAGTGGTGGGTCGGCTTCGAGGACGTCGTTGGCGAACCGGGCGAGTGTCTCCCCATCGCAGCCTGCGATGAGTTCGAACCGGTCCGAACGGTCATGTGGGTCTACCATGCAGTCGGTCGAGACCAGCCACAACTACTGCATAAGCGTTCGCTGGGTACTCTCTATTGCCAATTCGATTTCGAGGCTCAATCACTGTCCCATCTCTAGGCGTCCAGACCTATCCGGACGAGTCTATACTCGGCTGGTTCGGTGCTGACTCGACCCACGTACTGCCTCTCTGAGACGGTTCCATCCAGACTCTATGCTGCAAATCGTTATCCCGGCTCTTTGTAACCGTTCGGATGATGATAGACGGCACGTCAGCAACAGCAGGTGTAGGGTCGAAAACGAGTCGACGAGGGTATCTCACAAAAGCAGGCCTCGCTACCGGAGCGCTTGCCAGCCTTTCGGGCTGTGCAGGTGTCCTGGGGTCCAGTGATGACATGGATACAGTCACTATGGTACTCACACCGGGGACGCCAGCTGATACCGAACAGCGGTATATGCCCATGAAAAATCTCATCGAAGGGGAGGTCGACGTCAGTGTCGAGATGCAGGTCCCCCAGGACTACTCGGCGGTTCGTCCGGCACTCGAAAGCGAACAGGCCGAGATCGGGATGGACGACATCACGCTCATCTCGAATCCGGACCTGATGGACGTCTACGGCACCACCGTTACCGGCGGCTCGGCGTTCTACTTTTCGATGATGGTCACTCAGCCGGATTCGGATATCGAACAACGAACAGATATCGAGGGACGGACAATGGCCTTCGCCGACCGACTCTCGACGAGTGGCTCCATTTTCGCCCTGTATGCGCTCAAGCAAGCCGGTCTCAATGTCGGCGAGGCACCCGATGGTGACCCGGTCGACTTCGAGGGCAGCTGGTCGAACCACGACATTGCCTTAGAGAAAGTCGGTAACGGCGAGGCCGATGCTGCAACCACCTACGGTGGCAACGGTGTCCCACATATCCCGGAAGATACTGAACTCCCCGACCGTGTCACCGAGTACAGCACCGCCCTCGACACGATCGGCACCGAGACGCCGCAGTTCCGACCGTTCTGGTGGTCATTCCCCATTCCGAAACAGCCAGTGTATACCCGGGCGACCTGGGACTCTCCCTTGCGAGATGAGATTGGTGAGGTGCTTTTGAACTCAGATCAGTCACAGATCGAGCAGTACTACCCCGACGATTACGACGAAGAAGAACTTCCGTTTACAACACTCCGAGATACTTCAATGGAAGACTACGAGCCGGTCATCACCCGACTCAACGATCTCGGTATCGAACTGGGCGAGTAATCGCAGCCATCCTTTCCCCTTTCTTTCAACATGAGTACACTCAAAGTCGAGAACCTAACCAAGGAGTATGGTGACGTAACCGCAGTCGAAGACGTCTCGTTCGAGATCGAAGACGAGTTCGTCGTCCTGCTCGGTGAGTCCGGTGCAGGGAAATCAACCCTGTTGCGCTGTGTCAATGGCCTGACTGAGCCCACCAGTGGTGGTGTCTACCTTGACAACGAGCCATTGGCTGGCTCCCAACCCGAGGTCGGCATGATCTTTCAACAGCACAATCTCGTCGACGGCGTTTCGGCGTATCTGAACGCACTGAACGGTTCGCTCGAACGAACCGGTCTCGTCGAAAGCCTCTTTCAGTGGCAGTGCCGCGAGGACAAAAAACGCGCCTTGGATGCGCTTTCGACAGTCGGCCTGCTCGATGAGGCCCACCAACGGGTCTCCCAGATGAGCGGCGGCCAACAGCAGCGAGTTGGTATTGCTCGTGCGCTTGTCCAAGATCCTGAACTACTGCTGGCCGACGAACCGGTCGCCAGCCTCGATCCCTCCAGTGCTGAGACAGTGATGGGGTATCTGAAGAAAGCCGCCGGTGTCCATGAGGTCACTGCACTGGTGAGTCTCCACCAGGTCAACATCGCCGCCCACTTCGGAGAGCGATTTATCGGCCTGCGGGACGGCCAGTTGTTGTTCGACTGTGGCCCCGAGGACCTCACGCCCGAACGCGTCGACAACCTCTACGGAAACGTCGAAACCGTCGGTCTCGCCGAGACGAGCAGTACGGAGCCGGTCGAGTCCAACAGCGACCAGTCGGACACTCCGAGGGTTCAAGCGTGAGTTCCAAATCATCGGGGGCCAACCGCCTCAAAACCTATCTCGGCTTCGAAGCAACTGGCGACAGTCCAATAGACCAAAAACTCACCGAGATGAAACGCCGCAAGACGATGCGGCGGCTCTACACACTTATCGGCCTCATTGTCGGGACCGGCTTTTTTATCATCTCGCTCCGTTCGGTCGGGTTTTCGATCTCGGAACTAATCACGCAGATCCCACAGTTCATCGATGCACTCGGGGGGTACTTCCCGCCAACGACCTACTACGGAATCCCCTTCGTCGACGTGATGCAGTACTGGGAGTTCATCGTGGCCGAAAACCTGTTTCAGGCCTCGCTTGTCACCGTCTCGATCGCGTTTGCCGGGTCGGTACTCGGGCTTCCTGCGGCGATCTTTTTCGGTGTGATGGCCAGCGAACGCGTTGTGCCCTACCCGTTTAATTTCCTGTTCCGCGGGACGATGAGTCTGATCCGAGCCATCCCGGCGCTCGTCTGGGTGCTCATCCTCATCCCGCTCGGCGGTGTCACTCCCTTTACGGCGACACTCGCCATCATGATCGACACCACCGGCTATCTGGGTCGACTGTTCACTGACGAACTCGAAGAGATTGCCACCGGCCCCATTGAGGGGATTCGGAGCACGGGCGCAAACAAATCCCAGATCATCTCGTTCGGGATGTTGAGTCAAGTGTTCCGCCAGTTTATCGCCTGGATCGCCTTCGATCTCGAACACAACGTCCGGGTCGCCATCGGACTTGGGCTTATCGGAGCCGGTGGTCTCGGTCTCGAACTGGATCTCCAGCGCAGAACGTTCAACTACACCGAGATGATGGCCTGTATCATCCTCATCCTCCTGCTTGCGGGGACCGTCGAACTGTTGAGCCAGCGCGTCCGGTCGTATCTCCGTGACGACGAGGAAATCGAGCAACGCGGTATCATAGAGACGTTCCTCAACGCACCGAGAAAGATCATTGAGTCGACCGCGGGGCGTCGCTCGTAGATGGTCTATATCGACTCACACGGACCCAATCAAACTCGCACGTTAGGACCCGAACCGACACTACACGACCCGGTTTCGATCTCCGAGAGCGAACTCGGCGAGTGGACCGAAGTCCATGCGGGCTCTCGACTCAACGAGTCGACGCTCGGCGACTACAGCTATCTCATGGCCCGGGTCCAACTGGATTACACTACGATCGGTCGCTTTGGCAATGTCGCCGCGGACGTTCGACTGGGAGCGACTAACCATCCCATCGACCGTCCGACAGCCCACCATTTCACCTACCGTTCAGAGCTCTACGAGCTCGGTGCCGACGACGAGTCGATCTTCGAGTGGCGCGCCGACCAGCCGGTCGACATTGGCCACGATGTCTGGATTGGTCATGGTGCAATCGTTCTTCCAGGGGTGACCATTGCCAACGGTGCGGTGGTCGCTGCCGGTGCTGTCGTCACTCACGATGTGCCAGCCTACACTGTGGTTGGGGGCGTTCCCGCAACCCCGATTCGACGCCGGTTTTCCCCCACGGTCGCCGAACGTATCGAGTCGACCGAGTGGTGGCTCTGGG
>Ga0136563_100416_pt1 | contig 13154 bp, 14 predicted proteins | sample AntCluMetagen315_FD_104932 | JGI IMG/M metagenome (GOLD analysis project Ga0136563, IMG submission 104932) | Saline lake microbial communities from Club lake, Antarctica - Metagenome #315 | ecosystem: Environmental > Aquatic > Non-marine Saline and Alkaline > Saline | place: Antarctica: Club lake...
CGACGTGCTCGACGAGATCGACGAGACGTACTTCGAGCGCCGCCAGGAGTTCGAGTCCCACGTCCACGAAGTCGTCGGCACCGGCCCGGTGCCGACCGCGGACGAGTAGGCCATGGCGGTTCGCAGGTTCGATCGACTCGGACTCTCGTGGGTGCAGGTGTCGTTGCTGTGGGGTGGCGTCCTCGCGATCGTGTGGATGGCCTGGAACGAAGCCGCGGGGAGTTCCGGGCTGTGGGCCCGCACCGCTCGGGATGCGATCGTGTATCTCGCCGGTCCGGCTGTGCTGGCGTGGCTGTACGGCGAGCGACTCGGCTGGCGCGTCGATCGACGGGCGCTCCGGAATACTCTGCTGCTCGCGGTGTTCGTGCTGCCGTTCTACCTCGTGGGATCATCGCTGCCGTCCGTACGGGCGTATTACCCGATGTGGGGAACGAGCGCGACGCTTGGGGCCTTCCTCCCGCACGCCGTCGGCCAGTTCGTGATCGTGATCGCGGCCGAGACGTACTTCCGGGGACTGCTCTGTGTCGGGGTCAGCGAACTCGGCGTGAAGAGCGCGTTCATCAGTCCCGTGCTCTACGCGCTTCAGCACGCCACGAAACCACCGATCGAGCTGCTTCTTTCAGGACCGACCGACGTGCTCTTCGGCGTGGTGGACTACCGCAGCGGCTCGATCCTGCCCTCGGTCGTGGCCCACGGCCTCGGGCTCACGCTGCTCGACTGGCTCGTGCTCCATCCGCCCCTCCTCTCGCCCGATCGGGTCGTCGGCTGGCTGCGATGGCTTCCGGTGCCGGTGTGATGGAACTGTTGTGAGCGGCTCGTGAAATTCCTGACCCACTCACGACTGCTCGTCCGAACCACTGGCGGCACGGCCGAGGAAACGTGTAACAACGAACACAAGTCCCGAAACGACAATGACCAGCAGGAGAACGGCGACCAGCGGCCCACCCGGAAGGGTGGGTGTCTGTGCGACCAGCATGGCTCGTGTTTCAGACCACATACATAAATGGATTTCGTGGATGGTGACTGTCTCGAACGGATCACAGCAGCCCTGGCGGCTGGGTCGGTCCGTAGCGCAGTCCGATGTACACGATCCCGAAGAGAGTCGCGTTGTAGGCTCCGTGGATGACCGACGGGACGACGAGGTTGTCCGTGAGTTCGTAGGTCATACCGAAGACGAGCGCGGGGACGAACAGCACCGCAATCGTGACCGCGAGCGCCTGGAGCGAGCCGGTGAGCGCGAGGATATGCGCCGGCGCGAACGTCGCGCTCGCGAGCACGACCCCGCCGACCGGGCCGAACGACTCCCGAAGCCGACCCTGAATGATCCCCCGAAACAGGAGCTCCTCGCCCGGGGCGATCACCAGCAGTGAGAGCGGGATGAGCCAGATCAGGGTTCCCGGGTACTGGAGTGCGGCCTGGTCGGTCCGGCTGGCGGTCGGGGCGTCGAGGGAGATGACGAGGGCGAGGAGCGCGATCACGAGCGCGAACACCAGCACGTAGCCGCTCACGATCCAGAGCACGTCACGGAGGGTCGGCAGGCGTGCCTTCACGAACGAAACCGACAGCCCGCGCAATTGGAGATAGCCGACCGCAGTCAGCGGGAAGGCGGTGCCTTGCAGGAGGATCGTGCTCAGGACGAATCCAGCGGTAAACGAGAACTCGATGCCGAGCAGATCGACGGCGTTGCCCACCACGAAGCCGAGCGGCACCGCCGCCAGAAAGCCTGCCACGGTGATCGCCGCACCGACGCCAACAGCGCGAAGCCGACCGCGCGTCCCGCTCGTCCCGACCGTCGTGCTCATACCCGATCATCGGACCGCGGGACGCAAAAACCCACCACCGCAGGACAGTCGCGCGACGGCCGATCATCGGCAGCGCCGAGCGGTCAGCAACGGCCGCGCCACGCTTACCCGAACTCGGCGAGCTGGGACTGGACGCCAGCCGCCATCGAGGACTTCCGACGGAGGCGCGCGAGCGAGACCGGTAGTTTGGGAGCGAGCTCACCGAGCGCCGCGCCGAACGACTGGGCGGTGCCCGACTCGCCCGTGAAGGCGTTTCTGACGGATTCGCGCACCTGCCAGACTCCGGTTGGCCCCCAGTAGTCGGGCGTGACGTGCCGACAGACGAGCACCGAGGCCTGCCGATCACGCTCGTCCAGATGTTCGAGCACGCCGAGCCGCGCGGCGTAGTACGCGCCCGCGGTCTCCTCCACATAGGAACTCCGGCCTTCGTAGCCCTCGCGGTCGGCGGCGATCCACATTCCCCGGTCTGGATCGGGGTTCCAGACGCTGCCGGGAGCCTTGCACTCCACCAGTTCGAACTCCCAGTTACCTGGCGTGAGTACGATCCAGAACTTGTTTTCCAGATACTCGTTGTAGTACACCTCGGTCTTGTCGACGGAACTCGCGTTCCGGAGCCCGCCCCTGAGAAATTTTCCTACTGTGTCGTCGACCGCGGTGATCGACCACCGGGTGGGGACAAGCCGCCGGTTGTCCCCCTCACCGAGCGCGCCAGCAGACAGGATGGTGTTGATGTCGTAGACGTCGAACCCCCGGTTGTAGAGGTAGTTCATCGCGCCCGTCGCGCGCCAGTCGTCGTCTTCGAGGGTCTTTTTGACTGGCTGGGGGACGTGGGGGTTCTCGGTCAGCGTCGCGCTCTCAGCATGGGCACGCGGCCCGGTCGGCGAGGAGATGTCCTGCTCCGATACCTCGAAATCCACGTCGAGCGCGCTATCGAGGCCGATCTCGATGTCCACGGGTTCGTCGGCGATCGCGACCTCACGCTGCGTTCCCAGAAAGCCGTTCCACGCGTCCGCGACGTTGCTGACTTCGGCGCGCTGGGTCGAGTTCACCAATCCTGTGCGGTGCTGGAAGACGTCCTCGATCGAAAAGTTTTGTTCGTACCAGTGGCCGCCGGTCTCGAAGTCGGCGGCGCGCTCCTCGTTGCCGACCGGCGAGAGCACGCCCGTCGAGACGTTCGGATAGGAAGACCGACCGACGAAGATCGTCGGTGATGTGGAGCCGAGCAGCGCGTCGTCGGAAACCCGCCTGTCGAACTCGTGCTCGATGTCGTCGAGGTAGTCGGTGATCGCGTAGGACTTCTCCTCCACCAGTTCGCGGCGCTCGGCGGCCTCGTCGCGCTCGATTTCCTCGAAATACTCGTCGAGCCGCATCGCTTGGTCAGAAGGGCCTCACAGGCTTGAACGTCTCGGCTGCGGTTGCGTGGTGGAGGCGGTATCAGCCGATTCGGTCTGGATTCCACAGCGCGGAACCGATCCCTCCACCGATCGCTGCACTGCCAGCGAGGACGATCGCCAGCGTCGCCGTTCGCCGGAGCGGTTCGCCCGCCCAGAACCCCAGTCACACGAGCACCGCTACGCCGATGAGTCCACCGACGAACGCGCCTGCCGTCTGGCATACCTCGATTCGACGATAATTCCAGTGTATTGACCGGCGTCCGGTAGCGGTGATGTGAACGGCCCGACTCAGCTGTGAATTCCCATCGCCTCGATCTGCTCCTGATACCGATTTCGAATGGTGACTTCGGTGACTTGGGCGACGTCGGCGACCTCGCGCTGGGTTTTCTTCTCGTTACAGAGTAGCGAGGCGGCGTAGATCGCGGCGGCGGCGTACCCAGTCGGGGATTTCCCCGAGAGCAGTCCCTTCTCGGCAGTGGTCTCGATGATTTCGTTGGCTTTCGACTGGACTTCCTCGGAAAGGGTGAGTTCCGAACAGAAACGAGGAACGTACTTCTTCGGGTCGACGGGCCGCATTTCGAGGCCGAGTTCCTGGGAGATATAGCGGTACGTGCGGCCGATCTCCTTGCGCTCGACCCGGGAGACGGCGGCGACCTCCTCGAGCGAGCGGGGGATGCCCTCCATGCGGCAGGCGGCGTAGAGGGTGCTGGTCGCGACGCCCTCGATCGAGCGCCCGCGGATGAGGTCTTCGTCGAGCGCGCGCCGGTACATGACGCAGGCGACCTCGCGGACCGAGCGGGGGATGCCCAGCGAGGATGCCATCCGGTCGGTTTCCGAAAGCGCGAACTGGAGGTTTCGCTCGCCGGCGTCTTTGGTACGGATTCGTTCCTGCCACTTGCGCAGGCGGCGCATCTGGTTTCGCTTGTCCGAAGAAATCGAGCGGCCGTAAGCGTCCTGATTTTTCCAGTCGATCGAGGTCGTCAGCCCCTTGTCGTGCATCGTCTGGGTCGTCGGCGCGCCGACGCGGGACTTGTTCTGTCGTTCGGAGTGGTTGAACGCCCGCCACTCCGGCCCGTGATCAATGTTCGTCCCTTCGACGATCAGGCCACACTGGTCGCAGACGAGTTCCCCTTGATCCTCGCTCTTGACGAGTGTCCCTCCGTTACACTCGTCGCACACCCGCTCACGCTCCGGTTCCTGTTCTTTTTCTGTCGTTTCAGGTTCTCGTTCGCGTTGGCGGGGTGGGCTAGCCATTTCGTGTAGATAACGATGTTGCAACGACTTAAGGACTCGCCACCATAGAGTCAGCCTCGAAGTCGGTCGATCAGGTCCCGTTTCGACGATAAACCGATATTACGCGCCGTTTCAGCCGCGTTTTCGGGTTCGAATTCCTCGTTTCCGAACGGTGAGAGATGTCATAGGTAGCCAAACAGCGTTCCGACCAGTACCAGCAGCCACATCGCGGTGCCGACCAGCAGCATGTCGTTGAACTTCGAGTCGCGAGCCGCGCGTTTGGCCGCGCCGCCAGCAATCAGGCCGAGCGCGACGACGACGAGCATGCGCTGGACGACGACCTCGAGGGGAAGCGCGTCGACGCCGAGCATGCCGTAGTCGAGCCAGACCGCGACCGCAAGCGAGCCCGCGGCGACGACGGCGGCGTCGAGCCGGCGCGTGAGTCCGCGTGCGATCAGGTAGGTCGTCGCCGGAATGCCGACGCCGATCACCGGATAGAGCAACGCGGCGATCTGATGGGGCGTGAGGAACTCGGCGCGGTGCTCGAGGAAAATGCCGCCCGCCCGGACGCCGAGGTAGAGCGCGACGATGGCGACGACGAGGAGGAGATGGCCGACCTCGACGCGGTCGTAGGCGGCGGCGATCCGCCGGCGGTCGATGTCGGTCAGATGATCGTCGATGGCGTCGGGCGTCCGCTGGCGGACCTGTTCGGCGGACCGGCCGGCGTCACTCGCAGCGTCGGCGGCGCGCCTGCGGGACCGTATGCCGACCAGCGTGGGGATGACGAGCAATCCGGCGAGTTCGACGAGGGTAGCCCAGCCGTCTGCATCGGAAGAGTTGCCGTTATCGAGGTAGATGCGGCTGACATCCTCCTGAACGTCTACTTGCGGGTGAGCCATGAAGTTGGACTCGACTTTTCGCTGGGCGGACTGGGACCCGTGGACGCGGTGTTGCAACGTGAACCAGTCGAAGTGTTCGGAGTGGGTCTGCATGGCGACCCAGTCGTCGTCCTCGTTGGGGCTCTCGTAGAGCCGGATGTGATATCGCTGTCCGTAGTAATCGCCGTCCTCGAGCTGGAGCGTCTCGGTCGTCCAGTAGCCGCTCTCGTTCGAGCCGGGATCGACGTAGGCGTAGCGGACGCCGCCGTCGGCCTCGCCCCAGTTGAGCGAGGGAATTCGTCCGCGCCGTTCGTCGGCCGGCGGTTCGTCTGCGGTCGTATTGTTGGCCGACTCGTTCGTCGCGTTGGCAGTCGTATTGGTGGCCGAATCGGCCGTCAGGTTGGCGGCCGAATCGGTCTCGGCCTGCGTCTCGTTCTCGGAGACGTTTTCATCACCGGTCAGTGCGTACGTGTCCGGCACTGCCTCTTCCTCCGATTCGTTGATTTCCGACCAGTCGCCGCCGCCCGGTTCGGTCAGTATTCGTTCGATATCGTCGACGTCACCGCGGACGATCACGTTGATCGGACTGCGTTTCTGGAACCCCTCCCGCGGACTGAGATACTCCCAGAACCCGCTCTCGGAGTTATCGAACGAAACGACGTCGGGAGTCGGCTTCTCCGGGGCCGGGTCCTCAGCCGTGAACTGGCCAGTCGACAGCGACAGCAACATCGAGGGACCGCCGACGAGCACGAACGCAAGAGCAAGTAACACGGCCGCAATCACGAGCGATCGACGCATTTCGTGGGTACTAGCCACGGGACCCATATCAAACCGTATGTGATTGATCCGATGGGTGACGGGGAGCGACCATTCCAGTCGAATCAGCAGTGCTCGAGGGCCACGACAGGGGACAGGTCCGCCGCCCGATCTGTTGTGCGTGTCCGTGCCAAAATCAGGAGTCTACGGTGGGACCGACGGTAGTAACGGGGACGGGAGCCTCGCGGACGACACGCTGTGAGACGCTCCCGACGACGTTCTGTTCGTACTCGTCACCGCTGGTTCCCATCACGATCAGATCGACGTCGGTGGCTGCGGCGTAGTCGACGATGCACTCCGCCGGATTGCCCGTATCGACCGCCGTCTCCGTCTCGACGTCACTCGCCGTGGCCCGCGTCACAGCGTCGTCGATCGCCTTGCGGGCCGTCGCCTCGAGGTCCTCGCGGACGTGTGTGACGCGCTCGTCGTCGAGGACGAGAAAGGCGCGGTCGTCGACGACCGAGAGGACGTGTAGGGTCGCGTTTCTCGTGGCCGCGACATCGATCGCGTGCTCCGCAACGGTCGCCGCGTGGTCGCTGCCGTCGGTGGGGAACAAAATCGTCTCGTACATCGATCTCTGCGCTAGCCTCTCGCGCGGACGGAAAAAGGGGTTTCCCTCCCTCCTCAATGGCGGGACCGACGGGCTAGACGCCGGCTAAACGCCGGGGATACCGAGCACGTCGGGCGTGACGAGCCCGACCACCGCGAACAGGTAGACGATTCCGACCGCGACGATCCAGGCGACGAACCCGATCGCGACGGCGGAGCCCCAGCCGCCGGGGTAGCGCCAGTTGATGACGCCGACCCAGACGATCAACATCAACAGGATACCCAGGAGGGGGACCCAGCCGACGAAGAAGCTCGTAACGGCCCACGCAACCGCGCCGATCAGCGCCGTCACCGCCGCGTTCACGAAGCTCGCGTCCCGGTCTAACACCAGCCGTGCGCCCGCAAGGATACCGATCGTTCCCACGAGCAAACTCAGCACGAAGATCAGGATTGAGTCCGCGACGGCCATACTAGGGTTTCCAGCTGAGTTCGATCTCGACCGTCTCACGATTTCCTCGGAGCATCGACGATCGTTCGACCACTTCGACCGAGAGGTCGATGTTCTGTGGTGGGTCGAGCGACACGTTCTTGTTCCCGACGGGGACGGTGACCTCCTCGTCGCCCCGTTCGAACTCCGCTGCGAGGTCTTTGAAGTACGCGGCGAGCTCTTCCCGCGGCAGTGTTTCGTCGGCGGTCGTCCGTTGGGCCATGTGCCAATATGGCGGTCGTGCCCGCAAAAGTATGGGCAGCGAACGACGTCCTAACTCGCTGTTACTGGCTCGACCGCCGCTGTAACGGGCCACTGATATAGTAGCCACTGAAACGATTCACACACTGATCGGACAGCTGTCGGTCGATTAGGCGTGCAATGACTTGCAGTGGCTACTATAGCACTGCGAGAAACCGGCACCGAATCGGCCGCTAGAACAGGTTCGCCTGCTGATAGACCGATATCCCCTCGCTCGTGATCTCGTACGGCTTCTTCTCTCGAGAGTGGTTCGCATCGCGGATCTTCTGGATCTCGATCGCCATTCGCGTCTCGCGGAAGTCGTCCGGTCTGATGTACTGCAGGACGAAGACGGCGTCCGTGAGATACTCGACGATCCCGTACCGCGAGGCGTAGGCGGTCTCCGAGGACGCCTCGCTGGTCAACAACGCGGTGACCCCTGCCCCCTTCAAGCTTCGGGCGAAATCGTAGATTTCGTTGCGGCGTTTCGCCCGGTCCTCGTACATCATCTCGAGCAAGGAGACCGAATCCAGAACGAGCCGCGAGGCGTCGAACTCATCGACGAGCGCGGGGAGTTCGTTGCGGATCGACGCCAGACTGTTGGCCATCTCGATGGGATCGACGTCGACCACGGCGAGCTGGCCGTCGGCGACGTACTCGTCGAAGGCGTACCCCTTTTCGGTCGCGCTGTTGATGACCCGATCGCGGCTCTCCTCTAACGTAATAAATACGGCCCGTTCGTCCCGCTCGAGGGCATGGGTAATAAACTGGAGCCCGAAGGTCGTCTTCCCGGTCCCGGCACCGCCCATCGCGACGAGGAGCGAGCGCTCGGGAACGCCGCCCTGAATCATTTGATCGAGCCCGTCGATACCGAGGTCGATTCGAGGGAGTTCCGAATCGAGCTCCTCGTCGAAGTCCGGTTCGTCGCTTCCCAGGACGAAGTCGAGATCATCGAATCCCTCGAGATCGGCCGCCGCGTCGCCGTCGTCACCGACGGCGGCCGGCTCCGACGCCTCGATGTCCTGTAACGCCGAGCCGAAGTCCTCCTCGAACAGGGAGTCGCCGTCCGCCGCGTCGTCAGTCTCCGAGCGCTGATCCCGGGCCGAATCGTCGTCGAGATGATCGTCTGTGTCGTCGTCCTCGAGATCGTCGACATCCTGCTCTGACTCGGATCGATCGCCGTCGTCCTCGTCCTCGAGTGCCCGGTCGAACCAGTCGGTGACGTCGTCACTCACGACGACCACCTGCGGGCCGTTGCCGGAACCAGCAGGGGCGGCCGACAGAAATCGCAAACTGGCCGACCGCTGGGATCGACGGCGACGCGACGGGGGTACTCGAGTAGACAGCTGCCATACTGGACACTGCGACGTGGTCGTCGCGGGCGTTCACGTGACCGGATTCGTTCCACCCGGATTAAGCTTGTTGCCGCCGACGGGAACAAGCGTGGCTTTTTGACGACGGGGGGGCTAGCCGCGGACGATGGACGTCGACGTCGGAATCGTCGCCCAACGCGACAACGAGCGTGCACAGGACCTCGCCGCGAGCCTCGTCGACGCCCTCGAGGGGTCGGGCGCGAGCGCCGTCGTCGACGAGGCGACCGGCGGGGCGATCGCGGCGACCGCCGTCCCGGTCGCCGCGATGGCGAGTCGCGATCTCGTCGTGAGCATCGGCGGCGACGGAACGTTGCTGTTCGTCGCGCGCGAGGTCAGCCCCGCGCCGATCCTCGGGATCAACCTCGGCGAAGTCGGCTTTCTCAACGCCGTCGCCCCCGCTGACTCGCTCGAGGTTGTCACCGCGCTCGTCGCCGAACTCGAGGAGACGGGCACCGTCGAGGGCCGCGAACTGGCGCGGCTGCAGGCGACCGGCGTCGACGAGGACTGGACGCTCGAACCCGCGCTCAACGAAGTCGTCGTTCACGGCCCTCGGCGGGGCCACGGCGGCGGGGCAACCATCGAGATCACCGTCGACGGCCAGCGCTACACCGAGAGCCACGCGGACGGCGTCCTCGTGGCCACGCCGACGGGCTCGACCGCCTACAACCTCAGCGAGGGCGGTCCGCTGGTTCACCCGTCGGCCGACGCGCTCGTCGTCACGCAGATGGCCGCGACCGAGTCGATGCCGCCGCTAGTCGTCGAACCGGATACCGAACTAACACTCACCGTCTCCGGAACCGAGACGGCCTACGCGATCAGCGACGGGCGCAACCGACGGCACCTCGAGCCGCCCGCGACGGTGTCCGTCTCGCTCGCCGACGAGTTCGTGACGCTCGTCGGTCCGCAAGCGAACTTCTTCGACGGGCTCGACAAGCTAGAGTAGTCCTACTACTCGCCCTCGACGAGCCGCTCTAAGTGTTCCGGCGGCACCGAGCCGCGAGCAGCGCGACCGTCCGAAACGAACGTCGGCACGCCGGTGATTCCTTGCTGTTGAGCCTCGGCGAACCGATCCTCGAGCTCCGCACGGAGACTCTCGTCTGCGACGGCATCGCGAATCTCGTCGGCCGGCAGATCGGCGTCTTCGGCGAGGTCGGCCAGGACGTCGACATCTCCGATGTCGCGGCCGTCCTGCCACAGCGCCGTGTAGATCGAGTCGTCGAACGCCGCCCACCGGCCGGGATACTCGCGCTTGACGTACCACGAGGCGACCTGCGCGTCGAACGAGTCGACATCGATCGCCAGCTCCTGGGCCATTTCGACGCCGTACTCCTCCTGCAGCCGGCGAACGTTCTCTTTCGCCTGCTCGAAGTACTCGTCGTCCTTGCCGTCGTCTACGTCCTGCTCGATCGAACCGTCCGGGTTCCGCTTCCCCCGTCGCAGGTCGAAGGGATGCCACTCGACGGCCAGTGGCTCGTCACGGCCCTCGCGGTACTGCGCGAGCGAGCGGGTCCCCAGATAACAGAACGGACAGACGTAGTCGGCGTATATCGTGAGTCGATCCGCGGTCTCCGGCGTCGATCCGGTATCAGCGTCAGCCATAGTGATGCTAGGCAGTCGCCACGGAAAAGTCGCGGGTCACCGGCAGTCGGCTGGAGACGGCTCGAGACGAAGTGTAGGCGGCTCGAGCAGCAGTGGAGGGAGGCTCGTGATTGGGTGACAACGGTCCAGTGAGAGGCGGCTGCGGCGTAACACCGGTCTGAGTTGATAGCCCAGCCCGTTAGCTCTCCGATCCGGAGGCAGCCGCGTCGGCGGCGTTCGTCTCCGCATCCGTCGCGTCCGGCAGGTTCGGGTCCCGGTACGGGTTCCGGCCGTAGGCCGGGAGCTCGTCCTCGAGTTGCGATTTCAGCACTCGGCGGAGCCGGTTCAGACTCGTCGTGTCTAGTCCATAGTCGGCCGCGAGGCGCTTGAACGATTCTTCGTCGGTGATATCGTGGGCGCGGTACTGGGCGAACAGCTCCTCCATCCGGTCGGCGGAAAGCGTCTGGGCGTCGATCTCGTCCAGCCCGAAGTACTGCTGGCGGTCGACGTCGACGACGTGGCGGATCGCCACCAGCGCGACCTTCTCGATCGCTCGCTGGCTGCCGAACTCGGTGAGGTCAATCTCGTCCATGACGCCGAGTGCTAAATCGCGCTGCCACGGCGTCACGTCGAGGGCGTTGCACAGCGCCTGCGTCGTCCGCAGCCGATCGAGGTGGTGAGCGCGTTCGCTGTAGCCCGGCGTCGCCGCGTGCTGTTCGTCGTGGAGGCGACGAACGCTCTCGGAGAGGTCCGCGTCGGGGGAGTCAGCGCGGCCGATGACCGTCGCGCTCGGCGTAACGACGCCCCACTGGCGGACCGTCGAATCTCGCTGGACGTCCGCCCGGGAGAGCGACCCGGAACCGGGCCGGGTCTCGAGGCGGCGCTCGGGGTCGGGCTCGGGCTCGACGCCGTCCGCGACGGCCGCGGCTCGCTCGGAATCTGGACCAGGGTCGGCACCGTCGTCTTGCATCGTCTGTCGCTCGGAGAGGGAGAGTGAAAAAGGCTCGCTCCGTTTAGTGGCCGATTACCTGGACTAACAGCCTTTCTAACAGATCGCGGGCGATAGCAGCGGCGCTCGAGCGATGATGATCGCTACCGCTCCGCGCTCGAATGAGTGAGTCCGCGAAAAGCTCCTCGTAGCTTTACCTTGTAACCAGAGACAGTTAAAGAACGACTGCTCGAGGAAGGGACGAACAGCGAAGGACGAACGGCGAAGGACGAACAGCGAGCATCATCGAGCGACCGATAGCCCGAGCCATCGCTGTTCGGGAACGAATTTCTCGGCAGAACCCGGGCGTCTCTCCCGTCGTATCTTCACTTTGTGACCAGAGGCACTTAAACGAAAGCGAGGCTGGTACGTGGCTCGAGCTACCGGACGGCCGCGATGATCTCGTCGATGAACCCGTTCAGCCGTTCGGTGTCGGGGCCGTCGCGTGCGTGAACCGCGGGATCGATCGCTTTCGGCGGGTGGGCGAACTCGCGACCCACGGCGTCGCCGATTACGGCGTCGCCCTCGCCCGCTCGTTTCCGTTCGAGCAACTCGCGAGCGCAGTCGATCCGATCCGCGTCGAAGACTGCGGGTGCCTGCTCGCGAAGGAAGGTCTCGAACTTGAGGGCCGGCAGGTCGTGTTCGCCGCGCTCGCCGGTCTCCTCGAGATAGTATGCGGACATGGCCGCCCGACAGATCGTCAGGTTTCGCTTGACGGTCGGTTTCGTCTGGGTTTCGGTGAACCGTTCGTCATCCGCCGAGACCGTCATCGTTCCGTCGTCGGTTTCGACGGTGTACTCTCCGCCCGCCGTGTCGATGATCGGGAACGTTTCGTCGTCGTTTCGGACCAGATGGTGCGAGACGTACTTCCGGTAGTTGCTCGTTGCGATCCCGCGCCACGTGTGATAGAGGTCGATCGGGTTGTACGTTCGTTCGATATATGCGGTGAGGTCGGCAGGGTCGTACGCGAGGCGGTAGCGAATCGGACTCCGCAGCAGGTCGATCGCCCCCTCGTTCGAGTCCGCGAGCAGGCGTGCGAACGTCCGCACGTCCCACCCCTGATACTCGAACTCACCGCGGTCCGCGATGACGGTCTCGGGAGCACCCTCGAGGTGAGCGTACCGGCGCAGATCCGTCGGCACGAAGACGAACCCGACATCGTAGTCGCTGTCGGGACTCGCTGCCCCCCAGGCGTGGCTTCCGCGGGCAACCGCCAGGGCGACCGTGACGTCGTGCTCGCGTTCGATCGCCGTCAGGTGGTCGTCGACGGTCTCGTGGACGTGTGTCGGGACGGTGGTCATAGCTGGGGCTCGAGTATGCGGGAACGAGACGCGAGAAGAACTGGGTGACAAATGCCCTTCGTAGCTTCATCTTGTGACCAGAGGCACTTAAAGAACGAGTGCGGTCGATGTCGGCGACCGGGCATACAGAGGGCGATCGCTCGAGAATCGATGACCGATCTAGCGAGTTCGTCTGCAAATGAACCGGTTGAAGCTGGCCCCGCGCCTCGCTTTCGTTCACCGCACCACAGCGCTCGCCACCGCACGTGGATCGGTTGGATCGAAGTGAGACGTATTTCAACGGCGCGTATGTTACGTTCCGCTGCCGTACCCCACTCTTCTGGCCCCAGGACTATATACAATCCCGCCCAGTGGTGAGAGAATGTCTGCCCCCCGAGCCGTCCTGTTCGAGCGGGACCTGAGCCGTATTGCGAGGATACTCGGTACCGGACTGGCCGCCTTCCTCGCACTTCGTGTCACGGACGGGTTGCTCACCGGACTGGGTGCGACGCTGCTCTTCCTGTTCGTGCTCACCC
>Ga0136563_100521_pt1 | contig 11557 bp, 10 predicted proteins | sample AntCluMetagen315_FD_104932 | JGI IMG/M metagenome (GOLD analysis project Ga0136563, IMG submission 104932) | Saline lake microbial communities from Club lake, Antarctica - Metagenome #315 | ecosystem: Environmental > Aquatic > Non-marine Saline and Alkaline > Saline | place: Antarctica: Club lake...
ACCTGTTTTTCGGTGTGTTCATGACAACAGATCGGATCAACCACTTCCTCTTTGGCGACTACGCGACTGACGGCGACTACACCGAGGAGTTCCTCGAGTTTTATCGGACTCTCGACGCACACATCGGAGAGCTTCGGGATCTACTCGATTCGGAGACGACGCTTATCATCGCTTCTGACCACGGATTCACACACTTAACGCACGAAGTGTATCTCAACCAATGGCTCGTCGAGAAAGGGTGGCTCAAATACTCGACCGACGACCACCACGACCTCAGTGACATCGACGGACAGACCCGCGCGTATTCGCTGATTCCGGGGAGACTGTTCCTCAATCTGGAAGGAAGAGAGCCCAATGGGTCGGTTCCGGAAGATGAGTACGAGTCAATTCGTAATGAGCTCATCGAGGATCTCGAAGACCTAACCGGACCAGACGGGAGGGCCGTCTGTCGGAAAATCGTTCGCGGTGAAGAGGTGTTCAACGGCGACCAAACGGCCATCGCACCAGATATCGTTGTCATCCCGGCTGACGGCTACGATCTCAAAGCTGGGTTCACGGACAAAGACAAGGTGTTCGCGACCGGACCCCGAAACGGAATGCACAAGTTCGAAAATGCGTGCTTATTCTCGACGAGTCCAGATCTCGACCTGACGGAGGCGGATCTTTTCGATATTACACCGACGATTCTCGACCTACTAGACATCGATGTCGCTGAAGAGGGGTTCGATGGCGACACCCTCCTTGCATAGCCGGTCGGACGCGTAGCTGGACGGTAGACGCTTTGTTCACGGCCGAATTCGGTCAAAATCCGTCTGACAGGGGAAAGTACTATCATTGTGTATGAGGAACAGAAGTACCATGGCGGAGAAATCAAAAGTACCCCGTTGTAAGTGTGGCAAGGTGTTGGGCCGTGGGATCTCGGCCCGAAGCCTGTGCGCAGAGTGCCGGCGGAACAAGAAAACGCGTCACCAGTAAAGAGAACGCGCGCTACGGACAATAAACGCGAGAGACACCCTTCTATTGGTCCGATATGCAGGATGCCGTTGACACCATAGACGCGAGTCGAGCGGTGACAACGAGAGTACTCCCGAGCTGGGTCGTTTGTATCTTTTTCCCGAAACTATTCTAGTACCGAGTGAGAGTGCCAAACTAATGAGTGATCGCGCGCGCGAAGAGCTTGGAATCCTCGCGTCTCTTACGGCGGCTATCGAGACAACGCAAACGGATATCACTAATATCGACATCCAAGTACAGGAAGATATCTGTCGAGGGAACGTTCGGATGAGTATTCCACTGAACGAGGTGACGAGGTTGGAGCACGCACGTGTCGAGATGGATCAAGCCAAATTAACCGAAACGAGACTCCAGGTTGATCTTGGCATCGAGATCGAAATGACCGACACAAACGCCAGTGACACGTCACAGTCGGTGACTCGCAATTACGGTGAGGGCCGGACCGATCTAACTGCAGGCCAGGAACGTGACACTGCTGCGGACCAATCAGCCCAACGACCACGCTCGGATGGTAAAGACGAGAGCACTGGAAAGTCCCACAGTGGGAACGGGTACCAGGACCGGACGACGACGCGTCGAAGTTTCTCAAATTCGGACACAGACACGAGTACGAAGGGAAATGACACGTCCCAAGATCCATCCGGTCAACCCGCAAAAACAGAGCCTGAAGTCGACGACTCGGCTGCAAGTGAGATGGTATCCGAAGATGACCGTGCCCGATATCGAGACCCAGAGAAGCTAGCGGCAGTGTACGACGAGAACGCGACGTTCAACGAGATGAAAGAAGCGCTCGGCGTCGAGGTGACGGCACAGACCGTCCGCAAGTATATGATCGAGTATGGCATCCATGAACCGAAGCCGAGACCGGATCGGTTGTTAGAGACCATTCGAGCATCCGAGTTGGAGCTCATGAACGGTGAACAGGTCGATCAGACAACCCAGGCAGACAACTCGGCTGACGCCGGTTCGGAGAGCGCTGAAGAATAGGTCGATCCGATTCGCGACACGATGAGCAGCTACGGCGGATCCATCGTCAATTGTCCGAACAGTTGTTCAGATGATTATAAAAAAATAGCGTGTATACGCAGGTTCTAGCCAGGGTTCAGGATCAATAGAAGGTGTAAAATCGCTGTATATTAGCATATGACTGCGAGTTTCGGCGTATGCCAAGTAGACGGAGCGGACTGGTGTTATTGTTACTGTCGGTAATAATATTGACTTCAGCACTATTGACGGTGCTTGGGCGGCAAACAGACGTAATAACCGATTGGTGTTTGCTAGTAGCGGTGAATCAGTGCGTACGCAGATCTGGTTCGATCGACAACAGAGCCACGAGGTTGTTGTCGGCTACTCCTCAAGCATCTCAGAAGCGATCTCGCGCACTCCGCGGCGAACCGCCTCGTGGCTTGAGAGATCGGGTTCCCAACCGAGGCTTGATACTTTCTCCATAGAGAGTCTCATTTTGGGCACATCACCAGTCTAGCCACGATCACCGCCCGTGTACGCATAGGCCGGATCGAGATCCAGTTCGTCGCTAACGATATCCGCGATAGCCCTGACCGAAGTCGTCGTACGCGTGCCGAGATTGTACGTGTTGAGATCGTCTTCTGCATGTTCAATGATGTGTTGCATGGCCTCGACACACTCGGAAACGTGGAGATACGACTTCTCCTAATGTCCGTTACCAAGAATCTCGAGTTCAGACGGGTCTCGATAAACTCGGCAGCAGACGGCACACGATCGCGGTCCCCCTTCGAGAGATCGTCGACGACTCTGACAGTTGCCCCACTGTCTACCAGATCGTGTGCCAGATACCCCCCAGTGACTAGAACATGCTGTTTGAAAGGTTCATACACAGAGGTATGCATACGAGAGTAAGTAGCCTTTGGAGAGTACGAGATCCTATACGTGTACGATATCAAGATCGTAATACAAGTTACCTACTCTATCACACGTCTAACACGGGTTTCGCATTGACCCGGTCGCACGACAGACGGACCGCAGCAGCCTGCGGTGCTGGGAGAATAAACGCGGCCTCAGAGGGAGACACCCATTTGAAGTCGGCGTGTTCCTTGCTCAAAGAGACGGAGCGTTGATCGGTCTCACAGACGTAGTACACCGCAAACCGTTCGTGGTTTTGATCGTTTAACCACGAGTTCGCGAGAAGGATATCTTCGATTTCTAAAGAAAGTGATGTTTCCTCACGAACTTCGCGGTGGAGGCATTCAGAGACGCTTTCACACGATCCCATCCGACCGCCGGGAAGTTCCCACTCTCCGTCCGTATCGCGCTGTAAGACCAGGATATCTTCGTGAGGACCGGAAAGCACACTGCGAACACTCACACTCGGTCTTAGAAGATTTTCGGTCATAATATATTGGTTGATTGTCATGGCTAATAAATATTTGCGTTATAGACAAAAATAATGTTACGTTAAAGATGAGGCGGAGATCTTCTAGTGCCTATCCAGAAATAGCTCCGTCTCACCGAGTTTACCGAGTGGATCGACGTGCGGGTTTGTAGAGCGAGAGGGGATCCGCGAGATCATTGAAACAGGTGTTCTCCACCATCTCGCAGAAATATCACTTTTGAATACAGATATGTTATTTGATGTATTAGGTGTCAAACGGAGTCGAGTCGCTGTTCACAATTGGTACAGAAGGTCAACAGATAGCCAGTTAGCGGTGAAAGTTCGGATCGCGTTTGTCGATCAAAAGACAATCCGGATCAACGACGAACAGTACCGGCTGTACTCCACGGTTGATCCTGAAACGAACAGAATCCATCATTCACGTCGGTTTCCGAGTAGACGGTTCCGATCACACGAGAATACCTCACCGAGCTCATCGAGAAACACGGCGTCTTCGACATCGTGTTTCTCGTCGATGACACAGGCGATCTCATCGGCGTCTTCGACGAGAAAACATCAGCCACCGCGTCCACCAATACGGCTTCAGAAATTCCGTTAAATATGTTTTCTGCAAGGTAGAATAAAGAACATTTTCGGTCTCGAACCGTTTCAGCTACGTCGATTTATCAACCACGGAGATGTGGTTACAAGCCCACGCCGCCTGGTGAAATCATCCTCAATTAAACACGACTTCCGCTTGATTCTACAGTATTTTTCCAGTAGACAGGTCGATACATCAGTCGCCATTCCCCCGCTGAGGAGCCACATCCAAGAGAGGCGTCACTTGCGGTGTCGATAGCCGCGCCGTAACATCGAGGGGCGAACCGAAGGGCGTCCACAGGCTGGCTGCAACCCCACCTGAAAACAATAAAACAGTCGTCAATTTATATACATCAGTATTATATATTATAATTACGAACACCTAGGCGCATGGCGACAATTAATTTGGAAAGCGAGGAGGGCCGTCTCGAAGTCCTCGAACGGATGCTCACGATCCGCGAGTTCGACGGCATGGCCGGCGATCTCTTCGCGGACGGGGAGATCCCGGGCTTCGTCCACCTCTACATCGGTGAGGAGGCGGTCGCCGTCGGCGCATGCGCCGCGCTGGATGAGGAGGATTACATCACGAGTACCCATCGCGGACATGGACACTGTATCGCGAAAGGACTGGACCCGGACTACATGATGGCCGAGCTGCTCGGCAGCACCGAGGGATACTGCAACGGCAAGGGCGGATCGATGCATATCGCCGACGTCGACGCCGGCATGCTCGGCGCGAACGGAATCGTCGGAGCCGGGCCGCCGATCGCGACGGGGGCAGCGTTGACCGCGGACCAGAAGGACGAGGACCGCGTCGCGCTGGCCTTCTTCGGCGACGGCGCGGTCGCGCAGGGACAGGTCCACGAGGCGATCAACCTCGCGTCGACGTGGGACCTTCCCGCCATCTTCGTGAACGAGAACAACCAGTTCGGGGAGGGAACACCGGTTCAGAAGCAGCACAACATCGAGAATCTCAGCGAAACCGCCGAGGCGTACGGTATCCCCGGATTTACCATCGACGGGATGGACATAACGGCCGTCGCGGAAGCCGTCGGGGAGGCTCGCGAGCGAGCGCTGGCGGGTGACGGGCCGACATTCATCGAAGCGGAGACGTACCGATACCGAGGACATTTCGAGGGCGATCAGCAACCCTACCGCGACGAGACGGATATCGACGTGTGGCGCGAGCGGGACCCGATTGAGACGTTCAAGAACCGCCTAATCGAGCGGGGCGAGCTCTCCGACGAGGAGTTCGACGCGCTCCATGACGAGGTCGAAGAGATGGTGGCGGACGCGGTGGAGTTCGCCCGAGACGCCCCGGATCCGACCCCGGAAGAGGCCTACGAGGACATGTTCGCCGTCACGCCGCCGGAGATCGAACGGTACGCTAACAGTCCGCGTGCAGACGGCGGAGCGAAGCGAGGTGATCACCAATGAGCACGGAAACAGGATCCGATACGGAAATGGAGACGGGAGGAACCGAGACGATGACCGTTCGAGAGGCTATCCGCTCCGCGCTTCGTGAAGAGCTGGAAGACGACGAGGACGTGTTCGTTATGGGCGAAGACGTTGGAGAGTTCGGCGGCGTCTTCGAGGTAACCGCCGGTCTGGTGGACGAGTTCAGCGAAGAGCGGATCCGCGACACGCCGATCAGCGAGGCCGGCTTCGTCGGTGCCGGCGTCGGGGCCGCGGCAACGGGGAGCCGACCCGTCGTTGAGGTGATGTTCTCCGATTTCCTTGGCGTCGCAAGCGAACAGATCATCAACCAGATGGCGAAGATGCGCTACATGTTCGGCGGGAAGACCGAGATGCCCGTCACTATTCGAACAACCGAGGGCGGCGGCATGGGTGCTGCGAGCCAGCACTCGGGAACCATTCATACGTGGTTCGCGCACTTCCCGGGCATCAAGGCGGTCGCGCCCGGAACACCCGCCGCGGCGAAGGGACTCCTCAAGTCGGCCATTCGCTCGAACGACCCCGTGTTCTTCTTCGAGGACAAGATGATCTACGAGCAGAAAGGTGAGGTACCGGTCGGAGAGGACTTCACCGTCCCCATTGGGTCGGCACACGTCGAACGCGAGGGCGAGGACGTCACCGTCGTGGCGACCCAACGGCTGGTCGGCGAATCGCTGTCGACCGCGGAGGCCCTCGACGGCGAGGTGAGCGTCGAGGTGATCGACGCCCGCTCGTTGTACCCCCTGGATACGGACACGATCGTCGAGAGCCTCGAGAAGACCGGTCGGCTCGTCGTCGCCGACGAGAGCCCGATCTCCTATGGAGTCCACGCAGAGATCGCCGCCAGAGCGCTTGAAGAAGCCTTCTTCAGTCTCGATGCGCCGATAGAGCGCGTCGGTGTTCCCGACACGCACGTTCCCTTCAGCCCGTCACTGGAGGAGGAGGTGCTACCGGGCGAGGAGGACATTCAAGCCGCGATCCATCGGCTCTCCTGAGGCTGACACGTGGCTCTCGTTGGTCTCATCGTGAACCCGGCAGCCGGCCGCGACATCCGCCGCCTCACCGGCGGCGCGAGTGTGAGTGACAATTACGCGAAACGGCGATCCGCCGAGAGCGTGTTGGAAGGACTTACGATCGTCGACGATCCGCCGGGCGCGCTGGTCATGCCAGACAAAGCCGGCATCGGACAGGATGCGGTTGAGACGGCCCCAGACGGGCCCAGACGGGCTCGACGCGCAGGTGTTAGACGTGTCGGTGACTGGTGAGCGGACCGACACGCGCCGCGCCGCCGAGCGGTTCCGCGACGACGTCGATGTGGTCGTCGTGCTCGGCGGCGACGGGACGAACAGAGATGTGGCAGCGACGATCGGATCGGTACCCGTCGCCGCCGTCTCTACCGGCACGAACAATGTCGTTCCGACACCCATAGACGGGACGGCCGCCGGTGCGGCCGCCGCGCTGGTCGCCGCAGGTGAAGCTCCGGTCGACGATGTCACCGTCTCGCACGGGACGGTCGCGGCGACCATCGACTCGAGCGCCGGGACGGAGACGCTCCGCGGACTCGCGACGCTCGGCGTCGTAGATCGGTCGTTCGTCGGTACCCGTGCGGTCCTCGACGCTTCGGAGTTCGTCGGTGGTGTGGTCTCGCGGGCACACCCCTCTGAGATCGGTCTCTCCGGCGTCGCCGGCGCGCTGGCGACGCATGACCCGGACGAAGCCGGCGGCGTCGGGGTCCGGCTCGGTCCCGCGGATGCGACGCCGCGAAGCGTCCGCGCGATGACTGTTCCCGGCGGAGTCGACGTCGTCGGCATCGAGGCATGGGATCGACTCGGCGACGAGGAAGAACTGACCTTCGACGTAGACGATGCAGTCCTTAGCGTCGACGGAGAGCGTCACATGGAGCTGCAGGACGCACACGTTGCCGTCCGACCGGTTCCGGAGGGGCCCCGAATCCTCCGATTTGATGCGGCGTTCGACGCGGTCCAAGGTCGGGGCTGTTTCGACGTGGGCGAGTGACCGTGTGGTCACTCGTTGCGTTCCCACCCTACGGACACGTCAACATTTTTCCCCAGCGCCCGCTCGACGTAGCAGGTGCGCTCACCCCGCGTCACGATGCCGTCGAGCGTCTCGTCGTCCGCGTCGGCGTCGAGGCTCACGGTCACGTCGATCGATTCCAGTGGCCCCTCGCCGGGCGATCCCTTGACGTCGACCGTCACGCTGTCGAGGGGCACGTCGCGCTTTCGCGCCTGGAATCCGATACTCGCGGAAAGACAGGCCGACAGCGCGCCGACGAGCATATCGACCGGTGACGGCGCACGGCCGGAGCCGCCGAGATCTTCGGGCTCATCGAAGGTCCACTCGAACGACCCCGCAGACACCGTTCCCGATACCCCGCCGTTCGTTCGGGCGACGGCTCCGCGTTGGGGGAGCGTGACGTCACCGTCACCCTCGTGAGTCGAGGGGATCTCATCGGAGCCAGCCTCGGTTCGTACCGTTCGGACCGATTCCGGAAGCAGCGGCCACGGGTTCGTCAGGTGGTCAGCCACCGTTCCAAGGAACCGCGCGGCGTCCGCCCCGTCGACGATCCGGTGATCGAAGGAGAGATCCAGCGGCAGGTGCTGACGGAACGCCACATCGTCGTCCGGGCCGCGGACCGGTTTCTCGATCAGGGTGTTCACGCCAAGGATGGCGATCTGTGGCGGATTGATGATCGGATCGAACGATTCGACGCCGAGAACACCCAGATTTGTCACTGTGAACGTTCCGCCCTGTAGGTCGTCCATCGTGTACGCGTCCGAGAGCGCGCGCTCGGTAAGCTCTTGGCGCTCCGTTGCGATCTCGGCGAGCGACGATGCCCCAACATCCCTGAGCGCGGGCGCAATTAGGCCCTCCTCCACGTCGACGGCGAGACAGACGTGCTGTTGGTCGTAGATCCGGTGGACATTGTCTTCGAACGTCGCGTTGAACGCTGGGTGCTCGTCCAGCGTTTCGGAGAGCGCGCGGACCAACACGTCGACGAGCGAAATGTCGACGTCGAGTGCGACTTCGGCCGCGTCGACGGCCGCGAGCAGCTCTTCGGCGTCCACCTCGCGATGCTCCGTCACGTGGACTGCCTCGCGGTAGCTCTCGCCCAGTCTGTCCGCGATGGTGCGTCGCATTCCGGTGAGCTCCCGCTCCTCGCGAACTGACGGGTAGACCGACGCCGCACCCGATCCGCCGCCTCCGGCCGCGTCCTCGATATCGGCCTCGGTGATGGCACCGTCCGGTCCCGTCCCATCGACTGCGCTCAGGTCGACGTCGAGCTCGGACGCTCGTCGTTTCGCTCTGGGCGAGGCTCTAACTGTCGCCTCCGAACCGCCGCTCTCGGCGGTCCGCTCGACGTCTGCCTCGGTGATCGATCCCTGTGGACCGGAGCCGTCGACCGTGCTCAGGTCCACGTCGAGCTCGGACGCTCGCTGTTTCGCTCTGGGCGACACTTTCAGATCAGCGGCCGCCCTCGAATCGGCTGAGGCAGTAGCTGTCGATTCAGTCGATTTGGTCGATTCGGCAGCCGTCGCTGCGGCCGATTCGGCGGCGGTCGCCTCGATCTGCGCTTCCAGTTCCGAAATGTCCTCGTCGTTCGTGGCGACGATTCCGATCGGATCGCCTGGCTCGACGGTCTCACCCGGTTCGAGATACGTCTTCCGCAACACGCCGTCCTCCCTCGAGTCCACCTCGGCGCTCGTCTTTTCGGACTCGATATCGGCGATGACGTCTCCCTCGTTAACCGACTCGCCCGCGTCGATCCGCCACTCGATGAGTGTTCCCCGATCCATCTCCAGACCGAGCTTCGGCATCCGGACTACGTATCCCATGCCACATGCATTATCGACCATGATGTTAAATTGCTATGGGGTTTCATGCACCGACGGAACATCGAGGACGAGTGAGTCGACACGGAGTCCCCATCGAGGACGATTCGTCCGGTGGATGACGACAACGAGGTTGACTCAGCGGAGGCGAAGGTGAATGTCGTTCCGTCGGGCAAGATCGATGAACAGTCTGATACCGACTGTTCGACGGCTTCCCATCGCGACGAACAGACTGGTGTTGCTCCCATTGCGACGAACAAACTGGTGTTGACACCCGCGTTGACACTCCTCAGTGCCGCTGTAAACGTCGACTCCAAACACAGCCTCGATGGCGGATGGCACGCACCCCTCGTTGCCGCTGTAAACATTCGAAAGACGGCTTGAATCAATACAAATCATGGAATTACCGTGGAGACGCCCGCGCATCTTACTGTTCGCTGATCAGTAGCTTCATCGCCTTGCGTGTTGTTTGCTACCGTACCACAATTTTGGCATCCTGAGACGCCAAGTTGTTTTGGTGTCGAAGACATGAACTGCTCCGTGTTCTCTCGTAGTATTCTTCGCAATATCGAGAGTCTTACGCCCTTTTCGTGCCAATTTCCAACGTCGGTCTCAGCTTCCACTGGAGGATACACGTCATTCGTGTTTACAGCGGCAACGAGGGGTGTGTGACCACCCCGACGTCGGGTTTACAGCGGCAACGAGGGGTTCGACTTTAAGATGAGATTCTCAAATCAGGGGCAAGCTGCCGGATACAACCGAACTTCATCGGCCGGATCGGTATGAACCCCTTTTACAGCGGCAAGACGGTAGAAAAAGTTGATATAGGTTGCCTGAGTGAGCCCTTGCATGAACGATACGGAGTCATTCTTCGGGGACCCTGACCCCATCTTTGTCGATAAGGAACTGCTCCGCGTGAGTCACCTTCCTGAGGGTGACCGGATTATCGGTCGCGAAGAGGAACTCGGTAACCTCGCGAACGCGATCAAGGACGCCCAGCGCGGTGGGACGCCGAACAACGTGTTGATCTACGGAAAGACGGGGACGGGTAAAAGTCTCTGCTCAAAGTACATCACGCAGGATCTGACTGAGGCCGCCGCCGAGAATGGCGTCCATGTCGACGTGGCATACATCGATTGCTTTCAGGATTCCACCGAGACGCAGGCAGTCCGGACGGTCGCCGAGTCGTTCAACGACCGCGACGAGACGGGTGTGACGGTTCCGGCGTCGGGTGTCTCCACGTCCGATTGCTACCGGCGTCTTTGGAAGATTCTCGACGCTCGCCTCGACGTTGGCATCATCATTCTGGACGAGATCGATAAGCTCGAAGATGACAACATCCTCATGCAGCTCTCGCGAGCGGCCGAAGCCGGGAAGGTGGAAGACAGCACCCTCGGTATCATCGGGATCAGCAACAAGATTCGCTACAAGGAATCGCTCAACGAGCGGGTCAAGTCGAGTCTCTCCGAGCGAGACTTCGTGTTCCCGCCGTACGACGCGAATCAACTCCGCGCGATTCTCTCGTCGCGGGCGGACGCGTTCCGGGAGAGCGTCCTCGACGACGACGTGATTCCGAAGGTCGCAGCACTCGCAGCGAAAGAACACGGCGACGCCCGGAAGGCGATCGACATTCTCAGATACACTGGCGAAATCGCCGACGAACACGGCGACGACCACGTCCGCGCCGAATACGTCGACGAAGCCCACGAGCGCGAAGAAGAGGCGCGTCTCGCCGAACTCATCGGGAAGCAGCCCGAGCACTCGAAGTATCTGCTTCAGGGACTCGCGCTCCAGATGCAGCAGTCGACCGACCCTGACGCCATGATCCCCTCAAAGCATGTGTACTCCGCGTACGAGGTCGTGTGTGAACGTGAGGGGACTGACCCGCTCAAAATTCGGCGCGTCCGCGATCTCCTCTCCGAACTCGCGTTTCTCTCGTTGATCGATCAGGATCGGAAGGGCCGCGGGAAGGGGAAAGGCGCACATACGATCAATCAACTTATCGACGCCCCTGAACTCATCGTCGAAGCGTGTAAGTCGGCGTGATAGAGTCACGAGCGCATACCCCCGTCTTTAGGCGGGGGTCAAGCGGACAATAGCGTACACCCCCATCGACGACGCTATGGCTGGATTTCCCACCCATTAACCACCAGTATTAATATATATTGTCTCATAGTGTACAACACGGATGAAGACCACACGGCACGCGACCTACAACCTCAACTACCACCTTGTGTGGTTGCCGAAGTACCGCAACTCGGTACTCGCCAACGAGGTCGCAGACCGT
>Ga0136563_100586_pt1 | contig 10894 bp, 9 predicted proteins | sample AntCluMetagen315_FD_104932 | JGI IMG/M metagenome (GOLD analysis project Ga0136563, IMG submission 104932) | Saline lake microbial communities from Club lake, Antarctica - Metagenome #315 | ecosystem: Environmental > Aquatic > Non-marine Saline and Alkaline > Saline | place: Antarctica: Club lake...
CGAAGCCATCAAGCGCGCCGTGACTGCCGGCATGGGCGTGGGCTGTCTCTCGGAAGTGGCGCTCCAGGATGCCTTTGACCGCGGGTCGCTGATTCCGCTGCCGGTGCCGCACAGGGATCTGGAGCGGTCCTTCTATTTTATAATGCACCGGCAGAAATACCGCAGCGCGGGTGTCGAGCAATGGCTTCAGCTTTGCCGGGACCTGGAACAAACGAACTGATATGTTTTCCTGTTGATGATGCTGACGATGCAGAGCCGGAATACACAGGATACCGTCATTCCACTGGCCGGGTTTGGTCTGGTCACCGTATTGCTGCCGCTGGTTACCTTCCATATCACCTATCTGGTTTCGGCGTCACAGGGGCATGTGGAATGGTGCGTTCCCTACTGGGATGCCTGTACCTCCATCAGCGCCACCGGGCACCACGGGGCAGGGTATTTCATTTTCAAGGGCGCCATGATTCCCGGCATCACCCTTCAGGTGATTTTCTGGGCCATCAATCATCAATGGCTCAAATCCCTGGGTTACCCGCGAGGCAAGGGGGTGGGGTGGCTTGGCTTTGCCGCTGGTGTCTGCTTCCTGCCTTATGTTTTGAGCCTGGGCCACGTTGGCGAGGGGTTTGAGCTGGCACGCAGGATCGGGACGGTTGGCAACGTGGGTCTTACCGGCATTGTCCAGATTCTTCTCGGTGCCGTACTCTGGCGCTCCCCCTACCCACTACTGATGCGCGGCGGTCGGCGCCTGCTTATGCTCAGTGGATTCACCCTGGGCGTAGCGATGCTGTCGCTGATCCTGCAATCCATTCCGGCGGTGGATTGGGACAGCATCAAGTACGCGTTCGATTGGAACCTGATCATCCTGATCAACCTCCATGGCGTTGGTATAGTGCTGCTCTGGTGGAAGTCCGGGTTGGCCGTTACACTGCCGCGCACCATGAATCTGGAATGATCTACCCATGCATATAGTGGTTCTTGGCGCTGGCGTAATCGGTACCACCACCGCCTGGTATCTGCGCGAGGCGGGCCATGAGGTGACGGTGCTGGAACGCCGGGGTGGCGCCGCTCAGGAGACCAGCTTCGCCAATGGCGGCCAGATCTCCGTCTCCCACGCCGAACCCTGGGCCGGCCCCGGTGCGCCGCGCCAGCTCGCGCGCTGGCTTTTCGCGCCCCAATCCCCCCTGCGTTTCCAGCCCCGTATGGACTGGGATCAGTGGTTATGGGGGCTGCAGTTCCTGCGTGAGTGCAGCACCAGCCGATACCAGCGCAATCTCCGCCAGGTAGTGACCCTCGGGCTCTACAGCCGAGCCTGCCTGCAGGCGCTCAGGGAGAGAACGGGGATTGAATACCATAAGCGGGAGGAAGGCATACTCCACTTCTACACGAATCGTGATGTGTTCCATAAGGCCAGGGAGCCGGCGCAACGCATGACGGAACTGGGCTGTGAGCGGCGGGTCATCGATCCCGATGAAGCGACCCGCATAGAGCCTGCCCTCAACGGCATCAGGGACCGGGTCCAGGGGGCAACCTACACGCCCGGGGATGAGTCCGGGGACGCCCGGCTGTTCACCCAGCGCCTGGCGGCGATGGGCGCGGAAGCCGGAGTCCGCTTCCACTACAACACCCGGATTATGGGCCTCGAGACGGATCGGGGCCGTATCACCGGTGTGCGGGTGAACCGGGATGGCGCTTTCGACCGGGTTGAAGGGGATGCCTATGTGGTGGCACTGGGCAGTTTCTCGGCACCCCTGCTGCGCCCACTGGGCATTCGGGTGCCGGTCTATCCAGCGCGGGGCTATTCCCTGACGGTTCCGGTCAGGGACCCTGATAGGGCCTATACGGTCAGTCTCATCGACGACGAGTACAAGCTGGTCTATTCCCGCCTGGGGGATGACCTGCGGATTGCCGGCATGGCGGAAATCGGCGGTTACCGTCAGGATCTTGACCGCGCCCGCTGCCGCCAGATTTTGGCGCGGGCCGCCGCCTGTTTTCCGGATGGCGGGGACTGGGACAGGGCGCAGTTCTGGGCAGGTCTCAGGCCGGCGACGCCTTCGAGTGTTCCCTGTATCGGAAGCACGGACTGGCCCAATCTCTGGCTGAACACCGGCCACGGCACCCTGGGCTGGACCCATGCCTGCGGCTCAGCGGCGCTTCTCCGGGATCTGGTAAACGGCAATGAACCTGCAGTGAGGCTGGAATCCCATGGCCGTTGGTAATCCAGCGCCCCGAGTGCTCTGCCTCTCCGCCTACGAGGCAGCCAGTCACCGCCAATGGCGGGAATGCCTGCAGCACCATCTTACGGGATACGACTGGCACAGCCTGACGCTGCCGCCGCGCCATTTCCGCTGGCGCATCCGGGGCAATCCGCTGAGCTGGCTCAACGAGCCGCTGCTTGAAGAAACCTGGGACCTGGTCATCGCCACCAGCATGGTGGACCTGGCCACGCTGCGCGGCATCCAGCCCGCGCTGGCACGAACCCCGGCCATTGCCTACTTCCATGAAAATCAGTTCGCCTACCCGGACCGGCGCACGGGGCAGGGCAGTAATGAGCCGGGGATCGTCAATCTCTATACCGCGCTCTCGGCGGATCGGGTCCTGTTCAACAGTGCCTGGAACCGGCGGAGCCTTATGGACGGCGTGGAAGCGCTGATGCGCAAGCTCCCGGACCACAAGCCAAGGAACCTGGCGCAGCGGATTGAAGCCCGGAGCGAGGTTGTACCGGTTCCCATTGACGACGCGGCTTTCACGGGCGAGGACAGAGCCTGGTCGCCGGTGCCGCACCTGGTCTGGAACCATCGCTGGGAGTACGACAAGGGCCCGGAACGCCTGCTGGCCATACTGCGCGCGCTCAGGCATGAGGGCGAGGCCTTCCGGATCAGCGTGGTGGGCCAGCAGTTCCGGTCCGCCCCAGACGCCTTCGAGGCCATTCGCACCGAATTCAGCGAGCAACTCGTGCATTTTGGCTTTCTTGCCTCGCAAGAGGCCTATCGCGCACTGCTGGGTGAGGCGGATATGGTGCTGTCCACGGCCCTGCATGACTTCCAGGGCCTGGCCGTGCTGGAAGGAATGGCTGCCGGAGCAGTGCCCGTTGTTCCTGACCGCCTGGCCTACCCGGAATACGTGCCCGCAGAATTCCGCTACGGGAGCAACGAAGCCGATGTTGCCGGGGAGGCCGCGGGCGCGGCGGCCCTGATCGGCGATCTACTTGGTAAATCACGCCCCGCCATAGATACATTCAGGCCGGACGCCTATCGCATGAGCCGGGTCCTGCCCCGTTACGAGCGCGCCTTCTCGGCACTGCTTTCGAGCTGAAAATCCGACTCCAGGCGACGGGCTAGCGCGGGCTTCAGCTGTTCCTGCTGGAGCAGCCAAGCAATGGTGTCACGCAGGGTTTCACGTGCGGATCGGGGCGTCAGACCCAGCGCCTCTCTGGCCTCGCTCATGTCGATGTAGGCATAGCGCTCCACTACTTCGTAGACCAGGTCGTAGGTAAAGGGCGGCTTGATACCGAAAAGCCGGCAGATGCGTTCCACCCACTTGGCCGTCCAGAGGGTCAGACCCCGCCCGGTGCCCAGATGAATCGGCTTCGTGCCGGTCATCTCCTTCAACAAACGACCGATCTCCCGCACTTCGATGTTCTCGCCGCCAACGATGTAGCGCCCACCGGGTTGGCCGCGCGTAAGGGCGGCAACATGGCCCTGGGCTACATCCCGCACGTCCACCAGGTTCAGCCCACCCCGGTAGGTCTGGCCCACGCCGTTGAGCCAGTCCTTCACGAGCTGGTTGGAGGGCGTGATGCGGTAATCCAACGGCCCCATCACAATCGCCGGGCAGATAACCACCAACTCGACGCCGTACTCCTTTGCCAGCGACTGGGCGGTCTGCTCGCTGCGGGTCTTGGCGAGGTAGTAAGGATTGTGGGGATCGGTGTTCCAGTCCCGGCTGGTGAGCATGGTTTGTGGATCGTAGGAAAAGCCCACTGAGGCGACGGAGCTGGTGTAGACGACGCGCTGGATGCCGTGTTCACGGGCGGCATTGAAGACGGCCTTGGCGCCCTGGATGGCGGGTTCCACGATGCTGTCGGCGTCGGCGCCCATGGTTTTGTAGACGGCGGCCATGTGGATGATGGCGTCGACGCCAGTCGCTGCTTTGCTGACGGCATTCGCATCCCGGATATCACCTTCCGCCAGCTCCGGTGACAGCCCTTCCAGCCCCCGCCGATCGGAATTCGGCCGCACAAAGGCCCGGACCTCATGGCCGTCGTCCTGCAGCTGCTTGACCACGTGGCAACCAATATGACCGTTGGCCCCGGTTACAAGTACTTTCATAGTGCCGTTCCTATTTATTGTTGTTGATGTCTCGGATACTTCTGAGGTCTGGTGGCCAATAAGCCAGGGTTGGGGTGGGTCTTTCAGGGAAGCTCCGGAGCCATGGATGGCGGAGGGCAGCGTACACGGATGTATTCACAGCGATTCCCTGAAAGACCCACCCCAACCCTGGCTTATTGGCCACTCCCCCAAAGCCCGATCTGCTCAGCGATTCCCATGAAATCGTCGTCCAGTTCCGTCTCGATGACAAGGGGGGCACCGGTTATCGGATGCGCCATGCTCAGCCGGGTCGCAGACAGCAGCAACCGTTCAAGCCCATAGTGCTCACGGAAATACCGGTTGTGAACGCCCTTGCCGTAATTCACATCCCCGATAATGGGGTGGTTGCGGGTCTTGAGGTGGCGGCGCAGCTGATGCCGGCGGCCGGTGATGGGCCGCAGGCGAACCAGGCTGTAGCGGGTGTGCAGGTAGCGCCCGTCCACGGATACCGGCACCGAAGTCTGTGCGAGACGGTGATAGAGCGTCTTGGCCGGTTGTGGCGTCTTGGTCTGATTCTTTCGTTTGCGGCTGTCCGGGTCCCTTGGGACCAGGGGGTTGTCGATGATGCCGCCGAGCGGGGGCCAGCCGCGGACCAGGGCCATGTAGTCCTTGCGTACGCGGTGGTTCATGAAGGCGTCGGCGGTGAGTCGGGCGGTTTCGCTGTCGAGTGCAAAGAGCAGGATGCCGGAGGTGGGTTTGTCCAGGCGGTGTACGGGGTAGATGTGCTGACCGATGTGGTCGCGGACCAGGGGCAGGGCGATGCGGGTTTCATGGCGGTCGATGCTGGTGCGGTGTACGAGCATGCCGGAGGGCTTATGTACGGCAACCAGGTGAGCGTCCTGGTAGAGGACGGTAATTGGTTCGCTCTCCGGGGCTTCACCGGTTATCATCGTAGCCATGGTCGAAGACTCCAGAAAAGTGATTGAGATTAATCTGCCCGTGCTGCGGGAGCGGACTGGCTCCGCTTTGCGCGGCGCGGGCGATTTTGCCATGAGTACGGTGCGGCTGCCGCGTGCTTTCACGCCGGTGGCGCGCCTGGTCATGCGCGACGAGGATGTTACACGTGAGGAGCTCTCGCTGGAACTGGATCGCCTCTTTGAGGCGCTCTATGAGCACCCCCTTTCCGAGCACAGCCGCTCGCTCACGGTTTATCTGAGACGCTACCGGATGATTCCCAATGAGGAATCCACGGAAAACCTGATCCGTTTCATGGTCAAGCAGGTGATGCTGCGCAGTCCGGTGGAGATTCCGGATGCCATTATTGACGAGTTCTGGAGTTTCTTCCACGAGCTGATCAGCGCGCCGGAGCTCAAGGGGCTGGTGGAGCTCAACCTTGATATCACCCGGGTGGTGCTGAGGACCTATGAGCCACTGCTGGTGGACCTTGCGAACCGGGTCAAGGAACTTCGCCGTCAGAACCAGGCGACTATGGGGGATATGCTCGGCAAGGTGCAGGTGTTGCGTAGCGATCTGGTGATTCTGCGCCGCCAGATCCGGCCATCCGTTATATCAAACCCTTCCTGCAGACTGACCCCCAGGATTTCCATGCCCAGGCGCAGATCGTGGCCAAGATGGTGCGTGAGTTTGGGCCGCTCTTCATCAAGATGGCGCAGGTGGCGGCGGCCAATGCGGACTTCCTGCCGGAGGAGATTGCGAAGGAACTGGCGGTCTTCCAGGAGGACGTTGAACCCATGACCGGCGATGAGGTCCGCCAGGCCTTCATCGAGTCCAAAGGCTGCCCGCCCGAGGAGCTGTACTTTGATTTCAAGGTGGACAAGCCCCTGAAGTCCGGCTCCATCGGCTCCGTCTATGTTGCCAAGAAGCCAGTCGAACAGGACGGCGTTGAAGTGCTGGTGCCGATCATCGTCAAGGTGGCGCGGCACAATCTGGAGCGTGAATTCCAGATGGGGTCGCTGGCTATTGAGCTGATGCTGGTCTCCAGCCAGTACTGGGCGCCGCACTCCAAACTGTTGCCGTTTCTGGAGGCCATGGCCGAGCAGATCAAGGAATTTTCCAGGGGCTTTGAGCGGGAGCTGGACTTTGAAGAAGAGGCGGTGGTTCAGAACCGCTTTGCTGAACGGGCGCGTGGTTCCAAAAACTGGCATGTTCCCGAGGTTTACGAGGTAACCGGGCGTATTCTGGAGATGGAATTCCTGGATGACGCCATGTCCATCAACCGTGCTCTGGCGGGGCAGACCGGTCGGGGCCGGCGGCGGTTGCAGCGCCGGCTTGCCGAGAACTTCCTGTTCACCGTGCTTGAGCACCTTATCGTCCACCAGGAATTTCATGGTGATCTACATCCGGGCAACATCATGGCCAGCCCGGACGGCTCCCTTTACCTGATCGACTGGGGGAATGTCGTGGACATGCGCGGTAAATGGGTCATGATCCGGGATTACCTGATGGCGGTGCTGATAGGCGATACAGGGCGGCTTGCAGACTGCCTGATCGCCATGAGTACGGACCCCGAGGGTAACCGGCAACGTCGCGATGAGATCATTGAGGCCCTGGATGATACCCTCGCCAAGAAGGGCGTGACGCCGCTTACCGAGGAACCGCTCCGCCGCCTCTACCGGGAGGGCTATGAGGGGCTTCAACGGCGTCTCCAGACAGCGGCGCATCTGGCTTCGAACGCCTACCAGCTCAGGCTGGTCCTGCAGAGCGACTACCTTCACCTGTCGCGCTCTCTCATGGCCATGGGCGGCACCTATGCCAACCTCTACCGCGACATCTCAGCGCTGACCATGGCCCGCGACTTTGCAGTGGACGTGAGCCTTTTCCCGGTTAATATGCTGCGACAGCGCCTGGGTCGCCGGCGGCGCTCCGGAAACCTGCTTCCCGCGCGTTGAGTCCGGATCCGGTCATGCGGAATCGCGCGTCCATGCCAACCAGGGTCTGGCTGAAAATCCTGTTTCTGAGCGCACTCTTTCACCTGCTGTTGCTGATTGTGTTCTGGCCGGCGCTGAGAGAGCTGTTCCGTGAGCCGGACGTGCTTCCGGGGATGCAGTTTGACGTAACGGTCAAACAGCAGCCTGTTCCCGGACAGGCCGCGCTCCAACCTGAAGAGCAGGAGGATGTTCCGGAGGAGAAGCCGACGGTTGAGGAAGAATCACCAGAGCAGGACAAGCCCCAGCCCGAACCGGAACCCGAGCCAGAGCCAGAGCCCGAGGAGGAAATGCATCTGCCGCGGGATACGGACGAAACCGTGGACCTGGACGGTACGGATACTGAAGCGCCGGAGCAGGAGGCACCCCTGGCGGAATCGGGTGAGTCAGGGCCTGAAAGTGCGGCTCCCGCCGGCGGTGGGGCACCTGAATCCGCGACTGGAATGGAGCTCGTGGAAACCCCGGACGCCGACGGTTCTGATCTTCCGGATGCGGACAGTGCCAGCATGTCACTGGGGGAGGATATCCCGTCACAGGAGGCTTCCGAGGCGTCCCCGATCCCGGGCGATGCCCTTGGAGGTGACAGCGGCATCCAGGCACTCGAGGACGAGGAAATGGATGCTATCCGTGGCGAGTCACCCGTGAGCGAGATTGAAGAGCGCCGTATCCGGATGGCGAACGAGTACCTGGCGCGCATGAAACGCCAGATTGTGACGGCCTGGGACCAACCGGACACCGCCAATGCCCGGCATAAGGGCGAGATCCGGTTTTCCGTGGATAGCCGTGGTTACCTGCGTACCTCCAGGGTGCATCTGCCCAGTGGGCATGAGCCATTGGATGAGAGTGCCCTGAGAGCGGTGCGTGCGGTTGAACGCTATCGTGTACCGGATTCCCCGTCCATCGTGCGCCAGTACTATCAGAGCCTGCGATTCACCTATTCGGGAGCACCTGTGAATAATGACCAATAAACGCTGGGGGAAGGCATGAGCGGAATCCCCGTACTGGATGTGTTTGAACGAAACCGTGAAGGGCTTTCCGGGTCGGTTTGTATGTTGGGGGCACCGGATCAGGTGCTGGCCGCGGACGAAGACGCCATCCACAGTCTGACAACCCATTTCGGTCAGTGGGAGCACCACGGAGGGCACGACCAGCAATGGTATTTCGGCTATGACGACCCGGCGTTGCCGGCTGTCTTTGATCATGTGGTCATTTTCATGCCCAAGGCCCGAAGCGAACTCGCCATGCGTTGTGAATGGGCGGTGAGCCGGGTCAGGCCAGGAGGCGGGATCTGGCTCGTGGGTGCCCGGAAAGAGGGGATCGCCGGCGGTGGCAAGCGATTCCTGGCGCGATTCCCGGATGCCTATAAGGCGGATAGCGCGCGGCATTGCCAGCTCTGGAAAACTCGTGTCGATGCGGATGTCGCGGCGCCGGAGTTCCGGACCGAGGATTGGCTGAGCTCGGTGCCGCTCACGGTTGGTGGTCAGACCCTGTCGCTGTTCAGCCTTCCGGGGCTGTTCAGCGAAGGTCGATTGGACTCAGGGACACAACTACTGCTCGAGACTGTTACGGACTGCCCGCAAGGGCCGGTACTGGATTTTGCCTGTGGTAACGGTGTCATTGGGGCCTGGCTCAGCCAGACCTGGCCGGAACTGGAACTGACGCTCAGTGATGTGCAGTGGCAGGCACTGACCTGTGCCCGCCGGGCTTTTCGCGACAATGAGCGCGTGAACGTCGTTGGCTCGGACGGCCTGTCCCGGGTTGGGTCAGACTATGGAACCCTGATTACCAACCCGCCTTTTCATCAGGGGGTGGCAACGGATTCAAGGGTGACTGAAACGTTGATCGAGCATGCAGCCAGGCATCTGATTCCGAAAGGCGAAATTCGGCTGGTTGCCAATGCCTTCCTGCCTTACGCACGCTCACTTGAAAGGGCGTTCGGCCGCGTTTCGGTGCTTGCGGACGACGGCGACTTTCGGGTTTACAGAGCCTGCAAAGACAAACATTCACGCAGGAAATGATGGGAATTTATAGCATTGATTTTAATTATGGATGCGATCCCTTTAGAATACCCATCGACAATCCACGTAACACCCCCCAACGCATAGGTGAATCATGTCTCAGTATAAAAAAGACATTGAAGAGATCTCCGCGCTGCGTGACAGCCAGGGCAAGACCTGGAATCACATCACGCCGGAATACGTCGCGCGCATGCGCGCCCAGAACCGTTTCCACACCGGTCTGGATATTGCCAAGTACACGGCCAAGGTCATGCGTGAAGACATGGCGGCATACGACAAGGATCCGGCCAAGTACACCCAGTCCCTGGGCTGCTGGCACGGCTTTATTGGCCAACAGAAGATGATGGGCGTCAAGCGTCATCACGGTACCACCAAGCGCAGCTACCTGTACCTGTCCGGCTGGATGGTTGCGGCCATGCGTTCCGAGTTCGGTCCGCTGCCTGACCAGTCCATGCACGAGAAGACTGCCGTACCGTCGCTGATCGAGGAACTCTACACCTTCCTTAAGCAAGCGGACGCGCGTGAACTCAACCACCTGTTCCACGACCTGGACGCGGCTCGCGATGCGGGCGACAAGGCCAGGGAAGAGGAAATCATCAACAAGATCGACAACTTCGAAACCCACGTTGTCCCGATCATTGCTGATATCGACGCCGGCTTCGGTAACGAAGAAGCGACCTACCTGCTGTCCAAGAAGATGATCGAGGCGGGCGCCTGCGCCATCCAGATCGAGAACCAGGTTTCCGACGCCAAGCAGTGCGGTCACCAGGCTGGTAAGGTTACCTGCCCGCACGAGGACTTCATTGCGAAGATCAACGCGGTTCGGTACGCGTTCCTGGAGCTGGGTGTTGATGACGGTGTCATCGTTGCCCGTACCGACTCCCTGGGCGCTGGCCTGACCCACAAGATCCCGGTTTCCCAGGAGCCTGGCGATCTGGCGGCCCAGTATACCTCTTACCTGCAGACCGAGCCTGTGAAGTCCGCCGAGGACGTTCAGGAAGGCGATATGGTCATCAAGAAGAAGGGCGAGCTGCACAAGCCGGTCCGTCTTCCGAACGGCCTGTACCAGTTCCAGGAAGGCACCGGTGAAGACCGCGTGGTTCTGGACTGCATCACCAGCCTGAAGAATGGTGCGGACCTGCTGTGGATCGAAACCGAGAAGCCGCACGTTGGCCAGATCGCGGGTATGGTCAACCGCATCAAGCAAGAAGTGCCGGATGCGAAGCTGGTCTACAACAACAGCCCGTCCTTCAACTGGACCCTGAACTTCCGTCAGCAGGTATTCGATGCGTGGAAGCAGGAAGGCAAGGATGTGTCCCAGTACGATCGTGCGGATCTGATGAACAGCAAGTACGACGATACCGAGCTTGCTGCGGAAGCGGATCGCTGGACACAGAACTTCCAGAAAGATGGTGCGCGTGAAGCGGGCATCTTCCATCACCTGATCACACTGCCGACGTATCACACGGCTGCCCTGTCCACAGATGAGCTCGCTAAGGGCTACTTCGGTGAGGAAGGCATGCTGGCGTACGTTCGCGGTGTACAGCGTCAGGAGATCCGCAAGCAGCTGGCGTGTGTTAAGCACCAGGACATGGCCGGTTCCAACATCGGTGATGACCACAAGGAA
>Ga0136563_100587_pt1 | contig 10893 bp, 10 predicted proteins | sample AntCluMetagen315_FD_104932 | JGI IMG/M metagenome (GOLD analysis project Ga0136563, IMG submission 104932) | Saline lake microbial communities from Club lake, Antarctica - Metagenome #315 | ecosystem: Environmental > Aquatic > Non-marine Saline and Alkaline > Saline | place: Antarctica: Club lake...
AGACTGGTTAATAGCACCATCAGCGGTGAGAACGTCGTCCCGCCGATGCTGGGTAAAGAACACCTCGACGGCGAGCGGCTGGTTGATGCGCGTAGCTTCAAGCGCGATGTCGGCGAACGTCGCATCATGGGTCTCGTTCTGATGAAGGCGTTCAAGCGCGGTGATGATGAGTCTCGTGGGCTCGTATTGGATGGCGACAGAGCGTGCGAGCTGTGCCCATCGCGGGGCGAGCTCGGTGAACCGTGTTCGACTACCGGTCCACGTGTCGAACTCGGCGAGCGCAGCCGTGACACTGCCGTGCTGGTCGCGGGCGAAGCGCACGACTTCTGCGCCGAGGTGCGTGAGCGAGTCGCCGTTGGGCTGGTCGTCGACGAGGTTCAGCAGGATTGCGCCGCGTCGTCCACCAGAGATGGCGTTGATGACGTTGTCGGCGTAGACGGTGTTAGTGTCGCCGTCGGCTGCGAGTGCGAGCGCGTATCCGAGGTAGTTTTTCGGGTGATTGACTGGAAAACTCCCGTCGGTGAGTCGGTGCGTGGTTGCTTGGAGTCGCACCGCGTCGATCGTCGTGGAGAACTCACCGGCCCCAGTAACGCGAGCGGGCTCAACGACGTGTGCCGTTTCGGTGTCGTCGACGGCGATGACGCCGACGTTGAGGTTCCTGGCTTGTGCGCGCGCTGTGTCGGTGATACTGGGGGCTGGGGCAGCGACGTACCCGAGGTTGACTTCGGGGAGGTGCGCGTGCGCTTGCGTGATGCCGCGGGCGACATCCGCAGCGGCCGGGTTGGAGTTGTGACCTTTCGCTTCGATCACCGTGACTGGTGTCGTCGCCGCGTCACCGTTCAGCACGTCGGTGGCCGGCATGCCAACACCAAGTAAATCGGGTTCGCCAGCGCTGAGTCGAATCGTGTTGTACGGCGCGAGTCGGTCACGAAGCGCCTGCGGAATGGTCCACCCGCCCCACGTGGATTGCGTGAACTGCGTTTCCGTGACTGCGTACTGGTCGGGGCTCGTGTCGATATCCGGGTACAGCGTGTCTTTCGCGGCAGCAAGCACTGTTGGCTCGGCGAGCGTGACTGCCATTATCCTGTCCACTGATGGATAGCTGATATAGTTGCGGGGATCAGGACACCCGGTGCTTACTGCCTACTCGCAGGCACCTCATCGAATACGATTATAGGATCGACAACACAACAGCCCCGTATGGAAGTCGGGCTCGTCAGCTGTACGAAGAGTAAGCGTGAGGAGGCAGCGAAACCAAAGGATCTGTATCTTGAGTCGTCGTTTTTCAGGAAGGCTCGACAGTACGTGGAAGCGAATCACGATGCGTGGTATATTCTCTCTGCGAGACACTATCTGCTCGACCCGGACGGGGACCCGATCGAGCCATACGATGAGACGCTGAACGGCGCGTCCGTGGGTGCGAAACGAGAGTGGGCAGAAACCGTGTTCAAGCAGTTACGCGCAGAAGGCTTGCTTGTTGATGGGAATCAACTCGTGTTCCACGCTGGGCGAGATTACCACGAGGAACTCACACCGTTGCTTTCCGAGACAAGTGTTGAATTCACGGTGCCGACAGACGGGTTGCAGTTTGGTGAAACGCTTGCGTGGTATAACGATCAGTTCTGAAGCTGTTCCACGCAGTGAGTTGTCGGACGAGATGATGAACTGGTGAGTGTGCGTTTCAACTTTCGTACTAGGGTTCGTTGATATTCTCTATGAGGTCTGCGAATTCCTCGATAATGTTATCTGGGTCGATGGTGCGCTTTTCGCACCAGTTGAGCGCTTCTTCTGTGGTGAGTAACTGGATTTCTTCACCGTACGTTGTTCCTTCATTTGCTTGCTGAGCGTGCTGTGTGGCAGCACCGCCTTGGCAGTGGAGGAAATATTCTCCGTCTGGGCCTTTGTACAGCGTTTCTGCGAGTGCGTGGAAATCGTCCGGAGTTGGTTGAGTCTGTTCTGGTTGCGGTCAATATCAACAGAGCTTGCTCATTCGATTGGAGGTGTGGTTGAAAGATTGCTGGGCCAAGGTTTTATGCCTGCTCGATTGTGTCGAGTAAGTATGCGACGCCCGAGAAGATTTGTGCATCTACAGGCTGACGATGCGTAGACCTCTCTGGCAAGCTCACCCGATACCCAAAATCCTGGTATCATAGTCCTTTACTGACGCGGGGCCAGCGCGTCATCGGACGTCGCGTGTTTGCGGTGCGGATAGCGGTTAGCACGCGACAACGATGGCACGAAAACATTCACCAGACGTTGACGACAGCGGTGACCAGAGCGATGAATATAGTGAGCGTTTCGAAACGATTGAAGCGAAAGCGCGGGAGGCGCTCAAACACAATGCCCAGGGGGCGGATTGTGATGTCACGGTTCGTGCTCACAACCGGGATTATGACTCGGAGCGGAGCGTGACGAATCACCTCTTCAGAACTGGTGAGGGATGGATTGCGGTTCGAACGTGGTCTGAGGCTGGTGGTGGAACTGGGCTCACAGTCACGGATTACGGCGCAACCCTTGAGATTGAAACCCTGGAGTTGGACCGGGACCGTGTTGCTGATCGGATCTCGCATGAAGCACTTGATGCGATTGACAGTCACGAAGCGGTTGGGCGACCTGTAGAACCGTTTACTGCACTCGTTCGGTACGCCGCGGATGTCGCAGACGACCTCATAACGGGATGGGAAACCGGAGCGGACCACGTCGTCAGAGAACGACTTCATGAAGGGCTTGCCGGGTGGAACGGGCGCACTGCGTGGACCGCATTTGAAGAGGAAGCCATCTATTTTGAGGCAGAACAGGCAGCGACACGGTTCCTCGACGAGCACGTCCACAACGATGTGAATGATGACGTGGAGGCAACGATTCAGGACATCTGCGTGGAAGCATTGTCCGACGCGGTTGCCGATCACCGCGGCCGTCAAACTCCACACATGGACTACGCAGTGGAGGTGACACTTACAGAGTAACCTTGATGAGTCGGCGTGTGATGTCCGACTCATGTGGTCTCACGGGCTTGCTGACTCGTCGTGGAGGCGGTCGCCGATTGCGAGCGTGGTAAGATCTCTGAACCACGGAGCGACGACTTGCGCGCTGACGGGGAGGCCGTCCACTTCGGCGACAGGGACGGTTGTGGCGGGGGTTCCGGCGATGTTGAATGGTGCGGTGTTTCCGAGTAGTGTCAGCATGTCTTCCGTGGTGTCCATCTTGTCCCGCTCAGGCGCGAGTGTCCTGATGGTTGGCATGACGAGCGCGTCGACGTCAGAGAATGCGTGGTTCACTCGCTCGGTAAAGTCAGTCGCCTCCTGTCGCGCCGCACGGTACGCTTTTCCACCTGTCTCGGCGTCGAGTGCTGCAGACCCGAGGAGCCGTCCGGCGACGTGCTCCCCAAGATCAGCTGATTTGACAGCTTCGATGAACGCTTGCACCACGGTCGTGTACTCTGGCCCTTGTCCGCGGATGACGCCGGTCTGGTCGAAGAACCAGACGAATTCCGTGGCGCCGATGAGGAAGTACGCCTGTTCGATTCGGCCGAGCGGTAGTTCGACCGGTGTGACTCGAAGGCCGGAGGATTCGACGGCCGAGCGTACGGCCGCGGCGACGGCGTCATCGCTGCGGTCGAAGAATGTCGCTGGCAGTCCAACTGTCGCTCCGTCTGCGAGGGATCGCCAGTGTGCTGTGGTGTCGAGGTTTCTCGCCCGCGTAGTCGGGTCCCGTAAGTCCTCACCTGCGATAGCGTTGAGGCCTCGGAACGTCGTTTCGGTGTCCCGCGCTAGTGGACCGATAGTGTCCAACGACGGTGCAAAGGAGACGAAGCCGTGCCGGGGTACCAGCCCGTGAGTCGGTTTTGTTCCCACCACCCCGCAACATGCCGCCGGGATCCGAACTGAGCCGCCGGTGTCCGTACCGAGCGCGAGATCGGCTGTGTCGGCAGCGATTGCTGCACCGCTTCCGGCGGAAGACCCTCCAGGGACTCGATCGGCGTTAGCGGGTTCATCACGGTCCCGTAGTCGCTGAATTCACCGCTCGGGCCGAACGCAAACGCGTCCATGTTTGCCTTCCCAACTAGCCGTGCGCCGGCATCAAGCAGACGCTCTGTAACAGTTGCGTCAGTTTCTGAGACGACCGCCGCCTGGTCAGATCCGCACGTCATCGGTAGGCCGCTCGCTGAAATATTATCTTTTATGACGACGCGTACTTCGGCCAGTGGACCCGAGTCACGCTCTTCGCGGGGGCTTTCGTAGGTTGCTAAGAGCTCGTCGTGGTCGCCTCGTGCTGTTACGTCAGGTGACTCCGTCACTTCGACGCTGGTGCCGCTGTCGAGGCTGGTTGCAATTTCACCGAGCGCGGCCGCGTCGTCTGCACACTGCTCTACGAGGTCCTCAGTGACATCAAATCCGAGTCGGTCGGCCTCGCTACGGACCCGTTCGCGGTCAGGGTGAGTCATACGTCTGCCTCACTGGAATTCGAAACGCCGGCGATGTTGAGTGCCGCGTTCGCTAATGTATTCGCCGCGGCGTAACAGTCCGGCCAACTGGTGTACTCTTCGGGTGTGTGGCTCTTTCCGTCTTCGCTCACCGCGAAGACCATCGCCGTGTCGCAGACGCTCGCCATGTACGTGGCGTCGTGGCCTGCGCCGCTGACCAGTTTGCGGCCGTCGTAGTCGAGGTCATCGACAGCGGATTGAACGGCGTCGACGCAGCGCTGTGGGAAGGTGACGCTTTCGGCGTGCATCCGCTGTTCGCACTCGTAAGAGACGCCTTCTCGTTCGGCCGCAGCTTCGATCTCGTGATGAGCGCGCTCGACGGCCTCGTCTGCAACGCTGTCGTCTGGATCGCGGAGGTCGAACGTGAACCGAGCTGTCTCGGGGATTATGTTTATCGAGTCGGGTTCCACCTCGATTGACCCCGTGGTACCGACGGTACGCTCGCCGAGCGTTGAGGGGATTCGTCGGATCTGTTGGATGACATCCGTGGCCGCGACGAGCGCGTCGCTCCGATAATGCATCGGGGTGGTTCCCGTGTGGTTTGCCTCGCCGTGGAACGTGACTTCTCCCCAGCGGAGGCCGACGATCCCCGTTACGATCCCGACGTCACGGTCCTCCTCGTCAAGAAACGGTCCCTGTTCGATGTGAAGTTCGAGCGCGGCGTCGTACTCATACTGCGGCTCTGCGGGGACCTCACCGCGGTAACCAATCCGCTCAAGCTCATCTTCGAACCGGTTTCCTGCGGCGTCCCGTGTCTCATACGCGTCTTCGATCGGGATCTCGCCTGCCCAGACCCCGCTTGACATCATCGCGGGTTGGAACCGAGATCCCTCCTCGTTTGTCCAGTTGACGACCTCAATGGGGTGTTTGGTCTCGATATCGTGGTCGTTGAGCGACCGCACGAATTCGAGTGCGCTTAACACTCCTAACGGACCGTCATAGATCCCGCCGTTCGGTTGCGAGTCGAGGTGCGATCCGACCAACACTGTCCCCGCGTCTGGATCGGTGCCCGGACGCCGGCCGAACATGTTTCCCATTTCATCGACCCGCACGTTGAGGCCTGCGTCCACCATCTCCGCACGAAACCAGTCACGCACTTCCCTGTCGGTATCGGTTAGCGTTAGCCGATCGAGTCCGCCGTTGGCGGTCATCCCGATCGCAGCCTGCTCTCGCATCGAACGCTTCAATCGGCCACCATTGATATTAAGTATCACACTTGCGCCTCGGATAGAGAGGATAAAAAGCTTGGCCGGAGTAGGGGCAGTTATTAATTAATCTTCTAAATCTAATGCGCATATAGCAACCACACCTACTAAAATATACTTACAGTTTAGGATATATTAACCAACCTCGCCCCGATAGTTGTGTGTATGTTTTATTCTAAGCATACAATGCTAAAATTCTGGTAAAAGCGTGTTATCTCCATACTGAGTTCAAAATATCTGGGATTAGCAGAAAATTATCCATTCATTCCTCTCATTCTGGGAAACTATTATATGGGTGCCTGTATACTGCGATGACATAGCATGCCAGACGATACCGATAAAAGTAGTGACACAGGAGCGGCATCGAGTCGGATTTTCAGCCGGCGGAAGTTCATCGGCACGGGCGCGGCGGTTGGGTTAGCGTCCACTGCCGGCTGTGCGGGTGGACTTGGTGGGGGTGGCGGAAGCGACGTGATAACCGTGGGAGCGAGTTCGTCGACGACGGGGCCGACCTCCGAGGAAGGGCTGACGATTAAACAGGGGTACGAGCTGTGGATTGATATGATAAACGAGTCCGGCGGCCTCCTAGAAGAAGACGCCGACGGCCTACTCGGCCGCGAGGTCGAGTTGATCCATTACGACGACCAGTCCGACCCACAACGGGGAGTCAATCTCTACCAACGGCTAATCAACGAGGACAACGTCGATCTCCTCTTGGGACCGTACGGAAGTACGGTCTCCAGTGCGACAATTCCGATCATCGAAGACGCGGGCATGGCCTGCGTTATGCCGATGATGTCAGACACGACCGTTCTCGAGGAGCGGGACGTACAGTACATCACACAGTCCATCGCTCCGGCAAACACGTACGTTCGGTCGGCAATTGACATTGGAGTCGAAAACGGCGCGGAGACGATCGCAGTAGTTTACGAGGATGCTGCGTTCCCGACCTCGGTGGCGGCCGGCCATATTCCGTACGCCGAAGAGCAGGGGCTGGAAGTCGTCCATGAGGAGGCATATCCCACCGATATCAACGACTACACCTCAGTGCTGAACAGCGTCCAAGACCAGGATCCCGACATCGTCATGGGTGGCGGATACACGGAGGACGCGCTCGGACTGACGCAGGCCGCGGAGTCAGTTGGACTCTCGCCCGGCATTTTCGCGTGGGTCGTCGGCGGGATGGCACCCGCCTTCGCCGAGTCCGTCGGGGACGCGGCGATCGGCATCACCGGCGACTTGTTCTGGGCGCCGTTCTTTGAACTCCCGTACAATCAAGAGTTCCTAGACGGATTCATGGAACTCTTCTCGGATGAATACGACGACCCGAGCGAGATGGACTACCACTCCGCCGGCGGGTTCGCCGGCTGTATGGTGATGGAGCAGGCGGTCCGGAACGTCGGCGAAATCGACCAAGACGCGATCGCCGAGGAGTTACACTCGATTGAGATGGAGATCCCCTTCGCAAACGGCCAGTACGCGGTGAACGAGCAGGGGATCCAGACCGCGCAGACGCCGAGTCTGGGTCAGTGGCAGGAGGGCGAAGACGGCCCTACTCAAGAAGCGGTCCGCCCCGCGGAGTACGCGACCGCAGAGCCGATCTACCCGCACCCCGGCTGGTAACCGACCAGTCGACACCGACGGCTGCTCACACACGATACTGTAACAACTAACACACAGTAAAATGATAACTAGCACACAGTAACAATGGTCTCGATAGCACTCCTGACCGAACTAATCGTCATCGGCCTGTTCCTTGGAGCGTTCTACGGGCTGATCGCAATCGGACTCAGCCTCGTGTTCGGGGTTCAGAACGTGATTAACCTTGCTCACGGGGAGTTCGTGATGCTTGGCGCCTACGCAGCATTCTACGGATGGGCGCTGTTGAACCTCAGCCCAATTATCAGCCTCATCCTGTCGCTGCCGCTTTTATTCGCGTTCGGTGCCTTGCTCCAATGGCTGCTATTGGAACGAATACACGCCAACACCGAACTCACGTCGCTGATCCTCACCTTCGGGCTGGCGCTCAGCCTGCGGAATCTGGCGCAGCTCGTCTTCAGCGCGAACTACCGGTCGATAAATTACCTGACCGAATCGGTCTCGATCCTCGGTGCCGACGTTTCGTTGAACCGGCCGCTCGGTTTCGCCGTTGCCATCGTGATTACTGCCACGTTCTTCCTATTCCTCCGATACAGCGACTGGGGGAAAGCGATCAGGGCGACATCACAGAACCCGGAAATTGCGAAAGCGTGCGGCATCAACACCCGCCACGTCCGGATGGTCTCGTTCGGACTAGGAGCTGCTCTGGCGGGCGCCGCGGGCGGCATTGCGGGGATGCTGTACACGATCTACCCCTACATGGGGCTTCAGTACCTCCTCAAGTCGTTCGTTGTCGTCGTCATAGGCGGACTCGGAAGTCTCGTCGGCGCGGTCATCGGCGGGATCGGATTCGGGATCGTCGAGGCGATCGGTACGTACCAACTCTCGTCGAACGAGGCGACGATGATCGCATTCGTCCTGCTCGTCGTCGTGCTGATCGTGCGTCCGCAGGGACTGTTCGGCCGCAGTGACGCGGGGGAGGAGTGATCATGTCATCGGAAACGTCCGTTAATACTGACCGGGATGAAAGCGTCGCCAGCCGCTCGCGGCTGTACGAGACGCTCGAATCCGCGTCACATACGCAGTTCGTGGGTGCGCTCGCGGTCATACTCGTCGTGTTCCTTGCGGTCCCATTTATGCTCAATTCCTACCTCGTGCAGGTGCTTTTCACTGTCTTCCTGTTCATTGGGCTGGCGTTCGGGTGGAACTTCATGTCCGGGTTCACCGGATACGTCGACTTCGGATACGCCGGCTTCGTCGGCTTCGGGGCATATCTGACAGTGATCACCATCGTTGACTTCGGATTCCCATGGCCGCTCGCACTGCTGACGGCGATGGTGGTCACGGCGGTGGTGGGCACTGGGCTCAGCCTCCCTATGCTCCGGCTCCGCGGGGCGTACTTCGCCATCGCGATGCTCGCTGCCGCCACCGCAGCGCAGCTGTTCGTTTCGAGCAGTTACATGCGCCCGATTACCCGCGGCGGCAGCGGCATTTCGTTTTTCCCAGAATTGGGGCTCAGGGGCCAGTACTACCTCGCGATGGGGGTCGTCTTGGTACTCGGCTACCTGACGTACCGGATCGCGAACTCGCCGTTCGGGCTCCGGTTGCTGGCCATCCGCGACGACGAGACGCTGGCGGCGTCGCTTGGGGTAAGGACGGTCCGCGAAAAGGTCATCGCCATGCTGTTGCACACGGCTGTCGCCGGGCTGATCGGTGGAATCCTCGCGTTCAACCTGTCGTACATCGACCCAACCTCGGTGTTCAACATCCAGTACACTGAGTTCCCGATTGTGATGGTGCTGTTCGGCGGCCTCGGAACCGTCTTGGGTCCAGTGATAGGTGGATTCATATTCGTAATCCTCTACGAGATCCTCTGGTCGACGTTCCCACAGGCGTACCAGTTCCTCTTCGGGATCGCGATCATCGGCATCGTGCTTTTCATGCCGGAAGGAATCATCGAGTACCTGAAAGAGAACGACCGCATCCCCCGTTGGAGGTCGATCTGAGATGGCGACGCCCGAATACATCCTCGAAGTGGAGAACGTCGAGAAACGGTTCGGCGAACTTGTCGCCGTCAACGATGTCTCGTTCGGTATCGAACGCGGAGCGTTCGTCGGTCTCATCGGACCGAACGGCGCGGGAAAGTCTACGCTGTTCAACTTGATTACCGGCGTACTATCGCCGACGTCGGGAGCGGTGTTCTTCAACGGCGAGGACATCACCGACAACGCACTACGCAAGAACGCTGAGCGAGGGCTGGTCCGGACGTTCCAGCAGACTCGGGTTCTCGAGCGAATGACCGTTCGTGAGAACCTGTTGATCGCCAGCCAGCTGACTGATAGCCCGGAGTCTCGGGCGGACGAGTTGCTGGAAACGATCGAGCTGGTCGACAAACAGAACAACCTCGCTCGCGACCTCTCGTTCGGCCAGCAGAAGCTAGTCAGCATCTCGCAGGTACTGATGCTCGAACCAGAGCTCATCCTGTTAGACGAGCCGCTTGCCGGTGTCAATCCGACGATGGAGAACAAAATCCTTGAGATAATGCGGTCACAGGTTGAGGAAGGGAAGACGTTCGTGTTGGTCGAACACGACATGGACGTGGTCATGTCTGAATGCGAGGACGTGATCGTGATGGAATCCGGCTCCATACTCACGCGAGGCCCGCCATCGGAAGTACAGCAAGACGAGCGTGTTCTGGAAGCGTACTTCGGGAGTGATGACGATGAGTGATCCATCGACGATTCTTGAAGCGACGGATGTGACGACTGGCTACGGCAACAACGAGATCGTTCACGAGGTCTCGATAGAAGTGAACGATGGGGAATCGGTCTGTATTATCGGCCCCAACGGTGCGGGAAAATCCACCGTGCTCAAGGCCCTGACTGGTTACCTTCCGTGCTGGGAGGGAACAATCCATCTCAACGGGGAGGACGTGACGAACGTACCGACCGAAAAGTTGGTCGGTCGCGGACTCAGTATCGTGCCGCAGGGGAATACGATGTTCCCGGAGATGACCGTCCAAGAGCACTTGGACATGGGCGCCTGGCTGATCGACGACGCAGAGAAGCGAGAGAACACCGAGTGGCTTCTCGACCTCTTCCCACGGGTCGAAGAGCGACTTGATCAGAAAGTCAAGACCATGAGCGGCGGGGAGCAGCAGATGGTCTCGATAGCGCGGGCTCTTATCAGCGATCCCGACATTCTCGTACTCGACGAGCCCTCGCTCGGGCTCGCACCGTCGCTCGTCGATACGATCTTCGAGCTCATCCGCACGGTCCAGAACGCCGGCGTGAGCATCTTGATGGTCGAGCAGAACGCGGTGAAAGCGCTCAAAAACACCGACAGAGGATACGTCATCGAGATGGGGAGCGTCCGGTTCGCCGAAAAGAGTCAGGCGCTGCTTGACGACGACGAGGTCCGGCAGCTGTACCTCGGCGGCTAACCGTCTATTCTGTGGTTTTGCTCTTCGGAATGGCCTACCGTTCGGCGGTATGCCGAGCGATTGTGCCGCATCCCTCCCGGCACGACAGCCGACGCTAGTCGAGTCGATATGTCCGGTACGACGTCTCGCACGGAGGGCCGCGCGCGATGCGAAGGCTGCGCTCT
>Ga0136563_100643_pt1 | contig 10279 bp, 7 predicted proteins | sample AntCluMetagen315_FD_104932 | JGI IMG/M metagenome (GOLD analysis project Ga0136563, IMG submission 104932) | Saline lake microbial communities from Club lake, Antarctica - Metagenome #315 | ecosystem: Environmental > Aquatic > Non-marine Saline and Alkaline > Saline | place: Antarctica: Club lake...
ACGGATCGATCTCCGTCGAAACGCTGCCAGGCTGGGAGACCGGTGACTACGGGCTTATTTACGTCGCCCAGGAGGACGGCGAAGTAAGCAACTTCAGTACGACGACCGATACAGTCACCCTGACCGACGAAGAACTTGAAGCGGCTCTCACTGCCCAGCCGGACAATCCGGATGTCAACGTCACCGAGGTCGCGTTCGATGCCTCGGGAACCCAGGGCACTGTAGCGACATACTACTGGGACTTCGACGGTGACGGCACGGTTGACCGGACGACCTCAGATGCCACGACAAACTACACCTACACTGAACTCGGTGAATACCCTGCATCTGTAACGACGCAAAACGGCGACAACGAGAATTCAACCGCCACAACCACTGTCACTGTCGATGACTCGGTGCCGCCAACGGCCGCGCTTGATATCACTCTCGGCGGTACGAGTGTCGCTGGCGGCGAAATCGGTATCGACACCCGCTTCACGGTGAACGCAAGCGGTACAACCGACAACCACAGACTCGGAACGCCCTACAGCTGGGAAATAACCAACAGTTCCGGTGTTGTCGTGACCCGTGACACCCTCGAAGAGACGACCTCCTTCCGTCTCAGCGAGACAGGCAACTACACGGTTGAAGTAACTGTTGTAGACGAAACCGGCAACCAGAACTCGACGACCGCGAACATCGCTGTTGTCGATGAATCGATCCTGGACGCAGAGATCAACGCTGACGACGAACAGCGACTCCAGGACGGACTGAACGCGACAGTCGACGTCTCGAATGTCGGCTCCAGCGACACCAGTGGTGGGTTCGACTGGACACTCACCGCAACCGGCGACCGGTTCAGTGACGGAGCCGAACGAAACCTGACGATCAGTGGCTCTGAAAGCGACCTCACGACTGGAAGCACCACCGAGATCACCGGGTTCGACAACGCGCTCACGACGTGGGCACAGGACAACCGCACTGTCGGAGATGTCAGCCTCACGTTCGAGGTGAGTGCAGACGGACGCGTTTCGAACGATTCGACGACCGTCGATGTCACCTACAGCAACCTCGAAGCTGACGCCAGCGCTCGGGACACTGCCGAGGGCGTCGACGTCGATCTCCGGTCGTTCATCACGAACAACGGAACTGCAGCAAGCGACGACAGCACCGCAACGGTGACTGTCGATAACGCCGCAGACACAGAGGTATACAACGAGACTATCGCTGTCAGCAGCCTCGATGCGGGTGAAACCCTCCGTGATCGGGCCACTGACTCGTTCAGTACCACCGGTACCCATACCCTTGAGGTCACCGTCGAGGACGACCTCTTCGGAGAGGCCAACACAGCATCAACCGAGTTCGAAGTCTACGCCTACTCGCTGGATATCCAGGAGACGACCGTTCCGAGTGAGGTCGAAAGCGGTGACGAGTTCATCGCTCAGCTCACCTACCAGACAAACGCGAGTGCGCCAGTCAACGCAACACTCAACGTCTCGAGCACGACCGGAATCGATCATATCGGTAGCCAAACCGACACCAAACAGCGGTCGCCGACCGCGGGTGTGAACGATACCGTCACGTGGCGGCTGAACTCGACGCGGTACATCGAAGACGGCTACAACCTCAACTTCACGGTCGAAAGTGCGGCCGAGGGTCTCGATGAGAGTAGCTCCCGAGATGTCTCGATCGCATCCGAACCGCGGAGCGAGATCCGGACGACTTCGACATCGGCCGTCCTTCGATCAGAAGGAAGTAGCAGTGTAGAAAACCAGATCCAACTTTACGGGAACGACAGCACGCTCAGCCAGAGTCTCAACGTCTCGCTTCAGGGTGGCTCTGATGGACGGACGCTCCAGGGGGTTGAATACCTCGTTCGATACCCATACGGCTGTGTCGAACAGACGACATCCGCCTTCCTCGGCGCACTGAGTACGGATCAGTACTACCGTGACCGGCCCGAGTACGACATCGACAACACTCAACAGGAAGAGATCAACACGAGTATCGAAGACGGTGTCGCGCGACTCGGAAGCAACGGAGAGCGCAGCCAGACCGAAGACGGTGGCTGGAACATGTGGGGTCAGCCGGGCGACGGTGAGACCTTCTACACCATGTACGCCCTCTACGGACTCTCCGAGGTCGAAAACGACGGGATCTACGGTCCGAAAAACGACGCCGGACTCGACGACACCGACTTCGATCAGGCAGTCACATGGATGAAAGAGGACGCACAGCGGGCGAACGGAGCATTCCGCGGAGACGATCCGGGCTACTACATCGGTGACGACGCCGGTGCAACTGGCTTTGCCCTAGTGAGCCTCGCATCTGCCAACGAGACTGCTCCTGACCGAATCACCTCGGCCACGCAGGACAACGTCACGCAGATCTACGCGAACGCATCGAGCTACCTGCTGGGCGCCCAGGACGACGAAGGTCACTGGAACAACGGCAACCAGCGCTCGACTGCACTCGCAGTCTGGGGACTCTCCCAGGCCTACGATGCAGGTATCTACGAGAATGAAAACGTCGAGTACAGCCAAAGCGAGATGCAGGACGCAATCGAGAACGGTGCCCTCTGGCTCGCTGATCAGCGAGACGAGGATGGCTCGTGGGCTCGCTACCAGTCGAACGCCTGGTGGACTTCCATCGGTGACGAGAGCGAAACCACTGCCTACGCAGTGCTTGCACTGAACGAAACCAACAGTACAGTGGTTGCAAACGAATCGTTCGAATTCGCAACGGAGAACGGGACGGAGTTCCTTACGACGACCTACGAATCAGGTGGCTCGTGGGGGTACACCCGTGCCAGTTCCGCTGCGATCAAGGCACTAACCGAAATGAGCAGTCCAGCAGACCGGACCGTCAACGTGTCGTTCACCAACAGCAGTGGTGGTGAAGTCACAGTTGACACCAATGTCGAACTCAACAGCAACAATCCAATTAATGACTACACTCTTGGACAGCAGGAGCGCGAAGACGTCCAGGAGCTCCTTGGTGGAGCCGAAAATGGAACGGTAAATGTGACTATCGAAGACAGTACCGGAAGCAGTAACAGCGGTGTCGTAATCGCCGGTGTCGAGAACCGTCAAGAGGTCAATCTCGACGAGTTGGAGGGTAACCAATGACAAGTAGTATTCACGCACGACTTGCGATCTTCGTGGTCTTGCTCTCTGTGGGCGGCTCAGTTGTGGTCACTGGAGCTGCATCTGCACAGACCACTGACGATTTCGATGTGGGTATCGAGTTCCCAACCGAATTCACCGCCGAAGACAATCAGACGATTGAGGTGACTGTCGAAAACAATGAGAACGCGGATCTCGTCTCGCCGCTGGTTGAGGTGCCGATATCGAATAAGTTCGATATCAACTCCAGTTCCAATGGGAGTGTCACAGTCACTACTAGCGGTGGTGGTCCGGATACACGAAACAGCTTCATCGATGACAGTACCTACAGAAACGGTGATGCACTGTTCATCGAGGGTGTAAGCGTTGCAGACGGTGCAACCAACACCTACGAGGTCGGAATCGATGTGGCTTCGCCCGGTCAGACTACTGTCAGAGCCGATGTCCGCCCGCTGAACAACGAGGACAACAACGAACGTATTGTTGAAAGTGAGGATGCACTTGGGTTCGCCAACATCGGGGTGAACTCCGACTCGAACAGTGTCACAGTCACTGGTGAGGGAACTGACGTTACGCGTTCGGGAACGTTCACCGAGGAGGTCACACAGAGTCTCGACGCTGATCAGTCCTACGACGTTGCGGCTGAGATATCGATCCTCGACGAGGACCTCGAAATTAACGGGCTGTCTCCCGAGGTATCTAACACCGATTCGGTCTGGTTCAGCGATGTCTCCGATGGGTCGGCTGCCGACCCGACAGTTGTCGGCCACACGGAGTCGACGGCAAACATCCTGAGTCCGAACACCCGGACCGTCCGCGGAAACGCTGAGACCCCAACCACCGTCAACACGAGCTACACGCTCGTCACGGATGGTGGTTCGACCTACCTGGTCATCGAAGATCAGACCACGCTAACCACGTGGACCGACACAGTGAGATTCGATACCGACGGTGGATCGGTCTCCGAGGTCACTCAGCCCGATGGTATTGCCCCAGATGATGTCACGCTGGTCAATATCACGGCTGACGATGATGTCGACGGCAGCTTCGAGTTCGAAGGCTACGAAGTCGGTGATCAGAACACTGACGGCGATGTCACCGCAAGCGACGCCTCCGAGATCGGACAGGCGGCTGCCGACAGCGACCTCAGTTCGATCAACACCTACGGAGACGTCAATGATGACGACGAAGTAACAGTTGTGGATGCGATGTTGATTCAGCAGTATCTCGATGAAAACCGTGATGCAGACTACGATCTCACAAGAGGGAACTAACGATGAGTAACACAGCTCGCATCCGTGCGATCCTACTTACGGCGCTCATGGTTGGCTCCGTCCTTTCAGGCAGTGGGCTAGCACAGGCACAGACAACCCCAGAAGTAACGATCGAAGACATGACGGATAACGAATTAGACGGTAGCGAAACCGTCTCTCTGCTGGCCAATAACGTTGGCCAGAATGATAATGTCGGTGCCTACGAAATCGAAGTACGGTACAACAACACGCTACTTCAGCTTGATGTAAGCGACACTGACCAATTCACTGTGGTCGAGAATCGCTCGGGCAGTGGCATGGTCACTACAACGATTGTCGGCTATACCGGCTCAGTCGACGAGACCTCGGGGACCGTTGAATTGGCCAATCTCGAGGCAACCGCTCGTGATAATTCGGTTGGTAATCGCACACGATTTGAGATAACTGATGTCTCGCTCCTTGCAGATACCAATGGCGACAATCTCGGCTACAATATCGTCAAACCCGGACAGTTCGATATTGTCGAGACTATCGATGAGCCACCAGAATCGGGTGATGATGATGGCACCACAACTAATCCGTCTGGACCGTCTTCACCTAGTAATAACGGAGGCACAACAGACGAAGGTACAACAGACGAAGGAGATGACGATGACACCCCCACTATCGATGACATCCGCAAAGATCTCGACGAAATAGAGCCCAACACACAAACACGTACGGCCATTGTCGACAGCGACCCTGACCGACCCGGCGTCACTGTGAGGCCACAAGGGACTGAATCAGTTCGCGAGATTACCTTCAGCAATGAGGGTGCAAGCGGCAATGTCGACGTTCAAGAGTGGCAGGATCCACCACAATCAGTTTCCCTCTCAGTCCGTCAAACGGTTGGCGACGATTCAAGTAGCGTTCGAGTACCAACTGTCGCGGATATCGATCCAGACTCCGATGAAGTTCGTGGAAGCTCGGCAGAAGTGACGATGACTGTCGATAGCGATCGAGTAGATAATTCCGGAGATCTAGTTATCGCCCACGAACGCGATAACAGTTGGGAGACACTCGAAACAACAGTTGAAGAGACCAGCGACGGTGAAATAACGCTAACCGCGGAGACAGGGTCGTTCTCGCTGTTCGCAATCGTAGAGGTCACCGAAGACAGCCAAACAGATGATGGCACCCCTGACCAATCCGATGGAGATGGAAACACCGACGAATCCGATGATGGTCCCGGAGCAGTCATCATCATTGGTGTATTGATCGTGATCTCACTGATTGCTGCTGTCGCCTATGCCTACACTCGGCAGGCAGGTCAGCAGGGCAACAACAAATTGTAGTTTTTCCGAACGAGTGAACTACCCTACCCTACTCGCTCACGGCTGACGCCGTTGGCTCCTTGAGGGTAGGGCTTCCTGCTTCGATGACGCGCTTTGCAGATACGGGTGTCTCTACAGGGAGCGCAGTCTCCACACAGTCACACCACCCACCATCCGGAGTGTGACCAATGAGTACCACCGTCGAGGAGCTGCGCGACCAGCTAACTGAAGCCTCTACGCAGGCTGTCGACACAGAAACCCGAGAGCACATCGAGACCACCATCGAGCTGGTCGACGAACTCTCAGGCCCAGAGTTGTTGGAGTGTCCCGTGTGTGGCCGCATGGGACTGCCTGAGCGGATTGTCGACCATGACTGCCATGGGTCGACGCACTAACTGAGATCGACTAGACGACCATACCCACCTCATTTCAATCTAACAGCTGTTTCACCTACCCAGTACCAAACCCAAAATAGTGGGCAATACTGCTACTGAAGCTCTTCGACGAGTGCAACAACCGACTCATCGACGAGATCTCCGGCAAGACACCCTTGCCAGAAATCGATATCCTCGTGGCCAATAGATTGGACACCCCACGGGACGATCCGACTGTCGTCCGGTGTCCCACCACGAAGCCAGCTCTCCTCAGGAATGGCGATGAGGCCATCCATCCAGGATTTCGACGTTAACGTGACTGCGATATACTGCTCGCCGTAGAACGGACGTCCTTCGTGGTTCGAGAGAATGAGCCAGGGACGAGCATCCCCATCACCTTTGAATGAGTCATCGCCATAGACGACATCGCCCCGTTCGAAGACAGCAACTGCTTCTTCGTCGTTTACTGTTCGTCCTCGAGGCTCGGGTGTGAGTCTTGCGGTGCGTGCTCCCGCCAGGCCTCCTTGTCCTCGGTACCCAGTTGATCGTTGAACAGTTCGGTCGCTCGCTCGTAGTTGCTGTATCCGTCGAGACGCTCAACGTCGTCGGTCACCGCCCAGTAGGTTGCCTTGTGCTCGACTAAGTCGCGGTCTTTCAATCGGGAGAGTGCGGTGCTGACTGCACCCTCGTCGACGCCAATCTGGGAGGCAATTTCACGGGCCTTGAACGCCCGATCCTCATTGGCGGCGAGAAACCCGAGGACCAGATCTGGAACCGAAAGATCCGCGAGATCATCCTCGCTCGTGTTCTCGAAGGTGTCTCGGTCAATAGACATCGTTGGTTAGGGATACGTTGTGTACTGTAAAGAGTATTAGGAGTGAAAGATTTGAAAACGCTGAAGGAGATTCATCATGGTCATCGGCCCGGTGTCTAGGCTCGTCTCACGGCCACTCGCTGGGGGGTGACCTACGAGCAGTACTGTCGACAAACTCCGCGACTGTCTGGCGAATGCCTCGAAGCAGGTCGACCAAGCCATCGAGCGTGTCGACGAACTCTTGGGGAGTGAGTTGTTGGAGTGTCCCGTGTGTGGGTGCATGGGTTGCCAGAGCAGATCGTCGACCACGACTGCGGGACTGCACACATTCACTAACCAAGATCTACCTGTAACAACCAGCTGCCACCTCCAGTCTCCTATACGACTGTCGACTGATTGCTATACTTAGGGCGGCGGTCGGCTATTTTCCCCCCGCTCTTCGGCAGTTTCCGACCAATATTCTGCCACATATTTCATTACTACACTCCTCTTTTCACGAGCTATCTACCGTCTACCTACACCCCCTCCATCGAATTACAGCGGCACCACGGGGACTTAGCCCACCGGAAGCGTGGTATCTACTTTGACTCACGCCACATCGACTGCAATTCGTTCAGCCACTCCCGTTGGTTCGACATCGCAGATAGGTCAAAGGCACATCATCTGTATAGCCATGGCTATACAGATTGTGCGATGGTGATTCTGTGGTAAACACGTTCAACACGTTGTTTGATTGTGGATGACTATTTTACTTATAAATATCACCAAAACCACGTTGTATGGAGCTACTCAACCGTAGTTTCAATGGCTAAACGTAAGCAATAGCCAGTACTTCCAGATACCGATAGACACTCTGTGGCTGGCGGTGTTCAGATAAGGATTGAAAAACGAGGCGTCACGTTTTCTGAGTGCTCATGCCAGAATTCGGACGCCTCAGCGGTAATATCGACCAAATCGAGTTAGGTTTTGTGGAACGAGAAGCGACACCGGAGTTTCTCATGAAGCTCAGTATTCAGCTGCATCTGTCGGGACTCTCTCTTTCGAATACTGTTCGAGTTTGTGAGATATTCGGTGTCCAACGCGCTCGTTCAACTGTTCATAACTGGGTCCACAAGGCCGGTCTACAGCCGGAATCTGGAAAGAATCCGGATCACGTTGCGGTCGATGAGACGGTGATCCAGCTCAATAATGAGCAGTATTGGCTGTACGCTGCGGTCGATCCAGGGACGAATGAATTGCTGCATACAAGTCTTGAACCAACCACAAACACGGTTATTGCTCAAACGTTTCTCGCGGAGATTGACCAGAAACACGACGTTTCTGAAGCAGTGTTTCTTATTGATGGTTCACACTCGTTACAAGCTGCCTGTCACCGAGGAGGCTACGATTTCAGATATGAAAAACATGGAAATCGGAATGCCGTCGAACGTGTCTTTCGTGAGATAAAACGCCGAATTATCTGTTTCTCGAACTGTTTTAGCAACGCCTCAGCAGAGACAGCCGACGATTGGATCAGCTCGCTCAGCTTCGCATGGAATCAGCTTATCTGAACACTACCAACTAGACAGTGCCTAGTTTGATTATGTATCAGTAATTTGAGTTGCTATACTGCGAGACCGAATCAAGCCACCCGCTCAACGAGGTCGTCAAGCTCTCCTGATACGAGTGGATCGTAACTCGGCCCGAAGTTATCAACAATCACGTCGGCGTAAGATGGGGATGCCTCGGAAAGTTGGCCTGTCTTATACGCCCCACTCCCAATTTGAGAGATGTCCAGTCCGTGCGAGTCGCTTGCGACCTGCGTCCCGTTTTTAAACAGGATAATGTCGGACTGGGTAACTTCCGCATAAAAATGGGCGTAGGTGTCCAAGGTAAACGACACGCCAGACCCAATAACTTGAGTGTCATTGACTCGGAGTACAATCCTCGCCTCGCCCGCTGTGGCTCCCGAATCTTGGATTCCCACGTAATTGGCTGCGTCAGCCCCAAACCCGCAAAAGTATCCTCCGGTGCCCTGTGATCGCGGCGTCGGCATCGATCATCCCCGCGTCCACCTCGGTTGTCCCCGCCGCGGGGATCGGGCGGGCGTGGTCGCGGAGTCGTGAGCGCACGTCGTCAAACTCGCCTTCGAGTGAGCTGTCAGATGCGAGTAGCAGGCCGACGACGCCTGCGACCAGTGGGGCGGCCATCGACGTTCCCGAAAGCGTTTCGACGGTCGTCGACCCGTTGGGTTGGCCGACCTTGGCTTTGATCTTCATACCGGGCGTGGCGACCGCAGGCATCGCGCCGTTGGTCGCGCCTGCCGAGAGATCGGTCGTGCCAGGATGAGGGCCGATGTTGCTGAAGTACGCTGATTGGGCTTCGGCGGGTGGGTCGCCCGTTGTCGCCCCGACGCCGATGGCATCCTCGCTCGATGCGGGTGTGGCGACCCACCGCGTCGCTTGGCGGTCGTTCCCGGTGGCGGCCACCGGGATCGAGCCCTGTTCGACGGCATATTCGAGGGCGGCGGCGATATCGGTGCCGTACTGCGGGCTTCCGAGTGACATACAGATCACGTCCGCGCCTTGTTCAGCGGCGTATCGAATCCCGTTGGCGATATCGGCCATCGTGCCCCCGCCGTCGTCGCCGAGAGCTTTGACGGCCAGTAGATTCGCGTTCGGGCAGAGTCCCTGGTAGTCGCTGTCGGTCGGGTTGCCGAGGATTTGGCTGGCGACGAACGACCCGTGACCCGCGCCGTCTTCGATGGCCGACAGGCCGCTGTCGGCGACCGTCTCGTCGGCGATCATCGACTTGGATGCTGGGAGGAGTCGCGGTGAGTAGTCGGCGTCTGAGGGCCGGTCGCCGAGGATGTCGCCACTGCCAGGGTTGAAGCCCGTGTCGACCACGGCGACGGTGATCGTCGAGGTATCGAGTGACGTGACGGCCTCGGAGTCGGCGTTGATGATCTGGCGGACCTGTGCCGGTGTGACCGCTTCGGCGTCGGTGTCAGTCGCAAGACCAGCCGTCGTCGGGAGGTCAGACAGCACGCCCACGAGTTGACGCTGGAAACTGGTGAGCCCGAGGCCGTTGTTTTCGACTCTCGAAGCGAGGTTGTCGACAGGGTCGACATATGAGGCTTCAAAGTTGATATCGACCCCCTCGATCCACCCATTGGCAGCCATCGAGCGGATATCGCCGGGCGGGGCGATCACGGTCGCCGCACGGCTGGGTTGATGCTCCGAGAGAAGTTCCCGATCGTCGCTCTCGGTGAGCCAAGTTTCGAGCGAGTCTCGTTTACCCTCCTCGTAGACCAGCGGCCACGACGGGTTGCGGGCGTTGCCGTGCTCGATGGCGATCTCGGTGGCCTCACCACCGAACAGCCCGCCGTAAGTGGTGGCGAGTTCGGACATAGCCTCGGGGTCGCTCAATCCGAACGGGAGTG
>Ga0136563_100721_pt1 | contig 9515 bp, 9 predicted proteins | sample AntCluMetagen315_FD_104932 | JGI IMG/M metagenome (GOLD analysis project Ga0136563, IMG submission 104932) | Saline lake microbial communities from Club lake, Antarctica - Metagenome #315 | ecosystem: Environmental > Aquatic > Non-marine Saline and Alkaline > Saline | place: Antarctica: Club lake...
CAACGAGACGTTCTGCAAACACATCGTCGCAGTTCACCTCCTGCTGATGTGGGGCGAAGTGTCCCGACAGGAGGTCGCTGAGAACCCGACGCCCGACAAGCAACGGATGCTGACTCCCGACGGACTCGGGATTCCTGAGACACTGAAGGCGATTCCCCAGTGGGTGGCGTGGAAACAGAAGCTCCACGAGAACAAGGACGGTTCGAAACGATGGACCAAGGTCCCGATCGATGCCGAGACTGGCAGCTTTGGCAAGTCGAACGATTCCTCAACGTGGACTGATTACGACACTGCGCTCGATTACATGACCCGAACAACTAATTCTGCGTGTGGACTCGGGTTTGTCGTCTCACCGGATGACAACATCGTCGGGATTGATTTCGACGACTGCCGCGATCCCGAGACGGGGAACTTCACGCCTGAAGCGGCTCAACTGATCGGACGATCCGGCTCGTATGCCGAGGTCAGTCCCAGCGGCACCGGTGCCCGGATCTTTGTCAAAGGCGAGAAAGAGACGACGCACTGTACAGCTGGCATGTCCAACGGCTCGCACGTCGAGATCTACGAGCATGGTCGTTACCTCACCGTAACTGGCCATCATATCGACTCTACTCCAGAGGATGTGTTCGAATCAAACATTCTTGATGAAGTCGAGCGGATGTGCATTGCTGACTCCGACGATGCCGAGATGACCCTCGACGAGTTCGATACTCAATCCGACACCCAACAATGACTGACACTGATTCCGACGCCATGGACAAACAGGAGTACCGCGCCACGATCGAATCGCTGACCCACGAAGCTCACACTTCACCGGCAATCACCGACGAGGAGATCCACGACGTAATCGACGAACTGTTCCCCGAACACCAGCGAGAGTAGCTCTCAGACGACAAGGTGTAATCATCCCGCACACACGGGATCTGTCGCCCCAGCCAACCCATAGGACGGGAAGGGGCCTGATGAGATCCACTCGGTGTGGATATCAGGGCACGTGGCAGTGTCTCGAAACAGAGAACATGATATGACTAACAGTACTGAAATCGACGACCGCGGCTACCTGCATCGACTTCCCAAATACTCCGGCGGCGATTGCGAGAACCCTGAATGCGAGGCGGTTAACCGTTATCCACGTGTGTTCTCCGTCGCGGAGATCGAGCGGATTCATCCCTCGAAGAAACAACTTCCAAGCTGGCCGATTCCACCACAGGCGACTCACGTCTGTGAGAAGTGCGGTTACGTGTATCAGAACGTGGGCGGCCAAGCGTCGATTGGCCACCCAGTGTCTGAGGCGACCGAACAGGAGTTTCTGGATCGCACCGACTGGGCGTTCGATCACGAGACCATCTTCGAGATGACGGTCCGCGAGGCCATCGAGATGGTGATCGAGGGTCGACCAGACGATGCGACCGCCAGTGGGATCGAATCAGCCGTCGCTCAGTGGATACCCGGCGCGGGTCGGGCTGATGCAAGCGACGTACTCAGCGAGATGGATATCGATGTGGTTGTTCATCCCGCCTCGGACTTCATGTAGATGGAGGATGAACGCCAGACGATCCTCCGCGAGTATACGGCTGCGTTTCCCTACAAGATCTCGATTCATACGGTGTCAGTCAACCACTTCGTGGCTGAGTCGAAGCGGATCGGTGCTGGGAATGCAGGCCGTACGAAGTGCGGACGGAACGTTGGCAGCCGTGAGATACGGACACGACTTGATGTACTGAACCTCGCCAACAATCCCTGTCTGAGTTGCTTGGATGGATTGACTGACCGCGAGATCGAGACGCTAGCCCTAATGGCTTCGGCAGCCAGCCAGCACGAAACAACTCCTGCCGAGATCGGACGTTCTGTGTGACAATGACGATAGAAACAAAGACGACCTTAGACGACAAGTCGTACCGACTGCCCATCCCCGACTTCAACAAGTTGGGTGATGGCGAAATGCGAGCCAGTGAGGCCCATGAGATCTTCAGTGACTTGCTGGAGATGGGCCGCAAGCGCGGTGTGAAGGTTGATCGGTTCGAGGAACTAATCGAGAACTACCCGACGGTCGATGCGTACGTGCTGTTCCGCCAGTTCAGTGATCTGTTCCCCCATCCGGAGCGGTCGTTGGGGATGAGCGACAATCTGGTAGATCGAGCAGTTGCCAATGTGTTCTTCGATGACGATGTGGATCATGTGAACCAGATCCGAACCGAGAACGGCGGTCTTTCGGAGTACTTGAAACAGGAATCCGAATCCGAGCGGTTGCGTGTGGCTTATTCGACCCGGACAACGATTGAAGATCCACTGTTTACCGAGCTTCACGAAACGCTCTACGAGTTGGCTGAGATCGGTGGCAACCAACCACGAGTCGATATCATCGAAGACATGCTCGAACGGCTCGAACACCCGTGGATCTTCACACGGATGCTGAGTCGAGACGTGCCGATGTACGTTGGCGACTACATGTTCCTCGATGCGATCTCGCAGGCGACTGGGTTCGATCGATCGATACTCACTGAAGCCCGTGAGGTCACCAACGATGGCCCACTCGTGTTTCTGGACTGGGCGATGGATGATCGGGAGCTTGCGACTGAACTTACGCCCCATGCCAAGTGCGGCGTGATGAAGGCCGAATACGATTACGAGCCACAGGACATTGACGCGCTGCAGGCGTCTGGTGACTGGGTTGCCCAGACGAAGTACGACGGCGCACGGATCTTCGTTCACCACTCCGGTGATGGTGATATCCGAGCCTACCTGAAAGGCGGTGGCTCCGACGTGACTGGTGTCATCCCCGAGATCAACGACATCGACTGGCCCGATCAGTCGTTCATCTTCGACGGCGAGATCACGCCCTACGATGCTGAGACCGGCGAGGTGAAGTCCTTCCAGAACATCCTCCGGCGAATCAGTCGTGGGAGTACGCTCGACGAGGATGCCACGCCGGATTTGGAGGTGAAGTTCAAGCTGTTCGACTGCCTCTACTGGATGGGCAAAGACATTCGCAAACAGAAGTTCGAGGATCGCTTCGCCGTGATTCAGACCCAGTTCCTGCCGCCGATGATCGCTCAGACCGGCGACGATCTGGAAGCCTCGTTTCATCGGTCACTCGAAGAAGGTCACGAGGGACTGGTGATGAAGAAGCTCGGCCACGAGTACACGCTGGGAACGCGAAGTACTGACTGGCAGAAGTGGAAAGCCCAGCCTGAAGAACTCGACGTAGTGGTGACCGATGCCCACCGTGGCGGCGGTCGTATCAGCAACGGGATCGGCTCGCTCCATATTGCGCTCGAACACGATGACGAGTGGATCAACGTTGGGAGTGTCGGGACTGGCTTCACGGATGCTGAACGGCGACATCTCCTCCGCGAACACGAGGCAGGTGAGTTGGTCGGACAGGTGATTCAGGTCACCTTCGAGGAGCTACAGCACGGTGGCGGTTCGGACACTGACAACGAGGACACTCATTGGGCACTTCGGTTCCCCAGCTTCGACCACAAGCGACCCGACGGCACGGTCGATACGCTGACGCGAGCGGCGGAGTTGGACGGCAAAGCCGATGAGTTCGCCGAGTGGGCTGAGGCGGTGGCCGATTCTGATTCGGACTATCTGTTCTCGTAGATCAGGAGAGTTGGACGGCTCCTGATCGAAGCTCTCAACCCCGTTGCGATCGATGACGATACACGGCGCGTGACGAGGACGCGGTGATGACATACGAAGCCCAAATCCTTCCCGTCCACCATCACCGACCGGTGTTCGATTCCCGGTTCGCGCATGAGCAGGTAGCGCGCCTGTGACACTAACCGCAGTGCAGTTGCAGTTGGCGTTTCTACGAGGAATCTATGACAGACGACACAGAAGATGGAGCTACAGCTGAGCCTCCATTCACGACTGAAGTACTAAGCGAGAAAGAACGCGGCCAGACGAGTCTGCCCGATCAGATCCGTTACGCCATCTACAACGACAACTTCCGCGTGGATGCGATCGTTGAGGAGACGACGTTCAGCAGTAGCTGGACGACCGATATCATCGAGGATATGTTAGACGAGGGCGATCTCGTCGAAGGCACCGACCAGACCGGGCTGTTCTACGATTTGGCCGACCGCCCTACCAGCGATGACGGGCTGGGTGCCGAACAGCGCGAACAGATCCATGCCGAGGCTCGCAGCAAATACACGACCGAGACGATGATTGGTGACGAGCAAGACATTACGTCTACGATGAACGAAAGCGGGATCGCGGTCGACGAGGCCGATGTGGATGCCGAGGACACGACGGTCGGGGAGTCGGAGTCGGAGTCGGAGACAAACGCGACTGATGCTGATGCCGACACCGTGCATGCCGAGACCGCAACCCAGCCCACCTCTGGATCGGGTGACGGCGCGGTGACTGGCCCACAGGCCGATCCGTCCGACATCAAGGAAGCCAAGTCGGAGAACAACGGCTCGCTGCCGGTCAACCGCGATTACGACTGGAACGATCACCGCCTCGACTCGGAGCGTGTCAACAACTACGTGGAGGCCGACGACGAGAAGTCCGACATTATCCGCGAGATCGAAGATCGCCGCGTCACCAAGAAGAAGCCTCACTTCCGCATCGTCGGCCCGACCGGCTGTGGCAAGACAAGTCTGGCTGAGAACATCGCCGATGGGATGAACGCGCCGTACTTCGAGATCCAGTGTCACGAGGGACTGCGCCCCAACAACCTGCTGGGGATGCCGACCTACGTGGGCGACGAGACGTGGTGGGTCGATGGCCCACTCACCAAGGCGATTCTCGCCAGCCAAGATCGCCCCGTCGTGGTGGCGTTCGACGAGGTGAACCGAACCACCTCTCGCACGCTCGGTGTGATCATGAGCGCACTCGACCACCGTGGCAGTGTGAAGCTCAACGCCCGTGGTGGCGAACGTATCGAGGGCAACCCGGAGAACCTGATCGTCTTCTCGACGATGAACGAGGGCGACATGTACACCGGGACGAACAACATTGACGTGGCTCAGCTTCGTCGCCTCGGCAACACGTTCTACACCGACTACATCGGCATGTACGACGTGAGCGAGGAAGCCGAACTGATTGCCGATCGGACGCCACTCAACAAGGACGTGGCGACCGAACTGGTGGAGTGCGCCAACTCCATCCGCGAGAAGGCCAACGAGCGCGATTCCTCGTTGGGGATCGGTGTTCCGACTTCGGTGATCATCGACTGGGCACGGACTGCGTGGTCCTACCGCGGCGATGCTGATGCCGACGGTGGCCCACTCGTTAAAGCCGGACATCGAGCCGTGATCAACCTCCTGTACTCGGGCGACGACCAGACGGTTGATGTAGTCGAAACCACCATCGAGAGCCACCTCCGCGGCATGGAGATCGACGAGGAGGACGCTGACTCTGATACTGACGAGGAGGAATCCGAGACGGAAACGATCGATATTGGTGAAGACACGTGGTTGATGTGCGAGGACTGTGGCTGGTACGATGAAAGTGAGGACGCCGACGATGAGATTATCACCATGATGTGTTGTCCGAACTGCGATTCGACACTCAAGCCCAAGGAGGCCGTCTGATGACGGATAGTACTGATCCCACTGATGCGATTGATGAGGCAGTCGACGACCCGGACGGCGTGGAAGAATACGCGTTCGCTGGCTGGGCAGCCCAGAACGGTGAGGGCCTGTCCGACTTCCTTGAGGAGATGAGTTCGGTCTACCACACCGACAACGACCGGATTAACGTCACGCTCGGCGATGCCTCGGCGGCCATGAGTCACACCGACGTGATGATCAACCCATATACGCCGACGGTGTTCGACGAGCCGGTCGAAGGCGCGAACATCCTGCGGATCATTGACGACACGCTGGCCCACGAGATTGCCCACCTCAACTGGAGTGATCTCGACTCCAAACAGCAGTTCAGTGAGTGCTACCCCGGCTGGGGATCGGTCCCCGGTTATGTTGCCAACGCGATGGAGGATCACTACATCGATTATAAGCGTAAGAACATCTGGTACGGGATGCGCTCGAAGCAGGCGTACAAGGTGTGGCTGGCGATGCAGACCGACGACCTGCGTCCGCCGATCCGCACCGCGGTAAAGGAGGAAGGCCGCACCTCCGGCCTCGTGGAGATCATCGTTCAACTCTCGTTTGCGGGCTACGCCAAACAACTCGACGACGTGGCTCCGGTGTACGCCGAGTTTGCCATGTACGCCGACAAGCTGCTGAAGCGCGTCCGTACAACCGATGACCCGGACGAACGCTTCAAGCTGTTCCACGCGATGATGCAACTGCTGGCTCGGTACGCTCCCGATCCCGAGGAGTTTGACGAGGACGCCGCCGAGGACCGACAGAACGACGCTCACGGACGCAATCCAGAGGGCCAAACGCCGGACTCGGCTCCGCCAAGTGCCAACGGTGAGCCACAGGTCGATCTACCGGACAACGTGACCGACGAACTCGAAAAGCTCATCGAGGAGATGATGGACGACGAGGACTTCCCGACACCGGATATGGAGACGCCGGACCCACCGAAGCCCGAACCAAATAGTTCGAGTGAGGGTGGCGAAGGTGAATCAGGCGGAACCGACCCCGATGTGGATGACGGTGGATCTGAGTCAGCAGGCCAGCCGGGACAGAACAGCCCCGACGGCGGTCCAGATGGCGGCTCCGACGAAGGCGAGTCAGACGATGGCTCCGGTGAAGACGACAAAAATGCTGATGCCGATCAGAATGACGAGGTACGCGACGTGCAGTCAGTGCTGGACAAGTACAAGAACAAGACGCTCAAGGTGGTGAACTAAATGCCCAAACTCGTAGACGAAGACGACAACGTCGTGATGGATGGCCTCTCGGTCGGCGAACTCCAGCAACTGGAGGAGTACTCCGAACGCGGCGAGGCGGATATCGACTGGGATCTACCCGAAGAAGAACTCGACTCGACTGCCCATCAGGACCCACAGGAGGCTAAAGCGACCGACAAACCCGACGAGATCATCAAGACCGACGTGCCGACCAACCCGGCGGAGGTCGATCACCGCCTCGGGCCAGATCCGGACGGCGAGAAGCCCGACAAACAGTCGTCACCGGATCGGGAGTCGTACCACTACGACGACGTGGATAGTCCCGATGAGACAAAGGAGGTGGCCGAGCGCGACGAGAAGGAGATCGAACACAACTTCGATATCGATATCGAGGTGATCGAGAAGGTCGATACCCGTGATCGGGACCGTTGGGCACGGCTCGTTCGCAAGCTCTCGGAGTACGGCGATGATATTCAGCGGCGCAAGCGCGAACGTGACGGACGGATCACGTCGTTTCGCAATCGAGCGTGTGACGATCGCCACCACGAATTCCTGAAGCGCAAGGCCGAACAGAACAACGTCATCGCGGATCTGAAAAGCGGGTTCGAACAACTGGTCTCGCGGCCAGTGCCCCGCCCGGCCACTGTCGGGCCACAGATCGATCCGATGAACGTGGCTCGCCGGGCGGCTGGCGACATGACCATCCGCGAACTGTTCGAGGAGAGCGTCGAAGTAGAAACCGGCTCGCGCTGCATCGGGCTGTGTACTGATATCAGTGCCTCGATGCGCTCGGACATCGATGATCTCAAGATCGCTGGTGGAGTGATTGCCGAGGCAACCAAGATCATCGGCGACAAGTTCGTCTGGGAGGCGTTTACCGACCGCCACGGCAACCACCACACACCCAGCCGCGAACGACTGGATCTACGGATTGTTACCGGTCCCAATGAGACATTCGACTGGCGGCATCTCGACTCGTTTGACCATGCCGACAACACGTCTACGCCCTCGGGCATCCGCGACACTCACCAGTTGATGCAGAAAACCAGCGTTCGCCAGTACGTGATGATCGTCATCACCGACGGCATGGCGAACGTCAACGAAGACGGTGAGATCATGGGCACTGGCGAGCCTGTCGACCAAGCTCGACAGGCCGTCCGCGAGTGCCGCGATAACGGTGTCGACGTGATCGGTCTCGGCATTGGGTCGATGTCCGACGAGCAGATGGAGAACACGTTCGGCAAGGGTAACTACGAACTGACCACCATCGATGATCTGGTCGAACACATTCTTCGGCTGTACGAGGATCAGATGAACGTCAGTCGATGATTACCGAGGACGATGCAGATGCGGAGACGGATGCGGATGCGGATGCGACGACACCCACGTTCTGTGAAGTCAAGGTTGGCCCGCTGTACTTCGCGTTCGTCGTACGCCCGTACTGGAAGCAGCGAATGGCAGTTCGCTTCATCGTGACGTTGGGTGTCTTCGCACTCATGCTGGCTGCCGGACTCACGAGCTTCCACGCCTTTCTGATGGCATCGGGCGCACTCTGTTATGTTCGCGGTGTTCTCAAGATCTGACCAGTGGCGATTATCGCCGCCCGTCTATCCTAGTGAGTATCGAAGATATACATGTATATCTCAGATGTACATGTACATCTGTATTCTCAGAGGGGTAGCTGTGTAGTGTAGTGTAGTGCGATTATCCCGACTGGTGAGCCTGCGGTTCGATTCCGCAGCGGAACATGTGCGCCTGATGCTGGGCGCAGTCCAAACAAATACGGCAGTTAGAACAATGAATCGACGCCAGCTACTCGTAGGCGCAGGAAGTATCGGAGTTACAACTATCGGTCTGTCCGCATTGAGCGGCAGTGCAGCAGCACAGGCGGAAGTCGGTATCAGTGCGGCGGATACGACGGTCGAATCGGATGACGGCACCACTGACCATGATCCCGACTCTGGTTCATCCGGCGGCGGTCATGGTGGAAGTGGTGGAAGCAGAGGCAGTGATGATGACGACGATGATTCACCGCCTCCGCCGGAGACATCAGTTACCGGCGAATCGAATGCTGCTGCCGAGTAAGAGCTAATCACGCTCTTGCTCTACCCCACGTAATGTGGGTAGTCGACCGACACCGTTCGGCCATGGCGGGCTATTGGTATGTCCGATCGACAGGCGCGTCGTATGCCTGCCGACCACTGCGGTCCAACCGAACACGAAAGTCACAGTTGTTGTCTACCCACACGTGATCGGGCGTTGCTACCGGTCTTCTGTACGAGATCGAGAGCAACGCGACCAGAACGGACTAAAGAGAACTATGCTATGACACAACTCCATTCGACAGCAGTCGAGATCATTGCCGATGCCCACTACAACTTGACGAATAGTGGCTCGTCGATGCGTTCGCCAACCGAAGCCTGTGCGTACGAACTCGACGAAGTAATCCAAGAAGCATCGCCTGAACAACTTCCGACACCAGTCGTTCAAGCCCGTGATCTGTGCCGAAACGGCGGCGATGTGTCGGAGATCACACGGCTGTTGGTCGGCGTGTTGCAGGATACGCGTTATGATCCAGCCGATCCGGAGAGCAATCATCCTAAGAACAACTAACAGCTAATGTACGATAGACACGTATTCGCCGGTCTCTCGGGCAGTCCCCACGCGGATCTTCCGAGCGGCTACCGGCGTCTCCTCAAGAAACACGGTATCGATGTCGATGAGCCGCTGTCGTTCA
>Ga0136563_100907_pt1 | contig 8084 bp, 10 predicted proteins | sample AntCluMetagen315_FD_104932 | JGI IMG/M metagenome (GOLD analysis project Ga0136563, IMG submission 104932) | Saline lake microbial communities from Club lake, Antarctica - Metagenome #315 | ecosystem: Environmental > Aquatic > Non-marine Saline and Alkaline > Saline | place: Antarctica: Club lake...
CCGCGGAACGCCCGCCACAGGTAGTAGTAGAGCTTGTGGTACGTCGTCATGTCGACGTCGGCGCCGTACCGCTCCAGGTGCTCGTGCAGCGCCTGGTCGAGGACGACCTCGGTGTCCTCGGATTCGAGGTCGCGCCGGTACACGAGCGGGTCGCGAACGTCCTCGAACAGCGTCTCCAGGAGCGCGTGCTCGTACTCGTCGAGCTCCGGTTCGACGACGTAGTACAGGTGTTCGTTCGCCTCCGGGTCGTGGTTGATGGAGACGAACGCGAACGGCGGATTCACCCAGTACCGGTCGAGTTCCTCGTACTCCTCGAGGCCGTCGAACGTGACGAGACTCCCGTGCTCGCCGGGGTCGTACTTCGCGTGGTCGATGTTCGTTCCCCGGAGCATCTGGATGACGCGGACGACGCGCCGCTTGAGGTTCGCCAGCCGCGTCTGGACGTCCTCCTCGTCGGTCGAGCGAATCGTCTCGTGAGAGGGGGCGTCGTCTCGTCGCTCGTGTGGGTGTCCAGACATCGGTTGAACTGCGGGGACGGGTTTCGATAGCCTATGCAGGGCGTTGACTTAAATGGGGCGGCCAATCGCGGTTCTCGAAACGGGGCCCGCCACGAGTTCGACCGTGGGTTCGACCGGAACTGTCGTCTGCGTGCGCGAATGGTTCGAGGGGCCGCGCCGATCAGTCCTGTGCGTCCGCTTCGACGCTGGGGTCGTCGTCGGGCTCGACGTCGGTGCGGTCCACTCGCAGGAGGACGACGCCGAACGCGAGGTGCAGGAGAACGCCGAAGGGTACGAACAGCGCAGTCTGCGTGCTGTAGAGGACGGCGGACGCGCCGAGGAAGAGGCCGCCGACCGCGAGCAAGAGTGCGCCCTGGAGTCGCACCGGGTCTACGGGGAGGCCGTCGAGTGCGTCCACCTCGAAGTACATGAGGACGGAGAGGACGAACGCGAGTGCGAGGACGACGACGGCGACGAGCCAGAGGTCGAACCCGGGGAGTTGCGAGGCGGCGTCGCCACCGGCGTTGAGGACCTCCTGTCGGTAGCCGACCGGAGAGTCGACCGTGGTACCGCTCAGGAGCTGGACCCCGAACTGGTAGCGCATCGCGACGAACGGGAATCGGAGGATGACGAGCGTGAGGTTCGAGCTCGCGGTCACCGGGAACGACCCGTACGATATCGACCAGGGGACCAGCAGCGACAGCCACGTCACCAGGACCGCGAGTTCCTCGGCGTACTCCGACTTCACCCAGACCATACCGTAGTGCGCCGTGGCGGCGAGTAAAAGCTACCGATGCCGTAAGGGCGACGCCGCAGGACTCGACGACGACGGTTCCGATATCGACCACGGCGCTGCGAGACCCGTCTGCGGGGTCGAGCGGGGCGACCGCGGCGGCGAGCGACTGACGGCCTCGCGAGGCCGCGCTCGGTAACGGCCGGTTCCACCCCGGGCGTTACGTTCATACCGCCGGAAACCCAACGGCTGAATGTGGAATGAGGCGCGACTACTTCACGTTGGCAGTCAGCAATGTTGACTGGGTCGAAGACGATGGCGAACCCTCGAAACCCACGGTGACGATCGACTTCGAGGGGCCGGTAGCCACGCTCGAAGAGCGCCTCACAGCACCGGGCGACGAGGCCCTTGAGGCCGGAGAGACCGACGTCGCGTTCCGGTTCCAGGACGAAGTGGATGCCGACGGTGCGGCGGGCGTCGTGAGCGTCACGAATCGCCTGACCGGTGACTTCATCCTGGAGTTGAACGAGGACGCCGACGACGTCCTGCGATTCATCCGGGCGGCGCGCCGGTACGGCGAACAGGCCGGCGACGACGGCGAGTACTGCGTGCACATCGAACTCGACGGGGAGGCGTTCGTCTCCTACGAGAAGTCGACGTTCCTCGTGTACGACAGCGGTGGGAACCTGCTCCGGAAGCACAGTCTCATCCCGAGCGGCGTCGAACTCTGACGCGACACGGTCACGTCCCGCTCGTCTTCTCGATACGCACCCCGAGTAGTTACATGAACATCCGGTCCTGGGAGCGTTCCTGTTCGGGGACTGCGTCGAGACGTTCGCGGAGTCGCGTGTAGTAGTCTTCGACGTCGCTCGCGAACTCCTCGAGCGGTCCGGTGTCGACGTCGAGGTCGTAGAGGTCGGTGACGGTCTCGACGAGGCGGATGGCGGCGTCGGCGTCCGGGATGCGGTCGTGGACGGGCGTGAGGAACGTCCCGACGGCGAGGTCGCTGATCATGCCGCGTTCGACGAGTGCGGCGTCGACGCCGTCGAGGAATCCGTTCGTCATCCCCGGAACAGCTGGTTCGTGGTCCGCGAGCCGACGGTCGTAGTAGTCCTCGGTCGCGACGTGGTACGTCAGGTGTTCGTCGGGGCCGTGCGCGAACGGCACGCCACTCAGGACCGCGACTTCGGTGACGTTCTCGCTCTCGGTCCACTCGATGATGGCTTCGCTGAAGTCCGTGGCGGCGAACGTCGGAACGAACAGGCCGCCGTGGAGGACGGCGACGTCCAGGTCGTCGCGCGTGAGGATGCGCGTGTGGTGGTGTGGCCGTCCGTCCTCGAACGGCGTGATCGCGGGGAGGCTCTCCGCCGTGACGAACCCGGTCGGTTCGAGTTCCAGTCGTTCGACGAGGTAGTCGACGGCCGTCAGTCCCGCGAGACCGTACGCGGTGAATCCCGCGAGGAGGACGTCTGCGTCTGCACCACGGTCACGAACCTCGAACGGATATCCGTCGTCGGTAACCATACACGCTCGTTGGACTGGCCACGGCTTAACACTCCGGGCGCGTACCGTTCACTCCCGGCGGTCGACGACGCCGTGTCATTTATACTGGGTGGCCGAGTCGGCCCTGACGTGAATACGGGCTGGCAGTCCGGGAACGAGACGACGACGAGCGATGTGGCGATGACGGCCGGAACCGAAGTCTTCGGGTACGAGCTTCCGGGGTGGTTGGTGTCGGGAACGGTCGACGTGGTGTTCATCGTGGTCGTCCTCCTGGGTGCGTGGTACGCGTCGAAGCTCGCGGTGAGAGTGACCGGTCGGACGGTCGCGCGACGGATCAAGCGACCGAGCATCACGCGGACGGTCCTCGCTCTCGTTCAGTTGCTCGTGGTCCTCGTCGGCGTCGCGCTCGCGGTGAATCGCATCGGGTTCCAGGCGGGCGACATCCTGTTGTCCGTGACGGTGTTCTCCGCGGTCCTCGGTCTCGTGCTCGCACCGATCGTCGCGAGCATCGTCAACGGGTTCTTCGTGCTCGCCGACCAGCCCTACGAGATCGGCGACATGATCGAGCTCGCGAACCGCGGCCAGACGGGGTTCGTCGAGGACATCACCATCCGGTACACGAAGATGTTCACGCTCGACAACACGTTCATCGTCATCTCGAACTCGAGCATCCGCGAGCGCGACGTCGTCAACTACTCCGCGGAGGACGAACGCACCCGCCTTTCGCTCACCGTGGTCGTGACGTACGAGGGCGACCTGCAGAAGGCGCGAAAGCTGATGGAGCGGGCAGCGCGGGACGTGAACGAGGTCATCACCGGTGGGCCGGACATCCGCATCGGGAGTGCTCGGTATCCGGCCGCGCCGACGTGTTACATCGACGAGTTCGGCGACCACGGCGTCCACCTAACACTCCGATACTGGGCGAATCAGCCGTACAAGCTCCTGACGATACGATCGAAGGTCCAGACGAACGTCTGGGACGCGATCGAGGAGGCGGACGTCGAGATCGCGTATCCCCATTCGCACGTCGTCTTCGACGACACGAGCGGCGAACTGGACGTGACGATGCAGGACCGCCCACAGCCGGACGACCACTTCCCCGCGGAGGGACCCTCCGGGGAGGACGGCCAGTCCAGGGACGGGCGAGCCGACGGCCCACCCGATAGTGGGTCGTAGCCGCGGACGATACCGGGGCGGCCGCGCGGCTCTCAGTCGCCGCGTGCGTGTTCGACCGCCGGTCGCGTGAGTTCGGGATTGAAGACGTTCTCGGGGAGTTCCTCGAACCAGTCAGCTCGCGCTATCGCCTCGTCGTCGACGCCGAGGTCGTCGCCGACGGTGGTGTCGGTCGCGCTCGCCTCGTAGAGGACGACGCGGAACCCAGTCCACGCGTCGCTGTCGTCGGCGTTCACGATACGGGTTTCGCCGACGGCGTGTGGGCGCACGGGGTCGACGTCGACACCGGTCTCCTCGCGGACCTCCCGAACGAGGCCCTCCCGGAGCGTTTCGCCGTCGTGGAGCGTGCCGCCCGGGAGGAGCCACCGGTCGTCGTCCTCACCGGTGATGCAGAGCACGCGGTCGCTGTCGTCGAGCACGACCCCGACCGCCACCCACCCCGAACGGAACGCCTCCATCTCGCGGTCCTCGGCGTAGCGCTCGGGCGCCCGAACCTCCCGCCCGCTGTCCTCGAGGAGGTCGTCGTATCGCTCTCGGGGGTCGTCGACGTCCGCGTACCCATCGAACCCGTGCATACCTGAGCGACCGACTGCGTCGGCGATAAAAACAACGGTCGAGGCGGTGGGTCAGCCGCCGGTGAGGTACGTCCAGACGCGGTCGACGGCGATGGCGTTCGTCAACATTGCGGCGGTCTCCGCGAGCGCGTCCTCGTCCCCGGTCGGTTCGGGGTCGCCGAGGAGCGTCGCGCGATACTGGGTTTCGGCGTTCGCCGCGAGATACCACGAGAACACGGTCGCCTCCCGCACGGTCTCGCCGACGACGACCGCACCGTTCCCGGCGAGCAGGACCGCGAGTCCGTCCCCGAGCACGTCCGCGATCCGGTCCGCTTCCGCGTCCGTCGTGACGTTGTGCCCGTCCCCATCAGAGAAGTCGTCGAAGACCGGTACCGGGTCCGCGAACGGCGCACCGAGTCGACTCACCGGACGGAGGTCCGTGCGCGACGCGACGAAGGGAAGCACCGCCGGTGCGTGATGGTGAACGACCGCGCCGACGTCCTCGCGCGCGGCGTACAGCCGACGGTGCAGGGAGTGCTCGTCGTGCGGGCGACCCTCGCCGCGGACGATCCGACCCTCGACGTCCATCTCGAGGAGGTCCTCGCGCTCCGCGCGCCCGGGCGGCACCGCCGGTGGGAGGACTATCTGGTCGCCGTCACGAGCGGAGACGTGGCCGAAGGCGTCGAGGATGCCAGTGTGCGAGAGCGCGCGACTCGCCCTGACGAGGTCCCGTCGGGTTTTCACGCGCGGCGGTTCGACCGCATGTACGTTAACGCTTCCCCCGCGTGTCAACATAGGTCGAACTCGACGCGAACGAACGTCGTCACTCGTCCTCGTCGGAGACCGTCACGACCTCGGTGTCCAGGTGCTCGTGGAGGTACGCGTTCACGTTCGGCTCGTCGAACAGCCGCCGGATCATCCGCCGGAACCGCCCGATCTGCTTCGTGCCGATGACGACGACGTCCGCATCCTCCTCCGCCGCCTCCTCCAGGATCGTCTCCTCCACGAGGAACCCCTTCCGCACCACGTACCGAGTGGTAGCTTCGAGGTCGACCGCGCGCTCCGCCGCGGACTTCAGGTCCGACCGCGTCACCTTCTGCCCGTCCTGATAGAGGTTCACGTGCAGGACGATCAACTCCGCGTCGCGCTCCGCCGCGATTTCCACCGCGGCCGCGAGCGTACGCTCCGAATGACTCGAGAGCGGATACCGGACCGGAACGAGGACGCGCGTCATCTACTTCAAATCAGCGCAGGCGAACGCCTAAACCTTCGGAATCGAGCGCTCGCGGGGAGCACGAACTCGTCGTCACCGCGAACGGCGTCCGTCATGGCCGTCAGTTCGTCAGTCCGACCACGCGACCCGTCCTTCGAGTTGAGGGTCGAGGCCGTTCTCGCGAGCGAACGCGGCGAGGACTTCGTACTGGACGTCGCCGAGCGAGATCCGATGGTCGGCGTCGAGGGCGCGGAACTCGTGGTCGGTGTGGAAGAGGTAGTCGGTGGTGGCGAGCGTGTACGTCGCGTCGTCGTCGACGGGTTCGCCGTCGACGCGCAGAGCGACGATCTCCTCGCTCTCGCGATCCCAGACGACGCTCGCGCCGGAGAGGTGGGCGTGCCACCAGTCGGGTTCGCCGAACGCGAGGTTCGCGCCCCTGGCTTGCCGGATGGTGTCGCGGAGTTCCGCGCCCTATAGCTCGCAGACCGCGACCGGTTCCTGGAACGGCACGACGCTCATGACGTCCCCGATGGTAACCTCGCCCGCCAGGGGGTCGCCTTCGCGGACGCCACCGGAGTTCTGGAGACCGACGTCCGCGCCCGTCGCCCACCGGTAGGCGTCCGCGACGAAGTTCCCGATGCGGCTCTCGCCGCGGAACGCCTCCGAGTGCGTGCGCTCGATCGGGTCGCCGACGTGCGCGACGACCTCGTCGAGGTCGGCGGCCGCTATCTCCGCCCGCATCGCGTCGGCGACGCCCTCGTGAACGTCGAAGTCCGCGGGGTCGTGGCGAGTGACGGTGATGTCGTCGTCGAGTTCGACCTCGAACGCGACGGAGCCGTTCACGCCGGGGCGCAAGAGGACCGCGCCGTTCACGCGTTCGACGACCTCGCTGTGGACGTGTCCACCGAGGACGACGTCGAGGTCCGCCGCGACCGCGAGGTCCTCGTCGTCCGTGCCGAGGTGGGAGACGGCGACGACGTACTCCGCGCCCGCGTCGCGGCAGGCGGCCGCGGCGCGCTCGCCGGCCGCGATCGGGTCGGCGAACGCGACGTCGGTCGCGTTCGGGTTGATGGAGTTCGTCGCGGGCGTCGTCACGCCGAACAAGCCGATGCGCGTTCCGTCGACGTCGCGGACGACCCACGGCTCGGTGTGTTCGGCGGCGAACCGCGACCCGTCCGTTCCGTCGTCGGCGGACGGTTCCTCGACGTTCGCGGTGAGCCACGTCTGCGGGCTCGCGGCGACGAGTTCCCTGGTCGTCGCGGGCTCGTAGTCGAAGTCGTGGTTCCCGAACGTGTCGAAGTCGGCGTCGACCGCCTCGAAGAAGGGGAGTGATTGTCTGCCTTCGGTGACGAGCGAGAGCACGCCGGGGGCGGTGTTGTCGCCGCTTCCGACGACGAGCGCGTCGTCGCCACCGAGTGCGGTGAGGAGTCCGGCGAGCCGGCCGATGCGCTCTGGGTCGTCGAAGGCGTTCTCGACGTCGGAGTAGTGGAGGAGACGCGCAGTCATACGGATTCGAATGGAGGCACTCGGTGGGTTTCAGGGTGTCGAATCTCCGAACGGTGCCACCAGCCGTCTGGGGGACGCGAAAGCGGTTATCCGATCGGGCCGTTCTTCGAATGATGCGACGCCGTTCACTCCTCGCGTGGCTCGCGGCGACGCGCTCCGGCCGGTGGGGTACGCGCAGTTCGAGGGGACGCTGGCGGAACTTCCGGATGCCGGCGTGATCGTGGCGGTGTCCCCGAGCCAGACGGGGTTCCGGTCCGCGCGTGGTGTCAGGTTCGCGTTCGAGAGCGACGCGAGCGAGGCAGCGCCGGCAACGGTCAAGGCGACTCTGGTCAATCGCTCGGAGTCGTCGGCGGTCGTCGACACCGCGGACGTCCCGGCGTTCGAACCGCGGCCCGTCTACCGGACCGACGAGGGGGGTACGCTCGCGTTCGCGCCGACGTCCGACCAGCCCTTCGCTAGTCGACGCTCGTCACCGAGCAGGTGTACCGTGACCCGGCACTCCGGAACGCGCTGGCTTTCGCCGGCGACGCACCGGTCGTCCGGTACCGCGCACCGGCGCTCGGAGCGACCGGTCCGTTCCGGTGGTCCAGCGAAGCCGTGTCCTTCCGGTACGAGCGCGAGAGCTACGAGATGCGGCTGCTGACTGATGGGGACGAACAGTCCTAAGTCTCGCCACCACCTCACGTCGGGCATGGAATTGGAGGCGCGCGAGACGGACGACGGTGAGACGGTGTACGTCTCGACGACCGACGGCGACCGCGGTTCGAAGGCGCCGTTCATGGTCGTCTACCGGACGAGCGACGGCGAGAACAGGTACGGCTGGTTCTGTGCGAACTGCGAGACGTTCGACAACGCGATGGATTCGATGGGCCGCATCCAGTGCAACGCGTGTGGGAACTTCCGGA
>Ga0136563_100911_pt1 | contig 8073 bp, 8 predicted proteins | sample AntCluMetagen315_FD_104932 | JGI IMG/M metagenome (GOLD analysis project Ga0136563, IMG submission 104932) | Saline lake microbial communities from Club lake, Antarctica - Metagenome #315 | ecosystem: Environmental > Aquatic > Non-marine Saline and Alkaline > Saline | place: Antarctica: Club lake...
CAGGGGAGCACGCCCGCGGGATGTTCGAGGTCGGTTCGCACGACGACGTCGCCGGGTTGCCAGTCGATCGCGTTCGCGACAGCGTTGATGCCGGCGGTCGTGCTCTCCGTGAGCGCGATCTCGTCGGTCTCCGCACCGACGAACGAGGCGACGCGCTCGCGAGTCCGATCGAACGCCTCGAACGCCACGTGGTAGGGGTCGTCGTCGGTCGGGGCGTCGTACTCGTGCCCTCGGACGAAGTCGTCCGCGGCGTCGACGACGTACTCGGGGCTCGGGCCGTGTGCCCCGAAGTTGAGGTAGACCTCGTCCTGGAGGGCGGGGACGTCCGAACGGAGCTCTCGCGGATTCATCGGTTCGGTCCCTGCTGGTGCGTTCGCTTCCGTGATTCGCTGGCGACCAGCCGTGAGCTCCTCCCGTCGAAGTCGCTCGCGTCGTCGCCTCCGTCACCGAGCGACGCGCTACCTCCCGTACTGGTTCCGTTCGTGGTCATACCGAAGGATACGCCTCCGGTCTTTATCAATATTGGGTAAATTATACAATAATGGGTCCGTCGGAGCGCGACGCCGGACGCTTCGGCACTCCCCCTGCGCACGACGCCAGGCCCTACTCGGCGCCGTTCCCTGCCGTCGACTGCCCGATCGCGCGTGCGATGGCGAGCAGATAGCCGAGTCCGTGCTGGACGTCGGGGTCCCGGGTCGAGCGCAGGAGCCCGATGGGGCCGACGGGGTCCGGCGTCTCCGCTTCTGCCGCACCGACGCCGTCCAACATCGTCTCGAGGCCATCTTGCGTCTCGTCCGCCGAAGCGGACTCGGCGAGTTCGCCGAGCGAGGCACCGGTCCCGGCGAGGGACGTGACCATCTCGTCGTCGAGCGCCGACGTCAGCAACGACGCGACGCCAGCGAGCTCGACCAGTTCGTCCAGCGACCCCGACCGCTGTAACACCACGAGGGCCTCCAGCGCCGCCTCGAGCTCCTCGCCGTTCTGCCCGACGGACTCGGCGAGCCCGACGGTCTCCTCGGTCGCGATGCCGTCGGCGGACTCCGCGAGCGTCGCCGTCGTCCCAGCGAGTTCACGGGCCATGTCGTCGGTGAGCGCGCTCTCACCGAGCGACAGCACGTCCAGCAGCTCGTTGACCGCGTCCAGCCGCTGAACGAGTTCCGCGACAGCGTCCGGGTTCTCCGCGATCGCCGCCTCCAATTCGGACCGCTCGAGTGCAGTGCTGTCCGACATCGACAGAGGAGCCCCCGTGCAGTCAGCCAGTACGATTCGTTGTACGCGAGCTTCGACCAGTGGAGCTTCTGAGACGGCGGTGCCGGCGACGGCGGGTTCTCGTAGTCGAACTCGACGAACGACGCCGCGTCCATCCCCGTCTCGATGAAGCACAGCGTCTTCCCGTCGTACCGCTCCGTCGCCGGTCGTCCCCGTATCTTGCTCGCAAGACGTTGCCCGACGACGCCGGCCTGATAGTGTGCGACGCTCCCGGCTTTCGGAACGCCGGTCTCTGCGGTGTCACCGAGCGCGTACACGTTCTCGGCGCCCTCGGCTTCGAGCGTGTGCTTGTCGACGTCCACCCAGCCGTTGTCGCCGAGTCCTGCGTCCTCGACGAGGTCGATGCCACGATGGGGTGGAATCCCCACGAGGAGGTCGTACTCGACGTCGGACCCCTCCATCGAGGTGAGCGTCCGTTCCGCTGGGTCGACCGATTCGGCGTTGAAGAACGTCTCCACGTCGATGTCGCGTTCGTCCATCAGCGGTCGCGCCCACTCGGCGATGTGTGGATTCCCGTGAACGCGCTGGATCGGGTACGTGTACGTGATGTCGACGTCCTCGCGGAGCCCGCGCTCTCGGAACCAGTCGTCGGCCATGAACACGAACTCCAGCGGTGCCGCCGGACACATGTGCGGCGACCCGATGACGCTCAACACGAGGTGGCCCTCCGTGAACGAGAGCAACTCCTCGCGGAGTGCTTGGGCCCCGGATTCGCTGTAGTAGTCGTGTCCGCCCGCTTCGAGACCGGGGATCTCGTCGGGTGCGAGCGTCGACCCGGTCGCGAGCACGAGGTGGTCGTACGCCATCGGTTCGGCGCGTTCGCGAGTCCGGAGGGACTGCGCGTCGGTGTCGATGTCGGTGACGCGGTCGACCTGGACGTCGACGCGGTCGTCCACGAGCTCGGTCAGCGGTCGACGGCCGTCCGCTGGTTCGCGCTGCCCGAACGCGACGTACAGCCACACGGGTTTGTAGACGTGATCCGGGCTGTCGTTGACGAGCGTGACCTCGACGTCGCCGCCGTCGATCTCCGAGCCGAGGCGGTCGGCGAGGTCGTTCGCCAGCACCGTTCCACCGGTCCCACCGCCGACGACGACGACGCGTTCCGTCATGCTTTCTCCACGTAGAACGCGTAGTGGTCGTCGGGCTCTTCGACCGCGAGGAGTTCGTTCCCCGCTTCGTGCGTCCACTCTTCGACGTCGGTAAGGGACTGTTCGTTGTCGCTCAACAATTCCACTACGGCTCCCGAGTCGACGTCTCGCATCTTCCCGATGAGGTCCATCAGTGGGCCGGGGCAGGCTGCCCCACGAGCGTCGACGGTCGCGTCGGGTTCGATGTCAGTTTCCGTCATTGGTTCGACTGAACCTTCAAGCCGAGCCCTATTAATCTTGTCCGCTATTCCCAATACTATGAACCGGTGGATTCGTCGACCGAACACCTTCGAACTCGACGACGTTCGCGACCGCGGTTCGAGCCCCCTCGGACCCGAACCACGTTCAAGAAACGATCCGCGTCCGCGACGGCCCGCAGTCCGGGCCAACGGAGCAAGTCCGCGACGTCCCGTGGTCCCGTTCAAGGGAGCGAGTCCGCGAACGCGTGCGGGAGACGCGCGTAGACGACCGCGTTGGCGACGAGCGCGTCTATCGGGAGGTACTCGTCGACCGCGTGAACAGTATCCGTCCCGAACGCGAACTCCACCGTCGAGATGCCGGCATTCCTGAGCCGCTTCGCGTCCCCGCCTCCGGTCGCACTGCGGGATACACGCGCTCGTCGACCACTGACTCGGCGGTCGACGCAACCGCGTCGACGAGCGGGCTGTCGACGGGTTCCATCGTCCCCACGCTCCAGGACACGTCCGTGATGGTGATGCCGTCGCAGTCGGCGACGCACTCCCGGATCTCGGCGAGCATCTCCGACGTCGGGACCCCCGCTGTCAATCTGATGTCGACCTCGGCGCGTGCGGACTGCGGGACGCTGTTGATGGCCTCCCCGCCCTCGATCGTCCCCAGGTTTATCGACGGCGATTCGAAGAGCGCCCGGGCGTTCTCCGCACCCATCGTCGGCGCGTAGTACGCGACGGACTCCTCGACGATCGGGTCGAGTTCGGGTGCGACGTCGAGGTCGCGACCGCCGAACTGCTCGCGGAGCGTCTCGACGGCCCCGTAGACGCGATCGATCGCGTTCTCGCCGAGGCTCGGACGCGACCCGTGTGCCCCCTTGCCGCTGGCTTCGAGCGTCAACCAGATGCTCCCCCGGTCGGCGACCGTCACCGAATGCTGGCCTGCCTCGCAGGTCGGTTCGCCGATGACGCAGGCGTCCGCGTCCAACAAGCCTGCGTCAACGAGCGCGGGAAGTCCGGCGTCGCCACCGACCTCCTCGTCGCTCACGAACGCGAACAGCAAGTCCACTGGCGGGGTCGTCTCGGTCTCGACGAACGCCTCGATGACGAACAGCATCGCGGCGAGCGGCCCCTTCATGTCGGTCGCACCACGCCCGTACAGGCGGTCGTCGACGAGTTCCCCGAGCGGGTCGAACGACCACTCCCCGGCGTCGAACGGGACCGTATCCAGGTGACCGTCGAAGAGCAACGTCGCAGCGGTGTCGCTGTCGCCGCGTTCGCCCCTGTCGCGCTTGCCGGGGAGCCGCACCACGAGGTTCGGTTTCGTCGGGTCGACGGCGAAGCGCTCGACGTCGACGTCGAACGGTTCGAGGGACGCTTCGACGTAGTCCGCGATCTCGCGGGTGTCCCCCGGCGGGTTCGCCGTGTCGATCGACACGAGGTCGCGCGCGAGTGCGACGAGGTCATCGCGATGGGTTTCGACGTAGCTGGCGGGGTCGTCAGCCGTAATCGTCAGTCGACCTTCCCGTCGAGGACCTTCGCGGCCGTCAGCACCGGGTCCCAGACCGGACCGAACGGTGGTGCGTACGCGAGGTCCGCGTACTGGAGTTCCGACGCCGTCATCTCCGCGTGCAGGGCGGTTGCGACGGTATCGATGCGCTTGGCGCCCTCGCCACCGACGACGCTCCCGCCGAGCAGTCGACCGCTGTCGCTATCGGCCAGCAACGTGACCGTGAGTTCCGCACCGCCGGGGTAGTAGTGCGCTCGCGTCGGCGCCGAGATCGTCACGGAGACGGGGTCGAAGCCCGCGTCCCGCGCTCGCTCCTCGTCGAGGATGCCGGTTCTCGCGGCCCCCAGCTCGAACGCTTTCACGATGGCGGTGCCGGCGACGTCGCCGACCGACGTCGGCGTGCCCGTGACGGTCTGTCCGATCGCACGCCCGGCCCGGTTCGCGGTCAAAGCGAGCGGGACGTGGTCGGGTTCGCCGGTGACGACGTGCCGCGCTTCGGCGCAATCGCCGGCGGCGTAGACGTGGTCGTGGTTCGTGCGGCCGTACTCGTCCGTGGCGATCGCACCAGTGGGTCCGGTTTCGATGCCGGCGTCGACGGCGAGGTCGACGTTCGGTTCGACGCCCACGCCGACGACGGCGACGTCGACTGGAGTGACCTCGTCGTCGAGATGGACGGCTTCGACGACGTCCTCGCCGGAGAACCCGGAGACGGCCGTGTCGAGGTGGAGTTCGACGCCCTGGTCGACCAGGTGGTCCTCGACGCGGGCCGCGACCGCCGCCCCGAACGGCTGGAGGACGTGCGGGAGCATCTCGTAGAGGTGCACGTCGACGTCGCGTGCGGCCAGCGCTTCCGCCATCTCGATGCCGACGTACCCGCCACCGACGATCGCCGCAGTCTCCGGGTCGTGGTCCGCGACGAACGCGTCGATGGCACCGGCCTCGTCCATGTCGTGGATGGTGAACACGCCGTCGAGTCCCATGCCGTCGAACGGCGGGACGATCGCCGACGCACCCGTCGCGACCAGGAGGTCCGCGTACGGTTGCTCGAACGTCTCGTCGCCGTCGTCGACCGTTACCGTCCGGTGCTCGGGGTCGATGCCGACGACCTCGTGACCCGTCCGCAGGTCGACGTCCCGTTCCTCCCGGAACGATTCCGGCGTGACCTTCACTAAGTCGTCCAGGCTCTCGACGTCGCCCTTCACGAAGTACGGCATCCCGCACGCGGCGTACGACACCCACTCGCCCTTCTCGAAGACGACGACGTCCAGCTCCGGGTTATCGCGCTTGGCTTTGCTCGCCGCACTCATCCCCGCAGCGTCACCGCCGATCACGACGAATGGTTCGCTCATGCCAACAGCTTCGCACCGAGCGGACTAAAGTATAGTGCGTAATTCCCAATACTATAAATACAGAATCGTGCGACGTCGGGTCGAAGGAGCCGGTCGCGCCCGTCGTCGCGTTCCTCGCCTCCGAGGAGGCGTCGTCTAGAACTGGTGCGAACGTCCCCGTCAATGGCAGGTGGACCGCCCGCTGAACCGGGTCCCGAAGATGGCCGGGCCCCGGTCGGTCAACTACGTCCACTCCGCGAGGATTGTATCTCCCGGATCCTCCCAGCCGGTGAGAAATAACTCCCCGTCTCAAGCCCCACTGCGTCCTCTCTTCGAACGGTGACGCAAGATGCAAGCATTCGTCATGGAAGAACTCGGCGAAGTCGGGTTCGCCGAGAAGGAGGAACCGGAAGCCGGACCGAATGATGCGGTGCTCCGACCGACGAAGGGCCTCGTCTGCACGTCCGACGTCCACACCGTGCATGGCGCGATCGGCGAGCGCGAGAACATGACGCTCGGCCACGAGGTCGTCGGCGTCGTCGAATCCGTCGGCGAGACAGTCGAGGAATTCGAACCCGGGGACCGGGTCGCCGTCGGCGCGATCACGCCCGACTGGGGGTCTGACGCGGCCCAGGACGGCTACCCGTCGCAGTCCGGGGAAGCACTCGGCGGCTGGAAGTACGCGAACCACAAGGACGGCACCTTCGCGGAACTCGTGCACGTGAACGAGGCGGACGCGAACCTCGCGCACATCCCGGACGCGGTGACCGACGAGGAGGCCGTGTACGTGACCGACATGATGAGCACCGGCTTCATGGGTGCGGAACACGCCGAAATCCCCGTCGGTGGAACCGTCGCGGTGTTCGCGCAGGGCCCGGTCGGGCTCATGGCGACGAAAGGCGCGGCGCTCCAGGGCGCCGGACGCATCATCGCCGTCGAGACGGTGCCCAGTCGGAAGGAACTCGCTCGCGAGTACGGCGCCGACGACGTCGTCGACTTCGAGGACGGCGACCCCGTCGAACAGATCATGACGCTCACCGACGGCGAAGGCGTCGATTCAGCCATCGAAGCGCTCGGTCGAAGCGCGACGTTCGAGCAGTGCGTGAAGGCCACGAAACCGGGTGGCACCATCTCGAACATCGGATATCACGGCGACGGCGAGTTCGTGAACATCCCCCGCGACGAGTGGGGCGTCGGGATGAGCGACAAGACCATCAACACCGGGCTCTGTCCCGGTGGCCGCCTCCGCCTCCGACGACTCCTCAGGATGCTGGAACGGGACCGCGTCGACCCCACGCACATGACGACCCACCGGTACTCCTTCGAGAACGCCGACGAGGCGTTCCACCTGATGGACTCCAAGGAGGACGACGTCATCAAGCCCCTCATCGAGTTCGAGTAGCTCCCTCAGCGCTGACGGCACCGACGTGGGACGTGGGTAAACGACCGCCAGCCGACGACGGAAGCAAGAGGTCCTCAACCCTGTAACAGGTTCCGGACCTCGTCCACGGCGTCCGGTTCGACCGCGACGACGTACTGCTTTCCCGGCGTCAACGTCGTATCCGGGCGCGCGATCCGTTCTCCATCCTCGTCCGAGACGACGAGCGTCCCCGCCGGGAACCGGACCTCGCGGAGTGTCTTCCCCGCCGCTGGCGCACCCTCCGCGACGCGCACGAAGACGATGTCGAGAGCCCCGGTCACGTCGACGAGCGTCTGCAGGTCGCTCCCGACGATCTCGTTCGCCGCGACCCTGGCACCGGCTCGCTCCGGGAACACCACGGCGTCGACGAACCGCGTATAGGCCTCGGCGGCCGACCGCTCGATGCGGGCGACCGTCCGAATCTCCGGCGACATGTCGGTCGCGGCCAGACACACCGCGAGGTTCAAGCCGGTCTCGCCGGTGAGCGCCGCGACCACGTCCGTGCGCTCGATGCCGGCCTGTTCGATGATGTCCGGGTTCGTCGCGTCGCCCTCGATGATGGTCGCCATACACTCCTCCGCGAGGTCGGCAACCACCCGGTCGTCGCGTTCGATGATCGTCACGCTGTGGCCGTGATTGGCGAGCAATTCCGCGGTCTCGAAGCCGACGCGACCGCCGCCGGCGATGATTACGTCCAGATCAGTGTTCATGGTTCAGTCTTCGGCCTCTATCGTCATCTCGCTACTCGATGCTGGTTCGCTCTCCCGCCCGGCCCGCACTCGACGCAGTCCGACGTACGCGGCGGCGCCGAGCACGATCCAGCCGACGCTGAGTCCAAGCGCCAGCGGATCCGTCCGGATCAGGTACTCGACGAGCACGCCCGTCAGGACCACGTTCAGTGCGATCCCGATGATCGGCGGTGCGGGGTAGAACGGCATCTCGTAGGGACGATTCATCGCGGGGCGTTCCCGGCGGAGTCTGATCACGGCGACGTTGACGACGACGAACGACAACAAGAAGAACAGGCTCGACATGTTCCCCGCGCTCTGGGTCGGCAACGCGACCGAACCCAGCATCACTACCGCGCTCGCGAGGATCGCGACGAACGGCGTCCCGTAGCGGTGATGGAGTTGCCCGAACGACGGCAACAGCTGGCCTTCGCGCCCCATCGAGAACGCCACGCGAGAGGACGCGATGACGACCGCGTTCA
>Ga0136563_100923_pt1 | contig 8036 bp, 6 predicted proteins | sample AntCluMetagen315_FD_104932 | JGI IMG/M metagenome (GOLD analysis project Ga0136563, IMG submission 104932) | Saline lake microbial communities from Club lake, Antarctica - Metagenome #315 | ecosystem: Environmental > Aquatic > Non-marine Saline and Alkaline > Saline | place: Antarctica: Club lake...
GAATCGCGGGTTTCCAGTAACGTGAACCACCTCAGTGTCGACATACTGTTTACGCATTGCATCCGCTGGCTTTTCACCCCAAGCACAGAACGCATCAATATGATTGAGAAATTCTGCTTTGTTAGCCGCGTAGTTACTCACTGACTCAAATACACCACCCTCCGTATCGAGTCCACAAACCGAAATTCCGGCTGCATGAAGCGATTTGAAGAAATCAATGCGCGCATCACCAGGGTCTTTAGTAATGAAGACATCAGGTTTTGTGATATCCAGACTGTTTTTTATTTCGAAGGCAGGACCAAGGACAACATTGTAGCCCTCCACCACAGAATTCAATCCCAACCAGAGCTTACCATCAAGCTCTCTGACTTTCGTCTCAATTGGAATCGCAATTAGTTCTTTGCTATCACCGCTCATGAGTGATCTAGGTTGCAAAAATTCAGAAACAGTATAAGGATCATGTCAATTGGACTTATATCTCGCCTTCTTTTGGATTGGAACCCCGAACGATATAGATAGCTCGAACGGGAGGCTATTTAATACCCACTATTGCTATTGTCTCGATACAAGAGACGATCCTCAGATCAAACTTTCGAGGATTAGTATTAGATTGTCATGGTGTCGGGTGGTGTCAGAGTCCCCACCCCCCTGTTCCCAATTTGAGAACTAGGACGATACGTACGTAACTCATTAGTGTACCTGATGGCTCCTAATCATGGGAACTTAATTCGCGAATTCGTGTGTCCCCTTTCGTTTTCGCCGCTATGGCCATCCCCTATAAACGTATACGAGGCGGTTCATCAAAGTCCCGTGGCTTGTCGCGACAGGATCGGCTCGGAAAGCAATAACGTCGGAGGCGCCGGAGAAAACCGGCAAAATTCGACATCCGAAGAAGTATCAGACAGATTGGCAGACCTCGGATATCTCTCTGAGTGATGCTCCGAAGCAGACTGCTAATGATCCATTTCGATAAAATCCAAGCCGACAGAAATCTGGTGTTGTCCCGAGATTTGTGAGAGCGACAAAATAATATACAAGAGTGAGAATGACCATGTGACACCTCCGAATGAAGATCACTTACGTGGCACAGAAGCTGGATATGGACGGTGGGGGTTCCAACTTCAGCCTCGAACTAATGTGCCGAATGCTCTCGAAAGAGGGACACGACGTTACGGTCCTCACGTTGGATCCAGAAGACAATAATTATCCATCAGATATCTCGTTCGACGTCATCAGTTCCAAAACGAGGTTCGGGACACGAATGGGTGTCCTTGAACAGGCCTATCGAACGATGTCAGAGCATGCTTCCGAGACAGATCTATTTCACGTCTTTTCTCCGATGTTGTTACCCGCAGCGGGATATTTTCGCAAGAAAGATGAAACGACACCGGTCGTGGGTAGGTTGAACACTTATACGATGTTCTGCGTGAATCTCGATCGAATGGACGGGAGCTGCCACCGGAACTGCACCGTCCGTTCGAAGTTCGCCCATCAGGATGCATCACTGCAAAAGCGCATCGCAAAGATTCCGTTTTACACCACCAGAACGTTCATCGAACCGAGGTTGAGCGGCAATCTCGACCGGTACTTCGCGATCAGTCCAGCAGTGAAAGAGATCTATGCTTCTGTTGGACTGCCTGCCGATCGAATTTCGGTGGTCCCGAACTTCTACGATCCGACCTTTGGGCAAGGGGAACAACCGGTGCAGAATCCGGTATCGGAGGGGCCGCTACAGCTTCTCTACGTTGGACGAATAGAGCGCATAAAAGGTCTCGACTGTCTCATCAACGCAGTTGCACAGACATCCAATATCGAACTCACCGTTCTCGGGACCGGGTCCGCAGTTTCTGATCTCCGTGAGCTTGCCCAGACCAAGGAGATCGGAGACAGAGTTTCCTTCGAAGGGTGGACACCGCACGACGAACTACCGTCGCACTATGCCCGTGCCGATCTATTCGTTCATCCAGCTAGATGGCCCGAGCCCTTCGGCCGGACGCTCCTCGAAAGCATGCAGATGGGCACACCGGCGCTCGTCGCTGACATCGGGGGTCCCCCATGGGTTGTCGGGGATGCCGGATTCACGTTCCCTCGAGAGAACGTCGAGCGACTTTCGGAGATATTATCGAATATAAGTGATAACCCGGATCGGGTCGTGGAACGTCAAAAATCATGTGCTGCAGAACTTGAACGATATGAGCCACACCGAGTCGTCTCATCCATCGAAAAGGAATACAATCGTCTCACCGACCGGTAGATGTCGTAAAGACCGTCTTCTGTGGCCGGCGCTTTCGAATACCATATTATAAGGCATGATGAGACCTATAGATACAGAACGTGAGCCGTTTCCGATCACTCTACGAATCGCACTTGAAGCCGTTGTCCACCCGAATCGGTGTCCACGAGTATTTTAGAGATGTCTACTGGTCGGCGAAGCTATATCGTAATCAGACTGTTAGCCAGACTATCGGAGATACGACGGTACTGTTTGGTGTCAACAACCGATCCGAATTTCTTCGCTTCAGGGACCTCGGCGGTGAGCGAACAGTAATTGAGGATCTGTTATCCGAGGTCAAACGGGATGACGTTGTCTTCGACATCGGTGCAAATGTCGGGACATACACCTGCTTCGTTGCCAAACAAATCTCGGCTGCACATGTAGTAGCTTTTGAACCACATCCGGCGAATCTCAAGGGTCTTCGATCAAACCTCCGCCGGAACGATAGCGACGCCGTGATTGTCAAGAAGGCATTGGCTGATTCAGGAGGCGTCGCCGAACTTGAAGTCGTCTCGTCCAAAATTGGAGAGGGAAAACACTCACTCGCGACAGACAATGGATCGGAGACAATCGAAGTTGAGATGCGGACCGGTGATGAACTCGTCGAAGCAGAGGCCATCCCACAGCCCAGTATCGTCAAGGTAGACGTGGAGGGTGCAGAGGGACGAGTGTTAGAGGGGCTAGAAGATTCGCTATCGCGACCGGCGTGTCGTCTCTGTTACGTAGAAGTCCACGCCAGCCGCCTTCCCGACTACGGAGATACTGAGGTGGGGATCGTTTCCACGCTTGAAGATTGTGGGTTCGAAGTGTCCGAGATATACCATAGGGGGAGTGAATTCTACCTCAAAGGTCAAAAGCGACGGTGAGTAGTACGGTAGGGCGTATTCCCTGTCTTTAAGATGTCTACCAACCGGAAGAGTTCAGCCGATCGTGGCTGAAACACCTCCCGAGAGGGAGGTCCGATCAACTCTCTTTGTACATTTCCTCTATGCGAGAGACCACCGTGTCCAGCTGATAGTCGTTACTTCTCGCAGTTCCTCCGCTAGATAGTTCCGAGAACCGGTCTTCAGACACGATACTTTCAATTCCCTCGACGAAACTCTCGACACTGCCGCCGACAGTGACGCCACCATCGCCGATGATCTCCCTGATAGAACCGTATTCGGTCGTGATGATCGGTGTGCCCGTGGCGAGCGACTCCAGGTACACCCGCGCGAGCGGCTCCTCCCAGAGGGCGGGGAAGACGAAGAGGTCGTGGTGGGAGTAGGTGGCGGGGAGCTCTTTGTTCGGGACGAACCCCACAAAATCGACCGAATCAGAGACACCGAGTTCTCTGGCCTGCTCTCGAAGTGTTGCTTCCATCCTGCCGGTTCCGACGACCGTCAGCTCGAATTCCAACTTACGTTGGTTCAACCCGGCGAGGATTGGGACCAGCTTTTCTACGCCCTTGTGCTTCGACAATGCCCCCACGTACAGGAGCTCGTATGGTTCGGAGAAATCACTCTGGTGGGCGACCCGGAAGTCATCGTCAACCGGGTGGGGGATGACGGAGATCTTGTCCTCGTCGTAGCCGAATTCGGCGTAATTCGAACGAACATGTGCCGACGGAGCGCGGAACGCGTCGACGTGTTCGAGCCGAGACTCACCCTCGTTGATGAGTCGCAGGGAGAAGAGCTTGCTCGCAGAGCCGTACACAAAGCCCTGGTCGTCGTTTTCGAACTCTGTTCGGGCGATGCAGCTCAGGCACTTACTCGTCGACTTGTCGTGGCACTGTTTGCGGTTGCGATACAGCAGATCGTTCTTCGCACACGTGCCGCCGTATGCGTTCAATGTGACGGCCGTTCTCACGTCAGGAGCTTCACCCACGCGAGCGATCGATGGCAGCAGTGGTGTGAGATAGCTGTGAACGACATCGAATTCTCGGAGTTCGTCGAGCCGAGCCAGGATCTCCTTGTTGAGTCGTGTGTTCGTATGGGGATGGCGACTGTTTCCATCCAGGTGCCGGAGCTCTAGATCGGTCGTGTCGGCGTCGCCGTCCGGAAGTTGTGGGCAGTAGACCCGAATATCGTGGCCACTCGCAGCGAGTCCGGTGACGATCTGTGTCGCAGAGTGAGTTGCACCAGTACCTTCAGCAGTGGGAAAACGAGGATGGACGAAGGCGATCCGCATTACCGGAAAATTCGAACGAACGATCGAATACCTTTCGTTCTGGGGTCCAAACGAGATCCGAAGATGTATGTGACGATCTCACAGAATTTGGTCCATGAAAACGGTTGCTCGGTTGTGCCGGGTGGTGGAGACACCGCGCCTGTTGGCCCGAGGACTGAACCGCCTCGTTCACCGTTCAGGAGGGGCCCGGACGGAGAACACAGACGGAGTCGCAACCTTCGATGAAGACTGGGACACGCTGGTCGTTCTCGATGCGTGTCGGTACGATATGTTCGAATCGGTCAGCCGACTCGAAGGCGAGCTCTCGTCCCGTGTTTCGAAAGGCTCTGCGACGACCGAATGGCTGCAGGCGAACTTCGACGGGCGGGACCTCCGCGACACGGTGTACGTGACGGCGAACCCCCAGCTCGAACAGAATCGTGACCGGTGGGACATCCGGCTCCACGAGACGATCAACGTCTGGCTCGAAGACGGGTGGGACGACGAATCCGGCACTGTCCGTGCCGAGACGATGACGGAGGCCGCGGTGGGGGCGGCCGAGCGGTTCCCCAACAAGCGTCTGGTCGTCCACTACATCAGCCACACTACCCGTTCGTTCCGTCGGACACCGAGTTCGACAAGGAGCACCTCCGACAGATAGACGGCGACGGCGACGAACCGTCGCAGGGGAACGTGTGGAACCAGAAGTTCACAGGCGATCTCGACGTCCCGAAGTCGGAGCTCTGGTCGATGTACACGGACAATCTCGACTACGTCCTCGATCACGTCTCGGAGCTGCTGGAGCACCTATCTGGAAAGACAGTCGTCACGGCAGATCATGGGAATTACGTCGGAGAACGCGCGTCGCCGATCCCCATCCGGGAGTGGGGCCATCCACGTGGCCTGTACGACGATCCCGTGGTCCGCATCCCGTGGTTAGAATACGAACGAGGAGACCGACGCGAGATCCACAAGGGCGACACGAGCACCGAGGCTGACGTGAATCAACAGACAGTCGAAGAGCGGCTGCAGGACCTGGGATACACGTGATACGGTCAGGGAGTCAGAAGACGGACCGTAGGTGACGGTGAATCCGCGAAACGATTCGTCACGGCGTGGCGTCGAACCCATTCGGAGCGCCGTCGCTGGCGATCCCAGCCGCTTCCAGGAACGCTTCGACTAACCGCTCTCGGGAGTAGTGGGCAGCGACGCGCTCGCGAGCAGCGGCCCCGTATGCGGCCCGCATCTCGTGATCGTCGCTCAATTCGAGGACGTCGGCTGCGAACGCGTCCGTCGACGACGGGTCTTCGAGCATCCCTGTCTCACCAGGCACGACGGTCTCGGTAATTCCGCCGACGGCGCTCCCGACGACCGGTAGTCCTGCGGCCATCGCTTCGACGACTGTGACACAAAGTCCCTCATAGGCGGATGGCTGAAGATAAATATCGAGCTCACCCAGGAAGTCTGGCACACTCTCGACGAACCCCTCGAGCGCGACGTTGTCCAGCGACTCGGTTCGGATGCGATGCTCGAGTTCGTTGCGCTGTGGACCCTTCCCGGCGATCCGGAACTGGATCGGCTCGTCTCGTAGCGACGCGGCCACGTCAAGGACGGTGGACATATTCTTTTGCGGTGCCAACCGTCCGACGGTCCCAACGGTGACGACGTCTCGCGCGCCGTGTGACACCGGCCTGTACTCGTCAAGGTCAATCCCCGCGATTGGCACGTGGTGGACTTTTTCGCCCGGAACGCCCGAATCGACAGCACCCGCCACTGCCGCCTGTGAGTCGGCTAGTACCGCCGTGTCGAGCGGAGATAAAAGTCCGAACAGATGTCGTCGAAGAGGGGACTTAAAACATTCATTGTGCTGCCAGCTGAGTATGGTAGGAACACGACGAATTGTACCGAGCACGCGTCCGATTTGCGTAGCGTGATAGAGTGACGTGACGAGCACATCAGTCTCAGAAAGTTCGAGCCAGAGAGACCATAGATTGGGGATGTCACAGAGAGAATCGATTCCGAGGGCGGTCACTGTGACATGATCTGGCAGTAGATCTGCGATCCCACCGCCGCCGGTCGTGAGTGCGACGACCGTGACATTGAATCGATCAGGAGCCAGCCCGGAAAGCAAGCGGGCCATACCCCGTTCCGCACCGCCGACACCGAGCGTATTGATCAGATAGGTGACTCGGATTTGCGCCTCAGAACTCATCAGGTACGAATCGGAAGTCAGCCCCCAAAAAAGTCCCCACACTAAATCGATAGGTCGGTCATCACAGTTGGAACCATCATATGATAACCACACCTACAATCTGATTTGATTTCAAGAAAGAAACAGCAGATAGAACGACCGGTTGATAAATCAGGGTTACGGGGACCGAGACCCCCACCAGTCGCCGCGACTGGTCGTTCATCACGATCCACGTCGAACGGGAGTAGAGTGAACACATCGGAAGTTGGAACCTAGAATGATTACTGATTAGTGGGCGAGTAGCCTCAGTAATGCCGTGAAATCACTCAAATCGAATCGGCCCGCAGCAGATCACATCTCACAAAAGACTAGAAATATCTGTATACAATGTGGGGGAGGGAATATTACTCCACATATGCCCGCCAAAGGTGAGAGCATTGTCGAAGATAACTAAGTCAGAAAAGAGCAGACAGTAGTCAACTAGCGCATCAAGTAATGACCACGAAACAGCGAACCGGCCTCGTCGTCTTCGTCGCCGCGTTACTCGTCCGATTCGTGGCCGCGGTCGTGACGACGGTCACGACGCTCAACCCCGATTCGACGGCGGACGCTCGCGGGTTCGCCGGAGTCGCAGATACCATTGCAGAAAATCTCTTGCGGGGCCAGTTGTCGACACCGGAAGCCGGGTACATCTACGAGCTCTGGGGATCGTTTCTGGCTCCGTTCTGGCTGTTGCCCGGACCGAGCGGGTTCTATGCGCGACTCGGGAACGCGCTGCTCGCCGCCTTTGCGATCTACAACGTCTATCTCATCGCTCGAACCTACCACTCTCACCAGGCGGGCGTCATCGCTGCCCTCCCGATGATCTTCTACCCGAGCTTCGTCGCCGTCCACAGCACGGTGTTGCGTGAGGCGATCGTCCTGTTCGGCATTACGACGGCAGCGCGCCTGTTGACGGTCTCCTCTCGGAACTATTTGCGCCGGCTCACGTACGCACTCGCCGGCGTCTCGCTGTACGTCGCGACGATCATGCGCACCGACAACCTAATTATCTACGTCGCCGCGGTCGCAGCAGCGCTCGCTGCGTACGTGGTCGAACGGAGACCGAACCCGCTCCGGTCGGTCGTCGTCGGAACGGGACTGTCGCTGGTCGGGTTCGTGCTCGCACTCCCGGTCGTACGGACCGGCGTCAGACACCTCGCTCGGATCCGCGAGGTCAGAGCGTTCGGGCGTGCCGCGTATCTGTCCGACGTGGTTCCCCGGACGATCATCGAACTGATAGCGTTTAGCTGGATCGGAGCGGCGTACTTCCTCTACGCCCCGTTCCCATGGATGATCGAGACGATTCCCGACCTTCTCATTAGTATGGAAGGAGTCGGCAGCATTGCATTTACGATCGCAGCGATATGGGGCGTCCGTTCA
>Ga0136563_100992_pt1 | contig 7664 bp, 7 predicted proteins | sample AntCluMetagen315_FD_104932 | JGI IMG/M metagenome (GOLD analysis project Ga0136563, IMG submission 104932) | Saline lake microbial communities from Club lake, Antarctica - Metagenome #315 | ecosystem: Environmental > Aquatic > Non-marine Saline and Alkaline > Saline | place: Antarctica: Club lake...
ACTGCAGACCGCGCTCCCCGACGTCGAGACCGTCGCCGGCGTCAATCAGGACTACGCGTTCGGGCGGAACAACTGGGACCTGTTCCAACGAGCCGTCGAGAGTCTCGGGATCGACGTCGAACTCGTCGACGCGCGGTTCACGCCGTTCCCGAACGACGACTACAGCTCGACGATCAGCGCGCTCAACGACACGAATCCGGACTTCATCTACTCGAGTCACTGGGGCGGTGACGCGGTGAACTTCATCACGCAGGCGAACAATCAGGGCCTGTTCGACGATACCCTCCCCTGTTTCACCGCGGGAAGTCACGTTATCGGAAACATTCCCGACGAAATTCCGGAGGGCATTCTCTTCGGCGCTCGCGGGCCCCACTACCCGTTCGGTGACCAGCAGTGGAACTCGCTCCACGGGGAGTTCGTCCAGAGCTACCAGGACGAGTACGGCGAACCGCCGTACGCTCACGGGGCCTTCCACGCCTGGCAGGCGATCTGGGCGTACGTCTACGCGGTCGAGCGAGCGTACAACCTGAGCGGCGAGTACCCCACGAAAGACCAATGGGTGCAGTCGATGGAGGGGATCGGCTTCAACTCTCCGAGCGGGTTCGTCAACATGCCACAGGGAAGTCATAACGTCGTCGAGCCGTCTTTCTACGGATTTTCCGAGCGACAAGAGGATCGAGTCGCCCTTCGAGATACCGTCTGGATCACTCCCGAACACGTCAATCCGCCGGCGTCGATGAGCACCGGCGAGTGGATCGACAACCTATAGCACGCCGATAGAAGTACAATTTATGGTTCAACAAATACTCAGCGAACAACTGGTAATCATCCTCAACGGGCTGTCGGGAGCGGCGACGCTGTTCCTGCTCGGGACCGGGCTGTCCCTGATCTACGGGATGCTCAACTTCCTGAACCTCGCCCACGCGGCCTTCCTGCCCCTTGGGGCGTATCTCGCCGCGAGCCTTATCCAGGCGACGGTCGGAGCGGTCGGCGGGACCCTCGGGTTCGTCGGCCTGTTCGTGGTCTTCCTCGTCTTACTCGTAGTCGTCGTCCCGGCGGTCGTCTCGATCGTCGGCTTAGCGATGGAACGGACTGCGTTCAAGCCGCTGTACGGGATCGAGGACGACTACCAGCTGTTGGCGACGTTCGGTATTATCCTGATGATGGAGGACGCGATGAAGTTCATCTGGGGCGGCGAACCGGTGAGCGCGACGGCACCGTCGAACCTGCTCGGCACGTTCAGCCTCCCCGGGGGAACGTACCCGTGGTGGTCGGTGTTGACCATCCTCATCACCGCGCTGGTCGCCGGCACGCTCTACTACTTCTTCGAGGAGACCCGCCTCGGGAAGATCACGCTCGCGATGGCCGAGGACGAGGAAGCCGTCGGCTTCACCGGGATCGACACGCGGTCGATCCACCTCAAGGTGTTCGTCATCGGCATCGCACTGGCGGCCCTCGGCGGCGCGCTCTACCTCCCGACCGCCTCGATGACGACCGGGTTGGCCCTCGAGTTCGTCATTCTCGCGTTCGCGGTATTAGTCATCGGCGGCATCGGGAGCCTCAAGGGCGCGATCGCGGCCTCGCTGATCATCGGCATGGTCCAGGCCTACGGCTCGTACTACGTGCCGGTCCTCGAACTCGCCCTCGTCTTCCTGCTGATGGCCACGATAATGCTCATTAAACCAACCGGACTGTTCGGAGAGATCGAAGCATGAGTCAGGACACGAAAACCGGCGTTGCGGTCGGTATCAGACAGCGGTTCGGCAACCTCTCGAGCGCCGTCGGCGCCCTGCTGTTGGTCGGTGCGTTCGCCTTCCCGTACCTGCCCGGTACGGGGCAGTACGAGGTGTTCCTCCTGGGACAGATACTCGCGTTCGCTATCGCGGCGCTCGCGTACAACGTGTTGCTCGGCTACACCGGCCTGCTGTCGTTCGGGCACGCCGCGTTCTTCGGCGGGTCGGCGTACGCGGCCGGGCTCGCGATGCAGTACTACGGGATGACCGAACTGCTCCTGTTGATCCCGCTCGGCGTCCTCGTCGCGGGGACGATCGCGGTCGTCATCGGCTTCATCTCGGTTCGCCACACCGAGGTGTACTACGCGCTGTTGATGCTGGCGCTCGCACACCTGATCTACGTGCTGACGGTGAAGCTGTACACGATCACCGGCGGCACCGACGGCGTCGCGATCACGACGCCGACCATCGCCGGCGTCAACTACCTCACGGCGTGGGGGTACGCCGGATACCTGATGGGGATCCTCTACTACGTCATCCTGCTCTCGTTCGTGGTGACGGTCGTGTTGCTGTGGACGTTCATGCACTCGCCGTTCGGCCTCACGCTCAAGACTATCCGGGACGATCCGGAGCGAGCGCGGGCCATCGGCATCCCGGTTCGGCGCTACCGGTGGTACGCGAGCATCATGTCCGGACTCTTTACCGGTCTCGGGGGCGTGATGTACGCGTTCCTCAACGGTCACGTCACGCCGGGTACGGTGCTGCACTGGTCGGGTTCCGGTGAACTGGCCTTCATGACCGTCCTCGGCGGTACGGGCTGGTTCTTCGGCCCGATCACCGGCGCGGGCGCGTTCATCCTCATCCGGAGTCAGGCCCAGCAGCTGACCGAGTACTGGCACTTCCTGATGGGGCTCGTCCTCTTCCTCGTGATCGTGTTCGAGCCCGAGGGCATCTCGGGCATCGGCGCGCGGATCCGCCGCAGGATTCAACGCTGGCGAGGCCGCGGAGGTGAGCGCTGATGTCCGTCCTCGAGACCCAGGGTCTGACCAAGGAGTTCGGCGATCTCAGAGCCGTCGACGGGATGGACTTCGAAGTCGACAGCGGCGAGATCGTCGGCATCATCGGCCCGAACGGTGCCGGCAAGACGACCTTCGTCAACCTGCTGACGGGCGTGCTCGACGCGACGTCCGGCGAGATCGTCTTCGACGGGAAATCGCTACAGGGATCGCCGGTCCACGACCGGGCTCGAGCCGGACTCGTCCGCTCCTTCCAGATCCCGCGGGTCTGTGACGACCTCACGCTCGTCGAGAACGTCCGCTCGGCGATCCTCTCCCGGGAGCGCAAGAACAATTCCCTGTTTACCGTCCTCGACTGGGAGGACGACACCCGCGCCGAAGCGGTCGATCTGCTCGAGGAGTTCGGCCTCGCGGAGAAGCGCGAGACGGAGGCCGAAGCGATCCCGCACGGAGACAAGAAGATCCTCGACGTCTGTATGAGCGTCGCGATGCGGCCGAAACTGCTCATTCTCGACGAGCCGACCAGCGGCGTCGCGACGGAGAACAAGTACGCGATCATGGACCGACTCCAGAACTACTTCGAGACCTCCGACTCGGCGGTACTGTTCATCGAACACGACATGGAACTCGTCGCCGACTACGCCGAACGCGTCGTCGCGATGGACCAGGGGCGGAAGCTCATCGACGGGACGCCCGAGGAAGTGCTCGAGGATCAGACGGTCAAACAGCGCATCCGAGGTGAGGAGTGATGTTGCTCGAACTCGACGGCGTCGACGCCTCGATCGAGGGCATCACCGTCCTCCGGGGCATCGACCTCGCGGTCGACGAGAGCGAGACCGTCGGCATCATCGGTCGGAACGGGGCCGGCAAGACCTCGACGTTCCGGTCTGTCATGGGACTCCAGACCGTCCAACAGGGGTCCGTGTCGTTCCGCGGCGAGGACATCACGAACATGCCGACCCACGAGCGCAAGCGTCTCGGAATCGGGTTCGCGCCCGAGGACCGCCGGCTCATCTCGAAGCTGACGTCTCGAGAGAACATCGAGATGGCGCTGTGGGGCGGTGACAACGACGCGGTCGATTTCGACGACCGACTCTCAGTCGTCCTCGACATCTTCCCCGCGATGGAGAGCTTCCTCGACCAGCCGGCCGGGAAGCTCTCCGGGGGACAACAGCAGATGGTCACCGTCTCCCGCGCGCTCGTCGCCGAACCGGAACTGGTCCTGTTAGACGAGCCGTTCGAGGGGCTCGCACCGAGCATCAAGCAGGACCTGATCGAGAGCATTCCGCGGATCCGAGAGGAGTTCGACGCCGCCGTCTTCGTCGCCGAATCCCAGATCAATCAGGTCAAGGACTTCGTCGACCGGTTGTACGTCATCGAGCGCGGCGAGATCATCGCCGAGACGGACGACGCCGCGGCGGTCACCGAAGACGAGGAACTGATGCAGATCATCGGCGGTGCCTGACCGATACCGCGGCTGATCGCCACCGTCGATCGTCACGTTTCCCGTCCGACGTCCCCTCCCTTCGACCATGACCGACGACCAATCCCACGCCGACTGGATCGACCTCACCCAGCCGTTCGACGCCGACGTGCCGCACTCGGCGGCGCTTCCGGCCCCCGAGTTCGAGACGATTAGCGACGTCGACCGAGACGGGGTCAACGCCCAGTGGATCGGGACGCCGACCCACGTCGGCACGCACGTCGACGCACCTCGCCACATGATCGCCGACGGCGCGACGATCGACGAGATTCCGCTCGAGCGATTCGCCGGTCCCGCGACGGTCGTCGACGTGGCCCGCAAGGAATCCGAACCGATCACCGCGGCCGAACTGGCGGCGGCCGCGGACGACGTTCGAGCCGACGATATCCTGCTCGTCCGGACCGGCTGGGGCGACCGATACGGCCGCGACGAGTACGAGCGGTATCCGTGGCTCGCCGCCGACGCGGGTGACTGGCTGCTCGAGAAGGGAGTGAAACTGCTCGCCGTCGACACGCCGAGTCCGGACCGGCCCCGCGCGACGCGACCCGACGACTGGGACGAGTATCCGATCCACCGGACGCTGCTGTCAGAGGACGTGCTCATCGCGGAACATCTCAGTATCCCGGCCTCGCTGGCCGGCACCCGGCCGACCGTCTTCGGATTTCCGCTGTCCCTCCGCGGCGGCGACGGTGCGCCCGCTCGGTTCGTCGCGACCCCGACGACCGCACCGTAACTCGTCTCGAGCCGCGATCGTCGACACCTCGAGACACGATCGCAGACACATCGGAAACGGAACCTGTCTCTCCGACAGACCGGGAAAACACTTTTACTGCTCCCTGATGAGTGGGTCGTATGTCCGAAATCGGAAACGGTCACGTTCGGATCGAGCGCGACGGACCGCGCGCCGATGTGATCATCGATCGCCCGGAGAAACGCAATGCGATGAACGAGGCGACCGTCGCGGATCTCACCGCCGCCATCGGCGAGGTCGACGCGGACGACGACGTCCGCGCCGCGACCCTGCTGGGCGAGGGGTCGGTGTTCTGTGCCGGCTTCCAACTCGAGATGATGCACGAGAAGGACGTCGACGACCACGACGAGTTCCACCGCGCGTTCCGCGAGCTGCTGGACGCGATCGACGAGACGACGACGCCGGTCGTCGCGGGCATCAAGGGCGCCGGCATCGCCGGCGGGTTCGAGCTCACGCTCCCCGCGGACCTCCGCGTGCTGGGCGCGGAGACGAAGTACGGCATCATCGAGGTGAACCTGGGCATCTTCCCGCATCAGGGCTCGACCCAGCGCCTGCCCCGAATCGTCGGTATCGGGAAGGCCAAGGAACTCGTCCTGACGGGCGACTACATCGACCCCGAGGAGGCGGCGCAGTGTAACCTCGTCACCGAGGTCGTCGCCGAGGACGCCGTCGACGACCGCGCGAGGGAGCTCGCCGACGAACTGACCGAGAAGGCACCGCTGGGCATCGCGAACGCGCTCGAGGCGTTCCAGACGACGTTCGACGTGCCCCTCGAGGACGGGCTCTCGACCGAGCACCGGCTGGCGATGCAGGTGTACGGCACTCGCGACCGGAAGGAAGGGTTCGAGGCGCAGTTAGAGCGTCGGGAACCGGAGTTCGAGGGCCGGTAGTAGATCGGATCGACGTTCGAAGCCGATCGCACCGACGGAGCCGGTCAGTCGTCGAAGAAGTCGGCGACGCGCCGCTGGGTCTCGTCTTCCTGATAGGCGGCGATCGCGTGGTGAATCGCCTGCTGCATCGCCTCCTCGAGGTTCGGCGGCCGAGCCGAGTGGACCTGACGTTTCGCGAGCCCGTGGATGTAGCTGGGTTTGCTCGCCAGGTCGTCCTCGAGGGCCCGTCGCTCGTCCTCGAACGCCGCGGGATCGTGGACTTCCTCGACCAGCCCCGCCTCGAACGCGCGGTCGGCGTCGATCGTTCGATCGGTCATGATCAGGTACTTGGTCAGTCCCTCACCGACGAATCCCGGCAGCTTCTGTGCGCCGCCCAAATCCATCGCGAGTCCCATCTCTGATTCGGGGAGACCGAACGTCGCGGACTCGTCGGCGATGCGGATATCACAGGCCAGTGCCAGCTCGAGGCCGCCACCGAGGACGTGACCCTCCAAGGCGGCGACGACCGGGGCGTCCAACCGCTCGATGGCCCGCAAATCCTCGTGGATCGACTCGAGTTGATCGCGGACGACGAGCGGATCTGCCTCGCCCCACTCCGGTACGTCCGACATGTCCACGCCAGCGGAGAAGGTCCCGTCCGCGCCGCGGATCGTCACCACGTCGACGTCTTCGTCCGCGAATTCGGTGAACGCGTCGCCGATCGCGGCGAACATCTCGCCGGTCAGCGAGTTCGCCTTTTCCGGTCGGTCGAGCGTCACCGTCGCGCGGCCGTTCGATCGCTCCACGAGAATGTCACTCTCACTCATGACTTCGAGTACCTTGGCCCGGATATTAGTGTTTCCGCAGAATCGACTCGCCGCCCGACTGTCGCGGTTGCGTCGGCCCGAGTCCGGAAGCGGTCGCCGCTACTCGAGACGAACGACTGCATACCGAATCGCTCGACAAAGAGATGACGACGAGTTCTGTACACACGCCACCGTCGGCTTCCGACGATCTCGCAGCGACCGGACGGGGGGAGGGTGCGTCTATGGGCCAACGGCGAGTTCCGTCTCGAGGTCGCCACCGTTCAACAGCGATCGCACGAGATCGACCGTCTCGGTCGTCTCCGCCGAGTTCTCGAGCAGTACCGTCTCGCTGGGGAACAACTGCTCGCCCAACAGGAGTCCGTGTTCGCGCGCGGTCGAGCCGGTCACCGTCAGGTAGACGCCCAGTCCCGCGTCCGCGATGGCCGCCTCCTCCTCGCGGCCCTCCTCGGGATAGTAAAATTCGATGCCCTCGAGCGCCCGCGTACCGAGGACCGCCTGGACGAGCCGTTCGTATCGCGGTTCGATACAGACCGGCCCCTCGTAAGTCTCGAGGAAGTCCCGATCGAGCGAGCCCGAGGCCGGGGCGACTTCGGGCGTGGCCAACAGCGTATGGTAGACGGTATCGCCAAGCCCGGTGACGACCTGGACGTCGGTGTCGGAGGGATCGATTCGGGCATTAATGTCGGCGATCCGGTCGAGCGGCTCCGGTCTGAGTCCGACGACCTCCTCGAGGACGAGGTCGGCGCTGTCGAACCCGAGCGCGAACTCGTGGGTCCGCAGGGAGCGAAACGGCTCCTCGCGACCGACGAGTTGAATGGCCGCGTCGTCGGGGGCTCCCTCGACGTCCGTCAGCGGAATCGTCACGCTGTCGAAGACGATTCGCCGCGGCTTTCCGGCGCGGTCATCCCGCAACAGCGTGTACTCGGGTTCGGTCGGATCGTCGACGGTGCTGTAGTCGGCGAGACGATGGTAGACATCCTCCTCT
>Ga0136563_101048_pt1 | contig 7420 bp, 8 predicted proteins | sample AntCluMetagen315_FD_104932 | JGI IMG/M metagenome (GOLD analysis project Ga0136563, IMG submission 104932) | Saline lake microbial communities from Club lake, Antarctica - Metagenome #315 | ecosystem: Environmental > Aquatic > Non-marine Saline and Alkaline > Saline | place: Antarctica: Club lake...
CGCGCTCCGGTACGCCGCACATACGAACGGTCGTGTCGACAAACTGGTCCTCTCGAACGCGACGGCGTACGGTTCCTGGCCGGTCGAGTACATCACAACGCTGGGTCTCCCCCGGACGCTCGAACTGGACGCCGACGCGTTCCGGGAGCGACTCGAGCGCGCGTTCGTCGACGGTCTCGAGCGGGACGGGTCGGACAGTCGTCAGCGATATCGGTGGTGAGATCGTCGCACTCGACGACGCCGGACACTGGGTGACCGAGGACCGGCCGGACGCGTACCGTGATCACCTCGAGACGTTTCTCGCTGGATAGTGTTGTTCGGCGGCGTACCGGAATCAAGAAGGTGACGAGCGTCGTTCGGCACACGACCGGGTCATCTTTATAATCCGTGCGATCGTAACTCACATGATGGGAGAGAAATCATTGAGCGACAACGGCGAAAGAGAGAGTATGGCTACCGACGCCCGACGGCTGGTCGCCGACGGCGGGTCGGACGACGGACTCGTGACCGTGGAGAGCGACGCGGATGTCGAGACGTCCGTCGAACGCGTAAAAGACGCCATTGAAAGCAACGACGATCTAGGCCTGATGGCGGAATTCGACCACGAGGCCAACGCCGACTCGGTCGACCGTGATCTCCAGCCGACGACAGTGTTGGTATTCGGAAACCCGGATCTGGGAACCCCGTTGCTGCAATCGGCCCGGACGCTGGCGATCGATCTCCCGCAAAAGCTGCTCATTATGCAGCGAGCGGACGGAACGGTTACGGTAACCTACAACGATCCGGCCTATCTCGCGGACCGACACGGCGTCGACGAAGGGGACGGGCGCTTGGACACCGTCTCGGATGCGCTGTCTTCGCTGGCCGCTGTCGCGGCCGGCCAGGAGTAGACGACCCCGTCTGAGTACGGGTTTCGATCAGAACTGGACCCGACGCGTATCGGCTGTCACAGTTGGACTGGCGACGCCGACTCGACGTCGAATCGGGTGACTTCCGGTTCACCTTCGAGCAGATCCGGAAGCGCCTCCTTGAACGCCTCGAAGTGGTCGATCTCCGCGTGCGCACCGAAGGCCGCTTCGTTCTCGTATCGTTCGAAGGCGTACTCACAGCCGACGTAGCCACCGCCGATGACGGCCAGTGAGTCGGACAGACCCCTTTCGCGTCGCCATGATCCCAGTCGTCGGCATCGACGATGCGTACCGTCGCATATAGTTCATCAGCTGCCCCTTTGAGCGCTGGCACCAGGCCGTCGGTGTCGTCCATCGCTGCTGTCTCCAGTTCGAGAAGCGGTTCTCCGTCCGTCTGGGACGCGTCGAAGACTGGTGCTGGGTTGAACCCGACGAGGCCTTTCGACCACTCCTCCGGCGGCGTCTCGTCGTACTCACAACCGATTTGCTCGTGGTAGCTGGACGAATTCTCACACTCGGGACAGCGTTTGGTGATGATCGGTGCCCAGATCCAGAGGGCCTGCTCGCCTTCCTGGACGTGCCGATCAAAGTCGTTCCGCCACGTGTTGTAGCCTGCGACCTTCGTTACTTCGGGACACTGGAGCGTGATCAGGAGCGTATTTCGGTGCGAATAGTCGTGGAAGTGACTCTGGACGTCGAGCCACTCCTGGAACTCCTCACTTGCTCGTGCATCGTCGACGTGTCGACGAGGTCGTCAATCCACTCTTCGATGGTACTGTGCATCTCGTCGTGTCGGGTGTCAGTCTCCTCGAAGGAGACCGACGAGTTACTGGTCGTAGCCATGGGTTTCAGTAAATCGAGTTCACGGCGGCTGCGTCAGCTCAGAACGCGCCGCACCCTTTCGGGGCGCACAAACAACCCGTCCTCAGCGTCACCGGAGTTCGTGTTGCTCGTCCGCGGAGCCGACTGCGACTAGATACTCGAGGAACGCGTCGAACCGCTCGACGTCGCTCGGCGTGTCGGTTGCGAGGTGGCGGGTCCACTCGAAGGCCCACCGAAACACGGGATCGGACCCGCCCTTTCCGTGAATGTACCACCAGCGAGCCGCTTTGAGGATGACGAGCGGGTTCGTCGACGGCTGGTGCTGCACTGCCCTTCGCTCGATGGCAAGCGGGACTCCCAACTCTCGAATCCCACCAAGATACGTTCCTTGCGGCTGCTTACCCGTTCGTATCGCCAAGTCGGACGACCTGACTGGCCCACTCCCGAAACGCTGAGAGCGCGGCACGCTCCAGGCGCGAGACGGGGTCATCGGTCCCGAGCTCGTCGCTCTCGAAGGCGTTCAACACTGCCGCCTCCGCACGGTCGCAGTACCCCATGAACCGCTCTGGATCACCTTGCTCGTGCTGGAACGGGATGGTGGTGTCATTAACGAACACCGCCCGCGGATCGGTGGGTGCCGCATCGACGATTTTCTGGGCTCGGGCTGCATTGTCCTCGGCTAACTGGACTGATTCCTCGTTGGTTGCGCCTTCGGCGCGGGGGGCGTGGGCGTCGAGGACCCCCTGCCAGACGCCATCTGGGAGCGCCCCGAAGCGCGAAAGTCGGCCACCAAGGAGTCGCCTCTCATGTTCGAACTCGGGGCCGAATTCGAACACAACGACACCGCTGGTTCCGTGACGCTCGACCCACGAGTCGAGCGCGCGGGCGGTAAGTCGGGTCTTCCCGGCGTTCGAGGGGCCGGTTATGAGTGTCGTCCCCGACAATGAGAATGGGAGACTGGTCATCGTGACGGTGTACCGCTGGCTGTTTCGCGGACATACTTGACGAGCAATACGAGGGTTGCGACCCCGAGCAGGGCGGCGAAGACGGCGACGAACGTCGGGATCGGATCGCCGATATCCGGGAGCACCCGCGAGCGGACGAAGTTGCCGGCAATAATCGCGGTGATCGCGAGGAGGATGATCCCCCCGAGATTCGCGAGCGTCGAGTTCGGCTCAGCCACGGCGTCGCTGTTGAGGAGGTAGAGGACGACCGCAATTGCGAACGGCGTGCCGACGAGGCCGAAGGCCAACACGAGCACGAGCAGCGGGAAGAACGCCCCACCAACGAATGCGCCCACTCCGGAGAGGAGTGCTACCGCGGCGAGCAGTGCCCGATACCGGGTATCGGAGATGTCGGTGCCCCATCCCAGCTTGTCAGCCACGAGATACGGCGGGACGATAGTGTTGCCACCAAGCGTGGAGACGGCCGCGCCCCACAGTCCAAGGAGGAACAACCACTTGGCGTTGGTCCCGACCAGCGGACCGAGTGCCTGTGCAGCCGCCACTACAGAGAGCTCGCTCGCCTCCACGGTGGGCGAGTGCAGGACGCCCGCGGCGACGAGAAAAATTGCGAGACTGTAGATCCCGAAGGCGACGAGCATCGACGTTCCGACGTCGAACGTCGCGAGTCCATAGTCCTGCGCCGTCCAGTCGCGGGCTCGCATCGTGTAGGAGTGCATCGTGATCAGCGTGATGTGGACCGCGCCGCCGAGGATGCCGGCCGCGACGAGGGCACCATCGACGCCCGCTGGAATTCGGGGGATGAGACCCGTCGCCGCGCCAATGGGATCGATTGGGACGACGAACAGCGAAGCGAAGAAGGCGACGACGACCGCAGTTACGAGGAGCTTGGCGAAGAGTTCGATGAACTGGTACCCACGCCCGGCCAGTCCAAGAGCGAGGACGACTGCCCACGTGATTCCCCAGACGCGAGCGTCGATACCCGTGACAGTCGCACTGATGTCGGCGACGCCTTTCATGATCACCAACTGGGCGAGTCCCGCTGCGAGCACGGTGTCGATCACGAGTAGCCACGCCCAGCTCTCGCCGAGGTGGTGCTCGACGACCGTGACGATTCCCGCCTCGGTGAGTAGTCCGAGCCGCATCGCCAAATACTGGGCGGACGCCCCGAGAACTGCTGACAGGATCACTATCCACAACAGTGTGTAGCCGAACGTCGCTCCTGCCGTAATGACGCTCGCCATGGTCGCTGGCCCGGCTGCGATGGCCCCGGCGACCCATGAAGGGCCCATATTACTGAGGTACGCGCGCCAGTTTCCCTCCAGCACCGATGTGACGTTGAATTTCTCGCGATCTGCGCTCATTGTCTCTGTGGTCGCAGGGGTACTGTTTAAATCCTTGCCACTGAGTGGTACCACTGACTATACTAGTCCAGCGTCGGTGGCGATGACGTACCCAGTGTAGACGAGGACTGCGACCACCAGGAGGACGACGGTCCAGACGAGTACCGCGAACGACGTCGCGCTCAAGGTGGCGATCATTCCCAGCCCTCCTCACCGTCGTCGGCCGCGGGCTCGTCTAACCGGTGAATCTCTCGAGACAAACGGTCAAGGTCGAACGCCGCGTCCGAGAGCCGTGCAGTGATGAGGGTGAGTGCGGTTGAGACGACTGCCGCACCGACGAACGCGTACAGGAAATCGGGGGTTGGAAGCGCCGAACCGACGCCCGGCAGGGCGGTAAGTGCTGACCGAACGGTTTGATTTGGGAGGTACACGAGGCCAACGGCGAGTCCGACGATACTTGAGGAAAGAACGCCAGCGCCGGAGACTTGCTCGGAGTACAGCCCGGAGAGTACTGGCACCATCACGGCGGCTCCGAGCAGATCAGCGAGCAGAAACAGCCGCAGCACGCTTCGGGCACGCACACTCACGTAGATGGCCGCCAGCGCACCGACGACGGTGAGAGCACGGGCACTCAGTGTGAGCGTCCGATCAGATGGATCATTGAGTAAACGCGGGAGATCTGTGGTGACGATACTAGCCATCGCGTTGAACAGGGTATCGGCGGTACTCATCACGAGCAGGAGCGCCAGCAGAACCACAACGAGGACGAGCCATTCGGGGAACGCCTCGTTCAACAACACGAAGAAGGCGATACTGGCGTTGTACGCCTCGCTTGCGGGATCGGTGACGATATCGACGTAGCCCCGCGCGATGACGCCAAATAGTCCGGCGAGAAAGACGAGCAGAAAGTTGGCGAGGGCGGCGGTTCGGAACCCGTGGCGAAGCGTCTCCTGATCGCGGGCGGCGTAGATCCGTTGCCACCAGCTCTGGTTGATCAGTTCGGCACCCAGAATGGCTATCGCGACCCAGAAGCCAAAGCGCAGCCCGGTGAAGAACGTGGGGTCGAGCAGGGTCGGGTCGGCCGTGACCACCTGCCTGTGGATCGTGGCAGTTCCCCCGAGGGCGAATATCGCGCCAACAGCGCTCACGACGAGCAGGGGGAGGATGAGCAGCGTCTGGAGGGTATCAGTGAAGATGCTGGCACGTAGCCCGCCGTACCCAGTGTAGACGAGGACGAACCCACCGATGAGGGTGGCCGTTTGCCAGCGAGGTACACCGGCGATCAGCTGGAGCGCACTCGTGATGCCTGTCAGCTCAGCTGAGAGGAAGATGAACATATAGAACAGGCTCACTACCAAGACAAAGACGTACATCGCCGGGCCGTACCGCGCGAGGACGTACTCGGTCAGTGAGTGTCCCTCGGGGATCAACGCACGGATGCGCGGACCAAGTTTCATATACACCAGCATCGGGAGTGATTCTCCGACAGCGTACCCCGCCACTGCGGCGATGCCGCCGAACGCCGCACCTGCCTCGGCGGGGGTGAGCAGGATCCAGACGCCCATCACGGACGAAATAAGCGTCGCCGTTGTCATGCCACGCCCCGCCGAATTCCGGGCGCTGATGAAGTCTTCGACCGAGCCGATCCGGCTGCTCGAGTACCACAGCCCGGAAACAGTGAAGGCGGCAAGCGTAACCACCGTTAGGCTGAGGACCACCGTTTCGCTCACCACTAGTCGTCCCTCCGTAGTATCATCACGCCACGCTATCCTTCGGGGCGTGATAAAACTTGGTTATACTACCCACTAGTATTCGGAGTGAGGGGCGCTTATAACGCTGTTAGACCGACGGGAATGCATGTCGTTGGTGCTTCCGAGCGAGATTATCGTCGAGCGTTTTCTGCCGACAGTACGGGCGATGCTCGCAGGTCGGCTCGAGGAACAGGGACTCACCCAACAGGAGATCGCCGACAACCTCGGCGTGGCCCAGGCTGCCGTCAGCAAGTACGTGAACGGTCGGGCGACGGTCGAGGAGCGGTTCCGCGACGATCCCCGGACCGTCGCGACAGTGGACCGAATCGCCGACGGTATGGCAGCGGCGGACATGGACGGGTACGACGCGTTGGTCGAACTTTTCGAACTGATCCAGGAGTTCGAGGACCGGGGGCCGATCTGTGAACTGCACGAAGCCGAAATGCCCGCGTTGCGTGGACTAGGGTGTGATCTCTGTGTACGCGGCGTTGACACGGAGATCCGCGAGGAACGCGAGGCGCTTGCCAGTGTCCGAAATGCGGCGCGAATCCTCGCGACGGCACCAGGCATGGCTGACCACGTCCCGAACGTCGGGACGAACACGGGGACGGCGCTCCCCGATGCTACCGACGTCACTGACGTTGGTGCGGTTCCCGGCCGAATCTACACCGTCGGCGGGCGAGTTGAAGTCCCGGCGAACCCCGAGTTCGGGGCATCGCACCACGTAGCGACGACGATCCTTGCCGCGAACGAGGCCGATCCCGATCTTCGAGGAGCAGTAAACGTTGCGACCCGCGATCCGCTGCTCGCGGCTAGCCACGACCGGGGCATCGAACCGCTCGAGTTCGATGCCGACTACGACGACCGGAGCGAGCGACTGCGGAAGCTGTTCCGCGAACATGGCGTCCCACGGGTGATCTACCACCGGGGCGCGTTCGGTGTCGAACCCATCACATATGTGTTTGGTGAGACAGCGGTCGAGGCGGCGGAGCTCGCAGCAGAGCTGGTCGCGGCCGCCGACCGAGACTCGCCGAGGTAGCACGGCGGTCGAATCGTGCGTGGCGACTTCTCTCGCAGGGACAGTGATGGGGTGCGCCCATGGGGTGACAGACGTGAACGTCCCACTGGATAGCGAGGACCCTACGGGCACGAGATGTCAGAGCGGACCAAAGCGCAGGAATCGGTGGTGGTCGGGACGCGACTGCGGTTACTGAAGATGCAAGGCTAAAGCCTCGCCCTTGATTCAGCGCGGGGAGGATATCAAGCGTAGGCCATCTCGAAGAACGCGATTTCGAGAGCCACGGTTCGGCAGAAGAGTCTCTGGACGCGATGCTGTCGGCGCTCGCCGAGCTTCGGTCCGTACTCGTCGAGTTCGCTTCGCAGCCACGCGACGAACGCCTCGAATTCGGACGTGTCGTGAAGCTCGATCCACTCGCGCAGATAGAACTCCTCGGGGACTCCTGAGGCCGCTGTTGCCCATGTCAGGTAGATCCATTCCGCTGGCACCAACACCGCGAGCGTCTCCTCGTACTCCCCTTCGAGCGCGGCTCGGGTCAGCAGGTCTTCGAACGCCTCGGTAGCGTCGGCTGGCACAGGATCTGTTCGCTCGTCAGGGGACACTCCCAGTGCGTCAA
>Ga0136563_101049_pt1 | contig 7409 bp, 12 predicted proteins | sample AntCluMetagen315_FD_104932 | JGI IMG/M metagenome (GOLD analysis project Ga0136563, IMG submission 104932) | Saline lake microbial communities from Club lake, Antarctica - Metagenome #315 | ecosystem: Environmental > Aquatic > Non-marine Saline and Alkaline > Saline | place: Antarctica: Club lake...
ATACAGATACAGGATACAGGATACAGGATACAGAAGCGTGTTCTTCCCGAAGACGGTGTGTACGATGGCGAAGAGGACCGTTACTTCATGCCGTTCGAAGGGTATCTCACCCACCAGACAGACGAAGAGTGACTACTTCGTGAACACTCGGTAGGTCCCCTCGCCGCCTGGCCGGTATAGTTCGCCCTGCTTAGCGAGTTGTTCTAATTCATTCTTCGCCTTCTGCCGGTCGATCTCGGCACCTTCCGCGGCGTCGAGGAGTTCGCCGGCGCTGACACTGCCCCCGTCATCGGGCTGCATCTCCTTGATGAGGTTGAGTAGCATCTTCTTTCGCTCTTCCTGTGGCCTAGACGTCCCCGACTCGACAACGTCGGCGTCGAACTCACCTTCTTCGTTCTGTCCGAACTCCTCCATGGACTTTCGAATCAGGAACTTCGCAATTTCGACGTGGTGTTCCTCGATGGTCTCGGAAAGTTCGAACTTCGCGGCCGCCTCCGCGATACGCTTCATGTCTTTCAGCTTCCGTGGCGTGACCGGAATCGCCACGTCGTCGTCGCGCCCATTCAGATTGCGAAGGTGAACGTAAGCCCCGATGAGTTGCCCCTGCACCTCCGGATTCGCGTACACCGGCGCCTTCACGTCGCGCTTCGCGCGGGCGATGTGTTTGCGGAGGAGGTCGTGGTCGATGAGCGGGGCGGCCCGCTGGCGTTCCTCCTCGGGGACGTTGTCGCCGCGCTGCACCCGCTTGGCGGTCTCCATCGCATTGTCGGTGTGACGCGCGATTTTCTTGTCGCGGTGTTCCTCGTGGCGGTCCTCGAACTTCCAGATGAGGCCGAACCGAGACAGCAGCGTCGGCACGAGGTCGATCTGTTCGTGGGTCTCTTGGTACTGGTCCCACCGCCCGCCAGTCGGGTTTGCGGCCGCGTGAACGGCCGTTTGGGTCGGAAGTGACGTGTTGATGCCGGCCTTGTTGACGTTCACCTCCTGCTGGGCCATCGCCCGGTGCATTGACTCTACCACGTCTTCGGGCACTTTGTCGAGTTCGTCAATAGCGGCGACTCCTTTGTGGGCAGTGACTAGTGCGCCGCCCTCAAGCGTCCACTCCGAGGTATCAGCGAAGTCGTCCTGCACGGCTGCAGCAGTCATGCCGGCCTCAGTGGCTCCACGGCCCGACGCGGTAACAGACCGCGGCGAGACCTTCGCGACCGCGTCTAGCATCTGACTCTTCGCCGTCGACGGGTCACCGATATCGAGGATGTGGAAGTCGCCCCGTTCATACGTGCCGTCTAAGTTTTCGACACGGACGCCGCCAACCAGCTGCAGCGCGTAGGACAGTTTCCGGATGTCGTAGCCGAAGATGGTCGGCGCCAGCGACTCGATTGCGAGGTCGTAGATGTTGTTCCGTGGTTCGCCAGTGATCTCTTCGAACACGCCCGGGTCACGGTCATCGTCGAGTCGGTCGTACGCGTCGGAGCCACCATCGACGAGCGCCTGACTCTCGGCGATGTCGTCTTCATCGAGTTCGATTTCTTCGAACTCTGTGTCCCGTAGCGTAATGGCGTGTCCATCCATATACGGGATGAACACGTTCTCTTTTTGCTTCGCCGAGCCCTTCTGCTCGAGGTTCAGCGTCCCGCAGACGACGACCTTGTCGCCGGGTTCGACCTCGTAGACGAGATCGTCTTGGACGTACACGTCGAGGTAGTCCCCGGTTCCGTTTGCCGTGCGCTCCGGTGGCTCTTGGACACGGATCTTCTGCGAGTCGACGAACACCGACTGGTTGTGGTTAGTGTTGAATGGACCTTGTCGCTCACAGCCCGTACACTCGTGCGGTTCTTGGAATCCCTCGTCGTCTTGAGGGATGTAGGACATCGTCCCGCAGCGTTGGCACTCGAAGGACGCTTCGAGTATCGTCGCGTACTGGTCGGTGGCTTTGTGGACCTGTCCCTCGACGGCAATGAACTCACCAGCGTCGTGTTTCGGGCTGTACTCGCCCGGGTAGTACGTCTCTTCCTCGTTCAGGCCGCTCACGCGGACGTGCGCGGCCGGGTAGTCCTTCCCACCGGTTAGGTCAACATTTGCCGGGAGGTCGAACTGATAGAGCGCCTCCTCTGCGTACTCGCGCATCTGCTCGGGTTTCTTGAGGAAGTCATCAGCGACCTTCCGGTCGAATCGGAATAGGTCACCGTAGTCGATCTCGAGAGACCGCTGGTCACGCGGGAACCGCTGGGCGAGCTTGCCCACCTCGTTGCGGTAGTACTCGCGATAGAACGCGATGAAGCGCTGGGTGAGGTCCTGGTCGGTTCCAGCCATCAGCACGCACCTCCGTCGGAGTTACGAACGGTGTTACAGTGTTGTAACACGGCTCGACCCCTGTTCAGCACGTCAGGAACGTGCGGGGCGTGCAGATGGTAAACGGCGCTGTTGCTGGGCGTAAGGGCGTACATCGTGGTTTTGTGGTGGTTTAGGGTTGGTTGAGTGGTCGATGCGACCCGACCACCCAAGCTACCCTGGGTGTGGCGGGGGTCGGTCCGTGCCACGGTGTTGTAACATCGTAACAGGACTCGCGGACATGTTACGCGCTCACCTCTGTGGAGAGGTCGAAACCGGCGACCTGTGCGGGGAGTTCCCCGCCGTCAAGGTCGAGGATGAGTCGTGAGTTCTCCGCACTGCTCCGCTGTTCCTTCTGGTACCAGACTACCTCGCCGTCGTCGACGAGCTCCTCTGCACGCTCGAAGATGCGGTAGGCGGTTGTCCGGTGGATGGTTCCGTTCAGCGTGTCGGCACAGCGGTTCGCGTCCATCGTGGCGTGGTTGCTCGAGCCCTTCCGGGCTCGGCGGGCGAGCGTCTGCAGGCAGATCGCCGCGCGGCGCGTGTTGTCGCTCACGCCGTTCTGCTGGACCGTGTTCACAAACTCGTTGTCTTGCGAAAGCTTCTCGACTTGCTGTTCGAGTTCCTTCCGACGCTTCCGTTCGTGTGCGAGTTCTTCTTCGAGTTCGACGACTTCGCCCTTGGCCGACTGGGCAATCTGGATGGCGCCCTGTAGCTCACTGCTGAGGCGGTCGACCTTATCCCCCAAGTCCTCGCTCATCGTGTGGCCTCCAGCACTTGCTCACAGTCTGCTTCAGCGGCTTTCCACGGCGCGCGGTGCGGGAGGTCCAGTCGGCGCCAGACGAACCGGAGCGTCTGCATCGCCACGCGCTCGCTGGGGAGCTCGTCCTCACCATCGAGGATGCGGCCGGCGGCGCGCTGAAGCTGGTCGGCGGTCGGCGTCTCACCAGCGAAGGTGGGCCAGCTACCGAGGCGCTTGGCCACGTCGTCGTGGTCGGGGTGTCGGACTGTGCCCCCGGCCGGCTGCCGTTCGCTGCTCATCGCCCGGCCCTCCGCCGGACGGTCCCGAGCGCCTCGAGCACGTGCGGGCTGGTCTCGGGGTCGGCGTAGTGCAGCGTCTCGACGAGGTCGGCCTCGTCGGGCTGGATGACGCCGTCGATGACGGCCTCGCACACGCGAATGATGCCGTCGGCCGTCTCCGCGAGGGGTTCCGTCATTGCTCACCTCCACCGAAGTGACTGCACCGCTCGTTGGCTGCCCCGTGGCCGATCTCGTGACCGACCTCGCCCATGCTGTTGGTCTCCGTGACGCGATTGCCACATTCCTCGCAGAAGCGCTCTCTGGGACCATCGGCGGTGAGGTGGTGGGCGGCGGCGCGCTTGCACAGCGTCTCTCGGGTGATGCCCCAGCGGCGCTCGAACTCGCTGGTGGGTTGGGCGCCGAAGGCGGTGAGGGACTGCTGGGTGCTCATCGCTGGGCCTCCACGACCGGCGTGCAACCACACGGCTGGTTACGCGTGTCCGTGATGGATGGGCCGGTGGCGACGCGCGCCGTGAGTGGCCCCCCGCAGCGCCCGCAACGGTCTGGTGTGGCGTCGGTCTGGACTGTCCCGAGGTCGTCGTCGGTGGTGCAGTCCTTGTTACTGGAGGTCTGTGCGTCGGTCGTCGGTGAGGCGGTGGCGTTTTGGTCCGCCGCTCCATTACTTCGAGTGTCGTTCATAGGTTGTAGCGACCCCACGAGGCGTCGGCCGAGCGTCACCTCGGACGGCGCCGTTTTCGTGGGCGCCGACTCCGCCTGGTAAGCGTCGCATATCTCGGATGATTGTCCCCTACCACTTAACCATTCCGTACAGAAAGGGTTTCTTTCCAAAAAGAGCGTTTCTGAACCCTGATAGATTAGTAGCCCCCGGTCAAAAAGCGAAGTATGCCGAACCGTGGCCCCGGCCCGGATATTCCAGACGAGCGCCTGCTCTTTGAGATAATGCTCGTGCGGGGTCCAGCCGCGTTCGCTTCCGAAATCGAGGAGCAGATTTCGCTGTCCCGTCAACGCATCACTAAGCGCCTCAACGATCTGGAGGACGAAGATCTTGCAGTCTCGAAGAGGGCTGCTGGGCGCCGCCTCTGGTGGGTCACTGACTCTGGAAAAGCAAAGGCTTCCGCGCATATCCGCGACAAACTCTCCTAACTCGGGCAGTCCTGAATCCACCAACCGTAGCCGCTGCCACACTGCTTCCTGTCGAGGAACCCGTCGTCTTTGAGATTCCTCAACCGTGTATTCATCCGCTGCCGGCTTATTCCGAACTGGTTCGAGAGTTCTTGCGCGGTCGCGAATGGCCCCCGAACATTCTTGATCTCCAGCAGTATCTCGTCGTCCTGAACATCGCCCGACTTTGTCTGTGAGCTCATATTCTCCACTAATCATTAATCTTTCCGTATGGAAAGGGTTTATGGTGGTCGCGCTATATACGTTTAATTGAGAACACGCGGCGCTCGTCGCCTCTATCGGCCGTTCAGAAGGTGACCGCGCGTCATAGCGCGCGGCCGCGTTGTTCTCGCCCTGAGAACGATGTCTACTACGCACGCGGGGCGTGAAAACCCCACCGACGCAACCGAACTGCCAGCCAACTGGGCTGAGACACAAACCACCGTCATCGCCCGCTTCGAGCGCGATGACGGCGCCGTGGTCCGCGTCCGCACCGACTTCGCCGTCCGCAGCGCCGCCGAGTGCAACAACGCGACCCACACCGACGCCACCGGCACTGTCGAGGTTGTCTTCAACGCCGAGCCGCTGCCGAGCGACGCCGAGACTATCTACGAGGGTGGCACCGAAGCCGACGCTCGCAAGGCCGCGCTCGCGTTCATGCGCGAAGATTACTGCCCCCAGCACAACCGCCCACTCATCACCGACGCGGCGGGCTGCCTGCACTGCCCGGCCTGCACGGGGGCGGACCGATGACTCGCCAGCAACTCCCGAGCTGGGCGCGCGCGGCAAACCGCACCCGCCGCGACCCGGCGCTGTTCTATTGCCCGCGTTGCGAGACCTCTCACGCCGCCCCAGCGGACGGCGACGACCGACTGACGGAGTGCCCGACCCAATGACCGCCCACTGCCCGACCACGGTCCGACAGCGCGCAGAGAAAGCGGCTCGCGAACTCCGTCGACTCGACACCTGCGCCGGCGTCGACGTACTCGACCCGAACGAAGGCACGCGCCCAAGTGGACGCTCGAAGCCACCTTCACCGTTGAGTACGTGCCCGTCGAGGCGGTGCAGGTGCTGTCCCAGAACCACTGCTCGGTCGGGGCGTCGAGCCCGCGCTCGCGTTGTTGGCGTCCAGTCGTCAGCCAGCCAACCGAGGCCGTCGGCGACCTCGACGGCCCGCGCGGCGTCGGGCATGCCGTCGCCGTCGACCCACACTCGAACATTGCTTCGCGAGATGTTCTCAACGGGCTGCTCGTCATCGCCGTTGATGGCCGAGGCGACGCGAGCTCCACCCCAGTCATCGGGATAGCGCTGTGTCTGTTGGTACAGTTGGACCTGTTCCCAGCCGTCACGGTCGGTCGGAGGGTTGTAGGTCAAAGCGAGGTCTTCTGGGGATAGGAGGGGCATGATTGAGTGGTACTGAAAGAAAACTGCGGAAGTCAGAACGCTACAGCAGCGTTACTGAACTGTGAACGTTCCGAGCGTCGACGATGAGTCTGTGTCTGGGCTATCGTAGATGATGCGGATGGTGTCATCACTAGATAGCGTCCGGTAGTCCGCTGCAGTGCTACTTCCGGAACTATCGTACGACATACTCCCTGAGGAAATATCGGCTGGCGTGCTCCCCGTATAAACCGCCCGTACTGTTGCCGAGGAGCCAGCACTGATATCATTCGAACTTCCCCACGGAACGCTTGTCTCGTTCGAGGCTGTGCTATAATCGACGGCAACGGCAGGGCTACCAGCAACCGTTATTTTCACATTCGATTCGGAGATAGTGTCTCCCGATTCGTGAGTAACAGTCACTTCCTTAACTGCGGCCACTGTTGGGTCGGGAGCTTCTGTCGATTGGTCGAATCAGAGTAAGGTCTGATTACTTCGTTTCCAATCGCTTTGGCGGTACGTTTATGTGCTTTCTGGTGGTAGTGATTGATAGGTAACGTACCGGTGTGTGGTCCGTAACTGGACACCTGCGACGTGTCCCTGTCGTCGGACTCAAAGCCGGCGCAGGATGCAGTCGCGAACGGCATCGGGCCGCCACTGCACCGAGTGCGACACAGTGCCGACAGTCCTCTTCAACAAACCATGCCAGCTAGCTCCAGCGCCGACCAGCCGCAGCGCCAGTCAACCAGCCGCGAGATCCTCGGCGCGGACCACGACTGGTGGGGTGAGGAGGCAGGACTCCCACAGCCCGACAGCGATGACCGCGACCATGCCGACCACGGCGGCACCAGCAAAGCGGAGTGGATTGCCCACCAGCTCGTCAAAGCCTCCGCGCCGGCTATCCTCTCGGGGGCTGCGCTTTTCGGCGACCCTGATGAGGAGTTCGCGACTCATGACGCAAATGTCGAGGTTGAGCTGACCGAGCCCCAGGAGTATGTCGCTCCATCGACTTTGAGCGTCGACGGCGAGGCCGAGCGCGAACTCTATGGCGACCACCGCCGTGTGCGGGTCGACGAGGACCACGGCTATCTCGGCGGCGTTGTGCTGGCCGACAGGTCCAAACACGAGTTTCTCGGACTCGTGGAGATCGTGCTCGCGATGGCCCAGCAACACGAGGACCTGCGGTCGTCGACGGCCGACGACCTCGCTGCCCTCGCGCGCTCGCGAAAGGAGCAGTCCTGCGACGCTGTCGAGGACCAGTCCGACGTGGCCATCATGACCGAGATTGTGGAGTGCATCGAGACGCCGTCGCTGCTCTCTGAGCGGGACTGGTGATGGTGACTGCGAATCGCCCACTGACAACGGCAGTCCTGTCGGGCGGCTTCTCGACAGTCGCGTTCCTGGTCCTGCTCGCGAGCGTGTCGGCGATCACCGGCTCGCTCTCGAGCGGGCTGCTGATGCAACTGGCTCTCGGCGGCGGCGAGATGCCGCCGATG
>Ga0136563_101093_pt1 | contig 7211 bp, 8 predicted proteins | sample AntCluMetagen315_FD_104932 | JGI IMG/M metagenome (GOLD analysis project Ga0136563, IMG submission 104932) | Saline lake microbial communities from Club lake, Antarctica - Metagenome #315 | ecosystem: Environmental > Aquatic > Non-marine Saline and Alkaline > Saline | place: Antarctica: Club lake...
CTAACTGGTGTTCCCTTTGCCGGTGCACTCTTGGTTGAGGTAAAGGGTTTAAAAAGCACCGTTGATTTCATAGACGTAGAGAGATGCCAGCACTACCTGACCAGATCCGTGACACGGTCAAGATTGAAAACGTTGTCACCTCAGCTGATATTGAGTGTGACCTTGATCTTGCCGCTCTTCACAGCGATTTGGCACAATCACAGTACAACGTAGAACAGTTCCCCGGCCTGATTTACCGGTCTGATGACCCGAAAGTCACTATCTTGGTGTTCCGGTCCGGGAAGATCGTGTGTACCGGTTCGCAGTCACTTGAAGGCAGCAAGGAAGCGTTAGATGACCTGCTGAGTCAGTTTGACGAACTCGGGTTAGAATACACCGACCCGGAGTTAACCGTTCAGAATATCGTCGGGGTTGCTGATCTCGGTGAAGCACTAAATCTGAATGCAATTGCGATTGGATTCGGGTTGGAAAAGACGGAGTACGAACCAGAGCAGTTCCCGGGGCTCGTTTACCGGATGGATGAGCAGCCGACGGTTGCGCTCATCTTTGGCAGTGGGAAGATGGTGATTACAGGCGGGAAGAATACGGATGATGTGAGTGCTGGTGTCGATCACGTCTATCAGACGCTTCACGAGTACTCGTTGATATAGACCGGTTGGTTCGTGTCGAAGAATACACTCTAATCCTCACCGGTGTATTCCGGAGTAATTGCGTGAATTCATGTGCCATAGCCAGTGCCTCTACTGGTTTTACCTACATTTATAGTCCATCCTGCAGTATCAGGATACATGCCGGAGAAAGCATCTAACGGCGATTACGAGTATATTCGAGTGGCGTTAGTCACGTCAGAGCACCCTGGACGACCGTTGGATGGAACCGTGCTCGCGTTCACCACCGCACACGATATTGATGTCCCTGAAGACGCGTTCGACCAGTTACTCAAGCAGGCTCACGAACGGTTTGATATTGACTCGTACGCAACCGACCTTCGGGTTGCAACGCTCTACATAACAGAAGAAACCGGGAAGGTCACTGGTGTTAAGTGGGAAAACTCGCCAGCACCGTATGAACACGGTGAATTCTCCGAGGTCATTTCAGAACTTCCCGACTCGATGGAGTCGGTGTTTGAATCACAGGAGTAGTTGTCTGTTTTGTTCCCCGTATGAGGTGGTATGGGTTATAAGAGCGCCAGGACGAGGAGCTCCACCCATAGAACGAGGACTATGAGCAGGACGGCAAACGTGGATTTTCCTGGTGACACGCCGCCGAGTTGGTGGACGCCGCCAATCCAGACGTGACCACTCCAAAGAAGCATAAGCGTATGAATCGCCATCATTGCGACAGCCGGGATTAGACCGAATTCACCGCCAATCAGGACGTGTGTTGTTGTGGCGACACTGCTTGCTGGAATTTTGATTGCAAAGTATACAGTTGCCACCAGCTCGATCGCTGACGCGAGCATGAGTGGAACAAATCCAAGACCTGCCATGCTCAGCATGCTGAAGAACTCCATTCTCCCGATCCCGTCCCACAGAATGAACAGGTAGAAGATCACAGCCATAACGAACCACGTGAGAAATGACGAGAAGAACGAGTACACGAACAGTGTTAGGCCAACGTTCTCAATAACGAGGGCGATGTTATCTTTCCCGGCGGCCGCTAACCAGATTAGCGTAATGATTGTCGTGAGGAAAGTGATTCCGCCATTCATGAATACTGCAACCAGGCCTTGGAAGAACGGGACGTCCGACCGTTCTTCGAAGTACCTGTGTGAATCGAACAGGAATCTCATCGTACACTGATTGTTTGCACCCTCCTCTTAAAACACTCAGTATTGAACGGAGTGAACACGGTGGGACGCATAGATTTTATAAGTGAATAGGTAACAAATCAGGTAAAGCGGATTCGTACCGCTTGGAATCGTGATGCCCATGGCAGAAGATACTGAAACAGAAACACCGGATGCAGACATCGTCGAGGACGACAAACCGTCCGAAGGCGTGAGTTTTGCACTGATCCACGAAGCAACGTCGTTAACTGATTTCCACGAGTTAGAAGACCCTGATTCTGTTGTTTCCCAAGTTGCGCGGGGACGCGGGAAAGGACGTGTTGAAGACCGAGTTGAATCCGAAGGGGATGATGGAGGGCCAGCTGAATACCACGTGACAGTGGAGGAAGGCCGTCTGAAGACTAACAGCGGTTACGTTGTTCGGTTCGTTCAGGAACAACACTTAGACCTGAATGCGTTCGACGTGATGGCACTTGACTCAGTCCAAGCGTATCCTGCGCCAGAAGAGATGATTGAAAGCCTTACACCGCGTATCCGTGGTCATCTCAAGGAACACGGGTTCGTTCAGATCCGCGGAGCGTATTCCCCGAGCGATTCCCGGTTCTACGGTGTGGAGATGGGATGGGATACAAGCGATGAAATCGACCCATGGGATCGACTGATGGAAGTCATCGAGCAAATCAGTTCGACGCCAGCAGCACTGGATTACGTCTTCGTGAAAGAAGGCCCGGACCGGTGGGATGCCGAAGAAGTTGCACGCGTCCGTGGTATCGAACCGTCATCGGTTCGCGGGAATGTTCGAGCGATCGAGAACGAATTAGACCGGTAGATTCTGACGGCATCACGGAATTGCAAACTATTTCAAGTGCGTACGTGGAAGTACCAGCGTACAATCTCACATGTCTGATATAGATGCAAGTCAGCCTTCGACAGAGATGGGAAACGAAAAATCAACCGGAGGGGTGACACCCATCGATTGTGTTTCCGATGTTTCTCGGTACTTCCCGGAATACGGGAATGTAAATCATGTCTCTCCAACACGCGTGGGAGTATCAGATGGTACGTCTCCGGATTGGATTCAAGACGAATACCCATTAGACAGTGCAGAAGTCGTCGCTCGGTTGTTAGCCTCAATAGAGAATTGTATCGTCGTTTCTGCTGACTCTGAAGACGGGTATGATGCGTTGAATCCTATCCGGACTGATGCTTTCGATGGGATTCTCATCGGGTCACACGTTACTCCTGAAACAAATTCTAGTGGTTTCGAAATGACAATCCGGGACCCGCAACACTTGATTGTAAAGTATGCAGCAGCTCGATTGTTGTTCCAATACGAAAAAGAACTCTCTCACCGAGTCTTGCACGAGGCAGATCAACGGTACATTGATGCAATGAACCGGAAATACACTGAAGCCAAACGTGAACTCCGCCGAAGCATGAAACACGGTGTGGGTAAGAATGCTACAGTCACGGTTCCAATTACCGCCCTCGATATTTACTCTGTCGAGCTTGAAGCGGCCTCTCCGTTATTCAACGAAGAATAACGAGTCTGTGGAGAGTGACCGTTTAGAAGTCAAATAGAGAAGGCATTTATTACGCTGTAGAAGAAACAATGCGTATCAAGAGACAGTGCATTCTGTGTGCGCTGTCTGAGGAAAGCGATACGCATGACATCACCAGACAATAATTCGGATTCAGGGATTGACCGGGATGAATTTGTAAACCGGTTTTATGAGAGGTATCCACGGCTGTCGCGTGTGTTTTCTTCACTTCGACAGAACCCACTGTCGGGAAACACTCTCCGAATGATGATTAAAGGAGAAGAAGAGATCCGTCGAGATGAACAGCAGGTCGCAGCACTGGAAACCCCGGTCATGTGGAAGCGGAATGCACCGATCGTTATCTCGCAGTACGCAAACTACGCATCGGACAAGTTACCGCAGTTTTGGAACGCTACCCTTCCTGAGATTAACGAACGGTACGGCGAGATCACTCGTTACGAACACCATGATGTCCCTACACTCAAAGAAACCGCGACAGAGTACAAGCTAGCGACTGTTGGCCGAGCAATCCAGCATAAAGCCGGGAACGAAGGGTTTTGGGTTTGGTTCGACCACTTGATGATCGATGGTGTATCGAGTGTCACTGAATCATATGACCTTGCTGAGGACATTGGCATTGGTGTTGAACGGGACTATCTCGAACGAGCAGTAAAATATGATGTTTACAACAACGTCATTTGGAACGACGTGGACGCGTTAATGGGGAAGGAGAACGGGCAAACTGCGGTAGATATCCAGCAGCAACTCGAACGGGAAGACCCGGTTTTCATTGTGTTTGTGAACGGGATGCAAGTCCAACCGTCGTACGACTCGATCGTCGGTGCAATTGAAGAAATCCGAGCGTCACATGCACAACACACTGAAAATCAACAGCAGACACGTCAGGAACAGCAGGCTGGCAATGATAATGGCAGAACTTCAGACCCGTAGGTCTGTCAGTCACCCCCCTCACCTTGTGAAGACGGTTACTGCAAGCAGTACATTTCCAAACTTGCACTTGTTCACAAGATGGGTGCTAAGCATTAAATGTGTGCGGGAACGATATATTTGCACGTAAGAGCTAATGACGTCTAGACTCACGCAGAACCACTACAGCGTTTTCGTTATTAGCGCACTCGTCTCTGCTACTGACGTGTTTCTCTTTAATCCAGTGGACGGTCTTAAAGAATGGTTCATCTGGTTACTGAACATCGTCGCTGAAGCTCTCTTTGGATTTCTCGGATGGCTAATCATCGAGACAACCGGAATTATGCTGTTCTTCCCACCCCCAACAGCGATCCCGGAACTCACGGACATGTATTGGAATGTCACATTCCCATTGTTCTGGACGTTATTGAGCGTGGTTGGGACCGGGTTTTTCCTTGGTCAGCAACTGTTCCCGCATGATGATTCTGCTGACGTAGAGAAATTCATGAAACGCGTGTTCTTTGCGGTCGCTATGGTGTTCATCGTTGGACACGGGTTCGGGCTTGTTGTTGAGGCTGTGAACGTAGTTGGCCAGCACCTGTACCCTGACCAGTACAAAATCGCGTTGGGGTCTGATACGGTTGAAGGGCTCTCTACAGCTGGATTCGCTGGACTGTCAGCTATCATCTTCGCAATTCTCGCCTCATGGTCAACGGTCATCACGTACTTCATGTTCCTCGTGATGCTTGGAATGCGGATGGTCATCGTCTACACCATGTACACGATGTTCCCGATTATGATTGCTCTGTGGATCACCGACGTCGGCCCGTTCAAGTACGGGAAGATGATTGCCGGGTTGACGTTCAAAGCATCTATTGTGCTGTTAGTGTTTGGGCTCCTCCTCGCCACGATTCTTGGGGTCGGGGGAGCTATCGCTAGCAATGCTGGAGGTGATATGCCTGGTGATGAACTTGGGTCTCGTGATGACCTCGTTGTAACGGCGCAAAGCACGGCAGGTGATTCCCGCGTTGAAGGCGGGGTCCTCGCTGATGAGACAATGGAACTCAGCAGTACCGGACAGGACCCGATTACGAGCGCGTGGTTTAGCGTCTATACATACTACGCCGCGATTTGGTTATGCATTACGCTTACCGGACTGTTGCTTGGCGGGTCGATAAGTACTGGACTCACTAGTAATATCGTCAAAGGCGCAGCGATGAAAGGTGGACTCAAACGTATGAAGTCCCGTATGAACTCTGGTGGGAACGGATTCGGTCGATCAGGCGGCGGTGCGGGTGCCGGGGCAGGGGCTGGAGCAGGGGGAGGTATGGGAGGTGCCGCTGGCGGTGGTAGTGGGGTCGGACCTGACTCGGCACCAGAACCTGACGACCCTGGTCCAGCTTCGTTCGGTGAGAAACTCGATCACGTGACGCACGGCGGTGCGAGTGCTGCCAAAGAGAAGGCGGGTCAAGCGAAAGTTGAGGAAGGCGCTGAAGCGGTTGACGAAACCGCTAGTGCTGCTGGTGACAAAATAGAAGAGAAAATGACCGAAGCAGGTGGGAAAGCAGGTGAAGCGGCCGGGGCTGCTGTTAGTGGATACGGGGCTGCTGCCGGTAAAAGTATTGGAGCGGGTGCCGGGAAAGTCGCCGGGAAGACGGCGAACGTTGCTGTAACAGCTGCAGGGAAGGTCCCGAAAGCAACGATGAAAGCCGGGAATCTTGCCAAGCGTGGTGGGAAAGCGTACGGGAGCGTGTTCATGCAGCCTGACGCGATGAGCTCGATTGGTGAGATGGGACGTATCGCACGCGAGTCACCGATCGGGAAACCGGGCCCGGACGACGCTGAAGTCAATGAAGTGACTGACAATCCAGAAGACTGGACCGGAGACAACGCAAACTTCGAGAACGTCACGTACGAGCACGGTGGAACCAGTCCGTATGAGAGTGGAGGTGAGGAAGAAACAATGCAGTACGGGACTCTACACTCTGGAAGCGGTGAGTCTATCGATTACAGCGGGTTCGACGTGAACGGTGATGGGCCGAAATTAGAGGATGGAGAGACGTACAATATCTCCAATGCTCAAGTGGAGGACTACGAAGGTGACCCGCAAGTTGTCGGTGGTGATAACACGTCAGTAGAATCTGTTGACAGTGGCGGGAAATCCAGTGGTGGAAGCACATAGCCGCATGTTGCTCCAGTATCTTCTGCTAGCGTTTTCCTGCCCTGGTATCGTAATCCATGAGCTTGCTCACAAGGAATTCTGCCGGTATTACCAAATCCCGGTGAAGGAGACGTGCTATTTCCAGTTCGGGGATCCTGCTGGTTACGTTGTCCATGCTCGCCCACACAGGTATTCCGTGTCGTTCATGATATCTATCGCACCGGTATTCGTGAATACGACGATCGCGTTCCTTTCAGGAGTGTTATTCGCTTACCTGGCAACGCCATTCGATGGTGTTGGGAGCCTCATTCAACCGTCACCACTGTACTTGGTTGGGATGGTTCTTTCAGGATGGATTGGAATTGCAACCGGCACTCGGGCATTCCCGAGTCAACAAGACGCGAACGTGATTTGGGAGCAGACACGTGAAAACTGGTATAATCCGTTTGTGATGATCGCTGTCCCGATTACTGGTGTAATCAAAATACTGAACTGGTTCAGATTTATCCATCTCCACACAATTACTGGCTTCGCTGTGTTCGTCGGAGGTATTCTTCTTTGGCTGAACATTAACCAAGTGTACGAATACGGGCGAGCGATGTTCGGTCTATAAGTTGCCTTCAAACGGACTCGAAAGGAATGCACTCGCCTTCTTGGGGATTGTACCCACATAGTCACGGCAAGGGTTTATCAGCCGATACGTGGATATAATTAGTTAAGCAGATGAGCCAAGCAAAGGGAGACCGTCGGGAGCGTGAGCTCGTGAATGCTCTTGATGAAGATGGGTTTGCAG
>Ga0136563_101103_pt1 | contig 7180 bp, 9 predicted proteins | sample AntCluMetagen315_FD_104932 | JGI IMG/M metagenome (GOLD analysis project Ga0136563, IMG submission 104932) | Saline lake microbial communities from Club lake, Antarctica - Metagenome #315 | ecosystem: Environmental > Aquatic > Non-marine Saline and Alkaline > Saline | place: Antarctica: Club lake...
CGCTCGCGCTCCTCGGCGAGGTTGTCCATCACGTAGGCGAACTCGAAGCCGCCCTTACCCTTCTCTTCGGCTTCTTCGCGGTGCTGTTCGATGACGTGCTCGGGTACGCTCCCCGTTTCGAAGAGGAGTCGCCCGACCAGTGTGCTTTTCCCGTGGTCGACGTGGCCGATAATGGCCAGGTTCTGGTGCTGAGTGTCGCTCATTGTCTGTCTCACGCGCAGAGGCGCTGTGTGGAATTCTTTCGGCAGAAACGGTTAAAACGATTTCGATACGCGCTACCTATCGTCCCGGCGCCTTCCGGTGGTTTAGTGTTGTGAATGTCACGCACACCCCGACACTCTCGCCCGGTCAGTACGGCGGCCTCGAAGCCCATCGATACCGAGTTCGACCCGGAGAGTAAGAATCGACTACGCGATGCGGGTCGGTTCGGCCCTGAACTGGGAGCGAGCGAGTTCGACCCCTGATTGAGAGCAGGCGAATTCGACCCTGGACTGAGAGCGGGTTCGTTCAACCCTGGAGTCGCCGGACGTCCGCGAGCACCGCGCTCGCGGTCTCGTCGCCGCCAGCACCGCGCCCGCCGAGCTGGAGCGACCCCGCGTGCTCGGTCTCCAGTTGGACGACGTTGCGCGTCCCGGACACGGATAGCGCGCCGTCGTCGGGGACGAGTCGCGGGCCGACGCGAGCGCCGTCCGCGGTCGCTTCGCCGACGAGCCGCACCGTGCGGCCGTCCTCGCCGGCGAGACTGAGGGCGCTCGGCGGGATCGACCGGATGCCCTCGACGCTGGCGTCCTCGAGCGCGTACGTCCTCTCGCCGTCCGCGAGGACGTTCGCGAGGATGACGCACTTGAGGGCGGCGTCCGTGCCGTCGACGTCGAACGTTGGATCGGCTTCGGCGACGCCGAGGTCCTGCGCTTCCGCGAGCACGTGCTCGTAGTCGAGACCTTCGGCGGCCATCCGCGACAGCACGAAGTTCGCGGTCCCGTTCAGGATGCCTTTCGCGGCGGTGACGTTCTCGCGCCCGTAGTCGTTGATCGTCCCGAGCACGGGGATGGCACCGGCGACGGTCGCCTCGAACCGCACACGGCCGTCGCTCTCCGCTTCGAGCGCCCGCAGGTCGCCGTAGCGTTCCGCGACCGGGCCCTTGTTCGCGAGGACGACGTCGCGGTCGCGTTCGAGCGCGTGCGCGACGTGCCCGAACCCGGGTTCGGCGTCGCCGAGCGTCGTCGGCGTCACCTCCACGAGGGCGTCGTACTCCGCGTCGAGCGCGTCCTGCGGGTCGCCGCCCCCGACGCGACCACGTGCGGACTTCCGGTCGAGTACGGCGTCCGCGTCGACGCCGTCGTCGTCGACGGCTGCCGTCTTCGAGTCAGCGACCGCGACGACGTCGTGCCCGTGCTCGCCGGCGAGCGCGAGCACGGACCGACCGACCGCGCCCGCACCGATGATCGCGAGTCTCACGCGCCCTCCTCCACGAGCGGTTCGACGACCTGGAGGCCCTTCTCGTCGGCGACCACTCGAATCTTCGACAGCGCTTCCGCGACGCCGTCGGGTGCGACCGCCAGATGGATGCGGGCACTCGATACGTCGCTCGTTCCCTCCGGCGCGTCCAGCGACAGGTCCGTCACCGACGCGGACGTACACGACTCCACTCGAGTGAGCGTATCCGACAGGTCCGTGTCGACGAGATGCCCGACGAGCAGGACCGTCACTTGCTCGGTGTACACGTCCTCGCCAGCCTGGATGATCGTCACGCCGGCATCTCGGAGTGCCTCGACGACGTCCTCGAACCGGTCGGGTCGACACTCGATGTCGACCTTCACGGGAATGTTCCCGCGTGGCGTGAGGTTCCCGCGCTCGTGGTAGATCGAGAGGAGGTTCCCGCCGTTGTCCGCGATCGGCTCGAGCGCACGCAACAACTCACCGGGTTCGTCCACGAGTTCCAGTCGGATGGTGTACGCGCGCGGCGCACCGTCCAGGTCAGCGGCCACCACGTTCACCCCGCCGCTTTCTACGTCGGTCGTCCATGTACCACTCCATCGCGTTCGAGCGTATAAGCCTTCAGCCACACACAAGTGTCGCCGGTCTTCGACGCGAAAGAAGCACACCCTCGAGCGGGCGTCGACGGCACGACGCCCAGTAGTGATAGCCGCGACGCCCTCAGTAGTGATACGCCGTGTAGCCCGCGCTCGGAACGGGCGTCCCCGAGTCCTCGTTCTCCAGTTTGTCGATCGCTTCCTCGAAGTCGACGAGTCGGACCTCGGTGCGGTCGTCGCGGATCGCGAACATCCCCGCTTCGGTCGTGATGCTCTCGATCTCCGCGCCCGAGTACCCCTCGGTGCGGTCCGCGAGCCCCTCGAAGGTCACGTCGTCGGCGACGTTCATCGACTTCGTGTGGATCTCGAAGATGCGCTTGCGGCCCTCGACGTCCGGCTCCGGCACCTCGATGAGGCGGTCGAACCGGCCGGGGCGGAGGATTGCGCGGTCGAGCATGTCGAAGCGGTTCGTCGCCGCGATGATGCGGACGTTCCCGCGACTCTCGAACCCGTCCATCTCGCTGAGCAGTTGCATCATCGTCCGCTGGACCTCAGCGTCACCCGACGTCTTCGACTCCGTACGTTTGGCGGCGATGGCGTCGATCTCGTCGATGAAGATGATCGCGGGCGAACGCTCCTCGGCGAGCTCGAACAGGTCGCGGACGAGCCGCGACCCCTCCCCGATGAACTTCCGGACGAGTTCGCTCCCCGCCATCTTGATGAACGTCGCGTCGGTCTCGTTCGCGACCGCTTTCGCGAGCATCGTCTTCCCGGTCCCCGGCGGCCCGTACAGGAGCACGCCACTCGGCGGGTCGATCCCGACCGTATCGAACTGCTTGGGGTTCACGAGCGGTTCCTCGACGGCCTCGCGGACCTCCCGGATCTGGTCTTCGATACCGCCGATGTCTGCGTAGGTGACCTCCGGGCTCGCGTCCACCTCCATCGCTTGCGCGCGAGCGTCCGTCTCGCCACTCAGCACCGTCTGCACGCTGAAGGAATCGTTCACGGCGACGCGGTCGCCAGCCTGCAGTTCCTCCGTCATCCGACGGGAGACGTCAGTGAGAACCTCCTGGTTATTCCCGTGCTGTTTCACGACCGCTTCCTGTTCGTCTTCCGCGACCTCCTCGACGGTCGCGATGTACAGCGAGGACGTCTTCAACGCCTCGTTCTCGCGTTCGGTGCGGTCGACCTGCTCCTTGAGTTCTTCGCGTCGCTGGTCGGCGGTCTCGAGTTGGCCGGTGAGCTCCTCGTGGACGTCGACGATCTCCACGAAGTGCTCCCGTAGCGCGTCGAGCCGCTCCTCGTCCGACATGTCCTGGTCGAGGTCGAGCCTGGGACGGTCGGGCAATGAGGGACTCCGGGACATTCGTTGTCGGTCGTATGCGATGGGCGTAAAAGGACCTTTGGGTTAGGGCACGACACCTACCCCCACGGCGACTGCGGTCGGTCACGGACGGGACCCCGGCGGCGGGATAGGGCTTTTTGTCGGATGGTCTCGTATCCCTCGGCATGAAGTTCGTTATCGTGGGGTACGGTCGCGTCGGGAAGCGAACGTGCCGCGTCCTCCGCGAGGAAGGTCACGACGTCGTCGTCGTCGACAACGACCACGAGCGCGTCGAACGGGCGAGTAACGACGGCTACGACACCGTCGAAGGCGACGGCCAGGACGAGGACGTTCTCGAGGATGCCGGCATCGGCACCGCGGACGCGATCGGCGCGCTCACGCCCGACCTGAACGTGAACTTCGCCGCCTGCATGGTCGGGAAACACAACGGCGCGCGGACCGTCCTCCGAATCGACGAGGACTACCGCGAGGACATCTACGAGAAGTACGCGAGCGACGTCGACGAGATCATCTACCCCGAACGGCTCGGTGCGGCGGGTGCGAAGACCGCGATGCTCGGCGGCGACTTCAACGTGCTCGCGGACATCACCGAACAACTCCGATTCTCCGTGTTCACCGTCGACGCGGGCTCGTCGCTCGTCGGCGAACGACTCGTGAACGTCGACCTCCCCGAGGAGGCTCGCGTGTACGCACACGGCGCGAAGGAGGACCCGCTCACGATCCCGCTCCCGACGGTCGAACTCGACGTCGGCGACCGGGTTGCGGTCGTCGTCGACGCGGACGGCATCGACGCCGTCAGGGAGACGTTCGACGCTGTTGCCTGACGCCGAAATCGCGCCACGCGCGACTACAGAACTCGTTCTCGCGTCGAAATAGACCGCCGGGGAGCGGTCTCGTGTGACCCTGCGCTGTGACCGTTGGGGGAGAGACAGCGAACGGGCGCGCGATGGATTCGGATGGGAACTGAGGCCGTCTGCGCGCCCACCTACTGGATGCCAGTCCCCCCAAATAAATACCCGTCAGACGACCGACGGACGACCGTCCGACGACGTCGGGGGCGACCCATCGTGACCCCGGGCGACGGCCGCGATGATCGTCGATTCGAGAACGGTATTTTTGACCGTGGGGCGTCGACCGTCGAACATGAACGTCTCCGGCACCGGTCTGCCGCTGGCGACGCCGTTCGATAGCGATGGCGACGTCGAGGTCGACGCCCTCCGCTCGCTCGTCGACGTCGTCGTGGACGCGGGCGTCGACTTCGTCGTCCCGTGTGGCTCGAACGGCGAAGCCGCACTCATGGATATGGACGAACGCACGCGCGTGACGGACGTCGTCGCGGACGCCGCGGACGTCCCCGTCGTCGCCGGCACCGGGCACCCGAGCGAACGACTGACAGTCGAGCAGACCGACGCCGCCGCCGACGCCGGCGCGGACGCCGCACTCGTCGTGACGCCGTTCTACCACGAGCACGGCCAGGGAACGCTCGCAAACTACTATCGTCGCGTCGCGGACGCCAGCCCCATCCCCGTCTACCTCTACAGCGTCCCGAAGTACACGGGCACCAGGATAGATCCACGTACCGTCCAGGACCTCGCCACGCACGACACCGTCGCCGGCATCAAAGACTCCAGTGGCGACCTCGAGACCCTCCAGCGGTACGTCGCCCTCACCGAGCACGAGGAGTTCGACGTGCTCGTCGGGAGCGGGAGCGTGTACGCCGCCGGCCTTGACGCCGGCGCGAGCGGTGGCGTACTCGCACTCGCGAACGTCGTCCCGGACCTCGCGACCGAGGTCCACGAACGGCACGCCCGGGGCGACCGCGAGGCGGCACGCGCACTCAACCGCGACCTCGTCGAACTGAATCGTGCGGTCACCACCCGCTACGGCATCCCCGGACTGAAAGCCGCGATGCGGACGCGCGACTATCCCGCCGGGCACGCACGCAACCCGTTCCGGTCGGTCGGCGACGACGTCCGAGCGGAACTGGCGACGCTCGTCGCGGACGCACTCGACACTCACGAGCACTGACCGCGACCCACGCGTTCTTCTCCGTGCCCGACGAACACCCTGACATGACCTGGGGCGACCTGTTCGAGGCGACCAGCGACCTGACCGTGACCGTCGACGACGTCCGCGAGGGGTTGCGCGAGCACCGCGAGGGCGAAGATGCCTGACGCCTCCCCGACTCGCGTCGTCGCGGACGCGGACGTCCTCGCCGCGGACGTCCTCGTCGGCGGCGCCAGTCGGGACGCACTCGATAACGTGCGCTCGCACTCGTGGCTCGACCTCGTCGCGAGCGATCACCTCCTCGACGACGCACACGCCGTCGTCGCCGCACTCGCCGACGCCGACCTCGCGGACGCGTGGCGCGAACGCGCGGCCACGGCGACCGACCGCGTCGAGCACGACCCCGGCGACCATTCCGGACTCGCGTCGGCCGTGCACGGGAACGCGGCGCACTTGCTCCTTCGACGACGCACTCGGGAGCGTGCACGCCGGCATGAGCGTCCAGCCGCACGCGAAGCTCTCCGTCCGTCCACCGGACGCGTTCGCGCGCCTGTTCGACGCCGCGAGCCTCTATACGTCCGAGTTCGAGGACGAGTACCCGGGACCGGACCGCGACCCACGCAACTAGGTTGCCTCGCGGAGGCTCCTCGTCAATCCGATGTAGAGCACGGGTGCGGAGACGAGCACCCAGACGACGCTCCCAGCTAGCATCGTCGTATCGTCGAGGAAGGTCCACAGGACGACAGCGAGGAACACCAACTCAGTGAGGACCGTCGTGGCCCCTGCGACGCGCTCGATTCCCCAGCGTTCGAGTTGCGTCTCGGACATACGGTTCCGCGCGTCCGGACACTGCAAAACGATTCCGGCCCTATCGGTCGCCGTTAACTCGCTCCATGACCCGATGGAGGACGGGTCGCGGTGCGATCCGGGACCCGTAGTACGCGGCCTTCATCAGGAGACCTGGGACGACGACGGTGTCGCCCTGGCGGAGGCCGCGGTAGCCGGCGGCGGCGACGTCGTCCACGTCGCTCGTGTACATCGACCCGACGACCGAGTGCTCCATGTCCGCGCGCTCCTGGAATTCCGTGTCGACCGGACCCGGGCAGAGGACGGTGACGTCCACGCCGGTGTCCCGGTTCTCGACGGCGAGCGCTTCGCTGAACGAGTTCACGTACGCCTTCGACGCGTAGTACCCGGACATGCTCGGGCCCGGGACGAACCCGGCGACGCTCCCGACGTTCAGGACCTTCCCGTCGTCGCGCTCGCGGAAGTCGGCGAGGAACAGTCGCGTGAGGACGACGAGCGTCTCGACGTTCAGTCGGAGTTGGCTCCGTTCGGCGTCGAGGTCGGTCTCGTGGAACTCGCCGTACGTCCCGATGCCGACGTTGTTCACGAGCACGCCGACGTCGAGGTCGCGGTCCTGGATCTCGTCGTACAGGTCGTGGGCGGCTCCGTCCGCGTCGAGATCGTCTTCGCCCCGGGCGACGAGGACGACGTCGTGTCCGTGACGGGCGAACTGGCGAGCGAGCGCACGACCGATACCGCCGGATGCACCGGTGACGAGGGCAGTCTGTTTCACGGTCGACGTGCAGGCCGGGACGCGCTAAAGGCCACCGTTCTCGGGTGGTGACGGCTGATCGTGGCGAACAACGACGTCCGAATCGTCGAGGCATTCGAACCTCAGGGTGAGGTGTTCGAGCGGAATGCTGATGGGTTCGAACGAGATGACGAGAGGGCGCACGGGCTGGACGTCGATTACGGCGTTGCCGGTGCGCGAGCACGGGTCTCAGGGCAC
>Ga0136563_101116_pt1 | contig 7138 bp, 8 predicted proteins | sample AntCluMetagen315_FD_104932 | JGI IMG/M metagenome (GOLD analysis project Ga0136563, IMG submission 104932) | Saline lake microbial communities from Club lake, Antarctica - Metagenome #315 | ecosystem: Environmental > Aquatic > Non-marine Saline and Alkaline > Saline | place: Antarctica: Club lake...
CGACGGCCTCGCGGACGCGTTCGAGGTACGCCGGACTTCCGCCGAAGTGATCCGGCTCTGTCAGCACCGACAGTGCCGCCGCACCGCCCTCGACCATCGCCTGTGCCAGTTCGACCGGGTCGTCCCTGCGAGTCCCCTCGGTGGTCGGACTGGTCGGCTTCACCTCCGCGATGACCGGGGCCCGGCCGTCCGCCTCGGCGCTGGCAAGCGCGTCGGGGAGCGACCGCGGTTCGACGTCGATGCGCTCGCCGTCGGGGTCACGGCGGGAGCGTGCCGCGTCGAGGATCGATCGAACCGCCGGTGCGACTGGATCATCAGCGTTCATTATCGTACATTAACGGACGGATATGTACATAAGACTTGCGCACCGCCGTCGCGCGTCGGCGAATCTTCAAGTTCCTGACGCTCGGAATCAAATACATGGCCACGGAGGATGCCGGCATCTACGCACGTGAGTTCGACGGTATCGATCGAAACGTCCAGATCGGTGTCGCGAGCAGCAAGGTGCTCCGGGTGACGTTTCCCGAAACGCCCGAGGACGGGGCTCTCAGCGAGCATCCACTGCTCGACCGTCTGGAGGCGTATCTGACAGCGACGGAGGAGGACGGGTTCGACGACGTACAGGTCGCGCTGACGGTCCCGACGGATCAGCGGCGAGTACTGGAATCGGTCCGAGACGTCCCGTTCGGAAAATCGATCGACATGGACGCCCTCACGCGGATGACGTCGGGCCTCTCCCACGAAGACGACGCCGACCTCGAAACGGTCCGTACCGCACTGCGGGAGAACCCCGCACCTATCTTCGTACCCGACCATCGTATCGCCGACGGGCCGGGAGCGACGCCGGCGGACGTCACCGAGCGGTTGCGTTCGATCGAGGGACTGTAGCTACTCGCTCGCGTTTCTGGTTCCGTACACGTACAGGCCGACACCGCTCAGCACCGCGAGCGTCGCGAGCAGATCTAGCGCGACGTCGTCCATCAGTACCGCGAGGAACTGTGCCAGGCCCCCGGTGACGAAACTCGCGCCCGCGGCACGCACCGGATCGGTCCGACTCTCCGCGGCCCGGTACAGCACCGCGCCGATAGCGATTGCCAGAATCCCGAACAGCACGTCGGTGGTTAGAACAGCGACCGGATCCCCGGTGGCGGTGCCGTACAGTAGCATCACGACGTATCCGAAGATGCTGCCGATCAGCGCCAGGTTCATCCACCGCGGGAGGTTCGCCAGTCCGCTCATGTACCGACCCAGACACACGTAGCACTTAGGTGCTACTAGTTTCCGACAGGTCGACGCCGAGTCCCTCGTGGACGACGAACTCGGCGGTGTTGACGATGTAGTGAGCGATCATTACCACCAGTAGGCTCCCCGTGAGAACGAAGGTGGCCGCAAGGACGAAGCCCAGTGCCCCCGTGACGACGATTCCTCCCGGTCCCTGCAGTCCGTGGCCGAGGCCGAACGCGACCGAGGAGACGGCCGCCAGCAACCACGGCGAGAGGCCGAAGCCAGTCGAGAGTGCGCCGATCAGCGCCGCCCGAAAGAGTAGTTCCTCGAAGGCGGCGATGGTCGGCAACACGAACAGGAAGAGTACGGCCCACTCGCGACGAGAGTCCGGTGCGAGTAGCTCCCGGAGCATCTCGTCGAACTCCACACCGACCCGTTCGAGGCCGAGGGCCGCGACGGCGTTGGCGATGTACAGCGCAAGCCCGATTCCGATGCCGAGCGCGACCGCTTCGACGCCGATGCTTGCACTCCCCTCGACGCCGAGCGCCGAGGCTGGCACGCCGGTCCACCACGCTGCCCCGACGAGGACCGCACCGAGCACCCCCTGTGTGAGTGCGACGTTGGCGAACAGTTCGCGTTTCGAGAGATCGTCGAGGTCGACCGACTCTCGTGGCCGGGGACTGGACTGGTCTGGCACGCCCTCGCCTCGGTCGTCGGGAACGCTACCAGGCCGGTCCTCGACACCGTCTACTGGCGGGGTCGTGGCATCCTCCGCAGACTCCACGCCCGGGTCGGGGATCCGGTCGACGCCCTCGTCGACTTCCTCCAGCGCGGGGCCGGCCTCCCCGCACGACGCGCTCTCGCCGTCACTCTCTCGCGCGAGGGACGCCGTCATCCGTGCGAAGACGAGAACGAGCACGAGAACGACCACGGTCACCCCGGCGAAGACGAGCCACTGTGTCACGGGTAGAGGAAGGACGCCGAACTGACAAAAACGCACCGTCGCGCCGGTGTCGGGATCAACGTCGCTCCGCGATGGCTAGCTCCGAGAATCCTGAGGTCGACAAAAAAGGATAGACCGGCGTCTGAACGCCTTACTGCGGGCTCGGGTTCGAGTTGCCAGCGCCGACCTGTCGATCGAGCGCGTTGCCCGTAATCGATTTGAGGCGGTCGACGAGACTGTCCTTCTCGGTCTCGCCGATCAGCGCGATGTCGAGCACCTCGCTGATGTGGCTGACCGGGATGATCTCGACCATCTCGGCGTACTCGTCCTCGATCATCACGTCCTGCTCGTTGGCCTTGGGGATGATCACCGTCTCGATGCCGGACTTGGCGGCGGCCTCGATCTTGTGGGTGACACCGCCGACCGGTAGCACGTCACCACGCACCGACAGCGACCCGGTCATCGCCAGATCCTGTCGGAGCGGCATGTCTTCGAGGGCGGAGATGACGGCCGTCGCGACCGTAATCGACGCGGAGTCGCCGTCGACTCCCTGCTGGCCTGCCTGGACGAACTGGATGTGGATGTCCTTCTCCGAGAGATCCACGTCCGAGAACTTCTTGATGATCGCGGAGACGTTCTGGACCGATTCCTCGGCCATCTCCTGTAGCTTCCCGGTGGCGATCACCTGGCCGCCACCCTGTGCAGGGGCGACCTCGGCCATGACGGGGAGCATGATACCGGAGTCCTCGCCCATGACCGCGAGTCCGTTGACGCGACCGACGACGTCGCCGTCCGCGACCGTTAGCTCGTAATCCTTGCGGCGCTCGATGTAGTTGTCCGCGAGCTGCTGTTCGATCGAGCGCGAGCGGCGTTTCGCCTGCAGGACGTCCTCACGCTCGGTGAGTTCCTTGTCCTCGGCACGGGCGATGTCGCCCGCGACACGGACGAGGCCGCCGAGACTCCGGAAGTGAAGCGTCAGGTGGCCTTTCCGGCCGGAGCGGCGCTTCGCTTCGAGCATCACTTCGCGCGCTGCTTCCGGCGTGAAGTGGGGCAGGCGGCCGTCGTTCTCGACCTCCTGGGCGATAAAGCGCACGTACTTCCGTCGCATCTCGGGGGTGTCATCGATGGTGTCGTCCATGAACACCTCGTATCCGTACCCCTTGATACGCGAGCGCAGGGCCGGATGCATGTTCTCCAGCGCGTCGCGGTTCCCGGCCGCGATCATGATGAAGTCACAGGGGACGGGTTCGGTCTGGACCATCGCGCCCGAGGAGCGCTCGGACTGGCCGGTGATCGAGAACTCGCCCTCCTGGATCGCCGTCATCAGTTTCTGCTGGCTGCGGACGTCGAGCGTGTTGATCTCGTCGACGAACAGCACGCCCTTGTTGGCTTTGTGGATCGCACCAGGTTCGACGCGGTCGTGGCTCGGCGTCTCCATTCCACCGGACTGGAACGGGTCGTGCCGAACGTCACCGAGCAGTGCACCGGCGTGGGCACCGGTCGCGTCCTCGAACGGCGCGGTCGTCTGGTCGGTGGCGTTGACGATCATGTTCGGGATGACTGCATCGCTGCCACGCTGTGTGTAGCGGAACAGGATGTACACCGCGATAGCGGCGATGATCCCGAGCAGGATCGACGCGTTCGAGATGATCGTGTATCCGAGGATGATCACCACGATAATCAGCATCAGGAAGGTCCGAAGTTGGTTTCGCTTCCGGGCTTCTTCCTTGTGGGCGTCGATGATCTGGTCGCCCTTGCCGGCGGGCACCGTCCGGACTTTCGGCTCGTTGCCGTCGTCGGGGTTGTGATAGACCAGGACGTCCTGAAGCTCCTCCTTCGGTAGGAGGTGGCTCATCGCCTTTGCTAGCATCGACTTCCCGGTCCCCGGCGAGCCGATCATCATCACGTGGCGGCGCTGTTTGGCCGCCTTCTTGACGATGTCTCGGGCCTCGTCCTGCCCGATCACCTGATCGACCATCTGCTAGGGGATCGACATGTCGTCGGTCGACTCGATATCGAGCCCGCCGAGCAGGTCGTCGTCGTCGAAGTCGTCGCGGACGTCGGCTTCGACGTCGCTACCCAGTTCGTCGTCGAGGCCGTAGTCATCGTCTATATCCGAGCGGTCGATCCGTTCGTCGGACGAGTCGCTGAAGTCCGAATCCGGATCGAGTACCTCGTCCGGTTCGACTCCCTCGTCTTCTTCGGAGATCTCACTCTCCTCGGACGTGTCACTCGCGCCGTCGTCCGGCGCTGAGGGCTGTTCCTCTCTTGGCGACTGCTCGTCAGAACTGCCTGACGAACCGGCGTCGTCGGTCGAGTCAGCCCGAGCATCGTGCTCCGATGCCGGGGACTCCACAGGCGGATCGTTTCCCCCATCTCTGCGGGGGTCTTCGTCGGTATCCCTATCGTTGCTCATAGAATCGTTCTGTTACCTATTTTCAGGGCTGCTCCACTGATATACTTTCTCCCTCCTCGTCTCCCACTGAGATCACAAAACCGCAGCACAGCGACGACTCGAACTGGGTACTGGAACGTTACCACCCAGTCGTACTAGCGGCGTGACACACCGGGGCATGCCCTGTTCACTCAAAGGGTCACGTTTAACCCGGATTGTGATAAACGGCTGGTATGGATCGCGGATGCTACATCGGTCGGTTTCAACCCTTCCACAACGGTCATCTGAACATGGTCGAGCAGATCGACGACGACGATGACATCGACGAACTCGTCCTCGGGATCGGGAGTGCTGACGCCTCTCACGCCAAACACGACCCGTTCACCGCCGGCGAACGCATCATGATGATCACGAAGTCGCTCGTCGATCTGGATCTGGTGACCTACGCCGTCCCGATCGAGGACCTGGAGCGTAACTCCGTCTGGGTGAGCCACGTCCAGAGCATGAGCCCCGAGTTCGACGTGGCGTACTCGAACAACCCCCTCGTCATCCAGTTGTTCGAGGAGGCGGGCGTCGAAGTCCGCCAGTCGCCGATGTTCAATCGCGAGGTGCTAGAGGGGACCGAGGTCCGCGAACGGATGATCAAAGGCAAGAACTGGCAACCGCTCGTCCCCGATCCGGTCGTCGAAGTCGTCGACGAGATCGGCGGTATCGAGCGGATTCAGCGGGTCAGCAAGACCGACGGCGTGTAGATGATTACGCTCAGTTCCGACTTCGGTTCGCCGTACCCCGCGGCGATGAAGGGCGTTCTCCTCCAGCACTCGGAGGCTCGTCTTGTCGACGTGAGCCACGAGTTCCCGCGCCAAGACGTCCGCGCCGCCGCGTTCTGGCTACGGGAGATCCTGCCGTATTTTCCGCCGGCCGTCCACCTCGTCGTCGTCGACCCGGGCGTCGGCACCGACCGCGCCGCGATCGCTATCGAGGCTGGCGAGCACGTGCTGGTCGGCCCGGACAACGGCGTCTTGCTTCCTGCGGCCCGCTCCCTTGCTCCCGACGACGAGGCGTTCACCGTCTACGAGATCAGCGACGAGGACGCCGAAAGCTCGACGTTCCACGGCCGGGACGTCTTCGCTCCGGCGGCCGGTGTAGTTCACGAGCAGTGGCGCGACGAGGACGCCCTCGCCGCACTCGACGATCTCACGCGGACCGACGAACACGTCGAACTGCGGCTTCCAGAGCCGACGATCCGTGACGCCGCTGTCGTCGGCGAGGTGCTGGTCGTCGACGGCTTCGGCAACGTCATTACGAATCTTCCCGGCTACACCGTTGAGGGCTGCGAGGAGGTCGACGTGAACGGCCAGACGGTCCCCGTCGGCGAGACCTTTGCGTCCGTCCCGGCCGGCCAGTGGCTCGTGACGGTCGGTAGCCACGGCAACGTCGAACTCGATGTCAATCAGGGCCGTGGCGACGAGGCGTTCGGCCTCGACGCCGGTGACGACGTCCGGATCGAACTCTGACCCCCGCACCGATGCGTTCGCCTCAGACAGCGGCGTCACTCACCAGCGCGTAGACGAGATAGCCGAAGACGAGCAGTACGAGCGCGATCGACGCCCAGACGAGCAGTGCGAACGCGAAGCCGCCGAGCGCACTCATGGCTCTTCCTCCCGGCCGCCGTCAGTCATCGGATCGTCGAGCGACTGGACCGCCGCGCCGAGCGTCGCATGCTCGAACTCCGCGTCGACCAGGCGGTCGGCGACGACTGTCACCAGCGCCGAAACGACTGTCGCCCCGACGAACGCGACCAGGAAGGAGGGGGCCGGAAGCGCATCGGTAAGACCGGGAGCCGCCGCTAGAACGCCACGAAGCGGCGGGAAGTACGACACGCCGACGACGAGGCCGGAAAGGGCCGAAACGACTGCGGAGCCCTGAGTCAGGCGCGTCGAGTAGAGTCCGTAGAGGAACGGGACGACGGTAGCGGCCGCGAGCAGGTCCGCCGTGAGGAACAGTTCGAGCACGCTGTAGCCCTGCGCGCCGATCAGGATGGCACCGAGTGCGACGCCGACTGTCAGTGCCCGCCCCGAGAGCGAGAGAGTTCGACCGCTCGGGTCGTCAAGCAGTCGTGCCAGATCGGCGGTGACGATGCTCGCGATGGCGTTGAACATCGTGTCGGCCGAACTCATCACCAGCAGGACGGCGAGGACGACCACAACGAGCAGGACCCACTCGGGGAACGCCGCCCCGGCCACGAGGAAGAAGGCGATGCTGGCGTTGCCCCCCTCGATCAGCCCCATCCCGGCCGCCGCGACGCCGAACAGACCGGCGAGCAGCACCATCGGTACGACGGCAATAGCGGCGACGCCGAACGACCGCTGGAGTGTCGCGGTATCCTTGCTCGCGTAGACGCGCTGCCACATGCCCTGGTTCAGCAGGTTCGCGCCGATGATCGCGAAGACCACGTAGATACCGAACTCGACGCCAGCGAGATAGCCCGGATTCAGGAGGTCGGGGTTGGTCGCGACTGTCGTGGCGTGGACCTCGCCGGTCCCGCCCAGCGCGAACAGCGCGCCGCCGAAGCC
>Ga0136563_101120_pt1 | contig 7117 bp, 6 predicted proteins | sample AntCluMetagen315_FD_104932 | JGI IMG/M metagenome (GOLD analysis project Ga0136563, IMG submission 104932) | Saline lake microbial communities from Club lake, Antarctica - Metagenome #315 | ecosystem: Environmental > Aquatic > Non-marine Saline and Alkaline > Saline | place: Antarctica: Club lake...
AAAATCAGCGACGGCGTCGGAGCGCTATCCGGTGTTTTTCATCCCTGCCGCGATCCCCTTGACCGTCAGGCGCAGGGTTTGTTCCTCCAGATCCGTGCGGTGGGTCTGGGAGAGCAGGTGCGTCTGGAGCAGGTTGAGCGGATCGACGTAGGGGTTACGCCGGTCCAGACTCTTGCGGAGCCAGTCGCGATCGATCGTGTGACTGCGACCGGCAATCTCCAGCACGAGATCCGAAACGCGCTCGTGCTCCTCGGTAATGCGGGGGAAGAACTGCTCTCTGAGTTCTGGATCCGCGAGGTCTGCATACTCGGCCGCGATATCGAGATCCGTCCGGCCGATCGCCATCGCCGCATTGTCGAGCATCGACTGGAAGAACGGCCACTCGTCGTACATCTCCTGAAGCGTCTCCATGTCGCCGCCGTCCTCCAGGTAGGTGTCGATCGCAGTCGCGAGCGAGTACCAGCCGGGGATGATACAGCGGGCCTGCGTCCACGAGAACACCCACGGAATCGCCCGCAGGTCCTCGACCTTGCGTTCGTCCGAGCGGGAGGCCGGGCGAGAGCCGAGGTTCAGGTTCTCGATGACGCCGATCGGGGTCGCCTGCCCGAAGTACTCGACGAAGCCGTCGGTATCGAGCAGATCACGGTATTCGTCGCGCGCGGCGTCGGCCATCAGTCCCATGGCGTCGAGCCACTCCTCCTCGACGTCCTCCTGGGGCTGCTGGAGGGATCGCTTGCGTGCGCGCAGTTGCGCGTTGAGCATCTGCTCGATGTTGCGCTCGGCGATGCGCGGGTTGGAGTACTTCTCGGCGATCGCTTCGCCCTGCTCGGTGAACTTGACCTGCCCCGTCACGGTGCTGTTTGGCAGCGCGAGCAACGCGTCGTTCATCGGGCCGCCACCACGGGAGATCGAACCGCCGCGGCCGTGGAACAGCCGCATCGTGACGTCGAAGTCGTCACAGATCTCGCCGAGACGGATCTGGTTCTCGTACAGTAACCAGTTCGCGGCGAGGAAGCCGTTCTCCTTGTTCGAGTCGGAGTAGGCCAGCATGATCTCCTGGGTGTGGTTCCGAGCCTCCAGCACCTGCGCGTAGGCCTCGTTCTCGAACAACGTCCCCATTATCTCCCGAGCGCCCGAAAGCGCGCTCTCGGTTTCGAGCAGCGGGACGATGTCGAGCCCACAGTGGCCGGGCAGTTCGACGACATCGGCCTGATCGGCGAGGAACAGCACTTCGAGCACGTGGCTCGGCTCCTCGGTCATCGAGATGGCGTAGGTATCGATCGCCTGGATCCCGAACTCCTCCTGCCAGTCGGCCAGACGGTCGAACCGCTCGAGGACACGCGATGCGGTATCCGAGACGCCCTCCCGGTTCGAGACGTCGACGACGCGTTCTTCCTGCAGGACGGACTCAGTGAGCACCTCGACGCGCTCGTCTTCATCCATCGACTCGTAGTCGATCCCTTCGCGGGCAAGTGCTTCGGTGACGGTCTCGGTATGCTGTGCCTGGTGGTCTCGCAGGTCGAGACTGGCCAGCGTGAAGCCGAAGGTATCGACCTGTCGCGTCAGCGGGTCGATGTAGGCTTCGGCGACGGAGTCAGCACCGTTCGCGCGCAGGCTCTCGGCGATGACTGCCAGGTCCTCTTCGAGTTCGGCAACCTCATCGTAGCCGCCGGGCCGGACGTCGCCGACACGGTTGAGTCGCTCGCGCATTAGCTTTAGCTTCTGGCGGTACGGTTCGTTCGGATAGCGCTCCTCGACCTCTTCGGTGATGCCGGGAAGGCGTTCGCGGTCGACCGCGAGGGACTTCTCGAAGCGTTCGCCGACGGCGATCCGGGTGCCGTCCTGGCTGAGCACGCGCGAGAGGCTCTTTAGCCGGTCGCGGTACCGGTCCAGTACCACTCGGCGCTGGCGCTCTAGCGTGTTCGTCGTGACATCGGGCGTCACGAAGGGGTTGCCGTCGCGGTCGCTGCCGGCCCACGAACGGAACTCCACGAGTTTCGGAATGTCGATTTCCTCACCGAGTTCGGTCTCGAAGGCGTCTTCGAGTTCGTCGTACACTTCGCCGACGATGTCGAACAGGGTGTTCTCGAGATACCACTGGACGTTGCGAGCCTCGTCCTCGGGTTCGGGTCGCAGGTCGCGGACTTGCGGTGTCTGCCAGAGGCTGGTCACCTCGGCGTCGATGTCCCGTTCGACCTGACCTTTCTCCTTGTTGGTGAGTCGGCGCTCGTCGAGCGTTTCGAGGTGGTTCGAGACCGATCGAAGCTTCGATTTGACGGTCTTTCGTCGGGCCTCGGTCGGGTGAGCGGTAAAGGTCGGCTCGATGAGCACGTCGTCGAGCACCTGCTCGATCGTCTCGTCGTCCAGTTCGTCTAGCTCCTCGGCGGCCGTTTCGAGGCTGTCCTCGAGGTTCTCCTCGTGAGAGCCGGTACGGATCGCCCGCACCCGTTCGCGCTCCTCGGCGAGGTTGATCAGCTCGAAGTACGTCGTGAAGGCTCGGGCGACGATACTCTCGCGTTCGGGTGTCAGCCCGTTAAGCTCCTCGTGAAGCGTTTCGCGCGAATCTAACTCACCATCTCGGTAGTCTATCGCGGACGTACGGAGCGTCTCTACAGTCTCGAAGGCCTCCCGGGACGTCTGATTCTCCAGAACGTCACCGAGCAGTGCACCGAGTTCCCGCACGTCCTGTCGGACGTCCCTGTCGTGCAATCGCATATCTCACGCATATCCCCCCGCTGATTAAAACTCTCCGGAACTCACCAACGATTTGATGGATATATAACTAGTTGCGAAGAAAGCAACAAAAAACGACAGGTGTCGACAGAGGTAGCTAGGATTCGAGGATGTAGCGGTTCAGCAGAGCGTTGAGTTCCTCCTCGCGGCCGGACTCGGGATGGGGAACGTCGTTGTCAAGGGTGTACTCCTCGAGGTCGGCGAGGTCGACGTCGCCGTCGACGATCCGCTGGCCGATACCCTCGTCGTAGCTGCTGTAGCGGTCCTCGACGAACGCTTCGAGTTCGCCGCTCTCTTTGAGTGCGTGGGCCGCTTCGAGCGCACGAGCGTAGGTATCCATACCGGTGATGTGCCCGTGGACGAGGTCGACAGGCTCGAAGGACTCGCGTCGGACCTTCGCGTCGAAGTTGATCCCGCCCGGCGAGATGCCGCCGTCCTGCAGGATCTCGTACATCGCGAGCGTGTGATCGCGGAGGCTGAACGGGAACTCGTCGGTGTCCCAGCCGACCAGTTTGTCGCCCTGATTGGCGTCAATGCTGCCGAGGATGTCGTTGAGTCGCGCGTAGCGCAGTTCGTGGGCGAACGGTCGGTCGGCGAGCGTCGCGTGGTTGGTCTCGATGTTGAGCGTGAACCGGTCGTCCAGATCGTACTTCTGGAGGAACGCGTGGATCGTCGCCGCGTCGTGGTCGTACTGGAACTTCATCGGCTCCTTGGGCTTGGGTTCGAGCATCAACTGACCCTCGAAGCCGATGTCGTCGGCGTGGTCCGCGACCATCGTCAGGAAGCGAGCGACGTTGTCCTGTTCGAGGCCCATGTCGGTGTTCAGGAGCGTCTTGTAGCCTTCACGGCCGCCCCAGAGGCAGAACCCTTCGCCGCCAAGTTCGTTGGTGACTTCCAGCGCCTTTTTGACCTGTGCGCCGGCGTGGGCGAAGACGTCCGCGCTCGGCGAACTCGCCGCACCGACTGCGTACTTGGGTTCGGCGAACAGCTCTGCGGAGCCGAAGAGCACGCCGATGCCCGTCTCGTCGATCTTCTCTTTGATCAGCGGGACGATCTCGTCGAGATACTCGTTGGACTCCTCGATGGTGTCACCGCGCGGGGCGAGGTCGCGGTCGTGGTAACAGAAGTAGTCGACGCCGAGCTTATCGAGTAGCTCGAAGTTGGCTTCGATCCGTGCACGGGACTTCTCCATCGGATCTTCGATATCATCCCAGGGCCGCTGCATCGTCGGCGCGCCGAACGGGTCGGAGCCATCGCCGGTAAAGGCGTGCCAGAAGGAGACTGCAAATCGCAGGTGTTCCTTCATCGTCTTGTCGCCGACCTGTTTGTCCGGGTCGTAGTAATCGAACGCAAGCTCCTCGTCGGAGTCGGGGCCCTGATACTCGATATTCGGGACCTCCGGGAAGTATTCGGTCATACAGTTATACAATTTCGTCGGCAGGCCTTATAAGATGTGGTAATTTTACTTCAAAATGAGAATCGGTGGTATAGAGGGCTCTCAGTTGTACTCACGCCAGCGATGGCCGCATTCCTTGCACTTGAAAAAGCGCGTTGGCGGCTCGTCCGCGGAGCCGGTCTGTTTGATCGTGTACCAGGCCACGTTGTGGCCGCACTCGTCGCAGTGGATGTCAGACCGGGTCGGTTTTCCCTCGAACTCCGCACCTTCCTCGGTCTCGATCAGTTCGTCGCCGCTCTGTTCGGTCGTCGAGACGAACTCCGCCGCCAGTTCCGCGTCCTGCTCGTCGGTCGCGCCGCAGTCGTCGTTCGAGCAGACCATCCGGTCGCCCGTAGAGCGCATCATCGAACCGCACTCGTCACAGAACTGCATACAAGAGAGTACGACGAGCGCCCGGAAAAGCTACTCGCCTTCGGGATCGAACTCGCCGACCGCGATGTCTTCGGCGACTTTCGGGCAGTTCCGGACCGTGAACTGCTCGACATCGACCATGTCGACGATGTCGGTGCCCTCGTGGCCGCAGGCCACCTCGGGTGGTTCCGAGAAGTACTCACAGCGCTCGCAGTACGTCGACGTCGCGACAACGTGCTCTACGGTTTCGAGATCACGCTCGATCGAGATCCCGCCGGTTTCTAACTCCTCCCAGACGAGGTCACTGTCGAGGTCGCCGACGTTCTCGGAGACGAACAGGTCGTCGTACTCGCCCTCGTCGTGGTCGTCGCTTCGTCTCTCGACCTTCGCGGCGAGTTCCCCGAGTGGCCCCTCGCGGTCGCTGTCGCCCGCCTGGTGATCGGTCCCCTCTTCGCTGTCCGGCCGAGTTACGGGTAGGTCGTCGTGGGGTTCGGGCGGCAGATCATTCTTGAACCCGGACGGCAGGTTCTCGTTGGATTCTTCCGACCCCTCGTCGCCATCAGCCGGGTCACGCATCGACGTCACCTGGCGGTTCCCACTCCGGGGCCGCCCGCTCGCCCTCGGTCTCGAAGGCGTCGTCTATCTCCTCGGCGAGTTCGTCCGAGACGCCGACGGCTTCGGTCAGTGCGGGCGGATCACCGGTTTCGAGGGTGTTCGCGTTGAAGAACCGCTTGCCTGGAGAGACGTCGACGAACCGCTCCATACACTGCGGACAGTTCGGTCGCGTCAGGAGGCCGAGATCGACCGACGCCGAGCAGGCCGCACAGTCGGCCGTCCGGATCCCCTGCTGGTTGGCGGCGCGTTTCAGTTCGTCGACACCATCGCGTCTTGCTCGCTCGGCCGCGACCGCCTCGACCTCGGAGCGGAGTTCGATCACCGCCCGCGCGAGCACGTCGAGACGGCGCTCGGCAGTCTCGGTCTCCTCTGTGAGATAGCTGAGAATCTCCTCGTAGTTCTCGAAGCCGGTCGAAAGCGAGTTCTCGACCTCGTCGATGCGCTCGCCCGCCGACTGGGCCCGGCGCTCAGCCGCCACGACGCGCTGTTCGGCTTCGTCGAGCCGTGTCAGAAGTTCCTCGTGATCGTGATCGTCGGCTGCCTTCGCGTCGGTTTCGCGTTTGAGTTGGATCACACGCTTGCGGACGTCCTCGATCAGGTCCTGGACCGTGTCGTCGAGCGTGTCGAGTCGCGCATCCAGTTCGCCCTCGGTGACTGCTCGCCCCTCACCTGACGCGTCCGCCGGGTCGACTGGGGCGTCACCCGCCGAGAGTTGTCGGTGTGCGGCGAGGAGTCGTCGGGCGACGGTGTCGGCGTCGTCGTCGGTCCCGGCTGCCACTTCCTCTAGCCAGTCGTACACGTCGCCGGAGAAGTCGATCGTCGCCTTCTCGCCTCTCGAATCCTCGCTCGCCATTCACCTCTACTTGTTAAAGGAGCGTCTTAATAGTTCGGTGGCGCGATACGAACAGTTCAGCGATATGTCGTTTCGGGATTATCGGATCTTCCGCACGTCGCTGATGTCGAACCCACTGTCGCCGATATCGGTCTCGAACCGGACGATGTTCTCGTCTTCGAGGCGGGAGAGCACGCCCCGGAACTGCTTGACGACCATCGTTCGGTCGCGCTCGCTCCCGCCGCTCTCCCACTCGAACAGAAAGGTCCCATCCGTCGCGGCCATCAGTCGGCCGAGTTCGGTGTCCGAGAGGGTATCGAGCGTGACGAGCAGGAGGATCAGCCCGTCCCACTGGTTTGCCGCCTTCTTCAGTCCCTTCAACAGGAGGGTGATATCCGTCCAGTCCGTCACCGTCCCCGACGCGCTGATCAGGTCGGTCACCGAGTCGATCACGACGAGGCTCCCCTCGGCGTGTTCGTTCAGATACTCACCCATCGCGTCGAGCACGTCGTCGGTGTCGGTATCCTGCCCGAGCGAGGTGATGCTCCGGGTCCGCTCGGAGTACCACTCCGGCGGCACCGGACTCAACTGGAAGTACTCCGTCGAAAAGTCCTGAAAGTCGATCGGCTCCGTTCCGCTCTCGACCAGTTCGGATTCGAGCGTGTAGCCCATCTCCTCGACGAGCGGCGACTCCGCAGTCGTAAAGGAGAGATAGCGGATCGCGTCGGGCAGTTCGGCCTGATCGTCGAGGTCCCCGTAGTACAGATCGAACAGATCCTCGTCAGAGCGGGCAAGCCCGTTCATAACGGCGCTGGTATAGATGAACTCCCGGGCACCAGCCCCGACCTCGCCGGCCAACAACACGACGCTTCCCGAGGGTGCGCCGCCGCCGATCGTCCTGTCGAACCGCGAGATACCGAACGGGATACGCGACATACCTGCATCTCTCCCTCCGCTGTGTTAGGCATTACGCCGACTATCCGTCGATCGTCGCCCCGCGGTTCCGCGGCGCGGCGACCAGCACCTCACCGTCGACGTCGGCCACGTCGAGTGCGTCTCGACCGGCCGCCCGTGCGCTCTCGACGGCGTCGACGTCGGTGAGACCGTACACGGTCGGACCCCACGAGGAC
>Ga0136563_101121_pt1 | contig 7115 bp, 7 predicted proteins | sample AntCluMetagen315_FD_104932 | JGI IMG/M metagenome (GOLD analysis project Ga0136563, IMG submission 104932) | Saline lake microbial communities from Club lake, Antarctica - Metagenome #315 | ecosystem: Environmental > Aquatic > Non-marine Saline and Alkaline > Saline | place: Antarctica: Club lake...
AGGTCCTCACAGTGACCACCGTGGACGCCGAAACGGCGGCGAATATCGACGAGGGCGACACCTTCACGCTCCGGGAGCGCACGCTCGCGGCGGTCGAGTCAGTCAACGTCTACGGGACGGACTCGCCGGACGAGAAACGTGTGTTCCTCGGGCTCACCCTGGACGCGCGCCAGACGGAGAACGCCGCACACTTCGCGGGCAAGCGCATCTCTGAGGGGGCGTCGATCCCCTTCCGGACGAGTGAGTACGACCTCACGGGCGAGATCCGACGCGTCGGGACCACCGAACCTCGCGGCGACGCTGCCACTCGAACCGTCACGCTTCGGATTGAGAACGCCAGTCCCGAGTTCGCCGACGCCATCGAGCCCGGAATGACGGAGTCGGTGAACGGGGTCACCGTCGCCGCGGTGACCGACGTCGACCTGTACGAGCGCAACCATCCGCGAAACGTGGACGTCACACTCACCGCCGATCTGGCCGTTCGCGAGACGCCCGCTGGGGTCACGTTCAAGGGCCAGACGATCCAGTACCGGAGCAGGGTCACGCTCGACCTGGGCACTGTCACCGTCCGGGCGACGGTGGCGTCCCTGTAAGCAATGACCGAACGCACGTCCCTCACGGAGACGAGCCGGGTGGCAGCGACGACCGAGCGCGCGCTCGATAACTCCCGCGTCGTCGCGGCCCTTCGCGCGCCGTTCCGGGAGGGGTCACGTCCCGTCAGGACCGCACAGTGGTCCGGCGACGTCGTCAGGTACTCGTACCTCTTCAGGTGGCTCACCGCCGAACCCGAGCCCGACGTCGTCGTCATCGACCTCCGGGAGACGTGGACCGTCGGCCCCGTCATCGCCGTCATCGACTGGCTCGTCCCCCACGGTCTCCGGATGTGGCAGGGCTCGACCGCCAAACGGGTCCTCGACCGGACCGCGACCGCGTTCCGGGACGCCCCGGTCCGTTTGACGAGCATCGTCGTCCTGGGCGTCGTCCTCCTCCGCCTCGCACTCACCATGGGGAGCGCGGGCACCGTCTCGCTCGTCGCCCACCTCTTCGTCGCCGCCCTCGCCATCGTCGGCCTGCGCGTCGACTGGACGTGGGAGGAACTCGAAGCGAGCAAGGCCGGCCGGCTCGCGGCGGCGCTGTTCGTTCCGCCCGAGCCGCCAGAGGACGTGGATTGAGCCTCTGCCGGATCAAAATCGGTCTCGGCCTTTTCCTCGAGAGACGCAGGGCTGGGATCGACGAGAGGCCTCAGCAGAAACGATTATTCGTTCGGTAGGTGATACCTCTCTCTGTGGCCGACGACGTCGAATATCCCTCGGTCGAACTCGTAGTCGATCTCCACGAGCAAGTCGTCGCGGAAGGCGACGCCACGGAAGCCGGAGTTCGGTCGGCGGACGCGATCGGATCCGCGTTACAGTACGTATCGGAGGGATTCTTCGGCGAAGTGCCGGAATCGATCCACGAAAAGGCCGTCCATCTGATGCGCCTACTCGTCGCGGACCATCCATTCGTCGACGGCAACAAGCGCACCGCACTCCGGTCGGTGGTCGTCCTCTGCATGCTAAACAGGTACGTGTTCGAATACGGCCACGAAATGCGAGCACTACTCCATCGGTTCGCGACCGAGGAAGCCGACGTTGACGTCAAGACGACAGTTATCTACTTCCGTGCCTGCGCTCGTCGCAACAGAGAAATTGATCCGTCTGCTACCTCTCGATCGGCGATGGCGTCAAGCACCGATTCCACGACGGCTGTCGACGACGAAGTCCGCCAGCTGTATGAGCGGCATCAATCCGCCGAGAGCGACGAGGAACGATACGAAATCACCCTCGAAATGGGCAAACTCGACGGGCGACGTCACGCGGATATTTATGAAGCCCTCGAAGACGAGTAGGTGTTCACTCGGTCTTGTCTGGTGAAGCGGATACGGCGCAGTGGGTTCTCTCTCGGCCGGGAAGAGTCCTCACCGAAGGTGGTGACCAGTCCCCGAAAAACTGTCCAGCTTCTGTGACTGCTCGACTCAAACTGTTATCGGTGGAAAGATAACTATATCTAGAAAGTCCGGCGAAAATCTAATAGCGGTGGGTGCAATACCGATAACTAGCGATGATGGAGCTCGTGGACGAGACCGCAGCGAAGATCATGCTTGTGATCCGGCCGGGGGATTCGATCCGGCGGGTCGCACAGAAGGTCGACAGCTCGTATTCGTGGGTCTACGACTGGATCGAGCGACTGGAGGGCGCGGGCTTCATCAGGCGTGACGACGGCGTCTACGTCGAGGACTACGCCGTCAGAGACCGCTACTACGAGATGGTCGCAGCGCTCTCTCGAGCTGTCGGGCCGTCGATCGAAGACGGGTACATCGTGCCCCACTTTTCCGGACTGCCGTTCGCATACACACGGATCGATAGCGTCTACGTCTGGACCCACGGTGGCTATCAGATTGCGCGGGGTCACGACGACTATCCGATCTTCATGCAAGTTCGGGACCAGGACGTCGAACGCTGGACGGCGTTTTTCGACGAATTCGAAATCGCGAATACGATCGGTGAGCGCCCCGACCCGGCCGGGTTCGAGGGCCCCGTCTCGTACGTGTTGTTCCCGACAACCGAGGACGTCGCGCGTGAGTGGGTTAACGGGAACCCAGTGATCCCACTGGACGAGACGATCGATCACATGCTGGAGTATCGGGTGAACTACGAGCCGGCATTGGAGATGATCGCCGACGAGTACGACCGAGACATCGATGCGTCTCACGACGACCCGCACCTGAATCCATGAGTCTGGGAGAGCGCGAGGACGAGCTACTGGACACGCTGGAGGCAGTCATCGACGCTGAGTTGCCGTACGTCCTGGTGGGCGGGTGGGCGATCGCGGCGTTCAACCAGCGATTCACGACCGACGTCGACGTCGTCGTTCCCGATCAGGTGCTCGACGAGTACGCGGCCCTGCTCACGGACCGTGACTACGAGAAGACCGCCGACGTCGCCAGGAACGATCTCTACGAGGGACGGACGGTCCGATTCGAGAAGGACATCGGGAACCCGGTTCAGTTCGATGCCATGGTCGACGCGCTCGGCTGTCGCCAGACCGAAGCGGAGTGGTCGTATCGATATCTGATTCAACATTCCGTCGCCGAGGAGTTGCGAACGGCGCGGCCGATAACGGCCAGAATTCCCGAACGAGAGTTACTCTTCGCCCTGAAACTCCACAGCGGTCGGAAGGCGGATTCTCGCGACCTAGTGGTTCTGGCCACTGACGCGGATTTCGACCGGATCGCGACCCACATTCATCGCGGGGATACCGAGAAGCTCGCGACGCGAATCGACGGTATCATCGACCGGCTCACGGCGGACAACTTCGAGGATGCGTTCAAGGGCGTCTTCGAACAGCAGACCGTTCCAGCGGCGAATATCGATGCCGTCGTCGCGTTTCTCCGCGATCAGCGGCGTCACCTCGAGACCGACGAGTAACGGTCGTTCTGGAGGTGGCGAACTGGAAGTCCTGCCTGTGGCCCGGCTCGCGGTGGCCTGTCACTCGTCGTCACCATCCAAATTCGCACCGGGACGATCGAACCCGGTGACTTTATTCGCGCGAGCGGACAGCAATCGCACATGACAGACGCGGGCGGCGCGGCCGAGTTGCTGGAGGAGCGCCCGGACCTGGCCGACCCGCTCGAAGCCGTCCTCGCCGTCGACGACCGCGAGGACGCCTGGTCGTTCGACGACGTCCCCGTCGACTCCGGGCCGTTCGGGGAACTCGTCTCGCGCGGCGTGGTCGAGAGCGCCGGCGACGACTACTGCGTCGCCGACCCCGCCGCCGCTCGCGCGGCCCTGAACGGGGATCTCGACGCTAGCTCGACGGCCACCGACAGCGAGGACAACCAGACCTTCTCCGTGCCGTCACTCGCGCTTCCCACGATCGACCGGACGACGGCTGCCATCATCGCCGCGGCCATCGCCTTTGTCGGGCTCGTCCGCGCCCACCCGATCCAGTCCGTCTACCGCGACGGGAACGTCGTCCTCTCGGGCAACGACCCGTACTACTACCGCTACTGGGTCGAACAGGCGCTGGCCTCCGGCGAGAGTGTCCTCGACCTGAGCGCGCTGGCGACGCTCCCCGACGCCGTCCAGAAGGGCGAACCGCTCACGGTCGCGACCCTGTGGTGGGTCTCCGAACTCCTCGGCGGCACCCCCGACATTGCCGGCCACGTCCTCGCGTGGTATCCCGTCGTCTCGGCCGTCGTCACGGCCGGCATGGTCTACCTCGTCGCGGTGTGGGTGACCGAGGACAGGCGCGTCGGCGTCGCGGCCGTCCTCGTTTTCGCGCTGATCCCGGGCCACGCCCTGCGGACGAGCCTGGGCTTCGCCGACCACCACGCCTTCGACTTCCCGTGGCTCGCCGCGACAACCCTCTGTCTCGTCGCGCTCGTGCGATCGGAGAGCCCGAATCTTCGAGCGCCGCGAACGTGGGCCCTGAGCGCCGCACTGGGCATCGCCATCGCTGCCCAGGTGCTGGCCTGGGAAGCGGGCCCGCTGCTCATCCTCGCGGTCGGCCTCGTCGTGGTCGCGAAGGCGCTCGCTGACGTCCACACGGGCCGCTCACCGCTCCGTCAGGCCGCTCCAGTGGCCGTCGGGGCCCTCGTCGGGGCCGCACTCGCCGCGCTCGTTCACGTCGTCGTGGGCTGGCACACGCAGCAAGTTGCGTTCGCACCGGCGCTCCTCTTCGCCGGGACCATCGGCGCGCTCCTGGCTGCCGAAGTCGTCCACCGGACCACTGGAGACATCCGGCACCTGGCCGCCGTCGACGCGGTCGGCGCCGTCGTCGGCTTCCTCATCTTCCGTGCCCTCCTTCCCGAGTACTGGACGCGACTCCAGACCGAACTGGACAGGCTCTTCAGGAGCGACAACATCGCCGAGACGGCCGGCCTGCTCTCCCCGGATTCGTTCGGCTTCCTCTACCTGTTCGGCTTCGCGCTCGCGCTCGCGCTCCCCTTCATGGCCATGGGCGCCTGGCGCGCGCTCGAGGACGACCGCTGGCTCGTCGCGAGCGTCTACGGCTGGTATTTTTTCCTGCTGGCGACGTTCCAGGTCCGCTTCGTCGGCGAACTCGCCGCCTTCGCCGCCGTCTTCGCGGGCTACGGCTTCGTCTGGGTCGCCGCCTGGATCGACGCTGCGAGTCCGATCAGCGAGCGCGTCGAGCGCCTACGCCTGCCAGATCGCACCCAGCTCGGAACCCTCGTCTTGCTCTTCGTCCTCGTCGCGAGCCTCGGCATCGTCCAGGTCCCGGTCAAGACGAGCCAGGTGACCATCACCGACGACACGTACCACACCTCGCAGTTCCTCGCCGAGCACTCGGCCGACCGCGGCCAGGAGTACCCCGACAACTACGTCCTCAGCGAGTGGGGGCAGAACCGCCACTACAACTACTTCGTCAGCGGCGAGTCCCGGAGCTACGGGTACGCGGAGTCGAACTACGACCGATTCATCCGGAGCTCGAACCCTGACGAGTCCTACGACCGGTTCGAGGGCCGCGTCGGCTACGTCGTCCTCGAGACGGGCCGGTCGACCAGCGGCCAGGGGACCACGTACCAACAGTTGACCGAAACGTACGGCAGCCGGACAGACGAGACGCCCGGGCTCGCCCACTATCGCGCGCTCTACCTCGCGCCGGGCGAGTCGCGCGTCGCCTACGCCGTCGTCCCCGGCGCGACGGTGACGGGCAACGCCTCGGTCAACGCGACGGTCTCACTCGCGACGGACGTCGCCATCCCGAACGCCGAGTTCACCTACGAGCGCCAGACGACGGCCAACGCCGACGGGACCTACAGCGTCGCGGTGGCTAACCCTGGTACGTATCAAGTACAGATAGATGGTGAGACGCGCGAGGTGACGGTGAACGAGTCGGCGGTGCGGAACGGGTCGTCGGTCGAAGGGTAAGGGCTAATTCCGCAGGATGGAAATCGGAGTGTACGCTCGCTCGGCTCTGTTGAAATCCTCAGTAACTGATAGAACACGCTTGCGAGATACAGAGTGATATATTCCGCACGCACGACGGGTCACGCGAATCCGCTTCCGAGGGAACGTTCACGGCGGCGGAAGCGGGCCGAGCCGCTTCATGTCATGTTTGGGACTGACGACCGCCATGCGTTCAAGCTCCTCCTCAGTTGGGCCATGGTAGTCGGGAATCTCTCGTGTCTGGACAGGAGTTCCGACGTCTCGGAAGAAATCCGCCATGCCAGCAGGTGCGAAGATGGCGAGGACGTGAAGTGGGGTCTCGCCCACGACGCGGAACCCATGCGGTCGATTGGCCGGGATGAATCCAGTCATACCCGGCGTCAGGTGATACGGCTGCTGGTCCACGTACATCATCATTTCTCCATCGAGGACATAGAACAGTTCGTTGGGTGGGTGCGTATGCAGATTGTTCTCGTACCTTGGGGGTGCGTCAATCTCAGTGACTGTGAGTGAGCCGTCCGTCGCGCTACCGTCTGTAACGATGGTGATTATTGCCCCGAGAAACAGGTAGTGTTCAGCAGAGTCTTCGTCGAAACTGTATGGACTGATCGAATCGTCGGGCATGGCTCTAGCCGAGTACAACGACCGGAAATATGGTAAATATTAACATGGAATGGCCGCTGGAGCATACGCGCCCTGTATGCAGCACGGCTCCGACAATCTATCAGCGACCGAGGATTTCAACAAGGCCTCCTGCGCCTAAAGGCGCAGGTATTCTCCTTGATTCTCTATAAATATGACATCTCAGCGGCTGCACTCTGGAGGCAGAAGATATATGCCAGCTGTTAGTCGTTTACAACCATGCCACACTGTGAGAACTGCGACTCTTTCGTGACAGAGCGCTATGTCCGGGTCTTCGCGCCTGATGAAATGGAAACAGTCAGGGTTTGTCCGAATTGTGAAGATATCATCCGCGATGGTGCAGAGATCCGCGAGTCACGATCGCAGAGAAAGTGAGTGAGAGTCCAGACCAGCTCTCACCCGTGTGGATGTCGTTTCTGACTGAGACACTACAGCGAGCCCACCGCTACTGGCCGGGCGTGGTGCCGGAGACCAGCCCCTCCCCCAGACGTGCTCCCAGCGGCAGGTGACGGCGAACAGCCC
>Ga0136563_101127_pt1 | contig 7096 bp, 8 predicted proteins | sample AntCluMetagen315_FD_104932 | JGI IMG/M metagenome (GOLD analysis project Ga0136563, IMG submission 104932) | Saline lake microbial communities from Club lake, Antarctica - Metagenome #315 | ecosystem: Environmental > Aquatic > Non-marine Saline and Alkaline > Saline | place: Antarctica: Club lake...
GGCTTTCTCGTTCGCCGTCAGGTTATCCAGAGTGATTCGTGTCGGGTTGTCGATATAGCCTTGCCAGTCACCGCCCGGTCCGAAAAAAGCCCTGAACCGGCGCTGGTAATCACGAACAACCAGTCTGCCCTGGTTTGCCAACAGGCTGTCGGTGAGAACCCGGGTTGCCGCCGCGTAATGGCTGGTATCCCCAACAACCTTGCCGGCATGGGCAAAATACCCGAAACCGCCTTCAAAATAGCTGGCGCTGGGCGGCAGGAACTCTGGCGCATCACCGCCTACCTCGCGGATACGCTCACTGCTGTAAAGCCAGTGCAGGCCGAGGCTCGCGGCATCAGCCACCCAGCCCCCGGCAATTGCGTTGATCAGGCGGTAAGTCTCGCCAGACTCTGGTTCATTACTCATGTAACGGCCCCCTCGGCACTCTGGTCCTACTGCAGATCAGTCACTGGCCTGCCTATTTTGTTTCCAGGATCGGCCTGTATCCAATCAGAATGCAAACTGGTTACGGTTTCATTCCCCCGACCACTTCGGTGCGCGCTCATCGTTGAACGCGTTGATTCCCTCTTCAGCGTCATGCTATGGAATCAGTTGGCTCTAAAGGACTCCATGGCTGTGAGGGCCTCGAAATAATCGTGACGCGCACGCTCAGTTCCACTGGCACGGAGCATGACGGGATGGCTGGCCATGCATTGGGCAAGACGTGCCCGGGCGATTGGCGTCAGCGTTCCCAGCCGGGGGTAACCGCCAATCGTCTGCCGGTCGTTCATCAGACAGATCGGCTGACCATCGGGCGGGACCTGGATTGCACCGGCGGCCAGGCCCTCGGAGACCATGCCCGGGTGACGGCAGACCAACGCAGGCCCGGTTAGCCTGATGCCCATCCGGTCGGCGCGGGTATCCACCTGCCAGTGCGAATTGAAGGCCTGATGGAGACTGCCACCATCAAAGTACCCAGTCTGGCCACCGGGAATGACGGACAGCTCTGCGGCAGATCCGTAATCGATCCGGTGAGCCAGAGGCACCTGCGCTCCAGCGGACAGCGGAGGCAACGGGGATGCCGGCTCCAGGCGGTCACCCTCGGCCAGTGGCAGCCCCCTGCCCTTGTGCCCACCTAATCCATCGCGGCCTACGCACGCCACACTTCCCAGCGCTGCAACGCCCTGCCAGCCACCATGCGCTCCCAGGTAGGCTCTCACCCCGCATCGGGGCAGCCCGAATGCAAGCCGGTCCCCCGCCCGGAGGGTGAACCGCTGCCATGGTCGCAGTTCTTCGCCATTCACCGTGGCGCTGAGATCGGCGCCACTGAGCGACAGAGTCAGCTCCGCCTCTGCCACCAGCGTCAGGCCACCGATGGCTACCTCAAGCACGGCAGCGCCAGCGTTATTGCCCTGCAGGGCATTCGCCCAACCGGCGGCATGCCAGTCCATGGGCCCACCCTGGGTGATCCCCAGGTGACGCACGCCAAAGCGCCCCGCATCCTGCAACAGCGCCTGCGGCCCTGCCGCCTCAACACGGAGTGCGCCTGGCCCGGTCATTGGGGAACCTCTGCAACAGGGTCGGTACTGCCGCCGAGTTCAACGAACTCTTCCCGGGTCACCGCAACGAACCGGACCCGGTCTCCGGGTTCAAGTGTGGTCATCGGAGTTCGTTCAGCGTCAAAAAGCACCAGAGGGGTACGGCCAATCAGATTCCAGCCGCCTGGTGTCTGCTGGGGATAGGCCGCGGTCTGGCGCTCCGCGATCGCGATGCTTCCCCGGGGCACCTGCCTGCGCGGTGTCGCCAGCCTGGGCATGGCCAGTGACGGCTGCACCAGCCCCATGAACGCAAAGCCCGGAACGAAGCCCAGCGCGAAGACCTGATACTCGCTCCCGGCATGCGCTTCCGCCACCTGCTGGGTCGTCCAGCCGTTGCCGGCAGCAATGCGCTCAAGCTCAGGTCCAACGCTCAGGTCGTACCATACGGGCATCTCCACAATGCGCCCGCCACTCTCTTCGGTATCAGGAACCAGCTGAGAGAGGACCCTTTCAATGAGCTGCCGGGCCCGGGTGTCACTCAGCCGCCAGGGATCGTACTGCACCAGAACCGTTGTGTAGGAGGGAACCAGATCCACCAGCGACTCACCGAATGCGCTCCGACAGTCCCGGCAGAAGGCGCTGATCCGCGGCAGAAGCCGCGGATCAATTCCATCCGCAAACCGCACAAGCCAGGCTTCGAGGCCGGCGTTTTCCAGTCTGGGGTTCATTGCAACCCTCTGTCGCCAGCACGTTTGAGGACACTTCGTATACGCTGAACCGCTGCAATTGACTCTGGATTATCACCATGCACACAGAGTGTGTCCGCCTTTATGGTCACGTCTGAACCATCATGGGTGGCCACCGGTTCCTTGAAGGCGATTCGTTTGGCCTGCTCCAGGATCTGGTCGTCATCCTTGAAAACCGAACCGGGCTCGCTCCGGCTGACCAGAAAGCCTTTGCCGTCGTAGGCGCGATCCGCGAACGCCTCTAGCCAGATATCAATACCGTAGTCCCCGGCAAACTTTTGGACCCAACTGTTATCAGCCGTTGCCATCACCATCAGCTTAAGCTTCGGATCGAAAAGCTGAATGGCACGCAGCACAGCTTCCAATACCTCCGGTCGGTGCATCATGTCGTTGTAGAGGGCGCCGTGTGGCTTCACATACCAGAGAGGAACGCCCTCAGCCCGACAGAAAGCGGCCAAAGCGCCCATCTGATAGAGCAGCAGATTCTGTATCTCCTCCATCGAGCATTTGAATGAGCGCCTTCCAAACCCAACCAGATCGGGATACCCGGGATGCGCACCAATGGTCACCCCATGCTCGGCGGCCAGTCTGACAGTTTTTCTCATGTGATCCTGGTCAGAGGCATGGAAGCCACAGGCCACGTTTGCAAGATCGACGACAGCCATGAGCGCCTCGTCCCATCCCATTCGCCAGGGTCCGAAGCTTTCCCCCATATCCGCGTTAAGAAGCAGAGGCGCCATAGCTATCCCCGAGTCCTCACTGCCCACCACGTTCACGCTTACGTTGCTCCCAGTCAATCTCGGGAGGCCGACGTCCGTGCTGCCCCCTGTATTGAGCGGTCTCCGGTGGCTGCCATCCCTTCAGACGCGCCTCATCAACCGCATAAACTTCGACGCCGAGCGGATTACACGTCTCCAGAGGATCCCTGGCGTTTTCGCCCCATAGATCAACCGACAGATCCCCTCCCGGACAGCAGGAAAGCGCGCATAACAGATCCGTTTCCGCGAAAAACTCCAGATAATCCCCCTGGCCTGCGGGACAGGCCTTCATGAAATACTGGTCCTCATCATTCAGCCCTGTGCACTGGAAGATGTTGAGCACATCATGAACATCTCCTTCATGCAGCCCCCATGACTCCACGGCGCGAACAAGGTTGGAGTGGCAGTGGAAATCAAAGTCTTCCCCTGTCAGCAGGCGGTTCACATAGGGATCGCAGCGAGTTCCCAGAAGATCATGAACACGCCCGCCTTCCGAATCCTCACCGTAGTCAGCGAGGGTATCGTCAATGATTGTTGCCATGGGACGCAGGTACGGCAGCGTCGACCACAGGCGGTCGTAGTTGCTCACGTGCGCCCTCTGAAGCTGCCTTGTTCGAGACGCCCACATTCGTTCACGTGGGTTATGCAGATTCCACATGTTGAAATCACCGACCTGTGGACCATCAGTGATCCGCACCCGGAACACGTGCCCCGCGGGCACCTCCCAGGCAAGACCACTGCGAATGGGCACAGTGTGGGACGCAACCAGCGTACGCTCTCCAGCGGATGCCCGCAGTCCGTCGTAGAATTCTCGGTCCACATCCAGAATCGATCCCTGGGTTGCCTGATAAGCCGCTTTAACGTTTGCCATTTCTCTCTCCTGTATCACTGGTACCGGGGCTCACCATGAGCTCAGGGCCGGTGCCAGACATCCATAAGTTCACTGAACCTGGAGCTTTCCCGCTGGCTGTCGCCCAGACTGCTGATCAGCACAATCGCGACCAATGACAGAACGAAGCCAGGAACCACCTCGAACATATCAAAAATCCCTGCAGGCCCGCCGCTCAGCGGCCGCCAGACTGCGACGGTCACAGCGCCTGTAATCAGCCCGGCAATGGCTCCATTCCGGCTCATCCCGGACCAGAACAGCGACAGCAGGATGACCGGGCCGAATGCCGCACCAAAACCACCCCATGCGTAGGCAACCAGGTCCAGAATGGTACTGTCCTGGTCCATACCCAGAATCGCTGCGATCAGTGCTATCGCGATAACACTACCCCGACTCAGCCACACCAGCTCACTTTGACTGGCGTCAGGCTTTATAAAGCCTCGATAAATGTCCTCTGAAATGGCACTGGAGCAGACAAGAAGCTGAGAATCGATGGTGCTCATGATCGCCGCCAGCACTCCGGCGAGGACAAACCCTGCAACCCAGGGATGGAACATCACGTTAACGAGTTCGATGAAAACCCGTTCGCTGTTTTCAAGCTCTCCGCCGAACCAGTAGTAACCGAGAGCGCCAACGGCGACTGCGGAAATCATGGTGATTGAGGACCAGACCAGCGCAATACGGCGGGAAACCTTGACGTCTTCACGGCTGCGAACTGCCATAAACCGCACAACCACATGGGGCTGGCCACAATACCCAATGGCCCAACCAGCAACAGAAAGCATACCAACGAGCGTCATACCCTCCATGAAGCCGCCCAGAGAAGCCAGATCGCCACTACTGGACACTGCGGGCGCGCTATCACCAGAGAGAAGGAACCAGGTCATCAATGCCACGCTCGCAAGTGCCGCTGCCATCATCACGCCCTGGATAAGATCCGACCATGAGGCGGCCAGAAAGCCTCCCAGAAACGTATAGGTTACGATGACGGTGGCACTCGCCCAGAGAGCCATACTGTAGTTGACCTCAAATACCCCTTCGAAAAGCACAGCGCTACCCACAAGGCCAGCGGAAACGTAGAAGGTGAAAAAGAGAAGCATCACTGCAGATGAAACGGTTCGCAGAATCCGCTGGCGATCCACAAAGCGTGCCTCCAGATAGTCCGGTACTGTCAGCGCGTTACCGGCTGCTTCAGTGAACACCCGCAGACGTTCAGCAATCACTTTCCAGTTGAAGTAGACGCCGACAAGTGTCCAGACGGCAATCCATGCTTCAGAAAGCCCCCCGGCGAACACAGCGCCAGGCAGCCCCATCAGGGCCCAGCCACTGAGATCTGATGCCCCTGCACTAAGCGCCGCTACACCCGCTGGAAGGTTGCGCCCCCCCAGTATGTAGTCAGAAAGGCTGCTGGTCGTTCGATAGAAATAGATGCCGATGACAAGCATCAGCAGAAGATAGAGTCCAAATGAAACGAGGACAGGTGTGCTCATGATGCCTCCTCAAGCAGTTGTTGTGCTTATTTTCTGAGGTATTTTGCCGCGAAGTTATCGGCACGATGTCTACACCTGAACTTTAGTTTCCGGTTAAACTCAAATAAATTGACGATTATTCCCAAATTACATGAATTAAATTCAACTATGGCTCGCCCTTCCCTTACATCACTACAGACCTTTCTGGAAGTCGCTCGACACGGCGGTCTCAGTGGCGCAGCTCAGACGCTTCACAAAACCCAGTCCGCCGTCAGTCACCAGCTCAGGCAACTGGAATCAAACCTTGGTGTCGCGCTCACCACCCGGGCAGGGCGAAATATCCGCCTGACTGCAATCGGACAACAGCTGGCAAAAGGGCTTGAAACAGGGTTTTCAGAGATTGATAAGGCCCTTGAGGACACTACCACGCACCAGAAGCGCGAAGTCCTCCACATCAACTGCGTCCCGTCGGTGGCAGTACGCTGGCTCATCCCGAGACTGGCCGGCTTCAGGGAGCAATTCCCGGATTACCGGATTGACTTCCGCTATACGGGTGCGTTGGATCCGGGCATACCCACCGACGCGGACATCAAGATCACCTGGTGCGATGGCACCCCCACAACTGATCGGAAAAAGATCTGTCTGTTTTCCGGTGCGACCTGGCCGGTGGCAAGCCCGCTTTATCTCCAGAACTTCCCGGGGAAGATTGAACCCCGAACACTAGCGCGCATGGAAATATTCCACGATGAGTTTCTGGACCCCTGGTACCAGTGGTTCAAAGAACATGGGCTCAACACCCAGGGATTGGAAGACGGTGTGGTATTCCAGGATTTCAACCTCCTCAGTGCGGCTGCTGTATCCGGACAAGGCGTCGCCCTTTGCCCGCCGCTTCTGATCGACCGGGAACTTTCCATAGGGGCATTGGTTACCCTCTTTGATAACCCTGTCAATACGGATCGGGGATATTGGCTCTTTTACCGCGAAAACAGCCGCCCGGCAGTACTTGATTTTGTTGACTGGATAACGCGGGAAGCATCTGAGGAATCAGGATAGATACCCCATAGCCACCTCACCCAAGAAAGGCATTGGTGTCAGCAAATTCCAGGGTTCGATTATGAGGACATGCCGCTGGCGAGCGGACATCGACCTGACAGCGGTCTTCAGGCGGGGCTGACCACTACTGTATACTGCCGACGTTTTACCAAACGGGGTGATAGCGTGAAACCAAGGAAGGTACAAGTACTTGAAAAGGAATGGTAGGACCGAGTGGATTCGAACCACCGACCTCTGCCATGTCAAGGCAGCGCCCTCCTCTCTATACGTATCTGATAATACGGCATAACCCCATAATCTTTGAGCGCAAGCCGCGCAACCAACGCATTACGCGTAATCAATTACCTATGTACTGTATTTTCTCAACATTAGGAAGGGGATGGAAAGCAAAAAACCTGGGTTATCCAGACCCGCCCAAGGCGTTACCCATATCGTCTATTCCAAGGTGCTCAGGATCGCGTCAGAAACAAACCGGCGTGAGCGCTCATTCCGTTCATTTTACTATAAGCAAAATCAAATAGTTGCGATTGCGTTTTCTCACCAGAAACGGAGTCAGGGTCAACTCGATTAGAGCCATTGAGAACGACAATATACTCAACGGGAACTATGGAGATGACCCTCTTTCCTTAGTGCTAAACTACCTCTCGAATCATTGCACTTCGAC
>Ga0136563_101137_pt1 | contig 7066 bp, 6 predicted proteins | sample AntCluMetagen315_FD_104932 | JGI IMG/M metagenome (GOLD analysis project Ga0136563, IMG submission 104932) | Saline lake microbial communities from Club lake, Antarctica - Metagenome #315 | ecosystem: Environmental > Aquatic > Non-marine Saline and Alkaline > Saline | place: Antarctica: Club lake...
AAGACGAGAAAGACGAGGAAGACGAGGAAACCGAAGAAGACCAGGGAGATCAGAAAGACGAATCTGAAAACTCAGTCGAAGAAGCCGCCGTGAAATAACGTACAGTCAAGGCACCGCGTCTATAACGTTCACTTAGTAAACACCGCCACGGGCACACCCTGGCGAGTAGGTAAGTGCACCGAACAAAGCCGACTCCCGCGCGGCACCCGTTACATCCATATCCTTCAATACAACAACCCATGTCGCAAGCTACTCAGAACACGAAACTCAGCGTTGACGACCTTGAACGGTCGTACCCGGATTACTTCGGACAGATCGAACACACAGTCACACTCCCGAGCGAAGAAGCCGAAACCGTTCCCACGAACACGGTTCTGGCCGATAAACTCGCTAACAAGTTCCCGCACGACAACCTGTACACGCACCAGGCCGAGGCACTGAACATTCTCGGGAACGGGAACAACGTCTGTGTCGCCACCTCCACGTCGTCCGGGAAAACGATGACGTACGCCCTGCAGATCGCACGGAACAAGCAGGACAACCCGGACGCAACCGCGATGCTCATCTACCCGACCAAGGCCCTCTCCCGCGACCAGGAATTCGCACTGAACAACCTGTACAGCGATCTTGGTCTCGATATCTCCGTGCAAGTCTACGACGGTGACACGCCGGGCAATCGGCGGAAACGCATCCGGAACAACGCCGACGTCATCATCACGAACTTCTCAGGCATTCAAACGTACATGAACAACCACCCGCTGTGGGACCAGTTCTACGAGAACCTGGAACTCATCGCTATCGACGAGTCTCACTCCTACACCGGGATTCACGGCATGCACGTCTCGTGGACGCTCAGGCGACTGCGCCGCATCATCGACCATTACGGTCCGGACCCGCAGTTCGTGCTCACCTCAGCCACGATCGGGAACCCGGCAGAACACTCCAAGCGACTGACCGGCGTTGACGTTGACGTCGTGATGGACGACGGCAGCCCGACCGGTGAACGCGACATCGTGTTCTGGCGGCCGCCAGTGCAGAACCCTGACGGCGATGACGACGGGCACGGCGCGGTCGTGCAGCGACCAGCTGACCAGGAAGCCTCCGAAGTCCTCGCGCACCTGACGCAGCAGAAACTCCAGACGCTGATGTTCACCCGGTCACGGAAGCAGACCGAATTGAACGCTCAGCGAGCACGTAACGCCGTTCGAGACCACCCGAATCATCTCGAACCGGAAATCGAATCGTACAACGCCGGGCACGGCAAGGAAACCCGGCGTTCCGTTGAGAATCGCCTGAAAGACGGCGGGATTGACGGTGTCATCACCACGAACGCGCTTGAACTCGGTATCGACATCGGGAGCGTCGACGCCGCAGTCCTCGCCGGGTACCCTGGAACGCGACAGTCGTTCTGGCAACAGTTAGGTCGCGCCGGCCGTGGAACGTCGAGTGCGCTCGGGATGCTCGTTGCACAGCACGATTCGATTGACCAGTACATCCTGAACAACCCGGATTACCTGCTGAGCGACGACAACATCGAGAACGCCGTCGTGGACCTGGAGAACAACTTCGTGTTCGCCAACCACCTGCTGTGCGCCTCGCAGGAAATCCCGTTGACCCGGGACGACTCGCAGTGGTTCGATCCGTACCGGATGGAAGCCGCTGTAGACATGTGGAAAAGCGCAGGCATGATGGTCGGAACGCTGGAAGGCGGTGTCCAGTACAACGGCCCGCGTCGCCCGCAGTCGAACATCTCGATGTACGCCACGACCGATGAGCAGTTCGAAATTCGGTGTGACGACGATTCCATCGACATGGAGCCGATTGACAAGCAGCGCGCCTACCGTGATTACCACGAAGGCGCGATCGTGCTGAACAAGGGTCAGCAGTACGAAGTCAAGGAGCTCGTCGAGGACACGCCGCGACCGTACGTGAAGGTCGAATCGGTGAACGTGAACTACTACACGCAGTCGATTTCGGAGACGAGTATCTCTGACCTGAACTCCGAGGAATCGCGTGATATCACGAGCGACATGACCCTGCATTGGGGGAAGGGCACGGTGAACATCGAGTACACCGGGTACAAGAAGAAGAACATCTCTTCGAACAAAGCGGAACCGCAGGTGTACTCGACTGACCTGCCGCCGATAGAGATGCAGACACAACTCACGTGGGTGGAGATCGGTGACGACGTCGTGCAGGGACTGCACGATGACTTCTCCGATACGCAAGGCATGTCCGAGCAGGAAGCCGCTCTCGGCGGCCTGCACGCCATTGAACACGGCCTGATCTCCTTGGCTCCGTTGGAGCTCCGGATGGACAAGCAGGACCTTGGCGGGCTCTCACAACTCGATCACGTGGAGCTTGACCAGAACGGTGTCTTCTTCGTCTACGACGGTGTCGAAGGCGGCGTCGGATTCGCTCACGCTATCTACGACCACTTCGATTCCATCCTTGAACGGACGGAAACCATGATCGACGAGTGTGACTGTCACGGCGTCGAAGGCTGCCCGGCCTGCGTGATGGAAGACTCCTGCGGCTCCGGGAACGAACCGCTTCACACCGAAGCAGCACTCTCCGTCATCGGGCAACTGACCGACTAGGAAGCACGCATCAGCGGAAACCTCTCTTCACAACACGCTGAAACCAGTATTTATCCGTGGATACTACCAGTCTCATGTAAACCCGCAAACATCGCTTACCCGCAGGACCCCGCCCTAACAGGGTGGTGAGGGCGGGGCAGCCTCGCACTGCCACTACTCACCCACATTCATTGATTCATGACTGAAACCGAATCCCGTGACTCGACTGTCACACTGACGGAACACGATTACTCACCGATACTCGACGAACTCCAGGCACTCGGCCGGTCCGGCGTGGCCAACTACGAAGTTTTCCAAGACTTCGTTGACGTGGTCATCACCATGCTGAGTCCAGAGGAAACCGATCCGGCTGAAATTTACGAGAAGTACGAAGACCTCTCTTCCGGGTCAATTGACGCGAGAGAGCACTTCGGGAACGCCGTTCAGGCCATGTTAGAAGCGTATAACGAGGTGAACCACGATGTCATCGGGAAGGTATACGAGGAACTCGATATTCAGAACGAGTCCATCGGGCAGTACTTCACACCGTCCGACGTGACGAACCTCATGGCAAGATGCCTGAATAAGTCTGATTCTGACGCGAACACGGTCGTCACTGAGTCCCGAGACAACGAACGGGACGTCATTCATGACCCGACGTGCGGGACCGGTCGGATGCTCATTGATGCAGTGCTTGAATCAGACGATGACGACGAGATAGCCGTTACTGGCGTGGATAAGTCTGCGATCGCGGCGAAAATAGCAACGATTAATTTCGCTGTGATGAATACTGAGGCACGCATCTGGCACGGTGACTCACTCACCATGGATATGCATCAACGCTGGACTATCGCACCAACACCGATGCAGCTCGGACTCATCTATCACGAATCAATCGACTCAATCAAATAACACACCGGTAAACAAGCACTGAAGACACTACAACTCCAATACACAATTCACATGACTCAAACATTCACCATCGAAAGCGACAACTCGGAACGTGAAGTGACGGACTCAAATGATGACGGCGATGTGTTCACGCAAATCGAGATAACCGGGAAAGAAGGCATCGACGTTATCCACGCGTTAGATGAACTCACCACGGCTGTCAAGAACGGGAGGTTTGATACTGACCTACCCGTTGAAGAGATGCGGGACATGACGCGTGGTGGCCTGCGCTTCCCGGATGACTGCTCGATCCTCATCCCATCGCAACAGCACGCCCGAGCGTTGATTCACGCGTTCAATAAGTTCGAGCCGGAAGGCCCGCACTTCATCGACCGTGTCCACGAAGACGTACTAACTGCACTCGAAGAATCTTCAATAGGGTTCGATGTCGATACGCTGCGAGCAATTCAGTGAATTCTTTGTGACCTGATCGGGTTGCATGAAGTCAGTTCACCAGAACACCACGTATAACGAGGAACAGGTTCACTGACCGCGGATTTACTGACTGGTTTAGTACTCTTCGAAGGGTAAAGAGGTTTGCGAACTTTCAAGAGCGAGCAGACGAATCATTTTAATACGTAAACGAGAGCCCGGACCAGAACAGCCGTGCAGTGCGACAACAGCCAAGAGAAACTAACCAAGCAAACACGCAGCCCCTCTATACATGGAACAGAATCAAGTTGCACATCAAGAACAGTCTGATGAAGAAACAAACGATGAGACAGAGACGGAAGAAACAGAACAGACCGAGTGTGAAGAATGCGGCGGGACACTTCGAGAGAACGAACAGCAAGGCGAGATCGTCTGTGAAGACTGTGGTTTAGTCGCTGAAGACGAAGCGATCGATCACGGCCCGGAATGGCGGGCGTTCGATGCCGGTGAACGCGATGAGAAATCCCGCGTTGGGGCACCGACAACGAACATGATGCACGACAAGGGCCTGTCGACGAACATCGGTTGGCAAGACAAGGACGCTAACGGAACGCCGCTGTCGTCGTCCCAACGGAAGAAGATGCATCGCCTCCGGAAATGGGACGAACGGTTCCGGACGCAGAACTCGCAAGACCGGAATCTCAAGCAAGCGCTCAGCGAGATTACTCGCATGGCGAGTGCACTCGGACTGAGCGACCAGGCCGAGGAAACCGCTGGCGTGCTGTACCGTCGGTGCCAGGAAGAAGACCTGATTCGCGGCCGATCCATCGAAGGAATGGCAACGGCGTGTCTGTACGCCGCAGCCCGGCAGTGCAACACACCGCGAACGTTGGAAGAAGTCTACCCGGTCAGCCGGGTCTACAATGACTCCAAGGACGACTACGGCGATAATTCGAACGAGATTGACCGGTCGTACCGGTACATTGCGAAGGAACTCGGGCTGAAGATGCAGCCGGTTGATCCTCGACAGTACCTCAATCGATTCATCAACGAACTCAGCGTTGATCAGAAGCAAGCTGTCCGGGCGACCGCTGAAGAGTTCCTCGACGCAGCTGAAAAGGCGAACATCCACAGCGGGAAGTCACCGACCGGACTGGCTGCATCAGCGATCTACGCTGCCGGGCTAGTCCACGGGGAAGCTTTGACGCAGCGAGAGATTGCTGACGTCACGGATATTACGGAGGTCACGGTGCGTAATCGGTACCAGGAGATGATGGAAGCGCACGAAGACATTCCGGTTGAGTAGCTGGCTGTGTTTTTCTGCTGAGGAGTGGAACGGTTGGTTTTGCAGTGTGCGTGGAAGAACGTCAGAGAGGGCCGAGTATACACGTACTCACAGTAGGACAAGCACCCTCACAGCACGACCAAATCAACGATATTTCTACGCGAGCGTAAACAGAAACCAGTAACGGAATTACTCGTTACGGAGTCTCGAACGTACCGAGTGTCGTAGACTGGCTACCATCAACGGACTTCCATGTTAAGTCCACAACGTCATTATTTGCATCGGGATCGTCAAATTGCATTCGAACAATTTCAGTTCCCGATTGGATGCTTCCATCTACAACGGCTTTCCGATCTCCCATAGATGGAGAATCGAACACAGCACCATTCCAAGATATTTGATCATCTCCGGAAACAGCACTCGTGAACAGGGTGTAATCACCACTAACCGCTAGTTCACCAGTATTCTCCGGCGTGATTGTCTCCCCGCCATCATGTGAGATGATAAGAAGATTATTTTCGGAAGTATAGTCGAAATCGAGTTGTGCATTTGGTACAGGACTACCGAGTTTATCACCGATTCCGAAAACAAAGGCACCGATGACAGCGCCGAGAACGACAGTCACGGCAACCATCAGAATGACTCCGATGACCGGTGAGACTGCGCCCTCGTCCTGCAGCATCTGCTTGAACTTTCTGCTAATCATTTCTATACCTTTACCGAACACCCGATTTGATAAAAATGTTCACCCCGCCACTGGAAATTGACTATTCAATGTTCAATCCAATCTCAACGATGCCACTATGGATTGTAAAGAAAACGGAAAAGTGAGTTACCCGTTAAGGTGCCTCAAACGAACCGAGTGTCGTGGACTGGTCACCACCAGTGGACGCCCACTGGAGGTCAACCGTGTCGCCGGATACGAGATTCGCCTCGCCACTTGCGTCACTACCAATCGTGACGATGTTGTCACCGGACGCGATCGAACCGTCAACAACAGCTTCATCGAAGCTACTGTCTGCCAGATATCCAGGCGGATCAGCGGTATTCCAGTCAACTTGGTTAGCGCTGTCATTAACAGCAACGTCCTGAGTCGCATCAATGGACAGACTCAGAGTTCCCGTGTTATCAGCCGTGATGGAGTCGCCGCCATCATGATTGACATCCAGAACACCATCATCAGAATTGTAGTCGAAGTCGATCTGTGCGTTCGGTGCAGGTTCACCGAGCTTGTCACCGATACCGAGGACGAAAGCACCGATGACAGCGGCGAGCACGACGGTCACGGAGACCATCAGGATGACTCCGATGACCGGGGAAACTGCGCCCTCGTCCTGCAGCATCTGCTTGAACTTGTTAGCGATCATTGCTACACATCGATTGAACACCCGGTGTAATATAAAAGATTGCCCTGCGCCAGTTTGTATTTTACCAGTGCAACCTATTCATCGTACTGAACTTTCTCACCAATATGAAAGAAAACGGAAAAGTGAGTTACCCGTTAGGGTGCCTCGAACTCGCCGAGCGTCGTGGACTGGTCGCCACCATTGGAGACCCACTGCAGGTCAACTGTGTGACCAGAGTCAACGGAAGCGACAGTAACAATGTCATCGCCCGAAGTGAGCGAGACACCGCTGTCAAGAACGTACCCGTTGTTATTGTTACTGGCTGTGGAGCCGGATGGGGGCCAAGTGAGGTCGCTACCGTCTCTTGCAATGTCAGAACCACTGACTGCCAGTGAACCCGTGTTGTCGGGCGTGATGGAGTCGCCACCATCATGGACAATGCTGAGTTCTTCGTTGTCCGAGTTGTAGTCGAAGTTGATCTGTGCGTTCGGTGCAGGCTCACTGAGCTTGTCTCCGATGCCGAAAACGAAAGC
>Ga0136563_101152_pt1 | contig 6992 bp, 8 predicted proteins | sample AntCluMetagen315_FD_104932 | JGI IMG/M metagenome (GOLD analysis project Ga0136563, IMG submission 104932) | Saline lake microbial communities from Club lake, Antarctica - Metagenome #315 | ecosystem: Environmental > Aquatic > Non-marine Saline and Alkaline > Saline | place: Antarctica: Club lake...
ACGGAATGGTTCGCCATTGGAGAACCGGTGTTGGTACAGTCCACCTCGGTCGTCGTCAGACGGTGGCAGGAAACCGCTTCAGCGGGGAAATGCCACGGCCTTCAGACCGTGGTAGCTTACTGGTAACTCTCAGATTCAGTTAGATGTCAACCCACTCTGCCTCGGTTGCCTTGTCCTTGATGAACTGCTTCCGGGGTTCAACAGCATCACCCATCAAGATGTCGAACATGCGGTCAGCACGCTCGGCGTCTTCAACAGTGATCTGCTTCAGCACCCGATTCTCCGGATTCAGCGTGGTCTTCCACAACTGGTCCGGATTCATTTCTCCGAGGCCCTTGAACCGCTGAACCTGCGCGGCATCCCCGCCGCATTCCTCTTCGATGATGCGGTCGCGTTCTGCCTCGGTCATCACGTTGTACGTCTCCCCGCCGTCCTGAATCCGGTATAGGGGCGGTTGCGCGGCGTACACGTACCCGGCTTCCAGCAGCGGCTTCATGTGCCGGTACATGAGCGTGAGCAGCAGCGTCTGGATGTGAGCGCCGTCAACGTCAGCGTCACACAGCAGAATCAGGCGATTGTACCGCGTGTCTTCAATGTCGAATTCATCGCCGATTCCAGCGCCCATCGCTTTGATGATGGACTTGATTTCGGTGTTCTCCAGAATCCGGTCAAGGCGGTGTTTCTCTACGTTCAGGATCTTCCCCTTAATCGGGAGAATCGCCTGATTCTTCCGGTCGCGGCCCTGACGTGCCGAGCCGCCTGCGCTGTCACCTTCCACGATGAACAACTCCGAGTCACTGGGGTCACGGTTCTGGCAATCAGTGAGCTTCCCGGGCATGGAAGTAGACTCTAACGCGCCTTTACGCCGGGTAAGTTCCTCGGCCTTCTGTGCGGCCTTCCGCGCTTTCGCAGCGTTCACTGCATTCCCAACGATTGCTTCAGCCACGTCAGGGTGTTCCTCGAAATGCGTTTCGAGGTAATCGTGCATTGCGCCAGTGACGATACCTCGGACTTCACTGTTCCCGAGTTTCGTCTTCGTCTGTCCTTCGAACTGCGGGTCGGGGTGCTTCACGGAGATGACTGCGCCAAGACCGTCGCGGATGTCATCGCCTTTGAGGTTCTCCCCGTCAACCTCGTCCAGCATTCCGTTGTCTTCCGCGTAACTGTTCACGATTCGCGTGAGAGCGGTTTTGAATCCGGTGAGGTGTGTTCCGCCGGATGCCGTGTTGATGTTGTTCGCGAAGCTCTTGACCACCGACTGCTTCCGGTCTGTGACCTGTAACGACACCTCGACTTGCACACCGTCTGCCGTTGTGTCGAAATAGATGATGTCGTCGTGCAGCGGAGAGTGCCCTTCGTTCAGTTCCTCAACGTACTCGCGGATGCCGCCATCGAACTGGAACGTTTCCTTCTGAACGTACTCTTCATCGGAATCACCGGTGCGTTCATCAGCCAAACTAATCTGTACACCGGGATTAAGGAACGCCAGTTCTCGGAGGCGCTTCCGAAGGGTGCTGTAACTGTACTCCGTCGTCTCGAAGATGTCACGGTCGGGCGTGAATCGGATGGTTGTCCCGGAGCCAGCATCCGGATCGTCTTCGGGGTGGTCGTACCCACCGATTTCAACGAGATCATCAGCAACCTCGCCGCGCTCGAACGCCGTCTCGTAGATTGAGCCATCCCGGGAGATGTTGACGTACAGCCGTTCACTGAGTGCATTCACACAGGACACGCCAACGCCGTGAAGCCCGCCACTGACCTCGTAGGAATCGTTATCGAACTTCCCGCCAGCGTGCAGAGTCATCATGATGACGTGGACTGCGGGCATGTCGTATTCCTCGTGAATGCCGACAGGGATGCCGCGCCCGTCGTCCCCTACACGAACGGAATTCCCCTCCTCGATCGCGACCGAGATGTTGTTACAGTACCCGGCCATGGCCTCGTCAATGCTGTTGTCTACAACTTCGTAGACGAGGTGGTGAAGCCCGCGCTTATCGGTCGATCCGATGTACATCGCGGGGCGTTTGCGGACTGCGTCCAGCCCTTCAATAACATCGATCTGCCCAGCTCCATAATCGCCTGAATCAGACATTGTTCGCGTGTCTATACGTAGACTATGAACCCATATAAACCACCGCAAGAAAACGACACGAGAAACCCGTTAGTAGGGTTCAATTGGTGTCTGTGGAATCAGACACACGGATGAAGATCGGCAACACCAGCATTCACTGTTTCACCGCATTCTTCACATCTGAGTCGCATCGCATCTCGCTGTTCCCAGACAAGCGGATCAGGGGGTTCTAACATATTATCACCTCCGTCACTGAGCAGTGAAAATGGCTGGCAGATAAGAATCCCGGTGGGTGGGAAGAGACACGACTTCGTCCCAGAGACACATCACCCCCAGTGCAGTGTACGCAACACCAAGCCCTCCAAACGCCAAATCACCGCGTGTGAACCCCGCCCCTGCCTGAAACACCCCGATAATGATCATGGCAAAGCCAAGGAACACTTGGTGATCACTGCAATCCATACCGAGATTCATCCGCGTGATGAATATATACCTTGCCCACCCCCGGAATCGAGTCGCTGAACACCAACAACGCTGTTTGTACGGAGAACGGAGTGCGGGAGAAGGGATTCGAACCCTCGGACTCCTAAGAGAGCGGATCTTAAGTCCGCCGCGTTTGGCCAGACTTTGCTACTCCCGCGCAACCACATCTATTTCACACTCACCTATAACGGCTTGGAACAACGATGACCAGAACCGAACTGTGCTGCCGTAACGGACCCGGGGCAGGAGATGACCTGCCCAGACGGAGTCAGGGACGTGAGGCGTCCTGTTGAGTGCCGAGGACTCAGCACCCAACGAACAGTCCAGAGTCGCTGGACAAAAACATGGCTCAGTCAAAAGAGAAGTGTTGTGAATCTTTATGTGGAAGGCAGAGAGACTCTACGGTAGAATGAGTTCGTCTTCAGAAAATATAGCCGAGTCAGAAGTCGTGTACGCAAACGGAAGTGAGGAACCCACAATCATCCTCCAGTTCACGGCCACCGATGACACGGACTACACTGAAAAAGTCCGGTTCGTTGTCGGAGGGGCGTCAAAACAAACGGACAAAGTCGTTGATTTGTTCGGGGATGAAGACGGGAAACGCACCGCGATGGTGCTGGGAACCCCTGAAGAAGCAACTGGGTACTACATCAGCCTGTGCGAGATTTACGGAATCGATGAACACACTGCGAAAGAACAGATTCGACGCGGGTTAGACGAAAACGGATACCCGAATTGGGTAACCGAATACGAACACTGGAAGATGGAACTCAATAACCCACAAGCACAGCTTCGCCTCCTCGACCAAGCAGAAGCTGATGCTGAATCGACTCCGTTCTACGATGACGTATTAGACCGGGGATCGTGGCGGGAAACCGGACTGTCGGGAGCGGCGAAACGTCGCGCTGAGAAACTCCGCAGTGACATCACAGTGAACCCGAGGAAATGCTACAAGAACGCGCAACGCGCCTTCCATGCGTATACTGGTGAGTCATCCGAAATAACCTACGTGGAAGGCATTGCCCTCAGCGAACATGGTGTCCGAATCACAGGACATGGATGGGTGGAACTTGATGGGAAGGTTGTGGAAGTGACGTGGCCATGGCACAGCATCTCCCCGACCGGAGCGGTCTATTTCGGCGTGGAAGTCCCTGATGCGGAAGTCCCCGAACCCGGAACGGAACAGTTCTCGAACCCGGTTGTGCTTAACTGGGAACGCGATCAGGCAGTTGACACCGAGTAACGAATCCCAAAGAATCCCCGAAGGAGATCCGTGGAGTTGAGTTAGTATTGATTAATGTTGTAGAGCGACCCGACGTTGCATTTGGGGCAGGGAACGCCGTAAGTGAAAATGCCATCTGTTTTCCCGAAAGTGGAATTACAGTGAGTGCATTTCCAGTTCGGTTCCTCCTGAGACTGCGACTGACTCATGATGTGTAGGTGTGTGCTATGCATCGGTTTAGGGTTGTTCGTGGTCGACACTTCTCACAATTCTTCCTACGGTTTAAGTTGGTAGTCGAGAAGTATACGATAACAAATGTCCGTCAACCCCGCACAGAGTTCGGCGAAGCCGTTTCACATCGAGTCGTGGGAATGCCCGTTCTGCGATAAAGAGAACGAACAGCTTGTGCAGCATTCCACTGGAGGGAATACTGGCGCGGAGAAGAGCTTGCGGCTGCACCTCAAGAAGTCGAGTGGGAATGGGCACGGCACGGAGAACAAGTACCCGAGCGGATACAGTACACACACGAACCTCAGCAAATACGTCACGAAGCGGTGAGTGACTAACGCGAGACGCACCGAATAACGGGGTTGTTTTTGCGGTTAGCTGAATAAAGGCGGTAATCCCCTTTCCTCAAGGAGCGAACGGCGTCCGCCGTGAGCGAGTAGGGTGGGTAGTTCACTCCCAGTGCGATCCGTACTGCGTGTTGCAGTCCGGGCAGACCTTTCCACCGGGCGGCATGTTATTGATGAGGTTCTTGTTGATGCTCGATTGACAATTGGGGCAGGTAACAGTTGCCATATCTGGAGTCTGGATCCGTGTGCAAAGTACCTGTTGGTGACTGAGAACTGAAGAGTAGTCCCGGGCGGATTCGAACCGCCGTCAAGGGCTTACTTCCACCCACACACCACCACCTACCTGCTTGATTGGTACCAAGACAGTGTGTGGGCGTCCAAAGGCCCTTATGATTGGCCACTACACCACGGGACTTCACGGGCAACAAGCGCCGAGGCTGAGATTTGAACTCAGGAGGCAGTGACGCCACACGCTTTCCAAGCGTGCGCTGTGGGCCAGACTTAGCTACCTCGGCTTACTTCACTGTATAGCCCGCCCGTTAATGAATGCTCTGAAAAACACGGGGGTGAAAACGAGTCTCGAACACCGATTAACTCTCAGGTTTTTGTTCGAAGCGACCGAGCTTGCAGTCAGGGCACGTCATCACATCGGGGTGGACTTCTTTCTCAAACCCGCATTCGCCATTCAGGCAGTGCTTCAAGACATCCGACTCACTTCCATCGGCAGTGTTTCTCATAGAAGTCACTGGAAAGGGGTGACTGGAAAGAGTTTCTGTGGAAATTCGGTTAGAACCAGCCTTCGCCGTCTTCAAGCCCACCATTGCAGTCTGGGCATGTCTGTTGACCATTCGGGACGCGCTTCGGGTTCTCAGAGTCAGGGCACCGAGGGCACGTTTTGGGCGTGAGATGTTGTCCGTTCGTTTCGAGATCGCCAGCCTTCCCTTTCCGGGGCATACTGAGAGTTGCAGAAAATCAAGTAAAGGGATTTCTCCGGGAAACTGGGAGAAAGCGGTGTAATTCTTATTCAGCTCGCATTGGCACCGCCGAGTAACCCCGCGACTGATTGCGGGATCTCTATCATGCCTCAACCGAACCCGGCGGAATCCCCCCCGCCCACGGAACGTTCCAGATGACATCGAAGGATTGGACACACTCAGTGGCCGCATCAGTGACGCTGAAACCGTTGAAGACTGATCGCACATCATCAAGGACTACGTGAAGCCGGGGAATGGAATCTCGATTAACAGTGTCTTGATTTTCAACATCGGCTCCGCGCATGACTGTGCGAATCTCGGCACGGAACACTGTCAAGTGGACGCCAACGAGTGTTATGCAGTCGCTTGAGAAGACGTACAAAAACGCCTTAGAATATCGACGTCGACAAGAATTCCTGTGGGATTCGATGGACGCGGATTTGTTCGCAGATGCGCTGATTGAGATGATTAGTCGGAAGAAAGACGATGTGGATGTGCTTCGATTCGGAGAGTCTGGCGATCTGCGGCATCAAGCGGATTTGGATCGTGTGGATCGGGTCGCGGAGCGCCTCCACGAACACGGTATCTTGACGTTCATCTACACGGCCAGTGAATGGATGGATTTCAGTGACGTGGAACACATCACCGTCACTGCGAGTAACGACGGTGTTCCCGGGGATCAATATTACAACGTTGTTGATGAGAAAGCAGATATTCCGGACGACGGGTTTTACTGCCCGATTTCTGATCCAGAGAGCGAGAAGATGTGTGGTGAATGCTTGGAATGCATGACGAAGGACGGTCCAGACGAGATATACGCAACGCTCCAAGATCGTTGAAACATCGGTGCTTCGTTTGCCGCGCCCACGCCCGTTCTTCGAGGGGAAGCACTTGTTGTACGTCCCTTTGAGCGCAGAGGTCTTGGCGTCGTTTCACCGTCGCCTCCGACTAATCTGCAAGGGCCGTACTTCAGTTTCCCATTCTGCCGTGAACCACTACTTCCCAGCAGGATTCTGTGCAGGCATGGTCACCCGGCCTTCAACCCGAGAAGCACCGAGAAGCGGGTCAAGCCAGCCCAGGGATTTGAACCCCGGAAGTCTCGATTACAAGTCGAGTGCATGAAGCCGCCCATGCTCGGCTGGCATAGGGACGGCGGCGGTCTGGGGCGGCCTTGCGTTAACAAGGCGAACCGCCGCCGCTGTTGCCCCATGAGCTGCGTCTCGCAATACCCGTGGGGATAGGGCCAGATCCGGATTTGAACCGGGCCGTGAACGCCACGGTAACCGCATGAACCCTTCATGCTCATCTGGCTGAACGGATGTGTCCGGCACCCATCAACACGGTGTTGACGGGGGCAGACGTGCGCCCTCTCAATTCACGCCTGCACGATCACCCAACCGTCATCGACACTGGATTTCGCCCAGTGACTCGGCAGGGGTGAGAAGCCCAAAGCAGGATTTGCACCTGCGGCTTCGCCCCATGTAGGGACGACGTGTTTACTGGCTACACCATTCGGGCACATGGGTACTACGTCGCCGACACATTTGGTCGGTGCATGGGTTCCCGGCTGCTGTGACATCCTCCCCGGCGTGAACGCCGGGGCTTCCCGTACCGCAGGTGGGATATTTGCTGGTTTACGATACAACCTGTTCTCTCGGGCGAACCGT
>Ga0136563_101169_pt1 | contig 6917 bp, 6 predicted proteins | sample AntCluMetagen315_FD_104932 | JGI IMG/M metagenome (GOLD analysis project Ga0136563, IMG submission 104932) | Saline lake microbial communities from Club lake, Antarctica - Metagenome #315 | ecosystem: Environmental > Aquatic > Non-marine Saline and Alkaline > Saline | place: Antarctica: Club lake...
AAGGGCGGCGCGGCGACAGAGGTCGTCGACCACGAGGATCGCCTGACAGAACCGATGATCAAGGAAGAGGGCGAGTTCCGGGAGGCGTCGTGGGAGGAAGCGTACGACCGCATCGTCTCGGAGATGGAACACGTCCGGGACGAGTACAGTCCGGACGCCATGGGCTTCTATGCCTCCTCGAAGACGATGAACGAGGAGAACTACCTGCTCCAGAAACTCGCCCGCCGGTACGGCACCAACAACGTCGATAACTGTACGCGGATGTGTCACGCCTCGACGGTGTGGGCGCTCCGGACGAGTCTCGGAGCGGGCGCGATGACCAACAGTATGGCCGACCTCGAGGAGGCCGCCGACGTGTTCTGGATCCAGGGGGCGAACCCCGGCGAACAGCACCCGATCGCCAACAGCCAGTACTTCCGGCAGGCGGTGCTGGAGGGTGCGACCGTCATCCAGATCGATCCACACGCCAACAAGACGACACGGTCGTTCCAGATCGATGAGACGGACCGCCATCAGCATCTCCAGTTGAATCCGGGAACCGATATTCCGCTGCTGAACATCGTGCTCAAGACGATCCTCGAGAACCACGAGGAGAATCCCGAGGAAGGCTGGATCGACGAGGAGTTCATCGCCGAGCGGACCGAGGGCTTCGAGGACCTGAAGGAGACGCTCGAGGACTTCGACAAGGAAGAAGCCGCCGAGCAGTGTGGCGTCCCGATCGAAGATATCGAACTCGCCGCGGAGAAGTACGCGATGGCGAACAACGCGGCCATCTTCACCGGGATGGGGATGAGCCAGCACGCCTGCGGCGTCGACAACGTCCAGAACGAGATCAACCTCGCGCTGATCACCGGCAATCTCGGCCGCCCCGGCACGGGCGTGAACCCGCTACGCGGCCAGAACAACGTGCAGGGCACCTGTGACGTCGGTGCGATGCCGAACGTCCTGCCGGGCTACCAGCTAGTCGACGACGACGAGGCCCGCGAGAGCGTCGAGGAGGAGTGGGGCTTCGAGATTCCGGACGAACCGGGCCTGACCAACGTCGAAATCTCGAACGCCGCCGGAAGCTCAATCCACGGGCTCTACATCATGGGCGAGAATCCGGTGATGTCCGAGCCAGATGCCAACGAGGTACGAGAGCGCTTCGAGGAACTGGACTTCATGGTCGTCCAGGACATCTTCATGACGGAGACGGCGAAGTTCGCAGACGTGATCCTGCCGGCAACGACCTGGGCCGAGCGCGACGGCACCGTCACGAACACCGACCGGCGCGTCCAGCGAATGCGCGGCGTCGACAAGGTCCACGACAACACGAAACACGATCTCGACATCCTGATGGAGATGGGCAGTCGGCTGTTCGACGAGGAGACGTTCCGGTTCGAGGACGTCGAAGCGGTCTTCGAGGAACTCCGGCAGGTCTGTCCGAGCTATCACGGGATGACCTACGAACTGCTCGGCGAGGAGGGGCTCCACTGGCCCTGCTACGAGATCGGTGACGAGGGGGATCCGTTCCTCTACGAGGACTCTTTCGACACCGAGAACGGACTCGGTCGGATCGAGGGCGTCGTCCACCAGCCACCGAGGGAGGTACCCGACGAGGAGTACCCGCTCACGCTTACCACCGCACGCCTCGAAGAGCACTACAACACGGGGACGATGAGCCGTCGCTCGCCGACGCTCAAGCGCCAACACCCCGAGAACTTCGTCGACGTCCACCCCGAGGACGCCGAGAAGTACGGCATCGAGGACGGCGACTACGTCGCCCTGAAGTCCCGACGCGGTGAGATAACGCTGAAAGCGCAGGTCACGACGGACATCAAGCAGGGCTCTGTCTGGACGACGCCACACTTCGCCGAGGCGTCCGCGAACGTCCTGACGAACAACGTCCTCGACGAGCGGGCGAAGATCCCCGAGTACAAGGCTGCAGCCGCCGAGATCGACGTCGGTATCGAGCCAGCCGACGAAGCACCCGCGGACGACTGACGTGATCGTTCACGAGCGGTGCGGACACGCCTCGCCCGGGAACTCCCGGGTGGGGCCGAGCCGAGAGTCCCGACTGGCGTACCGATGACGGAGCCACTCACGCCCGACCGGCTTCTCCGCGTAGACCTCTCGACGCGGTCCGTGACGAGCGAGCGCGTCCCGGAGCCGTGGCTACGGACGTTCATCGGAGGCAAAGGACTCGGCGCACGCTACCTCTACGACGAACTGGATCCGGGTAATGATCCCCTCGGTCCGGAGAACGTCGTCCTGTTCATGCTGGGCCCACTCACCGGCGTCCTGCCGGGCGACGCCCGGTACGCCGCCGTCACGAAGTCACCGCTGACTGGAACCTTCCTCGATTCCTACGGCGGCGGCGACTTCCCGGCAGTACTGGCTGGAGCGCTCGACGACCATATCGGGGTGCTGGTCGAAGGCGAGGCGAGCGAACCGCTTCGGCTCGACGTCGAGTCCGGCGACGCTACCCTCGAACCGAGCGACAACTGGGGCGAGGATACCGTCTCGACCGCGGAGAGCCACGACGGGGCAGTCGCCTGTATCGGCCCCGCAGGCGAAGGACGTGTGGCCTACGCGACGATCGCCTCTGACGCTGGCAAACACATGCCGGGCGGGGCGGTGCCGGTGCGGTACTCGGGGCCAAGCGCCTGAAAGCGGTCGTCGCACGGGGGTCCCCCCCGACCGGTCTGGAGACGCTTCGGGAGCGCTACGAGGAGCGCTACGAGAGCGACGCGGCGACCGGTTGGCTTCGGGCCAGCGGCACGGTCGAGAGCATCGATTTCGCCGACGCCGTCGGTGCGCTCGCCGCGGAGGGCTGGCAGCAACGCGGCGTCGAGAACGTCGACACCGTGGGAATCGAGGCCGTCCGGGAACACGCCACCGGCCGCGAGCGACCGAACGATGTCGCACCGGGCGACTTCCGTATCGAGACCGCTACCGGCGAGAGCATCCCTCGCGGCGGGACTGCGATGTCGCTCGGCGCGGGCCTCGGTATCGACGAGTTCGATGCCGTCGTCGAACTGGGCGCGCTCTGTGACGAACTCGGCATCGACCTGATCAGCGCCGGTAGTGCGGTCGCCTGGACCATCAGGGCGAGCGAAAACGGCATACTCGACAGGGAGATCGACTTCGGTGATCCCGACGGGGCACGACGGCTACTCCGGGAGATCGCGACCCGTGACACGCCCCTCGGTGACGTTCTGGCCGAGGGGATCGATTCGGCGGCCCGGCGGTTCGGTGGGCAAGAACTCGTCCCGACAGTCAAGGCGATGGCGCTGCCTGCTTACGATCCTCGCGGAGCGCCGAGCATGGCGCTCGCGTACGCCACCAGTGATCGAGGTGCCTGTCACCGCCGAGCGCTTCCGATCGAGAACGAGGTGTTCAAAGACGGCTGGACGCCCGAACGCGTCGCAACGGCCGTGGCCGAGGAGCAAGACCGCAGAGCGGTTCTCTGGAGTCTCGTTCTGGACGATTTCGTCGCGCCCGTCTTTAGCGACCTCGGCGCGGAGTGGCTTGCTGCGGCCGGCGTCGTCCCCGATACCGACCTGCGAACCGTCGGCGAACGCATCTGGACGCTCACGCGACTGTTCAATGTCCGCGAAGGGTTCGACAGAGCCGACGACGCGCTCCCACCCTCGCTCGCCGGAGAGGACGGCATCGATCCCGAATCGTTCGAGAGGACACTCGACCGGTACTACGAGGTCCGCGAGTGGACCGCGGACGGCCGGCCGACGAGCAAGCTACTGGAGCGTGTCGGACTGGATGACATCGACAGGAACGGCTTAAATGGGTTGCCGGCGCAGTCCGATATCTGACCCCCGAGAGGCAAGTACATATTAATCCACTATATTCGTTGATAGATTCGAAATGATACTCTCAGATCCCATGAAATAACTATAATAGTCGATCCGTGGAAATTCACGGGCAGGGGGAGTTACAATATGTCAATGGACGCCGTCGTATATCAAGGGGAGTACGACGTATCGATCGAAGAGGTAGATGAACCTGAAATTCAACATCCGAACGATGTCGTGATAGACATCACTACGTCGGCCATCTGTGGGTCCGACCTCCACATGTATGAAGGTCGGACTTCGGCCGAGCCGGGCATTGTCTTCGGTCACGAGAACATGGGGGTCGTGAGCGAAGTCGGTGAGGCTGTCAGTACGCTAGAGGAGGGGGATCGGATCGTCCTGCCGTTCAATGTGGCCTGTGGGTTCTGTCAGAACTGTGAGGATGGTTTCACAGGATTCTGTACGAACGTCAACCCCGGCTTTGCGGGCGGTGCGTACGGATACGTCGCGATGGGACCGTACAAAGGCGGGCAGGCGGAGAAACTGCGTGTTCCGTACGCGGACTTCAACGCGCTCAAACTGCCCGAGGGAGAGGAACACGAGGACGCGTTCGCACTGCTGGCCGACATCTTCCCGACGGGCTGGCACGGCACCGAACTAGCGAATCTTCAACCGGGAGACTCCGTCGCGGTCTTCGGTGCTGGACCGGTCGGGCTGATGGCCGCGTACAGCGCCAGTATCAAGGGAGCATCGGAGATATACGTCGTCGATCAGGTGCCGAGCCGACTGGAACTCGCCGAAGAGCACTGTGATGCGAAGTCAATCAACTTCACCGAGGGAGATCCGGTCGAGCAGATCATCGATGCACACGGCGGTGAGGTCGACAAAGGCGTCGACGCGGTCGGTTATCAGGCGACCGATCCCGATGACGTCGACACCGATACCGATGAGTACGCGTACGATCCGGCCAAGGAGAACCCGGCGGCCGTCCTGAACCAGCTGATCCAGGTCGTCCGCCCGACCGGTCAACTCGGGGTGCCGGGGCTGTACGTCCCTGAAGACCCCGGCGCGCCGGACGAAATGGCCGCGCAGGGTCGACTCGGCATCGACTTCGGCAAACTCTTCGAGAAGGGTCTCAAACTCGGTACTGGCCAGTGTAACGTCAAGGCGTACAACCGCCAGCTACGCGACCTGATTATCGAAGGGCGCGCCGACCCGTCGTGGGTGGTCTCTCACAGAGTCGATCTGGAGGAGGCTCCCGAGATGTACGAGAAGTTCGACGCGCGCGAAGAGGGCGTTATCAAGGTGCTGCTCGAACCGTAGCGCGACACCCTCTTTTCGATTTTTACGCCCGTAGCCAGGCCTTCGGATGGTGTGTTTTTAGATGTGCGTGGTAGGATTTGATAGCCTCGGGGAACGTTTCCGCGAAGACTGCCCACTCACATTCACTACAGCCGTGTTCAACCCACTGTTCTTCCTGCTCCATGTAGTTCGCCGAATTCATGCTTGACCTCGTTACCGCCGATCGGTTATCTCGTCTGGGGCTCGGAACTTCAGGCATAAGTATTTATTGTTCCACGTTGTCTATTCACAAGGGCTCTGCGAAATCGAACCTGGCAGGCCAACTCATATATTCTCTCCCGCGTACCCTATCGTATGTGTAAGTACTGCACGGCGGCGTTCAGTGAGGGGTGGTCACAGTTGCTCGAATACGACGACGTGTACCAGTCCGCGGTGTCGACCGACTCTGCATCAACTCACGGCTTCCACGAGGAGTGGGACGACCTCAGAGAGACGTTCGAGGGGTGACTCGCGCGGAATGCCGTTCTAGAGCGGGAACGGGTCCGTTGCTGGCTGCCAGTCTTCGCCCTCCACGTCGTCGACCAAACAGCCGTCGAGTTCGTCGGTAATCCGCGCTTCATCGAGTGATTGTCCGATGAAGACGAGTTCCGTTCGCGGGTCGTCGCGCTCGGGGTCCCACGTCCCGATCGGTCCCGCCTCGACGGAGGGGCCGGCCTGACTGAGTCCGATTACGTCCTCGTCCCTACCAGCGATCCGACAGATCCCTTTCGCCCGGATCACATCGCCCGTCCAGTCGTCGAGCCAGTCGGCGAAACGCTCGGGATGGAACGGCTGTTCCTCGCGGTAGACAAAGGAGGTAACGCCGTGGGCTTCCGCGGGCGAGTGCTCGTGCTCGTCGTGATCGTGGGCGAGACTGCGCTTCCAGCCCTGTGACTGGCGGGCCTCCTCGAAGTCGAACCGGCCCGTATCGAGGACCAGGTCCGGATCGATCGCCGAGTACTCCGTCCGCTCGATGTGGGCGCGTGGCTGTAGCTCACGGACCGTCGCCTCGATCTCGTCGAGCACATCGTCCGGGATCATATCCGTCTTGTTGAGCAACAACACGTCACAGAACTCGATTTCGTCGATCATCACGGCCGAGAGCGGCCGTTCGACGTCCTCGTCGGGCTCGCGGTCCTCCGGATCGAACTCCTTCCAGAAGCCGAAACTATCCAGTACCGTCACCATCGTATCCAGTTCGAGACTGGCCCCACCGGCCACCGCTTCGTCCTCGACGTCGAGTAGCGTTCGAGCGATGGGAACCGGCTCGCTGATCCCCGACGCCTCGACGACGAGTACGTCGAACTCCCGGCTTTCCGCGAGCCGTGTCGCCTCTGTCGCCAGGTCGTCGCCCAGTTCACAGCAGATACAGCCGTTCGAGAGGTCGACGACACCCTCTTCGTCGTCTCCTTCTCTGGCAATCAGATCCGCGTCCACGTTTACCTCTCCCATGTCGTTGACGATGACAGCTATCCTCCGGTCGCCGGGGTTCGACAGGAGGTGGTTGACCAATGTCGTCTTCCCCGCGCCCAGATATCCACAGACTACCGTCACCGGAATCGCATTCGCGTTGTTCTCCCCCATACGTATGCGTTTATCTCCGAAAGCAAAAGCCCCGCCCTCGTCAGGCCGATTCGACGGCCGGAGAGAGGTCGCGCGCTTTCGCCCGCGATTGCTCGACGACCGTCGGTCTGGCCTCGAAATCGACCAGCACGTCGTCGTCGCCGTAGTTCACGTCGTTGACCTGTGCGTTGTCGTGAATCCACGAGACGATGCTCATCGTCT
>Ga0136563_101173_pt1 | contig 6900 bp, 7 predicted proteins | sample AntCluMetagen315_FD_104932 | JGI IMG/M metagenome (GOLD analysis project Ga0136563, IMG submission 104932) | Saline lake microbial communities from Club lake, Antarctica - Metagenome #315 | ecosystem: Environmental > Aquatic > Non-marine Saline and Alkaline > Saline | place: Antarctica: Club lake...
CATCGGGCCGGCCAACCAGATCCAGACGCTCCACAAAGACGAGAACCTCATCAGCTCGCTCGTCTCGCGCAAGTAGCCCCAGATGCCCCACCAGTGTACCGAGTGCGGTCGAACGTTCGACGACGGCTCCAAGGAGATGCTTTCGGGCTGTCCGAACTGTGGTGGCAATAAGTTCCAGTTCCAACCCTCGAGCGCAAAGTCAGCGGCGCGGAAGGCTGCCGCAGATGCCGATGCAGCACCCAACACTAGCGCGGACACTGGTGGACCCGACAATGCAACTGCTGAGGACGGAGCCACTCCTCCATCGGAGGTGAACGCTGACCGACCCGCCGCAAACGTCGAGCGAGAGCTGTCCGAACCATCCCGAACTTCGGGCGCAGATCAGTTCGACACCAGCGAGGATGCCGAAATCGACAACTCCACTGCTGGAGAGGACAACGCCCAGCAAGCTGCTCGAAGCTCGCCAGCCACCGCCGAGGAAATCGATGCGGCTCGTCGGAAGATGGATTCGCCCGAGAATGACATTCGGGATGAACCGGGCGAAGAGCGGCCCGAGCGTCGCCCGAAGCGAGGCCGTGGCACACCACAGGGGCCACCCACCGAGGAACCGGACGACGCTGCTGCCCAGGAGTTCGGTCTCGATGGTCCCGTCGGTGGCCCGGACCAGCAACCACCGACCACTGAGCCGACCCAGCCCGACTCGGAAGCGGAGACGATCGATGGCTCGGCAACAGACCTCTCGGCGCTGCGCGAGGAGCTCAACGACCAGTTCGAGAGCATCAAAATCACCGCCCCCGGGCAGTACGAACTCAATCTGATGGAACTCTACGACCGGAAGGAGTATATCATCTCGCTGCAGTAGGACGGCCGGTACATTGTCGACATCCCAGAAGGCCACGAGTTCCGCGAGGACTGAGGCCGCTCCCGTTCTCCCCGTTATAAACAGTTAAGCGGACCCCGACCGGAGCCGAAGGCATGAGTACGGCGACCAAAATCGTCCTCGGTACCATCGGCGTGTCCGGCCTCCTCGCGGTTGCGTTCGTTCTGCAGACCGCGCTCTCGGCCGGCGCCTGATGGTCGCCGAGCGGCAACTGACGCCCGCGCTCCAGCGACTGCGCAGTGAGACCGTTCCAGCGGCGCTGGTGCTGGATGTCGGGCAGGATTCCGAGACGGTCTAGCCAGCGGGTACTGAGGAACAGGGCTTTCTCGCGACAGCATCGACCCAGCAGCCTACCCGGAACCGGAGCTCCCCGAGTAGACGCCTGCGCAACTACAGTCGTACGCGGGCGCGCAGTTCATTACTATTGGTCACCCGGCGATGGCACCGTGGTTAGGACCGCCAAACTCAGCCACTGACCGTTCTCGTGAACACCCGAGCGCGGTCGTCGAGAGTGCGGAGGCCGAGGACGGCGAGTCGGAGGAAGAAGACGGGTTCGTCGTGCGGCGGTCGCGACGGAGTAGCGAACACAGCGGCAGCGGGACCGAGGGTGGCGCCTCCGCTCGGCGTCAGTCGTCGTGGGTCGGCTCCGGTGTAGACGCCTCGCGCGCCCCGCCGTCAAGGAACGGGATTGACAGCCCCGACTTTGCCTCGACCGGCTGGTCGGGGTCGTTCCCCTGGAATCGGTCCCAGACGATCAGGGCGGACGGGAGCACGATCATGGACGTGATGAACGAGTAGAGAATCGATAGCGCGGTGAGCACGCCGAACTGGCCGAGGATGCTGAGCACCGCGAGCATCAACACCCCGATTCCAGTGGTCGTCGTGAGCATGCTACCGAGCAGCGCGCCACCGGTGCCGCGGACGGTCCGCTCCAGGGCGGTGATCAGGTCGTGTTCGGTCCGTTCGTCAATGAACCGATGGACGACGTGGACCGAGTAGTCGATCCCCAACCCGATTGTCAGCGAAAGGATTGTCGCGGTGAATGCGTTGAATGCGATCCCCGCCAGGCGCATCGTCGCCGCAACGAGCGCGACCGACGCCACGATCGGAATCGTGTTCACGAGCCCCAGCGACGGCCGCCCCTCCAGCACGCCGTAGATGACGAGCAGGAACACGACCGTCAGCGATAGCGCGACGGCAAGGCTCTGGACCGCCGAGGAGAAGATAAGGTCAGACACCGCCGCGAACACGACTGTGCTGCCGGTGGCGACGGCGACGCCGCTGGTGGCCCGGTAGCGCTCGGCGACAGCGCGGCCGTCGGCGGTCACCGTGGTCTGGCTGGCGTCGGCCTCCGCCGAATAGATGACCTGTGCGCTTCGGCGGTCCTCTGAGAGGTACTGCAGCGCCTGATCTCGCGAGGAGGACGACAGCAGGTAGTCGTAAATCTCACCGAGGTTGTCGTCGGGAATCCCGTTGGCGTTGCGGTCATTGCGGTTCACGAGTCGCCGGAACTCTGGATCGTTCGCCGCACGGGAACGGATTACTGAAATGAGGTTCTGCTCCTCGGCGTGGCCATCCTCGCTGACGAACGAACTTGGGGGACTCTCACCCATCCTGTAGATCTCTTCCAGTCTCGTGGATTCCTCCATGTCCCCTTCGAGGTAGATTGTCACCGATCCGCCCTGGCTCGCGGTGAACTTCTCCTCGAGGAAATTGAGCGTCCCGACGGCGGAGTAGTCGCCTGGCGCGAACGGCTCCGGGAGCGACTCCAGGTACTCCGGTGTCTCCTCTGGTGGGAGGAAGTCCTCCTGAGAGAACGACGTCGAGATGCCCGCGGCGTAGCCGCCGGAGACAGCCGTGATGACGACGACCAGTACGAGGAATAGGCGTGGGCCGCGCTCGCCAATCCAGACACCGACGCGGAGCACGCCTGCAAGGGGGCTCCCCTCGGCGCCCAGCGGCTTCCTGGAGAACGTCGGAATCGGCAGCGAGTCGCGACGATGGTCGATGAGCACCTTCGCGGCCGGGAGGAAAATCCCGAACAGCAGGAAGGTGAACACGATCCCGGCGGCCGCCACGAGCCCGAACTCGCGGATCGGCGCGAGCGCCGAGGTAAGGTTCGCGAGGAAGCCGATGACGGTCGTCCCAGTGACGATGAAGAACGCCACGAGTAGCTGCCGCGCGGCGCGGTTCATCGCGGCGTCGATACCGAGTCCCTCCGCGCGGTCCTCGCGATAGCGGTTCACCGCGTGAATCCCGAAGTCGATCCCGACCGCCAACAGGAGTGGCGGGACCGAGATCATCAGCTGGCTGAACGGAATCCCGGCTAACCCGAGGAAGCCGAACGTCCACACGACTGACAACAGTAGCGTGAACGACCCCAACAGGAGGTCGAGCAGGTCGCGGTACGCGATTACGAGGAAGGTCGTGATGAGGAGCACCGCTGCCGGCACGACGATGATTAGCGAGTCGGTGATCACCGTCGAGAACTCCGCGGAGATAATCCCGGAGCCGAATACGGTGATGTCACCGCCAACAGTGTCGACGACGCGCTGGCTCCGCAGTTGAATGTCGGTCAACGGACTCGATCCGGACTGGCCGGCCGCGGCACCGCCACCGCCGGCGCCTGGAATTTGGTGGGCCACGATGCCGATCGCGGCCGACGCTGACGCGGACTCCTTGTTGAAGTCGTTTGAGACGCCCCCGGTGAACGCGGGGTTGTCGGCGTTCGCGCGGATTGCCTCCTCGATTTTCGACGGCGTCGACTGTTCGAGGACGCGGATCTGCTCGGCCGTGGTCGTCGCCGTCGGGTCGATAGTCCGGGCGACGGTCGCAGCCGGGGACGACACCCTGATGACGCGCAAGTCGTCCGTTCCCTGGAGCCGCTTTTGCGCCTCCAGCATCCGAAGCATCGCTGGCTTCGAAAGGACGTTTTGGTTGCGCTGGACCAGCTGGGTCGATCCGGTGTCCTCGGCGAACGACGGCCCGAACTCGCGCTGGATATCCGACAGCGCCTGCTCGGCGGGGATTCCCGAGGTGAACTGCTGGGTCCCCGCGGACGTGGAGACGTTTGCTAGCCCGCCGGCGAACAGCAGCGTCACCAGCAGGAACACCGCGACGATTCGACCGGGGCGTTCGGTGATCTCTGTGGCGATCGTGCCAACGATCCGCCCGTCGCTCATCTGTTCCGCCTGATGTAGACGGCCGCTACCAGTCCCACGGCGCCGAGCGCGACGACGCCAACCAGTCCAAGCGGGACCCCGCCGCCGGGTGCAGTCGCTTGGATCGGGACGCGGTAGGTGTCGGAGATGAGCGTGTCACCCTCGTCCGTCTCGTAGCGGAAGTCGACACTTGCGGGGTACGTCTTCCCCGTGAGCGCTGCGCCGTCGACCGCGAGGTCGAACGTCACTTCCTTCGTCTCACCGGCTGCCAGTTCGTCGATGAACCCCTCGTCGTCGCTCGACGATAACGGCGCATCGAGGAACAGCTTCGCCGAGACCTCACGCACCGCAGTCTCGCGGTTGTTCGTCACCGCCAGCGTGAGCGTGTCGGCGTCGCCGGCCTCGAAGCTCCCGTTGACGACGTGTACGGCGAACTCGTCGCGGGACTCGGCGACTGACGCCGGCGCGTCAATCGCGTCACCCGTCCGCTGGGTCCCCTGGGGGTCGCGGTACTGCACGCGCAGGGTGAACTGTCGGGGCCCTGCCTCCGCGGCGTCGGACACCTCGATGTCGAAGGCGAACTCCGCGGACTCGCCCGGCTTGAGCGAGCCAACGGCGACCTCCGGTTCGAGCGGCGACACGTTGGGGTTGGTTGCCTCGAACATCAGGACTGCGTTCGTCACGGTCTGCTCACCCGTGTTTGTCACTGTCCCGGTGAGTTCCCCCTCCTCGCCGACGCGGAGGGTGCTCTCCAACCCGTCGACGGCGAACGTCTGTTCGGGCAGCGGGAGCACGCCAAACGACAGCGTCCGCGAGACAGCCGAGGCTCCCTCGACCGTCTCGTACTCCATTGTAGCGTCGACAGCGTACTTGCGCGTCTCGGCCGTGTCAGAGAGTGTCGCGTCGACCGTCACCGTCGCCGTCTCGTTGGGGCCCAGCGAGCCGACGAACCGGCGAGCGGTTGCCGACGTGCCAAACGTGAGATCGGAGTTCCCCGACTGGAACGCCATCACGGCGTTGGACGCCGATTTTTCGCCGACGTTGCGGACGGTCACAGCGACTGCGCCCGAGCCGCCGACAGGCGCGGCCGACTCAACCGACTCGACGGCGAAACGCGCGCGTTCCTGCACGCGGACGGTCGCGTACACAGTTTGAGAGACGACCTCATCCTGGTCGTCCTTGTCGCGGTACTCGACGACGACCGGGATTTGGTGGGTCCCACCGGCGATGTCCGCAGCCACGTCGATCTGAACGGTCACTTGACGGGTGGCGCCGTCTCCCATCAAGCCGACCTCCTGGGTGCCAGATAGCACGTCGATGCTGTCGGTTTCGCCGACCGCCGCCCGGACGTCGATCGCCCGCTCGTTGGAGTCGTCGTAATCAGCGGCGTCGTTCGTAAGTTCGATCGTGAGCTGTTGGGTGGTTCCCGGCTGTACGACCGGTTCGGGAACGTCGGTCTCGAACCGGGGGTCATTGTCGGCAGCAGCGACGCCGACGAAGCCGGCGCCGACCACAGAGAGGCACAGTAAGGCCGTTATAACGGTCGCACTGGTTTGGTGTGACATCGGTACTGACTAACCGCTCAGTTCGCTGTTCTCTTAAGACGTCCGAAGCGGACCCGAATCCGGCGGCGTCTGTCACGTACCGGCGACAGCGGCCCGGTCGGTCAGATAATCAGACACGCGACCGACGAAGGTAGAATCATCGTCCAGAAACCGGAGCCTCGGTGTTGACCGGTCTCGGTGGGCTCCTTGGTGAGGAGTGGAGGAGGTCGATGGGGTATCCGCCGCTGTTAACGATGACGGTCCACAACTCGCGCATCTCTCGACTATCCCTGGTGGTTCGTGACGCCGTCGATCTCCAGGTGTATTCCTCGGTGTGCAGTGGGTGTGGAAGTCGTGGCCCTTCGTCGCGAGGTCGTTGTAGAGGGCTTTCTGGACACGGAAGGCGGCGATGCACTGGCCTACCAGGACCACTGGGTGGAGTAGACGGTCAGGTGAGCCGAAAAGACGGTGGTTGCGCTGTACTAACCCAATCGCACAAACGGCACGACCACCCAGAAATCAGTCGGGACTCGAACCCTGCAGTTACTCTTTGCCTTCGTAGCTGACCTTCCCGTTCTCGTCCAGTCGAACGGTTCCGTCGAACAGAGCCATGAATTCTGCGACGGTGTCATCGTCGTAGACCTCGCTGGAGAGGTGGAACAGGCCGACTGCGTTGTGCTTCTTGATCAGGTCGACCACTCGTTCGGCGACATCGAGCGCGCGGTCTTCGTCCGCGTAGTAGGCCAACTCTGTGAGTGAGTCGAAGGTCAGTCGATGGCGACCCTCGTCTGCGGTGAAGAATTCCTCGACGTGCTCCACGATTCCGCTCACGTCGTCCGGCCCAGAGGCGTAGTGGATGTGGGGAGCCGAACGTCGTGAGTAGCCCCGTTCGACGGAGAGCGTATCCAGGATAACGGCATTTTCTTCGTCGACCTCGTAGTAGTCGAGCTTCTGTTCGACCTCCCGCGCGGTGGTTCGAGTGGAAATCACTAGGAAGCGGTCGGTGCCGCCGTTGAGAAAGTCGGTGTCAACGCGGTCTGTCTCACCGATACTCGGATGAACAAGCAGGAGCGCGGTACCGCCGGGAACGCTCGCGGGCGCGTTTTCGATAGCGAGGTCGTAGTCCATATGTGAGAATTCACGGGTAGGAACTTGAACGTTGGTAGCCTCGGCGGATGGTGGTGCCGTCTGGTTGGAAGCCGAACCCGTTTACCTTGGGCCACCCGAATCTCGTCCATGAGCGTTCGCGAGGAGTTCGACGAGTGGGCCGCCGAGGGCCGCGAACAGGGGATGGAGGACCGTCACTGGCACACCG
>Ga0136563_101188_pt1 | contig 6827 bp, 7 predicted proteins | sample AntCluMetagen315_FD_104932 | JGI IMG/M metagenome (GOLD analysis project Ga0136563, IMG submission 104932) | Saline lake microbial communities from Club lake, Antarctica - Metagenome #315 | ecosystem: Environmental > Aquatic > Non-marine Saline and Alkaline > Saline | place: Antarctica: Club lake...
GAGCAAGCGGACGTCGTGTCCGTGCTCGTCCCGGACACCGTCCAGCCGGCGGTCTTCGAGGAGATCGAGCCCGCCCTCGAGGACGGCGACACGCTCCAGTTCGCGCACGGGTTCAACGTTCACTACAACCAGATCGAGCCCCCGGAGGGCGTGGACGTGACGCTCGTCGCCCCGAAGTCCCCCGGCCACATCGTCCGCCGGAACTACGAGCGCGAGGAAGGCACGCCCGGCCTGCTCGCAGTGTACCAGGACGCGACCGGCGAGGCCGCTCAGGAGGGCCTGGCATACGCAGAGGGAATCGGCTGTACGCGAGCGGGCGTCATCGAGACGACGTTCCAGGAGGAGACCGAGACGGACCTGTTCGGCGAACAGGCCGTGCTCTGTGGAGGCGTCACGTCCCTCGCCAAGACCGGGTACGAAACGCTCGTCGACGCGGGCTACAGCCCGGAGATGGCGTACTTCGAGGTGCTGAACGAACTGAAGCTCATCGTCGACCTGATGTACAAGGGCGGGCTCGGCGGGATGTGGCATTCGGTCAGTGACACTGCCGAGTACGGCGGGCTGACGCGCGGCGATCGCATCGTCGACGACGACGTCCGCGAGAACATGGAGGAAGTACTCGAGGAGGTCCAGAACGGCGAGTTCGCTCGCGAGTGGATCCTCGAGAACCAGGCGGGCCGTCCGAGCTTCACCCAGCTCGTAGAGGCGGAGGAGAACCACGAGATCGAGGCCGTCGGCGAGGAACTCCGCGGGCTCTTCTCGTGGAGCGACGGCGAGGACGGACAGGAGACGGAACCAGCGGCCGCGGACGACTGAGACGAACCAACAGCATGACCCGAGAATCCAGCCACACCGACGAATCGACCGCGAACCGAGAGCCGATGCGCGAAGTCAGTCACACGAACCCCTACACGAACGAGTCGATGGGGTCGCTGTTCGAGCACGGCGTCACCGTCGTCGCCGACGGCGGCGAACGCAACGCCGTCGAGGCGTCGACGACGACCGACGAGGACGACGAGTCCGCGGACTCGATGAAGGAGGTATCGCACGAAGCGCCCGAGGGCGGACACGGGAACAGGATGTTCGAACGCGTCGGCGACACGACCGACGTCGAGGACGAGGAATGAGCGAGGCGACGCTCTACGACAAGGTCTGGGAGCGTCATCGCGTCGACACGCTTCCGACGGGCCAGGACCAGCTGTTCGTCGGCCTCCACCTCGTGCACGAGGTGACGAGTCCGCAGGCGTTCGGGATGCTCGGCGAGCGCGACATGACGGTCGCGTACCCCGAGTTGACGCACGCGACCGTCGACCACATCGTGCCGACCGCGGACCAGTCGCGGCCGTTCAGCGACGACGCCGCGGAGACGATGATGCGGAAGCTCGAGGAGAACGTCGAGCAGGCGGGTATCGAGTTCTCGCATCCGGACACGGGCGACCAGGGCATCGTGCACGTCGTCGGCCCGGAGCAGGGACTCACCCAGCCCGGGAAGACCATCGTGTGTGGGGACTCGCACACGAGCACGCACGGCGCGTTCGGCGCGCTCGCGTTCGGGATCGGCACGAGCCAGATCCGGGACGTGCTCGCGACGGGCTGCATCGCGATGGAGAAGAAGGACGTCCGCCGCATCGACGTGACGGGCGAACTCGGTGACGGCGTCGAAGCGAAGGACGTCGTCCTCCAGATAATTCGAAAGCTCGGGACCGACGGTGGCGTCGGGTACGTCTACGAGTACGGCGGCCCCGCCATCGAGGCGCTGGGTATGGAGGGCCGGATGAGCATCTGCAACATGAGCGTCGAAGGCGGTGCTCGCGCCGGCTACGTCAACCCCGACGAGACGACCTACGAGTACCTCGAGGGCCGCGACCGCGTGCCCGAGGGCGAGGGGTTCGAGGAACTGAAGTCGTACTGGGAGTCCATCCGGAGCGACGACGACGCCGACTACGACGACGTCGTCGAGATCGACGGCGACGCACTCGCGCCGATGGTGACGTGGGGGACGACCCCGGGCCAGGGCGTCGGCGTGGACGAACCGATCCCGGAGCCCGAGGCGCTCCCGGCGGACAAGCAGGATACGGCACGGAACGCCCAGGAGCACATGCGCGTCGAGCCCGGCGACACCATGGAAGGCTACCAGGTCGACGTCGCGTTCCTGGGGTCGTGTACGAACGCACGCCTCCCGGACCTGCGCCGCGGTGCCGCCGTCGTCGCGGGCAAGGAGGTCCACGACGACGTGCGCGCGCTCGTCGTCCCCGGAAGCCAGCGCGTCCAGAAGGCCGCCGAGGCGGAGGGCATCGCGGACACGTTCCGCGACGCCGGCTTCGAGTGGCGGAACGCCGGCTGCTCGATGTGCCTCGGCATGAACGAGGACCAGCTCGAGGGCGACGAAGCCTGTGCCTCGTCCTCGAACCGGAACTTCGTCGGTCGGATGGGGAGCAAGGACGGCCGGACCGTCCTCATGAACCCCCAGATGGTCGCCGCCGCGGCGATCCATGGCGAAGTCACGGACGTTCGTAACGTCGAGACGACCGAGGAGGTGACGGAAGCGTGACCCGGGACGACGCCGGCGCCGACAGCGGCACGTCGCCGGACGAGGGGCCCGCGGACGTCGTCGAGCACGTCTCCGGCACGGGCGTGCCCGTTCGCGGGAACGACGTCGACACCGACCAGATCATTCCCGCACGCTTCCTGAAGGTCGTCACGTTCGACGGCCTCGGCCAGTTCGCGTTCTTCGACCAGCGGTTCACGGACGACGACGAGGAGAAAGCCCACCCGATGAACGAGGACCAGTTCCGGGACGCGAACGTGATGGTCGTGAACGCGAACTTCGGCTGCGGGTCCTCGCGCGAACACGCGCCACAGGCGCTGATGCGGTGGGGCATCGACGCGCTCGTCGGCGAGAGCTTCGCGGAGATCTTCGCGGGGAACTGCCTCGCGCTCGGCATCCCGACCGTCACCGCCGACCAGGAGACCGTCGAAGCCATCCAGGACTGGGTGGACGCACACCCCGACGGCGACCTCGACGTCGACGTGGCGAACGAGACCGTGACGTACGGCGACAGAACGGTAGATGTGACCGTCGACGACGCCCAGCGGAAGGCGCTCGTCGACGGCGTCTGGGACACCACCGCACTCATGGCGTCGAACGCCGACGCGACGCAGGCGACCGCCGACTCGCTCCCCTACGTCGACTGACTCGTTCTCGCTGTTCTCTCGACCTCGTTTCTCGTCCTCGGTAGCCAGAGGCAGGCTTGGACGCTGGCGATACCCTGATACCGCCGGGGCGTGGACTGACAGCCATGACCGAGCAGATCGCAGTCGTCCCCGGCGACGGCATCGGCCAGGAGGTCGTGCCGGTTGCGGTGGACGTCCTGGACGCTGTCGGTGAGTTCGAGTTCGTGCACGCCGACGCTGGCGACGCCGTGAAGGCCCAGACCGGTGCGGCGCTCCCGGAGTCGACGTACGAGACGGTCGCTGGCGCGGACGCGACCATCTTCGGGGCGGCGGGCGAGACCGCCGCGGACGTCGTCCTCCCGCTCAGGGAGGCCGTGGATTCGTTCGCGAACGTGCGGCCAGCGCGCGCGTACCCGGGCGTGGACGCACTCCACCCAGACACCGACCTCGTGTTCGTCCGCGAGAACACCGAGGGCGTCTACAGCGGCATCGAGGACGAGATCACCGAGGGGGTGTCGACGCTCACGCGCGTCGTCACGGACGAGGCGTCGCGGAACATCGCCGAGTTCGGGTTCGCGTACGCCGCGGACAACGACTACGACGACGTGACGATAGCGCACAAGGCGAACGTGATGCGCGAGACCGACGGGCGATTCCTCCGGAACGTCCGCGCGGTCGCCCGCGAACGCGAGGACGTGGACGAAACGACTGCCGGCCCCATCACGGTCGACGAGGCGCTCATGGACGCCCTCGCGATGCACCTCGTCCAGCGCCCCGGCGACTACGGCGTCGTCATCTGCCCGAACCTCGCCGGCGACGTCCTCTCCGACCTCGCCGCCGGCCTCGTCGGCGGCCTCGGCCTGCTCCCGAGCGCGAACGTCGGTCACGCGAACGGGCTGTTCGAGCCCGTCCACGGGAGCGCGCCCGACATCGCCGGCGAGGGCGTCGCGAACCCGAGCGCGACCGTGCTCTCCGCCGCGATGCTCCTGGAACACCTCGGACGCGACGACGCCGCCGCTCGCGTCCGCGACGCCGTCGAGGGCGTCCTCGTGGACGGGCCACACACGCCCGACCTCGGCGGCGACGCCAGTACCGAAGCGGTCGCCGACGCCATCCTCGACCGACTCTGAACGTCGGCACCGACGACCGCGTCGAAAAGCACCCGGGACCGCGGCTATCGGTCGTTGCGATTACGGTCTTCGGAACCGTCGGTCAGTCGCCCGCGGCGTCGTTCGCGTCGTCGTCCGCGTCCGCGGCATCCGATCGCTCGTCGCTCTCCGCCGCGGCCGTCGCACAGATCTCCTCCCAGCGCCCCTTCGACTCCAGGTGCGACTGGAGTTCCCGCCCGTACTCGTTGGCGAGTTCGCGCGCCGCGCCGGCGCGCTCCTCGTAGTCGTCGTCGCCGGAGTCACCGCCGCCGCCGAGGCCGAGTGCGCTCTTCACGCCGTCGAAGAGGCCGCCGCCACCGCCGCCACCGCCGCCACCGCCGCCGGGTGCGCCACCGCCGAGCGCCCCCATCTGCTCCTGGATGTTCTCCAGTTCCGGCATGATCGCCGCCAGGTTCGTCTCCTCGCGGTCGACGACGATCCGCGCGGCCTCCGGGTCGTCGGCGTCCTCGATCGTGAACACGACTGCGCTCATGATGAGACTCCACTCCTGGTTCGAGAACTCCGAACCCTGGACGCGGTCGTTGAACTCCTGGTCGACGGCCATGCGCTCGCCGACCACGCGGTTCGTCCACTCTTCAGTCATGTTCGGCGATACGACCACGTCCCGTATCAGGGTTCCGCTGCCACCAAGACACGGACCAGGAACTCCCGCGAACGCACCGACGCCTGTCGAGCGACGAACCAGGCGAAAACGGGGATCGACGGTCGCGTCGAAACGTGACGTCGTCTAGAACGCGCCGTCTTCGACCGAGATGTCCGCGTAGAGGTCGGTCTTGAGGGCGTCGTGGACCTTGCAGAGTTCCTCCGCACGCTCGACGACCGCGTCCGTCTTCCCGCCGAGGTCGCCCGCGACGCTCACGTCGAAGCTGACAGCCGCGAGCTTGTCGTCGTCGTTGAGGTCGCCCGTGACGTCGATCTCGATGCGACCGAGGTCGCCGGCGTCGCGTTGCTCCGCCGCGACGCGGAGCGCGGGCACGAAGCACGCCGAGTACGCCCCGAGCAGACTCTCGAGCGTGTCGGGCGCTTCCTCGCCCGTCGCGTCGATCGTCGTCTCGAAGTCGCGGACCTCGTTCGTCGTACTGAACCCTTCCTGGGAGACTGAATGAACTTCCTTGGACATGCAAGAGAACGTATAACCGGAAACGGGGTAAGGATTGCCGTTGCGGCACGCTATCGTTCCACAAACACGGCGTTCGCGACGCCTGCGCCCGCCACGACTGCGGCATCGAACGCGCCCGAAAGGTAAGCGTTAAAACTCGTGCAGGACTCCTTGCGAGTATGGCTGGAACGATCGAAGTGCTCGTTCCGGGTGGACAGGCCAACCCCGGGCCGCCGCTCGGTCCCGAGCTTGGACCCACACCCGTGGACGTGCAGGCTGTCGTCAGTGAGATTAACGAACAGACGGAGGCCTTCGACGGTACCGAAGTCCCCGTTACCGTCGACTACGACGACGACGGTTCGTTCAGCATCGAAGTCGGCGTCCCGCCGACCGCGGAACTGATCAAGGACGAGGCCGGGTTCGACACCGGGAGCGGCGAACCCCAGAAGAACTTCGTCGCGGGCCTCGCCGTCGACCAGGTCAAGCAGATCGCCGAGCAGAAGCTCACCGACCTGCTCTCCTACGACTCGAAGCAGGCCGCGAAGGAGGTCGTCGGCACGTGCACGTCGCTGGGCGTCACCATCGAGGGCGACGACCCGCGCGAGTTCAAGCAGAAGATCGACGCTGGCGAGTACGACGACGTCTTCGCCTGACCTGACCGCCTTTCTCCGGTATCCTCGCCGTCGATAGCGACTGGAGTCGTCGTCGACGGGGATTCGGTCGTTCCGAGCGTCGAGGGGCCGACTTCGGCGCCGTCAGTCGTTCGTGTAGACGGTCGGGACGTGAAGCGTGAGCGTCGTGCCGTCGTCGGTGACGGTCGCGTCGATGCTCCCGTCGGCGCGTTCGACGAGCCAGCGCGCAATCCAGAGTCCGAGACCTTCGCTGTGGTCGACGGGCGACGCTTCGAGTTCGCCCGTGAGGAGGTCTCGTTCGACGTCGGGGAGGCCCGGACCGTTGTCGGTGACGGTGACGCGGACGGTGGCGTCCCGGTCGGTCGCGGTCACGGACACCTCGCAGTCCGCTGGCGGTGCGGGGTTGTGCACGATCGCGTTCCCGACGACTTCGGCGAGCGCGGTCGACAGGGCGTCGCCGTCCGCGACCACGACGCCGGCGGGGACGTGCACCGAGACGGTCGCGAGTGCGGTCTCGGTCACCGCCGCGAGTGCATCGTCGACGACGGCGTCGATCGCTGCGGGTTCTCGCGTCCCGGTCGCGTCCTTCAGTCGGTCCTCGATCATGCGAGCGTGCTGGCTGATCGCGAGGGTTTCGCGGGCCGCGGACTCGATGGCGGCGGCGTGCACGTCGACGTCGGCGTCGTCCTCGGTGACGGACTGGGAGTGCCCGAGGACGACGTTCATCTCGTTCCGGAGGTTGTGCCGGAGTAC
>Ga0136563_101324_pt1 | contig 6407 bp, 7 predicted proteins | sample AntCluMetagen315_FD_104932 | JGI IMG/M metagenome (GOLD analysis project Ga0136563, IMG submission 104932) | Saline lake microbial communities from Club lake, Antarctica - Metagenome #315 | ecosystem: Environmental > Aquatic > Non-marine Saline and Alkaline > Saline | place: Antarctica: Club lake...
CGCCGACAGTCATCGGGCGAAACGGCCCGGGCAACGCCGCCTGGAGTTCCGCCGGGTCGACGCGGAAGTTGACGAGGATGCGGCGGTCGATGACACCCCGAACTGCGGGGAGACTGAACATAGCCGTTGTGTACGAAGTGATCGGGTTTAACGTAACCGGCAGCACCGGCCCCGCGTCAGTGTTCGGCGACCGGCGTCTCGGCCGTCGCCTTCCCAGCGATCCGATCTGCAACTTCGTAGCCCGCCACGACGCCGCCGTTGAGGCTGCGTTCGGGGTACTGCGCTTCGGAGGCCATCCCTGCGTAGTAGACGCCATCGGCCACCTCGTCGGAGAGATCGTAAGGGACGACCATGTCGAGGTAGCCCATCTCGTAGATGGGTGCCGTCCGGGGGTTTCGGGCCGTCTCGATCCAGTTCACCGCCTCGCGGTCGAAGCCGGGAAACAGGTCTTCGATACCCGAAAGCCAGGTCTCCTCGACGCCGTCGTCGTCGGCCTGCCACAGCGGGTCGTCCATCGACTGGACGTAGCTGACGGCGTACAGCAGGTTTTCACCGCCGTAGCGTTCCTCCGGGACGAAGTTGGTGTGCTCGATGAGCGCACCGAAGGGTGCGTCGTGCGCGATGTTCAGCCAGTACGTCTCCGGCATGAGCGACCGATTCATCGTGACGACCGCACACACCGCGCCCTGGAAGTCGATGTCGCACTCGTAGCCGGTGAGGTCCTCGAGGACGTTCGGCATCGCGGCGACGACGACCGAGTCGACGTCGACGCTCTCCCGGCCATCGGCGGTCTCGACGGTGAGCGAGTCGACGGCGCTGTTGCCGCCGTCCGTCCGACTCTCCGCGCCCGACACCGCTGCGTCGGGTGCTTCGGGTGCTTCGAGTGCGTCGCGCGCGACGTCGAGGTCGACGACGCGCGCGCCCGTGGTGACGTTCTCCCGGCCGACGGCGTCGATGAGGGCGTCGATGAGCACCGCGAAACTCCCGTCGAAGTACCCGAGCTGTTCGCCCTTCAGCAGGTCGCGTTCCCCGCGGAACTTGATGCGGCCCAGGAGCCACGCGGCGGAGACGTCCTCGGTCCGGTCGCCGAACTTCGCATCCAGGAGCGGTTCGAAGAAGTTCTCGTACACGCCCTCGGTGGTGTGTTCGACGAGGAACTCCCTGATCGGGACGTCCTCGTACGCTTCCAGGTCGTCGTAGGTGTCGAAGCTCGGGACGCCGCCGCGGACGTCGATCTCCATCGTGAGCATCCCCAGTCGGAACTTGTCGTAGAGACTCATGTGGGGGTAGGCGGCGATCTCCCAGATGGTGTTCAGGGGGTGGACGACGCCGTCGACGTAGTAGCCGTCGTTGCCGTAGATCCACTGGACGCGGTCGCCGACGCCGAGGTCCTCCGCGAGTTCGACGATGGTCTCCTCGCTCTTGGAGAGGTGGTGGTAGAACTTCTCTAGGGGGTCGCCGCTCGTCTCGTGGACGGCGGCGAGTCCGCCGATGTCGTCGCTCGCCTCGAACACGCGGACGTCGTGGCCGTGCTCCTGGAGTCGGTAGGCGGCGGCGAGACCGGCGATGCCGCCTCCGACGATGCCGACGGTCATACCCAAGGATGCGGTTGCGGGGGGTATGGGTCTGTTGGAGTCCGCGTGGGGCTGGAGCGTGGGGCTCGTTGCGCGCTCCGCTAGGTTTTTCGTAGGGGGCGGGTAAGTCGGGGGCATGCTGACGGTACGCGCACCGGCGAGTTCCGCGAACCTCGGGAGTGGGTTCGACGTGTTCGGGGTGGCGCTCGGGGTTCCTGCGGACGTGGTGCGCGTCGAGCGCGCGCCGGAGACGGAGATCACGGTGACTGGCGTCGGGAGCCAGTACATCCCCGAGGAGCCCGAGGAGAACACGGTAGGAGCAGTCGCGGCGGCACTGGATGCGCCGGCGCACATCCACATCGACAAGGGCGTTCGGCCGGCGTCGGGGCTGGGGTCGTCGGCGGCGTCGGCGGCGGCGGCGGCGGTCGCGTTGAACGAACTGTACGACCGCGGGCGGTCGCGGAGTCGCTCGTGGACGTCGCGGCGAAGGGCGAGGCGGTCGTGTCCGGTGACGCGCATTCGGACAACGTCGCGCCGTCGATCCTCGGTGGGTTCACGATCGCGCGCGACGACGGCGTGTTCCAGGTGGACGCGTCGGTGTCGCTGGTGGCGTGCCTCCCGGAGGTCGTGGTGTCGACGCGGGATGCGCGGCAGGTGGTGCCGGAGTCGGTGTCGATGGAGGACATGGTGTCGACGGTCGGGTCGGCGGCGACGCTCGTCTCGGGGATGCATCGGGACGACCCGGAGCTCGTCGGTCGCGGCCTGGAGGAGCACGTCGTGACGCCGAAGCGGTCGGCGCTCATCGACGGGTACGATGCGGTGCGGGAGGCGGCACTCGAGGCGGGTGCGACGGGCGTGACGGTGAGTGGTGCCGGGCCGAGCGTGCTCGCGGTGTGTCGCGAGGGCGAGCGACGCAAGATCGCGGGGACGATGGTGGAGGCGTTCGAGGACGCCGGCGTGTCCGCGCGAGCGTACCAGACGCAGATCGGCGACGGCGCTCGCCTCTACCGGGACTGAAGCGAAACCGCACGGTTCGCCCATCGCCGTTGACGTGTCGAGGGAGTTTTATCACGATTGCGCGCGACATACTCTGCCATGGCTACGAGTCGTGGCGGGCCGTTCGCGTCCCCTCCACTCGACGGCGTCGTCCGGTCGCTATACAGCGCCGGTACCGCTCTCGTCGGCGTCGGGTTCGTCGCGGGCGTGCTCGCGTGGGCGTCGGCGCTCGAAGCCACCGGGTCCGTCGACGGCGGGATGCGGGCCGCGATCCAGGCGGTCGGCGGCCCCGTCGGCGCTGTCGCTGGCGAGTCGCTCGTCCTGTATCTCGCCGCGGTCAGCGTCGCCGGCGGCGTCTGGCTCGTCGGCGTCGGCCTCGTCGTCGACGGCGTCCTCGACTCGTGACGCTCGCACGCGACGCGACGCTCGCCGCGTGCGTCCTCGTCGTCGTCGCGCTCGCGGGCGTCGTCACGGACGCGACACTTGTGCCAGCCGCGGCGGTCGCCGGCGCTATCGGTGCCCTTCTCCTGGAGGTGCTCGCGAGCCGTCGTGCCGACGCGATCCAGCGCCGCTGGATGCACTGGCCCGTCCAGGCCGCCACGGTCGCACTCGCCCTCGTCGCCGTCGCCGCCGTCGCCGCCGTCGCACCCGCGGTCGGCCTGAACGCGCTCGCCGGCGGCCTGCTCGCGTACCTCCTGCTGGTCGCGCTCGTCGCAGCCGGCGTCGTCCCACCGACGACCGCATGGCGAACCGACTGACCGGGGACCGACCGGGTCGGTCAGGTGGAGTCCGTTCCGGTCAGGTGGAGTCCGTTCCGGTCGTCCACACGAGCCGGTGGCGCGACCCGCTCAGAACCGGTAGTCGCCGGGGACGTCGTCGGGACTGAACTGGCGGCCGTCGCGGTCGCTACCGCCGGATTCGGTCCCGCACGACGCACAGAGCCCGGCGTCGGCCTCGTAGTGTCGGTCGCAGACGAGTGCGCCGCAGCGCTCGCAGCGGTCGACGGCCTCGACGCCCTCGCAGATCTGGCAGAGCCCGCTAACGCTCATGCGCGTGGATTGTCGCTCGCGGACCTTGAGTCTGTTTCCCACATCATCCGAGCGATTTAGGCGTTCTCGGTTCCTTCGTTCGAACGTGAGAGATTCGCCGCTCCTGTTCGGGCTTGCGTCGGTGTTCGCTGGCCTGACGACGATACTCGCCGTCGTCGCCATCGTCACCAAGGAGGCGTTCGTGCTCGCCGTCGCACTCCCCTTCGCCGCGACGGGCTACTTCATGTGGTACCAGGCGACGGGCCGCATGCGAGAACGCGTCAAGGAGCAGACGGCGGGTGGCGATCCAGGTCGGTTCGCTCAGCAGAAGGCTCGCGAGGGCGCCCAGCGGGGGCGCAGTCGGTTCGCGCGGGAGGCCCGGGAGCGCATCAACCGGGAGCGGCGGCGTCGCGCTCGCTCGGACGGCCGTCGTGCGCGTACGAGCGGGACCGCCAGCGCTGGCACCGGCCGGGCCGGCGGCGAACGTCGTCGTCGCGTCCAGCGACAGGACGGGCCGTCCCTGGAGGCAGCGTACCGCGTCCTCGACCTCGATCCTGGTGCGAGCGAGGACGCCGTCCGGGAGGCGTACCGCGAACGCGTCAAGGAGGTTCACCCGGACACGAACGCGGGCGACGAGGAGGCGTTCAAGCGCGTGACCGCCGCATACGAGCGGTTAACCGACGATTAAGTCCACCGGCGGGAGGGGGTCGACCCGACGACTGGAGCGGTTCTCGGACGGCCGACGGTCGCACTCGCGAGAATCCGGAGCCCTCGCGAGACCTCGTGTGCGGAACACACCCGTGTGACGCGAAGCCTTATCTAGGTCTCACCCGTATCCGCGCCCATGAGCCCTGACCGGGCCGTGCTGCAGAACGCCCTCGAACGCGGGGAGCGGGAGGGGGGGAGTGTCGAATTCAAGGAGCGCCTCACGAAGGACCTCCACCTGGCGGACGGGCGTCGCGAATCGCTCGCGGCGCAACTCCGACATCGCGTCCTCTCCGGGGACGGCGAAGCGACGTACGTCGTCGGCGTCACCGACGACGGCGGGCTCGCCGGCGCCCCACCGAGCGAGTTCTCGGAGTCCATGGACGTCCTGAGCTTGCTCGCCGACGAAGCGGGCGCACACATCGACGACGTGCAGACGTGGAGCGTCGACGACGCGGGCGCTGACGCGGGCTTCGCACCCGAGGACGCGGAGGGCATCGTCGGCGTCGCCACCATCCGCGAAGGCGCCGTGCTCTCCACGGACGACGAACACATCGTCGTCGGCACCGCCGGGCACGTCGACCACGGGAAGTCGACGCTCGTCGGGTCGCTCGTCACGGGCGAAGCCGACGACGGCGAAGGTGCGACGCGGAGCTACCTCGACGTGAAACCCCACGAGGTCGAACGCGGCCTGAGCGCGGACCTCTCCTACGCCGTCTACGGGTTCAGCGACGACGACGCACCCGTCAGGATGGACAACCCGCACCGGAAGTCCGACCGCGCTCGCGTCGTCGACGACTCCGAGAAGCTCGTGTCGTTCGTCGACACCGTCGGCCACGAACCGTGGCTTCGCACGACCATCCGCGGACTCGTCGGCCAGAAGCTCGACTACGGCCTGCTCACGGTCGCGGCCGACGACGGCCCCACGAAGACGACTCGCGAGCACCTCGGCGTCCTGCTCGCAACCGAACTCCCGACGATGGTCGCCCTCACGAAAGCCGACCTCGTCGACCACGAACGCCTCGAGACCGTCGAGCGCGAGGTCGAATCCCTCCTCCGGGACGTCGGGAAGACGCCGTTGCGCGTCGGTCGACACGGCATCGACGCCGCCGTCGACGAGATCGGCGACGGCGTCGTCCCACTCCTGGCGACGAGTTCCGTCGACGGCGACGGCCTGGAGACGCTCGACGAGTTGTTCCAGCGACTCCCGAAGACGACGGGCGACGACGGCGACTTCCGGATGTACATCGACCGGACGTACTCCGTCACGGGCGTCGGCGCGGTCGCGTCGGGCACCATCATGCGCGGCGAGGTCGAGGCCGGCGACGAACTCCTGCTCGGCCCGATGCCCGACGGGTCGTTCCGCGAGGTCGAAGCGCGGAGCATCGAGATGCACTACCATCGCGTCGACGAGGCGAAGGCCGGCCGCATCGTCGGCATCGCACTCAAGGGCGTCCGGGAGGCGGACATCGAGCGCGGGATGGTGCTCCTCCCGCGCGACGCCGACCCGAACCCGGTACGCGAGTTCGAGGCGGAGGTGATGGTGCTGAACCACCCCACTCGGATCGGTGACGGCTACGAACCGGTCGTGCACCTCGAGACCGTCAGCGAGGCCGCCGTCTTCCACCCCGAAGGCGGCCAGTTGCTTCCCGGCGACAAGGGCACCGCGACGGTCCGCTTCAAGTTCCGGCCGTACCTCGTCGAGGACGGCCAGCGGTTCGTGTTCCGCGAAGGCCAGAGCAAGGGCGTCGGCACGGTCGTCGGCGTGCACGAAGACGACTGAGGGGGCGCGTTCGGCCTGCCCAGCCCGGACGTCCGTACTGCGTCGGCAGGGCGTCGGTCGACTGGCGGTGGCGTTCCCACGTCGCTCCGGCGATGCCGTTTTGGGCGTTCTACGCGTAAATCGACCGATGAGTGCCGTGGTTCGACGTGCGTTGCTGGTGACGACGGGCGTGACGTCGGTCGTCGTCTTCCTCGCCGTCGCGTACGTACTCGCGACGACGGTGACGGCGGTCGTCGTGGACCCGCCGTCGACGTGGTTCCTCGTCGCCGCGCTCCTCGCGAGCGCGCTCGCCGTCGGGTACCTGAGCTATCGCGCCGGCCC
>Ga0136563_101397_pt1 | contig 6206 bp, 7 predicted proteins | sample AntCluMetagen315_FD_104932 | JGI IMG/M metagenome (GOLD analysis project Ga0136563, IMG submission 104932) | Saline lake microbial communities from Club lake, Antarctica - Metagenome #315 | ecosystem: Environmental > Aquatic > Non-marine Saline and Alkaline > Saline | place: Antarctica: Club lake...
AAGAACTGATGCAGTCTTACCAACATCAGAATCGACATTACTTAATTCAGTAAGTTCCCTCCGACTTATGTTATCGTCTGCAATATCATTCAGTAAGTTTTTAACACTTTGTTGGTCTACTTCAACAGATGATTTATACACGTCTGATTCTACTCCATCGAGAAGAACTGATGCTGTTTTAGCTATATCCGAATCAGAACCTCGTAATGTGATTAAATCTCTACGACTAAGGTTATCATCTGCAACGTTATCTAAGAACTGTTCTAAATCTTTAAATTCTTCTTTATTTACCATATGAACACTTTAAGTATTACACCCTATATGTATTATGGTTCGTAGTATGAACCCCAACATATAACCAGTCATATTGTTAAACTATTACTATGAATCTAAAAAATGATATTAGAAATTTTAAGAATAAACACAGAGATAAGTTACACAAACATAGGAATAAGATAAAATGGCTATCTGTGATATTAATATTTGTATTTGCTGTTATAACTGTTCAAGATGTATTGAATCTATTATTCAGTCCAAATATAGATACATTGTTTAAAGCTGTTCACTCTGTCCCTATTTTACTGTATTTCATTACACGTATGTTCCCTCACGCACATACCTCTGTTGAAAAACTCAATACAACTAAAAACAGAAAAATACTCTTAATTGTAGCTCTTGTCGGTGCAATTATGAGCATCCAAGCATTATCAATTGTATTCATAGGGATATTCCTTTATCTGGAGTACAAAGGTAACGGTAATAGAGGTCGTAAAACAACACGTCGTAAGAAAACAGGTAGTGATTACAGATACGAACCGAATAACAATTCAAGTGGGAAATTCAAATTCGATTAAATCGCACCACCTCGATATGCTGAATGCGTAGCTGACACAGAACCGTTTGCCATCCAAATAATATCTCTCTTATTCTTGAATGTGATGTCTGCTTCCAACTTTTCAGATTGAATAGGTTGTATTGTCTTGCTACCCATGTTTAAAATCTCTAAATAATATTAGAACGCTTATTGTGTTATATATTTCGGTCTAAAATAGATTTATCCTATCTAAACCCGTAAACATAAGGCATATTATAATTAAAGATATGTTATGAGTGATTCTAACTGGATGATGGGTATTATGAATAGATTATCGGGTGTTATTGCAACACTGGTTGTGTTTGTCGTGTTATGGGCGTTTATCTCATCACACATCATAACATTCTCTACAACTATATCAATGATTATCGCCGTAATAATATCGGTATATATCTATGGTACAGTTCTTAAATTCGTTCGTCAATAATATTCTCGTTGTTATATTTCTCAGATTGTTTAAACGTACCAATAACAGTATCAGACTGTACACAGATGACAACATACGTTTCTAATAGTTTATAAAATACGGATACACGGTGATAGTAAATATTATCGTTATCTGATTTGATATATATGTCTTTAGCCATATCATCACCATCTACTCGATAAGATTCTTTGATTAATTCATTTAACTTCTCATCTGTTAGTTCTTGACTTGGATATACTGGTGAATCACTTGCAACTGCTTCTATCATATTATTTCTGGTTTTTACTTTGTCTCCCATATAATAATATGATTAGTTAAACCCTATATATTTAACTGACAGAAAGTGGAAGGTGATGGGATGCCTCTGAAATCACCCTTACAGCAACTTAGACCTTGCAAGTGTTATAATAAACACTGTGTATATAGGTAATTATTAGTATAATGTATTTTATTCAGACTTAGCAAAAAAATCAAAATTAAACGTAGAAAGGATTTAATCGTGAGTAATACTTTACCACGTTGATACTTATAGTTTATATATGTACAAATGGTTGATTCTTCTTGGAGTCGTTGGAATAATAGGTTTGTTTGCTACGGAATCGTTACTATTCATCGTCCCGTTTCTGTTAGCAATACTTCTCGTAGTAGTGTTGAAAATGATTAAACTCGGTTTGCTGGTTGGGTTAATTGGCGTAGCGTTGTACTTGATGCTTCACCTCGGTTTGGTCTAAACTCGAACAGAAAACACGGACAAATAACCGTACCACATAGACCGTCGTTTCCGAAGCACGGTTTCTTTATATACCACCCTCCCCCCACTATTTCCGAAGAAACAGCAATCAAGTGTCCAGCTGTATCTCTCGATTCGATAAAATAATCAAACGTCGTGGTTGTTTGACATTTTATTAAACTGCTCTACGGACTAACTCAAACAGCTACAGCATAAAGTTTCCGCTTTACATACAGCTGTTTGTATTGTTCCAGTCGCAATCGTAGGGTTAGCTTCGGAAATGATGGGGTGAGGGTGTCTTTATACATAGGGCTTCTTCGGAAACGATGGGGGGTGTCAATGCTATTAGTTACCACGATTCATCTATAGTTTGTTTCGAAAATAGCTTTACTATCTTGTGTAAAAAGAATAACACCATTATATTCTGTGTCCTTATAATATATACTGTATTTTTCACCTTCTAAAACACCGTTATGGTCTACTAATAACAAACACTCTGTTACCCATTCAATCGGTTCTATATCTGTACGTTGATTATCACCCATATGTATATATTATGACTAATGTTGGTAAAGAATTATGTTAACGTGTATCATAGTAGTCCACTAAAAATTTTAAATTTAAACGCATTACTTACAGCATCTATAGTATATCCAAACCGTGTACAGTACCGTTAAAATCAGACTGGACAGATATAATCTCCATTCGTATTATACAGGTACGGTCCATGCGGGCAATCACTGCAGTTACTCTTTCCACATGGTTTCATCATTTTATATACAGACCCAAATTCATCATGAGGGATAACATCTAATATCATACCTTTGCTCTTGAAATCTTTTCTTTTTTGATTTATATTTTGGAATAACAGCGTACTGTAGGTTATCGAGTCGTGTGCATCCATGATTTCATCGAGTTTATCCTTAGCATCTTCCTTTGTAGCCAAATATTTCAACGCACTTGTTTCACTCGAACTAAGAGAACCGTAGTTTTTCATGTAATAATTAGTCAACTCCATTTCTGAATCTCTATCTACATCCTCATAGTCTGGATTAAACATAATTGGTTCATACGTATCTGTATCGATTTCTACTGTCGTATCTGTATCAATCTTTGAAACATCCATAGACATATCTTCAGTCAAGCTATCATACGTATGTGGTTTAGAATACTTCTCGTTCTCTCGTATCTCATCTTTGTACTTTTCAGCTATATTAGAATATTCTTCATTGAGAATTTTTTCTGCCACACTTGGAAAACCACCGTTGTCTTGTACGTCCTGAATACTCTGTTCAGCAACACGAGCTAAATCAGAACTCTCGTGAAGCTCTGAAGACGGTATTGCTTGTTTGTATATCTCTGAATCAGGATTTCCTCTGTATTCATCACACTCAGCTAACTCTGTAGCTGTTGTTACACCTACAACGCTTCCTGCTTTATAGGGTATCTCATCCGTTGAAGAAGCATCATCGTGCAGTGCAACCATCATATACACATGGTTATCGACGTGTGCCTGCTTCGCATTCTTATTCACGTTATGTCTACCAAAGAAATCAGGGTCATCTTGGTAGCTCGTCGGTATCCCCTGTACGTTCTTATCATTATTTCCGTTTACTCGGCGTGACTTGACATCAATTGACGCCCACCCTTCATCTGTCTTAAACAAAAAGTCGTGTTTGTACGAACTACTCTGAACATCATCTAACCAAACCCATTCATCATCCTCATAATTGTTCTTCAAATGTTTTGCGACGACGTATTCAGCTGTCCGTCCTTGGTTCTGGTCATACGCCCTCTCAGAAGTTCTACGCCCACTGCTCGACCCAAACGCCTCTTGACTCTGGATATTCTCTCGTTCACCGCCTAACAACTCATATGCTGGTATGTCTCTATCCAAATCTCTGAATAACATATCATAATATTATCATTACAATCCCAAATGTGTTAGCTTTCTTAGGTTTCTTATCTAACAAAGGGAAGGTGGTGGGTTAGGTAAGAAAAAAATCAGTAGTTGTCGATGAAATCAGTGAATATCTTACTATCTGTTTGTAGTATAACTTTCAAGAACAGTATCCCATGTTTGAATACGATATGAAGAACTAATTTGTTGAACTTCTCCGAATCGTTTTTGAAATAATCACTATCATCAATACTGTCTAAATCATGTTCTCTACAATACGTTTCATTAATATTCTCTGTATCAGATTCATATGCTCTATCAATAATACTCACAACTTCTTCATCAGGAACCTGTTGCATCAGCTGTGGAGCTAATAATTTTAATAGATTAATCAATACAAACTGTTCGTCTCTCTTGTAAATACTCTCAATAGCTTCATCTACATACGTCGATTCATTCAGTGTTAGGATATATAAGAACTTTCTCGCATCCTCTAAGAGATATGGTCTTACTTTCTCTGGATTCTCATCTGCATACATACAGAGTAACGCCCAATCTCTCACATATTCATTGTCGTCACCCTCTTCTTCGTATTTCTCAAGTGAGCCGAATTCATCTACCACAAACTGTCGTAATTCTCTGGTAAATGAATCCATCATATCATAAAACATATCATCAGCACTCGGTACGCCTTCCATAGGTTCTGCATCAGGTGAAGAATCCGTAATCTCAGCAACAACCATTCCACTATGGTCTGTAATAAACGGATTGTGGAATTTATCTTCATCTTCATACGTCATTAACTCAGCTAAATCACCGTTAAAATCATTTAAAATTTTATCTCTATTGTTATGATTGTGAATATACTCAATTGCTTCACCAAAAGTCATTTTTTGACTCATACCCTACAATTATGATTATAAGTGGTAATAAGTATTGATTAAAATCGAAAAATAAGCTACTCTCTATCTACAACTCACGAATGAATTTTCGATATAGGTGACTATACCCCAAACCAACACTAATTGCTACTTCATTCTTATGATAACCAATAATGTGATTCACGAATTCATTTGCATTATTTTCAAAGTATTCTGTATCTACACTCTTACCGTGAACCTCTTTATAGGATTCTTTAACGGTTTCTTCATCATACTGATATATGATTTTACAAATTTCAAATAAATCACCAGATTCAGCTACAACATCACCCACAATCGCTTTACAGATTATTAAGCTGAGTGCATTATTATCTGCTAAATTCCCGATGACACCACTTTCAAGCTCTAAGTTCGTAACTATAGCGTTGAGAACATAGTCTGGAACGTGTTTCGCAAATGATTCGAATATCTCATTTGGTCTCTCCTTAGCTAATTTCAGCATCAATTCAATCACCTCTGTATCTGAATCTTCGAATTCATCCCATGAACTATAGCCCATATCGAGCATAGCTTGTCCAAGTAATGCCTGATTCTCATCGATAAACCCAGACATGAATTTGAAATCATCTACGTCATCATTATCCATAATGTCTTTCTCTAATTTGATTGCCATAACCATACTATCATTTCCTTCTAAACTCAGAATAATTTTTGATACAAACTCTGGATTCATATCAATAGCATGGCTAACGATACTTGGTCGGTATTCGTCAATTACTTTTTCTAATTTATCTTGCTCTCCCATATACAATATCACATCAGATGTAGTCATTTCTTGACTCATATCACAATATTATGCTTATAGGTGGTAAAGTATACTGTTATAAATATAAAAAAATAACTATACAATTCTTATAAATTAATTTAGAATACTTATGACTGTATTTATATAATTTAGATGTTTCTACGTGTTGTAATAAGAAGGTATAATTTTATAACTTTACCAATTCTGCAAACCTTTCTTCACTAACATATTGACAGAAGCATTACGACTCATCCCTAATTCATCAGCAACCTCATCGACCTGATTAACGAGACTTGATGGCATCCGTTGGGTTAGTTGCTCTCGTTCCTCATCTTCATTATCTTCAGCTGTGTCTGTGCTACTTTTTGCTTCATCTGTGATTTTCCTACGACCCATAGTGATTGTATTGTGGACTCATACTGTATTCAATATATCGCCGTTTCTCCATCAAAATGATTCCACTAATTAGAAAACACATTACCGTGTACCATAGCAGTACGATAAAAAATTTTACATCAGCTCTATATTCTTGCCATTGAAGCTCTGGGTAATCTTCTTCGACTATACTCCATGTATCTGTGAAGTCGAA
>Ga0136563_101421_pt1 | contig 6090 bp, 3 predicted proteins | sample AntCluMetagen315_FD_104932 | JGI IMG/M metagenome (GOLD analysis project Ga0136563, IMG submission 104932) | Saline lake microbial communities from Club lake, Antarctica - Metagenome #315 | ecosystem: Environmental > Aquatic > Non-marine Saline and Alkaline > Saline | place: Antarctica: Club lake...
CAGACACCTGCCGATGGTTCTGGATAGAACCAACGTAGGTGCGAGTAACGACCTTTTTCGCCATACATAACCTATGTAGAGCCAGTTACTTAATAGTGTCGATTACCGTGGAATATCCCGCGGTGCCATCGATTGGTGGAGTGTGAAAGGAAGTGTCGGATTCATCCCCGCGCTAAAGCGCGAGGCTTTCTCCTCGATTCTCCGTAAAATATGTAGAGACAAATGAACAGGCTGTAAAATGGTTATCTGGAGAATATAATACAGGATTTCAATCTCATGATTTACGTAGTCGTATAAAAGATAAGTTTAGTCAATCCGAATATGAGAAACTTGTAAATAAATTTAATATTGAATAACTAACACACTGTATAGTCACATTTTTATATTATAATACATTGAAATATCCGTCAGACAGGGGTAATCCTTTTAGACATTCATGATAGTTGTTATGTTGAGGATATTATGAAAAATAGCCAATATTTAACAAAGAATACGACCGCCGCTCTACTTCTATCACTACTAGTACTAGTCGCAAGTATGAGTATGGTAGCATATGCTGACGACCACCAAAACGTTGTAGAATACGACGTTGATGATGTGAACGATGTGGATGTTCCATATAATTCGTTAGTTGAAGTTACCGGTGCAAGTATTAATAACGGAGATACATATGTATTGTATAATAACAGTGATGTTCGAACAAGCGTAACTGCCACCGCAGACGCTGATGGTATTGTTGTATTTGATACCAGCGTACTTGGTGATGATTATAACCCAAAAGGTGATTGGGATATTAAAGCACTAGAAGCAGGTGAAGTTACAGCTAGCACGCCCCAAACAACAGATGGGAGTGCTGTAGAATTTGACATGGTACGAGCCAATGTTGATTACGTTGTTTCCATTCACGAAATCGACGCGTCAGGTAATGTTGTAGTGTCCAGTAATCTTGGTTCACAACAATTTAATGCCAGTGAACGTGTTGAAGATAGTAATATTACATTAAATAGCCCAATTTCTAATGGTAATTCAGATGATGTAGTAATTGCTGTTTCCGAACAAGGGGCAACCTTAGATGATACAGATGACCTTCTTGATGCATCTGATGTAATAACGGTTACCTCAGACACAGATGAAACAGCACAAGCTACAGGAACGACTACAACTGATGATTACCTACGAGAATCACATACATTTAGTATTGTTGATGCACTAGATGTTACAGATGACCGTGTAGAACTCGATGCACTTGACAATGGAAATTCGGAAAGTTCAATTGCTCGTGTTTGGGTTGGTCAACAACTTGTATTAGCTGGTGATAGTCTTGATGCTGATGCAACGTACGACTTAATGCGTCAAGATAATGATGGTGAAGGTTACTCGTTAGTTCGAGAGATTGAACCTGTAAAAAGTAATACAACAAACATTCATGAATTCAACATTGATTCAGGATTCCCTAATGCTGATGTTGAAGCTAAAGGTGATTTCAAAATTGTAGGTCCATCAGGGACTGAAGTTATGTGGGACGCCGTTCAGCAGGATTTGAATGCAGAACTCAATGAATCTGTTGTGAATTTACACACAGAAAATACACAAGTTGACCTTAATGTTACAAGTATTCGGTCTGGACCATACGATGTATTGGTTAGTGCTGAAAATGTAACTGCAGATGAACTTGTTGAATTAGTTGATGAATCTAAACTTGACAGTGGTGTTGAAGTTCAAGTAGAAGATGCAGAGGATGATGATAATGAACAAGTCCGAATAACAAACGTTCAAACCAGTGGTGAAAATGTATTCACAGTACCTCTTGAATTCGACGGTTCAAATGAACAAGAATATGAATTTTCACTAAGTGTTGCTGACGCAACTGCGGCAGCAAGCACAGGTTTAGTAGATGTTGCATTCTTCGATGAAGGTGACGCAACATTTAATCAGGGAACATATTTTCAGGACCAAGGTGACCAAGTAACATTCGAAATCACTATGTCTGATACATCTGTTTCTACATTTAAGTTTACAGAAGACGATTACGAACTTGAATTTGATGTAAGAGATACAGATAATAGTGGTACAGCAACAATTACAATGGATACTTACCGCGCAGGAGATGGAACAGAAGGATATACCGTTGACCAAGTATTCAAAGCAGGAGATGAAGGTACAGAAATAGAAAATGTACCAACAAGCTTACCAGCAGTATCTGGTCCATTTGCGACTGGTTTCTATACAATGGATTTATCCGTTAACAACCAAGATACTGATATGGGTACACTCTATGTTACAGACCGAGCATCTGAAGAGATTAACACATGGGTAATGCCAATGGATAAAGCTCCAACAATGGAGAATGTAGAAGAATTCGGTACGCAGCAGGATAAAGTTGCATTAAACGATAAATTTGTTGTAGAAGTTAAGGCATCTGGTCTTTATTCTGATACACTTCTTACAAATAATACTACAGGAGCAGACCTTGTTGACCACTACGAACGTACGGACGCACATGGTCTAACAGATACATTACCAGAACTTGGTCTTCACATTACAGAAACAGATAGTGATAGACATTCAGAAGCAACACGACTCAAACTAGAAGAAGCAGAACATGTTGAAGTTGTTCCAGAAGATGACACGTTCTACGTGTTCTTCAATACTGGTGAGGATGACATATATGATACATTCGATAGTGATTTCGATGTGAACAAAGAAACGGAATTCGATGTTGACTTAAATATCACAGAAGATTACAAATACGTTGACGATGATGCAGATAATGAAAGTGCAGACTTATACGAATCTGTTGAATTTGTTGAACGTGTTATTGTAACGAATCTTCCAAGTGTAGTTGTAGATGAAGAAACACTTGAAACGAAACACGGTCTTGCAGCAGTAGAAAATTCAACAGTATCCGGTTACACAAACATTGCACCATATACAACAGGTATTGATGTTATTGTTAGAACCGCAGATTCTGAGTCACAAGACATAGAATCTGAATTCTTCTCAAACAGCGTTGAAGTTACAGAAGAAGGTACCGTATTCACACAATTTGACCTATCTAATATTGATGTAGATAGAGCAATGGAACTTCAATTTAGACCGGTTGACGCTGATTACAGAGAGGCTGTAATGATGGAAGCAGATGTTCCACCAGAAATAGCTAACTTCGGTTCAGATGATACTCCAGTTACAGAAGGTAATGAAGTTGGATTTAATCTAGAAGTTAACTCAACAAATCCAGATTCACTTAATTACCAATGGGACTTCGGTGACGATGAAGGTACATCGGCACAGTCCTCCCCAGCATATGTATATGATTCACCGGGAACATATACGGTAACTGTAACTGTTACAGATTCGGCTGGACAGTCAGATAATGCTACAACAGAAATTGTTGTTGAAGAAGCTCCAAACGAGCCACCAACAATTGAACAAATCATCAGTCCAGATTCCGCTGAAGTTGGAGATGATTTAACCTTTACAGCAATAGCATTTGATGATTCAGACTCGAATAATCAATTACAATACACATGGGACTTTGATGATGGTTCAACAAGTGCAGGAATCAGTACAACGCAGTCGTATGATTCAGCAGGAACCTATGATGTAAGCGTAACTGTAACGGATTCAAACGGTGAATCCACACAGCAATCGAAAACTGTACAAGTCACAGACCCAGATGCAGGAGAAAATGAAACGGATTCAGGTCCATATGACTTTACAATCACAGCAGCAGATGCGAACACCAGTGAAAGAATCCCCGGTGTTTCTGTAACTGTTAGTCAAGAAGGTGAAACAATTGAGACGGTAACCACAGATGGTAACGGTATTTCAGTTGTTGAACTTGAAAACGGAGAGTACAATGTTACGGCGTCTGTTGATGGATATGAAACTCGTGAAAGCGGAACGTTCATTGACGGTGAAGCTAATGAACTTCAGCTTGATATGACAGCAGAAGGTGGCGAAGAGGAAGAAGACCCAAGCCAGCCCGGTTTCGGTGTCATATTAGCAGCAATCGCAATGATGGCAGGTAGCATGATTGCGTACAGACGTAAAGACTAAGCAGTATTGAACAAATTTTTTAAGAAATAATTTTTTTATAATCTATTCAGCTACGTAGAGTATTTTGTATTAGAATCATCTGTAATACCTAATTCTTCTTTAATACTATCTACTTCTTCTTTTGTTGTTCCTTCTGGCTTTTCGAATTTATCCTTTTCTTCGATTACATAGTTGATATTTTTAGGTTGACCAGAAAAGGAACGAACAGAACCGTTATGCAATTCTTTTTGTTCTTCGATTATATCCTGCATAACTTCAGGCATATCTGAGGATGTACGTTCATTAAATCCAACATCCTTAAATAGTTCATGGTTTTTATGTGGGAATGTGAAAACCTGTTGATGCCCACTGTTTTGTGCTTTTTTAGCCAATTCAACGAGAAGAAGACGACCTTGTTCTTTTGTTGCTCGGTCAAGAACGACAAAATTAGTAATTTCGACGTATTCTGTATCATCTACAATGTTTCGGTGATATTGAATACATCCAAATCCAATCCGTTCATCTGTTTTATCATTTGTCGCTACAATAAAATCTTCTGGTCTAAATGAGTCATGTTTTGCATTCTCATTAGATAGTTTTCCTAACATCCACGCTTCGTCATCCGTTCTAGCATCTCGTGTATTAATCATAGTTATATTATATTAGTATATTAGTCGGTTTGTTTATTTGTATTATACAGCTTCACATATGTATAGTACACCCTTTGTAAAAAACCTTTTGATAAAGATTTATATAATTTGACTTACACACGGAAAGACTAATACTCATAAAGGTATAAATATATTACATATGAATTCGACAATTAAGCAAATATTTATTGGACTTTTTATAAGTATGATTGTACTGTACATAAGTATTGGTGGTGGTTTATATTTAACAGGTAATATTGAAATCTCAGATATAATTTCTGATAGTGATGATAAGAAAAATTCTTCAGAAGTTAAGTTAATAAATTCAACATTGGATTCTTCAACAATAGCAGAAGAATCTTTGCAAAGTGTTGTGACAATATACTCTGGACAAAATGAAGGTATAAAATCTCAAGGAACAGGATTTGTTTATGATAACGGTTATATTATGACAAACCATCACGTTATAGATGGCTCTAATGAATTATATATTAAATATAATGGCGGTATATGGACAGATGCAACTCTGGTCGGTTCTGACGAATACACAGATATAGCCATACTAGAACCGCAAAATGTCCCTTCATATGCCGAATCATTAACGCTCATGGAAGATATACCTGTTAGAGGCAACCCCGTTATAGCATTAGGTTCTCCTGTTGGTTTAAGTGGGAGTGTTACAACAGGTATTATTAGTGGGACTAACAGAGTTATGAGCACAGAAACAGAATTCACTATTCCAGATTCCATCCAAACAGATGCTGCACTTAATCAAGGTAATAGTGGTGGACCATTAGTAATGACTAATACAGGAAAAGTTGCCGGAGTTAATACAGCTACAGAAGGAGAAAATATTGGTTTTGCAGTTTCAGCAAGATTAGCAGATGCTATGGGCCAAAGTATAATTGAAACAGGCGACCACGAACATTCTTACGTTGGTATTAGAACAATAGAATTAAGTCCAATAGTTAATATACAAGATGACATAGATGTTGAAAAAGGATTACTTGTTGAAGAAGTTGTAGATGGTTCTCTTAATGATGGTGTATTACGCACGCGAGAAGATGCAGATTTACCGGATGTAATCGTTGGAATTAATGGAAACGATATTCACACTAATGAAGGATTAACAAGTTATCTTATGCGTGAAACGACACCGGGGGATACGGTTAATTTAGACGTATATCGTAATGGTACAGTACAAAATGTTAATATTGAACTTGGTTCAAGATAGACAATAATATATATTTTCGATTAATATAGAAAGTTTAAACAGGGTAGAGATACTACTTACTATTATGAAATTTAGTGATTTTGTTGACGTTGCAGATGAGATTAATAATGAAAGTAAAACAACCGTTATAGTAGAATATGTATCGGAATTGTTTTCTACAGTAGACGA
>Ga0136563_101436_pt1 | contig 6030 bp, 6 predicted proteins | sample AntCluMetagen315_FD_104932 | JGI IMG/M metagenome (GOLD analysis project Ga0136563, IMG submission 104932) | Saline lake microbial communities from Club lake, Antarctica - Metagenome #315 | ecosystem: Environmental > Aquatic > Non-marine Saline and Alkaline > Saline | place: Antarctica: Club lake...
AGGGTTTCACCGGCGAGATCTGGATTGAAGTCCACTTTGACGGTCTCTTCGTCGACGTGGATGACCTCACCATGCTGGCCGTTCTGGGCCTGAAGAAACGCACCTTCCTCAGGAAGTTGGCCGAGCATCTCTTGAAGCTCATCAGTGTCGAACTCTTGGACGTTTTCCTCGGTCCATTCGCCGTACCCCTTCTCGGGTGGGATTTCGATCGTTTTCGTCTCTCCTTTGTCGAGACCAATCAACCCTTCTTCCATCCCTTCGATAACCTGTTGGGCACCAATATCAACCGTAAGGGGGTCGTACTCCCGATCTGGCTGGGCCTCGGCTAGTCCTGCCTCTTGGGCAACCGATTTTCGTGAGGTGTCAAAGACCGTTTCGTCATCTAGTCGACCGACATACTCGAACGTAACAGAGTCACCAGTAGCAATCGTCATACCGAGTAGAAGACCGACACGCGGAAAAGACATTGGATGCAGTTGTGGTGTTCTACTATCCGTGAGAGTCGACTTTTTAACAAATATTCAATGCTACTTGAGGAGTCTTTTCACTCAAAAGAAGGTATTACTAGTCTTATATTTTTATAACCCTTGTGAGCGTTCAGAATATGACCGGTTCCAAATGGTTTATTATTATATCGTTTTATTCTACAGACAGCTTTGGAACCAGTCAGAAAGGCTAGTTCTGAGCTGACCGAAAGCGGCTCCCCACAGAAATTAGGTACGCAGAAATGTCACAGGATACATATGTCGGTTCCGTCGATCAAGGAACTACAGGAACGCGGTTCATGGTCTTCGACCATGGTGGTAACGTCGTCGCAAACGCTTACGAGAAACACGAACAGATCTATCCCGAGCCCGGCTGGGTCGAACACGATCCAATGGAGATCTGGGAGAACACGAAATCGGTAATCAACCAGGCCCTCGACAATGCTGGCCTCGACGCAGAACAGTTAGAGGCAATCGGCATCACCAACCAGCGAGAGACAACAATTGTATGGGACGCCGAGACAGGCAAACCAATTCACAACGCGCTGGTCTGGCAGGATCGCCGAACAACTGACCGCGTCGAGGAAATCCAGGAGATGGGCAAAGTAGAAGAGATTCGAGAGAAAACTGGCCTTGAATGTGACGCCTACTTTTCGGCAACGAAGACCGAATGGATCCTTGACAACGCTGACCCAATCAAGCTTCAGCGCTCGCGACCACAGGACGTTCGCGACCGAGCCGAAGACGGCGAACTCCTGATGGGGACGATCGACACGTGGGTTATCTACAACCTTACGGGGAACCACATCACGGACGTTTCGAACGCATCGCGGACGATGCTGTACAACATCCGTGACCTCGAATGGGACGACGAACTTCTCGACCTGTTCAACGTACCAAAGGCAATGGTGCCCGAGGTCCGACCATCCTCGGACGACGAGACCTACGGTTCGACCGACCCAGACGGCTTCCTCGGTGCCGAAGTGCCTGTCGCAGGCGCACTCGGTGACCAGCAGGCAGCTCTCTTCGGTCAGACCTGTTTCGACGCCGGCGACGCCAAGAACACCTACGGGACCGGTTCGTTCATGCTCATGAACACCGGCAACGAGGCCGTTCCATCCGAACACGGTCTGCTCACAACGATTGGCTTCCAGCGCTCGGGCGAACCAGTGCAGTACGCACTCGAAGGTGCAATCTTCATCACTGGCGCCGCCATCGAGTGGCTCGAAGACATGACCCTCATCGAGGATGCCGCCGAATCCGAGAGTCTCGCACGCAGCGTCGACTCGACTGACGGCGTCTACGTCGTTCCGGCCTTCGCCGGTCTCGGTGCACCCCACTGGGATCAGCGTGCCCGCGGGACAATCGTCGGCATGACCCGAGGAACCCGGCGCGAGCACATCGTTCGTGCAACCCTCGAATCGATTGCCTACCAGACCAAAGATGTCGCCGAGGCAATGGTCGAAGACGCAGACATCGATCTTTCGAGCCTCCGTGTCGACGGTGGTGCGGTCAAGAACAACTTCCTGTGTCAGCTCCAGTCGAACATCATTGGGACCGAAATCGTTCGCCCGGTTGTCGACGAGACGACCGCGCTTGGATCGGCCTACGCCGCCGGTCTCGCAGTCGGCTACTGGGACACTGTCGACGAACTCCGTAACAACTGGCAGATCGACCGCTCGTTCGAAGTCGACGAGGACGCCAACATCGAAGTCAACTACGACCGCTGGAAGGACGCCGTCGAGCGCTCGACTGACTGGGCACGCGACTCAGGCGAGTAAGCAGACGAACTGCTCACCACTCTCCAGACTATTTATTTATTCTAACACAGTAGTAGTGGTACTCACCACTTACGTAGAGTCGTTCTCGATAAAAGGGCAATCGTTGTTGTAGTTCGTGTCTTTTTTCCAGTCTGTCGACACTCTGACTACTTAGTTCGTAGCTCTGTGCACGTCAGTGACATCCTCCCGCGCCGTTAGGCGCGGGCCTCCCACTCGATGTCGACCGAGCAGGTCAACCCTGAAGGAATATGTTCACCAAGTGTGTTCATAAAAACATTCAGTAGTACTGTTTATTGTGTGTTCAATAATTGTGCTCGTTAGATGTGTTAAATGGGTGTGTTCATTAGATATGTTCATTGCTTGTGTTAAGTAGGTGTGTTCAGTGTGTACATTCAGTACTAGTGTTAATGAATTGTGTTCATGGGTGTCCTTTTTGAAATGCATCAACTGTGGGTGATCATACACACTAACCATGAATGTGTCTGAGGAAGTTTCAAGATGAATGTACTCCATTACATGACTATGTTGGCATACTCAACGTACAGTGAGGCAGGTGGGGTTGGGAAAACGACGACTGCAGCTAATTTGGCGGTCGCCCACGCACGAGCGGGCTTGAAACCCCTTGTCGTGCCACTCGATCCACAAGACGGGGATCTTTCGCGACTGTTCGGTGTCGACGATCAGCGAACAGAACCCGTCGACAATCTGGTTCGGCATCTGATCCGGCGTCCAAAGGGTGAGTTTGAAGATCTTATTCGGACCGTAGAGGGCGTCGACATCATTCCAGAACACAACATGCTGTCCGATATCGCAGAGTATCTCCAGCGTGAGAAAGACCAAGCCGAAGCGATGGGCGAAGCCTTCGGGATGCACGCTCAACTCCTCCGTGTTCTTCAGGAGGCTGGTGTTCCAGATACCTATGATGTTCTCATCTGTGATCCACCGGCGACTGAGGGGCCACATCTCTACAACGCGATCCACGCCACACGATCGTTGGTCATTCCTGTCGAACCGAGTGCGAAAGGCAGAGCCGCAGTCGAAGGGTTGGAGTCACTCGTTGCAGGCCTCGAAAATCAGCTCGAAGTCGACGTTGGGGTGATTGGCGCAATCCCCATCGGATTCAAAAACACCCGTGATCAGCGGGCGATCCTCGACGAAATCAAATATACCATTCCGGAAATTATCGGTGAGCGCGCTTCTCTGATGGAGGGCTGCTGGATGCAACAGTGTTCGGCGTTTCGCTACGTTCGAGCCCACCGAGATCGCCGACGTGACTATGAAATCGAGACGCTTGCCCAGTTCGACCGGATCGCCCGGTCGCTCGAACAACAAGTCGGACTCGAAGCACCGAACCCACCAGAACCTGGGGATGTCGACCACGAGGTGATGACCGTATGACTGGCATGAAAGAAGGTGCAGGCGAAAATCCGTTCGCCGATGATGCAGAACCAACAAAAACGGATTCTGCTGTCGACAAACAAGCATCCACAGACGCTCCCAAAGAGACCGCCGAGCCACCGGCAGATACCACAGACAAGACAAGCAAGACAGCTGACAGCCGTTCGTCGACTCGAAATACGTCTCGAGAGCAGATCCAAATCCCGTACAAATTTCGACGTGACAGCGTCCAGGACGGTCGAGATCGTGTCCCGCTGTTTCTACAGCCGGACACAAAGACCGCAGAACGCGAAGCGCTGAGAGAACTCGAAGAACGGTTCGGCGACAACGTCTCGCTGACTGATCTCCGAGAAGCACTCGTGAAAGTCGGTCTCGACCATCTCGACGAAACCGAGGAGAATCTCGAAGAGTGGGGGTACGGGATGACTTTTGATTGATTTGACTCTCACCGGTCGACAGCTGCGATCATTCTGTAGCTGATGAATTACCACTCTCTATGGGATCGAGCGTTTCTCGAATCCGGCCATAGATCCCGAAGATGTCGTCATACCCCTGTTCGCTCGCGAGGACCGGGACGATTCCCTCCTCGTCGACACGGTGGGTGTACACGTCGTCACGGGCAAAGACCGATCCCTTTGGAATCTCCTCGAAATTAGTGTAGTAGACGTGTGGCTCACCACCGCCTTTCGGTACTTCTTCGAGTCCTTCAATAACTGTTGTTGGGGTGAACGTTGGGGGCTCATCATCGAGTGCGCCATGAGCACGAAGAAACGCCAGTGCTGCCTCATAGCCGAATTCGACGGCCTCCTGGCTGCCCTGTCGACCGACTTCGACAGAGACACTATGCGGTACCACTGAATCGAGTGTCGTCGACCGGAGCCCACTGGAGTCGAGAACGTAGTCGATTGGCATTCCGGTCAGTGTTCGGTGGACCGAGTCGGTCAGTCGACTATATATTGAAAACGGTGGTGGGGCGCTGTGTGAGGTATGGATCGCGATGACTGCGTCGGCCCCCTCGACGGCGTCCATGAGCTTTCGAGCCAGTGACCGTTCGTACTCGTCGCTATCGATATCCCCAGGGAACGCCCGGTTCAGATCTGTGTCGGTGTAGCGTGTCCCTTCGGTGAGCGCCGGTTCGTTGGCGATAATCAGACGCACCGAGCCATCACCCTCAGTTTCGTCTGTCTTGACAAGCCTCTCGGCAAGTCGCCTGACAATCCGCTCTCCGGCTGGCTCGTCGCCATGAAGCCCCCCAATGATCGCAACGTGAGCCGAACCCGCTGATCCACGCTCTAGTACTTCCATGTTACATACCACACGTCTGGAAAGAATAAATCCAACCGTTCGGTATTCTGGATTCTGAGACAGTAGTACACCCAAGCAGTGACGTGCTCCCCATCAGAACGTCTGTTTTCCATCTTCGTGGTACATCATCCGATGTCGACTGACAGGATCATCGAACGATGACTGGCAGACATCTTTTGCTTACCGGCCCACTAATTGCTGTATGGATATACCGCTGTACGACTCACTTGAGGGCCAGGTCGCACTGGTCACCGGTGCAACGCGAGGAATCGGCAAGCGAATCGCTGATGGCCTCGTCGACCACGGGGCGACAGTCTATGCAGGCGCACGGAATACAGATGACATCACAGCAACTGATCGACATGCAGTCAAACTCGATGTGACCGTCGCAGACGAACGACGGGCTGCGATTGATCGAATCAAGACTGAAGCCGGGCGGTTGGATATTCTTGTCAACAACGCTGGCGTGATGGACAGCAGACAGCCATTGGCCGAGATGTCGACACAGGATATCGAACAGACCCTCACAACCAATCTTCATGGGCCACTCCTGTTGACCAAACATGCACTCAAACTTCTGTTGTTACAGCCTGGCGGCCGAGTAATCAACATTTCGTCGGGACTCGGCGCTCTCACTGAACCGCAGTCCGGTGGGATGCCGGCCTACCGAATCTCCAAAACTGGAGTAAACGGATTGACACGATACCTCGACGGTGAGTACAGCGAGAGGGGGCTCCTTGCCAACTCGGTGTGTCCTGGTTACGTCCAAACAGATATGACCGATGGCAGTGCCCCCCGGACACCTGAGAAAGGGCCCGAAACACCGGTTTGGCTTGCACGATTTCAGCCCGAAGCACCGAGCGGGAAGTTCTGGCGGGACCAAAGCCCGAAAAATTGGTAAGAACAGACGTATAGCTGTTGACGCCGCTTGCAGTTTTCAAAACAGCGTCGACTCACCAATACTGTCGACGGGGTATATCGAGTAGTCGACTTCAACAGATTCGCCTGTGGCTTCGACATCGTGGACGAACGTCGAGAGCTCACCGAGCTCGCATTCGACG
>Ga0136563_101538_pt1 | contig 5747 bp, 5 predicted proteins | sample AntCluMetagen315_FD_104932 | JGI IMG/M metagenome (GOLD analysis project Ga0136563, IMG submission 104932) | Saline lake microbial communities from Club lake, Antarctica - Metagenome #315 | ecosystem: Environmental > Aquatic > Non-marine Saline and Alkaline > Saline | place: Antarctica: Club lake...
CGTCGCCGGTTTCTCTCGGTTGGCGTGCCCGTCGCCGGTTTCTCTCGGTTGGCGTGCCCGTCGCCGGTTTCTCTCGGTTGGCGCGCCCGTCGCCGGTTTCTCTCGGTTGGCGCGCCCGTCGCCATTTTCCCTCGGTTACCGCGAACGTCGCCGCGACCGAAAGGGAAACCTTTCACTAACCACCCCTCGCATAGCGGACCATGAAGGTCCGTATCAGCGACGGGGCGACCGAGGACGAGGCCTCGGCGATAGCCGGCGCGCTCGCCGAACGATTCGGGGACGACGTAGAGGTGTTCGTGGGTGACGCCGACGACCCCGCGGCGAGTGCCGACGCACCGGCGGACGCGACACCGGAGACGCCCGAGGACGTCGGGGAGGTCGCCGCCGCCGTCGAGGAATCCGGCGTCGAGGACGAACTCGGCCCAACGGAGCGCGAGGACGCTTTGTGGACGGAGATCGAGGAGATCCTCGAAGGTGGCCCGGAGAAGTACAAGGAACGACTGGGCGAACAGGGGAAGATGTTCGTCCGGGACCGCATCGAGCACTGGTTCGGGGAGAGCGAGGAACCGAGTTCCTCGGGGAGCCGGACGCAGTCCGGCGGAGTGCTGTTCGAGGACGGGAAGTTCGCGGAGTTCGACGCGGACGACCAGCTCCCCGCGGACGGCCTCATCACGGGCGCGGCCGACTTCGAGGGTCGGGACGTCCACTTCATGGCGAACGACTTCACCGTGAAGGCGGGGTCGATGGCGGGGAAGGGCGTCGAGAAGTTCCTGCGCATGCAACAGCGTGCGCTCAAGACCGCGAAACCAGTGCTGTACCTGATGGACTCGTCCGGTGGGCGCATCGACCAGCAGTCCGGATTCTTCGCGAACCGCGAGGGCATCGGGAAGTACTACTACAACCACTCGATGCTCTCCGGGCGCGTCCCACAGGTCTGCGTGCTGTACGGTCCGTGTATCGCGGGGGCGGCGTACACGCCCGTGTTCGCGGACTTCACCGTGATGGTCGAGGGGATGAGTGCGATGGCGATCGCGAGCCCGCGGATGGTGAAGATGGTGACCGGCGAGGACATCGACATGCAGGACCTCGGCGGGCCGCGCGTACACGCCGAGGAGTCCGGGAGCGCCGACCTCGTCGCCGAGGACGAGGAGCACGCGCGCGAACTCGTCTCGGACCTCGTAACCTTCCTCCCGAACAACAGCGACGAGGACCCGCCGCGTGCGGACCCCAAGCCCCCGAAGAAGTCGCCGGAGGGCATCGACGGCGTCATCCCGCAGGAACCGAATCGCGGGTACGACATCCGGGACCTCCTCGAGCGCGTGGTCGACGCCGACTCGTTCTTCGAGCTTCGCCCGGACTACGGCAAGGAGATCGTGACGGGATACGCGCACATCGACGGTCGGCCGGTCGGGATCGTCGCGAACAACCCGGCGGCACGCGCGGGTGCTATCTTCCCGGATGCGGCGGAGAAGGCGGCGGAGTTCATCTGGAAGTCCGACGCGTTCAACGTCCCACTGCTCTACCTCGCGGACACCCCCGGGTTCATGGCGGGGTCGGGCGTCGAGAAGGACGCCATCCTCGAGAAGGGCAAGAAGATGATCTACGCGACGAGCAGCGCGACGGTGCCCAAGCAGTGCGTGGTCGTCCGGAAGGCGTACGGCGCCGGCATCTACGCGATGAGCGGCCCCGCGTACGACCCCGAGTCCACGATCGCGCTCCCCTCGGGCGAGATCGGCATCATGGGTCCGGAAGCCGCGATCAACGCGGTGTACGCGAACAAGCTGAACGACATCGACGACCCCGAGGAGCGCGCGGAACGCGAGGCCGAACTCCGCGAGGAGTACCGCGAGGACATCGACGTCCACCGCATGGCGAGCGAGGTCGTCATCGACGAGATCGTGCCGCCGAGCACGCTCCGCGAGGAACTCGAGAACCGGTTCGCGTTCTACGAGACCGTCGACAAGGAACTCCCGGACAAGAAGCACGGCACGATCCTGTGAAGATTCCGCCTCGGCGGCGGACCGCTTGCTCGTCTACTCTCCACTGACCAGGTGGCGACCACCTGTTTTCCTGCTGGTTCCGTGACCACTAGGCCTCTCACGTATCCGTGCAGGGCTACGAGGGATAGGGCATGCAACGACGCACTCTGCTCGGAACGACGGCGGTATCGACACTCGCAGCGCTCGGCGGTTGTCTCGGAAGCCTCTCCGGCGACGACTCGACGGGGACGCTCGCGACGCACGTCAGCGACGACCCCGGCGACATCGAGGACTTCGAGTCCTGCGTCGTCACCGTCACCGCGATCGACGTGCTGTCCGCCGACGGAGACGCCGAGGAACCCGAGACCATCGAGGTCGACGACGCCGAGGTCGACCTGACCGAGGTGAAGAACGAGAAGTCCCAGCTCGTGAGCGAGACGGAACTGGAGTCCGGCGACTACGAGTGGCTTCGCGTCACCGTCAGCGACGATATCGATGCGACGCTCGCCGACGGCGGCGGTGACGCCGAGGTGACGGTCCCCAGCGGCGGCCTGAAACTGAACAAGGCGTTCGAGATCCGCGCCGACAGCACGACGACGTTCACCGCGGACTTCACGCCCGTCAAGCGCGGGCAGGCGTCGTCGTACAACATCCAGCCGGTCTCCAACGAGGTCACGGTGACGTACGAGAGCGAAGGGACCGAGGACGGCACCACGAACGCGACGAGTACGACCGTCGACGCGGACACGACCGCCGGGGAGACCTCGAACTGACTGCTTCCCGCACGAGCGAGTGACGTGACCTTCTCGCGCCGACCTCACCGTAGCGCGTCCACCAGCACGGCGACCGCCAGTCCGGTCAGGCCGACGTCCCTCGCGAGGACGTCACCGAACGCACCGGTGGTCGCCCAGACGACCACGAGATAGGCGATCGTCGCAGCTAGGGAGACGGCGGCGACGAACGACGCGAACGGCACGTACCGGTCCACGAGCAAGGCCGCGCCGAACGCGACCTCGAGGAGGCCGTTCGCGAGCATGAACGTCCGCGGCGATACCACGAGCAGCGGGGCGAGCCAGTCGGTGACGTACACCGTCCAGCCCGCCGGGTCGAGGAGTTTGTGCACGCCCGCGGCGACGAGCATCGCGCCGAGCGCCCAGCGCGCGAGCGTCCCGGGTGACGGCGCGGTCGCCGCGAGGACGCGAGCGCGTTCGCGCACAGCGACCGCGGCGGACTCGTCCTGCATACCCGACCCCTCGGTCGCCGTCGACAAAACGCCTCGGCTAGCCCGTCGCGTCCGCGAACGCGTCGACGTAGTCGTCGAATCGTGAGACTGCGTCGCTCACCACGCGGTCGCTGGTCGCGTCGACGCCGAGGTCCGCGAGGAGTTCGGCGGGCGGCTTCGACGTTCCCGCTTCGAGGAACGCGACGTAGTTCGCCGGCGTGATACCGCCCCCGTGGTCGTCCGCGAGGCCGTCCGCGACGGCGAGCGCGCCCGCGGTCCCGAGGATGTACGGATAGTGATGGTAGAGCGGGATACCGTACAGGCCGGTCGTCCACCCCGCACGCAAGCGGTCGGTCACCTCGACGACCGGGTCGAACTCCGCGAACAGGCCGCCGTAGGTCGCGTCGAGCCAGTCGGCCGTGAGGCGGTCGCCGCCGGCGACGTGCTCGTGGAGGCGATGGGTGAACGCCGCCCAGCGCGCGGAATAGTAGAGGTTCGCGCCGATGCTACGAACGGCGCGAGCGGCGGCCGCGCCGCGTTCGTCGCCGTCGGTGGCGGCCAGGAGATGGTCGGCGAGCAGGACCTCGTTGAGTTTGCTGGGGAGTTCCGCGGGTCGGGGATGCCGGCGGTGACGTGGGGCTGGGCGTCCTGGGCGAACCCCGCGTGGACGGCGTGCCCGAGTTCGTGCGCGAGCACGAACAGGTGCGCGAGCGAGCCGTTCCAGCGCGCGAACACGAACGTGCCGGCGTCCGGCGCGTACGTCGCGTACGCCGCACCGCGGTCGGTCTTCCCGGGATGGTCGAACGCGTCGATGCGCCGCTCCTCGAAGACGGTCCGGGCGCGCGAGCGGTAAGCGTCTCCGAGCGGGGCGAGCGCGTCCAGAATCAGCTCGCGGGCGTCCTCGAACTCGTACCGTGGCGCGTCGCCGTCGATCGGGACGGCGTTGCGATCCCACGGCTGGAGCGTCTCGACGCCGAGGGCGTCCTTCCGAACCCGCTGCAGGCGGTGGTTCGGTTCGAGTTGCCCGCGGACGCCCTCGACGAGCGCGTAGTATCCTTCGCGGGGGAACTTCGACTGTGGCCGGCAGGCGACGTAGGGATCGTCGCCGGCGAGCGCGGCCGCGAGCGCGTGGTCGTACCCGCGGGCGTCGGCGAGCGCGACGTTCCGGCGCGCCATCGCGTCGAGCGTCGCGGCGAGCGTCTCCCGGCGGTCGACGAACGCGTCGCGGACCGCCCGGAACGCTCGCTCGCGGACGTCGCGCTCGCCCTCGCGCTGGATGCGCCCGCGCTCGCTCCGGCCGAGCGTCACCGGTTCGCCGTCGACGTCGACCGTCGGCGGTTCGAAGTCGCGGTCGACGAGCGCGCGGTGCATCCGCTCGGGTGCGTCGAGGACGTAGTCCAGGTCGGCGAGCAGGTCGGCGGCCGCGGGGTCGAGCTCGCGGGCGCTCCGGCGGTCGACGTCCGCGACGTAGCGCTCGAAGCGCGCGGGAATCGACCTCGTCTCGCGGGCGCTTCGCTCGCGAATCCGGCGTTCGACGGCCTCGCGCACCGCCATCACGTCGCGATGGACGGACGCGGCACGGTCGCGGTCGCCCTGGCGCTCGTCGTCGCCGGTGGCGACGTCCGCGCGCAAGTTCGCGTACTCGCGGAGGCGGTGGTCGCGCGCGGACAGATCCTCGAACGTGGCGAGGACTTCGTGGAGCGCGCGATCGACGTCGAAGTCGGCGACGTCGGCGGCGAGGCCCTCGCATTCGGCGGCCCAATCGTCGCGGGCGGTGAACAGCGGTTCGAGATCGAAGCGGTACTCGTCGGGCACGTCGTCGCGTGAATCGTACATGCGTGACTGTGGGGCGTGGGCTGGTTTGTGGACGAACGACGGACCGCCAGGGGGGAGACGACGCTAGTCGAGCACGAGAGCGATATGAACCCTGTCGGGCAAAAAACTAGCCCGAGTTCGTCACTCGTTCTCGTGCTCGCGCTTCAGGGAGAGGACGGTGCGTTCGAACTCGCAGACGAGCAGTTCGTCCGCGTCGTCGTCGAGTCGGTCGTCGTCGGCGTCGACGACGAACACCTCGACGTGCATCGTCACGAGGCCGCGGTCGCCCGAACTCGTCTCGCGCTTGCCGGTCACGGTCGACTGCACGCGGATGGTGTCGCCGTGGAACACGGGATTGGGGTGCTCGACGTCGTCGTAGGAGAGGTTCGCGACGATGGTGCCGTCGGTCGTCTCCGGGATGGTGATGCCGACGGCGAGACTCATCGTGTACAACCCGTTCACGAGTCGTTCACCGAACTGGGTGTCGGCGGTGAAGGCCTCGTCGAGGTGGAGCGGTTGCTGGTTCATCGTCATGTCGCAGAACCGCTGGTTGTCGCTCTCCGATATCGTCCGGCGGCGTCGATGCTCGATGGTTGTCTCGACCTCGAACTCCTCGTAGTACAGACCCGGCATACGAGAACGCGCGCCCACCGCGAGCAAGAACGGTTCGGTTTCGGGCGCGAGCGAGGACGGTTCAGTGGCGAGCGCGAGCGAGGACGGTTCAGTGGCGA
>Ga0136563_101631_pt1 | contig 5491 bp, 5 predicted proteins | sample AntCluMetagen315_FD_104932 | JGI IMG/M metagenome (GOLD analysis project Ga0136563, IMG submission 104932) | Saline lake microbial communities from Club lake, Antarctica - Metagenome #315 | ecosystem: Environmental > Aquatic > Non-marine Saline and Alkaline > Saline | place: Antarctica: Club lake...
ACCGCTGCGTCTACTGACGGCGGGCGAGAGTCCGTTGCAGTGGATGCAAGTCGCGTCGCCGAAGCAGGAAGCCGCGCCCTCAAGGAACCCACCGCTGTGGGTGAGTAGGGCGCGGTAGTTCACATGAGTTAGGGTGCGTCCACGAACTGTTGCTGGAGGAGCAGTGAAGCTGGAATTGTGAAGCCAGTTTACTTTCCAAGTGATTAAGAGGACTGAGCGTTGAAAGAGTGTACTTGCAAACATGGGCTAGTGAGACTGGTCCGGGGTCAAATTCATGTCGGAATATCAACAAAAACAACTTGAAGGCGGGTGGCAACCGCTCATCGATGGGGAATACCACGAAGCAGTCGTTGACGCAGCAGACCGCGTGGAAAACACGACGTACCTCGATGACGTCCCAATCGAAATCTCCTACATTGATATCGAAGACTACGACGAAGACTTCGCCCACGACCTCCTCAACGCCCCGAAACAACTCATCGACGCAGCACTAGCAGTCATCGCAGACCACGACGCCTTCGAAACTACCGATAGTTCAGACGTCACGCTCCAATTCACCGATATCCCATCCACCTCAGTCCGAGACATCACATACGAACATCTTAACCGACTCATCGCCGTCGAGGGCGTTGTCCAACAAGCAACTGACCCACAGCCACGATTCACCGAACTAGCATTCGAATGCCAACGCTGCGGGACACTCACAGGAATCTCACAACCCGCCGACAAACTCATCGAACCGCACGAATGCAAGGGATGTGAACGACAAGGCCCATTCCGAACCGCAACTGCACAATCCACATACGTCCACCATCAACAAATCCGGATTCAAGAATCACCAGAAGGACTCCGCGGCGGGCAAGACCCACGATCGCTCGATATTCACATCGAAGGCGATAACGTAGACGAAGCTACCCCTGGCGATCAAGTCACAGCCACCGGGATTCTGACACACCCGGACCCGGTATCGGACGACACTGACTCACCACGAGTCACACCGTACCTGGAACAGAACGCTGTCGATACTGAATCCAGCGCGTTCACCACCGACAACATCACCGACGAAGAAGCAAAACAAATCAAGGCCATCGCAGCCCGCGACGACACGTCAGAAGCTATCGTCCAAAGTATTGCTCCAACGATATATGGGAACAAAATGGAGAAGCTGGCAGTGGCGCTCCAGATGTTCTCCGGGGTCCAAAAACAAGTCGAAGACAAGACTATCCGCGGTGATATGCACGTTTTCCTAGTCGGAGACCCTGGTACAGCGAAGAGCCAACTCTTACATTTCGCAAATGACATTATGCCACGGTCGTCGTTCTCAACCGGTGAAGGAAGCAGTAAAGCCGGGCTGACCGGGGCAGCTGTTCAATCAGACCTTGGCGATGGAGCCTGGTCAATCGAAGCCGGTGTGCTCGTCCTGGCTGACACCGGCATCGCGTGCGTTGACGAGCTGGATAAACTCGACGAAGGAACCGATGCGCTTCACAGCGCCCTGGAGCAACAGGAAGTCAGTATCGCCAAAGCTGGCATCAGCACCACCATGAACGCCCGGTGCGGGTTACTCGCCGCTGCGAACCCGAAGTATGGACGATGGGATGACTTCGAGCCAGTAACTGAGCAAGTTGACCTCCCACCCGCGCTCGTCAGCCGATTCGACCTGATCTTCACACTCAAAGACCAGCCGGACCGTGAATTCGACAGTAAACTCGCAGAGAGTATCCTGAACACGAATCAGGCCGGCCAGAAAATCTCCAGCGGCGAAGCCCCGGAAGACGTAGACGAATTACAGGAACCCGAGATCCCACTGGATCTGCTTCCGAAGTACATCATGTACGCCCGGAACAACGTGGACCCGGTGATGACGGCCGATGGCAAGAAAGCGTTGAAAGAGTTCTACGTGGATATGCGGTCGAAAGGCGTTGAAGAAGGGAACGCGGTCCCTGTCACAGCCCGGAAATTAGAGGCACTGGTTCGACTGGCAGAAGCCAGCGCTCGAATGCGCCTCAGCGATGAAATCACTGAGTTAGATACGGACCTGGCGATTGAAACCGTGAAGATGTCGCTTGAACAAGTCGGGATCGACCCGGAAACCGGCGAGTTCGACGCCGACATGGTAGAAGCAGGAACCTCCAAAACCCAACGCGATCGTGTGAAAACCCTGAAAGACCTTATCAACGACATGGAAGAGGACTACGACGACGGAGTTCCCTACGAGGACGCCCAAGAGGCAGCAGAAGAAGAGAAAGGCATTGACGAGCGAAAGTTCGAACACGAAATTGAGAAGCTCAAACAGAAAGGCGAGATTTACGAGCCGAAAACCGGGCATCTCCGAACGACGTAACGCTGCACCCTACGCTTCTCCCACCAAAGAACTGAACACACCACCGTCAACTGCGTCTTCCTTCGTGATGCGGTGAAGTTCGGTTTCGCACGCGTTGCATTCTGCCGTCAGAATATCGTATTCAGTCACCCATTCTTGCTTCGTAATTCCACCGTCCCCGTCACCTTGCACGATGTTTTCTGTGATGACGAGTACACGAATGTCCTCGCAGCCACAGTCCGGGCAGGGACGGAACGGAGTCCACTCAGGAACGCGAGATTCTGTGCTCTCAGCATCTGAATTGTTACAGGTCATCTTGCGGTTAGGGGAGTGTCTCCCCACGCACTATTACTGGTGACCACGCAATCGATTTCAGTACTTGACCCGGCTGGTCTGATGACTCGCGCGTACGACTCGACGATTCGTACGCGCGATGGCACTCATCGAACTGAGCAATCCTCTCATGGAACGGTCTGCAGACACGCCGCTAGAAATCACTGAGTTCTAATTGGGCATCGGTCTTGATTTGGCCTCCCCGAGAAATGGTTTGGAGACGGTCAACTGCTGCGTCGTAGTACTCGTCGACGATTTCACTTGCATACACGGTACGACCGAGTTCTTTCGCTGCGACCGCTGTCGTACAGAGCCCGCCGAACGGTTCCCACACGACATCGTTTTCTGTAGTACTTGCTCGGAGAAGCCGTCGGAGCAACGCGAGTGGTTTCTGATTCGGATGAAGTGTTGTGCCGTCAGCATCGGTGAGTCGCTCGTCACCATCCACTTGCGGGTGCGACCAGACGTTTGTCACGCCAGCCGGGCAATCAAACGTTGCACGATGCAGGACTGCTGCGCCGGTGTTCTCAGCGTCATCCGGATCGAACGGTAACCCATCAGGAGATAAGTACGGGCGACCGTCCGCGTCACCGTGCGTGTTCGCGTACTCACGAAGTTGTTGAAAGCGGTCCGGTGGTGGGAAATACCAGTCGGAGTCAGAAGCGAAGTATTTCCGCGTAGCAGCTGACGCGACACCACACGCTTCGTTTGCTTCTTGGAACGAGAGCCCGGCTCGTTGCCACTCATCACGCATCCATTGCTGAACGTCACGTTGTTCATCTTCGAGCTGCAGTACTGCTTCACGACTCCGGACGTACTGAACGCAGACTTCGGTGACTTGGGGGAACTTCCGCATTTTCTGCGTATTGCTGTTCCCGGCGATGTGTGCGATGCCCTTATCCCACGTATTGCATCCTCGGTATTCCCATCCGTGCTTTTTCAGTAACGGGTGGATTTCAGCCCACCCTTCTTCAGTATTCCAGAACCACAGCGTGGTGGCGGGCGTTGCATGTTCCGTCCATGCTTCTACGTGAGGACGATACCATGAGACAAGTGCGTTTGTATCGTTCGGTTCGCCCGGGAAACTCCCGGTACCGTACGCACCATCACTCACGATCGCCGTGGGCGCTTCCCACGCTTCGTAGAGTTCCGTAACATCCCCGTTCGTCACGGAGACTCCGTTCTCAGTATGTGTTTCTGGCGCGTGAGGCGGCCGTGACGCGGCTGCAGGGTCACGGCGAACACTCACCCCGGTATTGTCTTCCTCGCCCGTGTACTGCGACAGGCGTTCCGAGATACTCGCGCCACTGTTCGTGGCTTGGTCACTCGGCATCTGAACTCCTCACCACTACAGTACTTGGAACGTCATCAACCGTGATCTTGTAACACCAGTCAGTCAATGACCCCCATTGCTGAGCGATCGGTGGAGCATTCGTATGTCTGGCGAGACGGTCAGACGCTTCCGTATCATCACTCACGACGTCCCCATCTGCATCGAGGACGTCCTTGACCGGGACAGTGAACGTCCACGTATCATCCGGAACGACAAGACACCGATTCACCGGGATTTGCGGGTGAAACGTCACAACAGCAGTCTCTGCATCGTACCGAGCTTCGTCGATGAACTCTCCGTACAGGATCTCGAACGGGCCATCCCACGACGCTACGCTATCCGGTGCTTGTGAATGGTGTTTCAGACCGTCCATCTGGCTGGTTCGCTCACTGACGAGTTGACCGTCGTCCGTAAGGACAGCGTCAACCGGAACAACGAAATCGATGACGTCACCGGTCGCGTGAATCTGGTCGTGGAATTGTTCTTCTGGATGGAACTCAAGCCGGGCGTACTGGATGCCTTCTTGCTGGAAGGTTTCACGAGCCGTTTTTGGATTCGGAACACTGTCGAGTGCAACGCCTGGTAACTGTTCATCGGAAGTTGTGGTAGTAGCATCAGTCATGCAGTATCAGCAGCGTCCTATGCCGTGCCTGATGCGGTGTCAGGCGGAATGGCAGTGGGAAACACTGCACGTCCCATCTAAGCGTAACGCACCCGGTTTCAGTGTCGACAACCCGGTTTCGTGATGACGCCGTCGTCAAAACAATTTATTGGAGTGACGACGCCGTCAGAGCCGAAGTATTCGATGACAGGAGTCACGCCTGACCTCCTGTCACCCTACCCGGGACGTGCGTTACCGAGTCAGAACTAGACTGCAGTAGCAGTGTGAATCCTGTCTTGGACAGGGGGTACAGGGGAAGCAGATGTTTTTATCTATTCCACGCGTTCACTTACACATGGAATATGACGACGAGCAGTATCCGCATTCACGGGAGGGTCTACCGAATCTCCCGGATTTGCTGGATACTGTCGATTGGGACGTGCTCTGTATTTTCGATGCGTGCCGGTGGGACGCGTTCGAAGAGTATTGCGAGTCGAGTGAACCGGTTCGCAGTGAATTCGACCACACGTTCGAATGGGTGAAGCAGGTCTGGTGTAACGACGAGTACGACTGGACCGATGTTACGTATGTGAGCGGGAATATCATGACCGGTCAGGTTGAAGAGAGCGATGGATTCGATGATGCTCTCGGGAATCATGTGGAAGAACACGTCAAAGGGTTCGAGGACTTTGATGTGTTTCATCACCTTGTCGGTACGACGGACCCGCAGAAACTTGCACAGAAGGCAGAACTCCACGAGCCACCGATCGTGGTTCACTTCATAATGACTGCAAGGCGGAAACCCGTGTCTTCAGGCGCGGGAGGAAGCCGACAACCTGTTACGCGAACCACGTTCGACGGTTGACTGGTTTCACAATCCAAAATTTTAAGTTACTAACCA
>Ga0136563_101636_pt1 | contig 5478 bp, 7 predicted proteins | sample AntCluMetagen315_FD_104932 | JGI IMG/M metagenome (GOLD analysis project Ga0136563, IMG submission 104932) | Saline lake microbial communities from Club lake, Antarctica - Metagenome #315 | ecosystem: Environmental > Aquatic > Non-marine Saline and Alkaline > Saline | place: Antarctica: Club lake...
CCCAAATCGACTCCTTGCACATGGACGCTGTGAAGCTGTTCGTGGCCTTCCCATTGCTGCACACCGCTCACGGCTACAGCAGAATCTGTCGTTGACGTCAACAGAGAGGGCTTCAACAAGGGACGTGGTGGGCTACACTTCGATCGGTTCGTCAGCTGTTGAGTCAGTCGCGAGCGTCGGCTCCGAGAGCTTGCACAACCACCAACCCTCCGGACTCTGGATCAACGCCTCGCCAGGATCGAGGTCGACGAGTTCGCCCGTCGTGAGTGGGAGGGCATCAACGATATGGGTGGACGATCGCTCGCCAGCGATTTCCTGCCAGTCGGTCGACTTCGAGCGTTTCTCGACTTCCGTTTCACCGAGCGAGGAGAGTGCGAACTCGGCTGTCTCGGCATCGCCAGTCGAGAAGCAAATCCGGTTCGGACAATTCGAGTAGATCGAGTTCGCCATATCCCCGTAGCGGTTTTCGAGCTGGTGGACGTCTTGGGCCATGATGATTCCCCGGACGCCCGCCGTTCGACCGGCACTCGCGAGATCGTCGAGGTTCGAAATCGCGGGCAGTTTGTCGACCTCATCAAGAACAAATCGTTGCTCGGCGTCGGCCGAAAACGACTGGCTAATCGCGTTCTCGATGAAGAACCGCCAGAACCCGCGGGCCATCGTGTCGTCGGTGATGTTGTCGAGGACGAGTACCTGGTTCCCCGAAGACTCGAAAAAGTCCGTGAGTGAAATCCGAGGGAGGTCCTCGTCGAAAATCTCCATCGCGAGCAACGGTCGCAGCCGATTCAGGAGCGATCCGTAGACCGTCCCCAGGGCGTTATCGTCGAGATGCTGGAGCGACGACTGGACCAGCGCCGTGTTCGGGATCTCGTCGAGGTCCTCGATGATAGACTCGGGGCCTTCGGCCAGCACGTCATCGAGGTGGGCGAAATCGCCGTGGCGATCGTAGGTTACGAACAGCGTCGCCATCAGTAACGAGCGAGCCGATTCGCTCCAGCCGGTTTCGACCACATCACGGCTTTCGAATACCCCGGCAGTGATGTTCTCCATCGATCGAAGCGAGCCATCGCTGTCGAGAAACGGGTCCCACCGGACATCCGAGTTCTGCGAGGAAATCGTGAACACTTCGATCCCGAGCGCGTCGAAGAACTCGGCAAGTTCGTTGCGTTCGCCGGGCTCGCTCAGTGCGTGCGCGATAATCGAGTAGCCCTCCCAATCTTCGAGTTGCTTCTTCACGAAGGTCGATTTACCCTGGCCCGTCTGCCCCAGGATCTCTTCGGAAACCTCATCGTCCAGAATGGGACGGGGCGGTGCGTCGGGGTGCTTCTTGAGTACGTAATCGACATCCAGATACTCGCCTTTCTTTGAGGAAGGGGTGAGCAGCCAGCGCAGGTCATCACCGAATCCAGCCTCGAACGGCTCGCGACCGCTCGTGACACCACTACCAAGAAGTGGGAGCGAGACATTCATCGGTGCCCACCGGACGACAAACGAGCCGACAACCCCCACGACAACAGCACCTCCTAGCACCAGTGTCACCAGATCGGCCCACCGGCCGATCACCTGCCAGAGCAACACGTTCAGGACGAAGAGGGCACCGACGAACTTCCCGACCCGGGTACGAAAAAACCATTTCATCGAGCGCCAGATCCAGCGGGTGATACCCCACGACCCGGTACTGTTCTGTGGATGCTGTTGAGGTCTGTCGCTCATGCGGTGGTTCCCTCCCCCAGCGGTTCGGATACCTGGCTAGCGACCGATCGCCGGACGCGATCGAGATCGTCGCGATCCATGAAACATTCTTCTTCCCGACCAGCCTGGGCGACGTGGACGTGATTGTGGTCGGTATCGGTGTGGACGCCCAACATGAACGTCCCGCCGAGCTGGTCGCGAAGCGGATCGGCCACCTGGTCGGCGAGCCATTCGGCGTCGTAGTTCTCGGTGAACGCAAAGACGTGGTGGCGCGAAACCTCGCTGTCGGCGACGAGTTCACGGAAGCGGTCGAGGTCGGCGTCGGTCGCCGGTGGACCGGCCCCGCGACGGATGATCGACGAGCCGCCGCGAAGGTAGTTGACGAACTTCGCAGCAGCGGCCGGATCGGGATCGCGCCGGTAGGTCGTCTCGTAGTTCATGGCTGTGGGTATGCTGAGTTCTCAGTCGAAGTCTACGATATTATCCCTGTTCCTGCCATCGCCTTCGGAGGAGTCGCCGGGGTTCTCATCCTCGGGAGCAAGCTGACCACGAGCTTCGAGTGCTTCGAGGACTTGGTCGGTGATCCGGTCGGCAGCCTGGTCCGCGGCCTCGGTGGTCATATCAGTAATGTGGTTCATGAGTCGCTCCTCGATTCGGTACTGTTGGGCCGCCGATCCGAGGCTGTCGCGATCGACCTTTTCGCGGACGGCCTCGACGACGTACTCGGAGACAGATTGATCGTTGGTTTCGGCGCGTCGTTTGACCGTCTCGTGTTCGGATGGGGGGATGTAGCCGGAGATTCGTTTCTTGTCAGGCATGGTTAGCTCGACTGTTGATTGTACGTTCCCGCACAGGGGTGGGCGGCGCGTGGGCCGCCCCTTCCCTTTAATCCTAAAGAAAATAGACCGCCACAGCACCGAACCGCCAGACAGCGCCGCATAGTGAACAGTCCACTCATCGAATCAGTAGACTCAATCCAGTCTAAAAAAGGTTTGGACGACTGCAGTTGTGTGATTCTCATAGTCTATACGTGGACCATCACGAACACGATGTTGTACTATCCCACCGCCGTCTGTCGATTAGTCGAAGAAACTCGTTTGCAGGCGACGAACCGACAACGAAACCACTGTTTGAGGAGTGGTACGTTCGCGATAACAAGGACACAGAACACGAGGTCACTGACACCCGTCGTCACCTACTACGAACCACCCTCCTGTACGCTTTGAGTCGTACAGAAGCGCACAAGAAGCGCACCCCGCAGTAGTGGAGTGTTGCGTGCAGCGTTGCGCCCCGTGCAACGACTTCGGCGGTGGTGTGGTGGGGTAATTATCAGCGGTGCAACACCACTTGCTGACGGGGGTTCAACCTTCGTTCGCTGACGACGCTCGTCCAAGCCGGGAGACGATCGCGGGCTCGGCAACGAGCATCCACCCGTGGCGGCGGTGTTTCTCGAAGCGGATCGCTCCTTTGGTGAACTTCTCTAGAGCGCGGGCGGCGCGGTAGACCTGCTTCCAGGCGAGGCGTTCGTCGACGGCGGTTTCGAGGAGGTTCTTCAGGTTGTCTTTGACGACCAACCCGTTCGGCGTTCGCGAGGCCCATTGCCCGAAGTGGGTGGCGATAGCCTTCGCCCGGCGCACAGAGGCGGTCACGTTGGTCATGATGCTCTCCTCGCCGAGCCGGACCAATCGCTCCATCGGCGTCATGGAATCGTCTCTCGCGCCACTCTCGTCGCTCTGGGCGTCCGCAGCCGGGCTCGTCTGTTCGTCCTCCGTGACCTGCTGGCGGATGGTGGCTTTGTCGTGTTCGTTCTCGGCGCGATATTCTTCGAGTTCAGCGATCCGCTGGCGGTCCTCGGCGCGCTCTTTGAGCAGCAAGTCGATCCGGTTGGCCTGCTCCTCGATAACGCTCTTGAGGTCGGCGATCTCCTCGCGGAGCGCCGCGACCTCGCCAGTGGCGCTCATTGGTCGACCTCCGTCTCGTCGAGGCGCAGCTGCGAGGCCGGGACGAACCCGAAGGCGTTGAGGTAGGTCTGTTTGGTTTCGGTGCTTCCGTCGGATTCAAGTCGGTCGGCTGCTATTGTTTGCATGGCTTTCGCTCGCTCCTGGGAAGCCCGGCCCGTGCGTTGGTTCCGCGCGGGCTTTTCGGAACAGCCCCGAGGGGCCGGGCTTCCCTACGCCACTCCTACAACGGAGGTCACTTATACTTTGTTCTGATGCAGCAGCAACGGCACCACGACTCTTTATAAAACCGTGATGCAATGGTGGCTCATGGGCCAGACCTCGAATACTCCGGTTTCTGACGAGGAATTACTATCCGTATTTCGAGAGAGTGAAAACCCATTTCTAACAGCGAACGATGTGGCCGAAGAAGTCTCGATTGGACGCCGCCACGTTCACGATCGGCTCATGAGGCTAGCCGAAGATGGAGAACTCGAAACAAGGACCGTCGGGGCGCGAGCGCGAGCCTGGTGGCTTCCCTAATTCTGGGCTCAGTCAGACACCTGGCTGACTGACTTACTTGTGAATCGCGGCGATTCACTTTTGCACCGACGATGCCGCGATTATCGATCACCCTCACCGAAGAGCAAAATGAGCGGGTTGAGGAACTCGTTGAAAACGGCGAATACAAGTCTAAGAACGCTGTGGTGCAGGATTGGTTATCCGATGCTGAAAAAGTGAACCAGGTCGAATCAGAAAACGAACGGCTCCACCGATAGCGCCGCCAGCTCCTAGAACAGCGCAACGAGAATCAGGAGTTGGTGGAATATGTTGAAGACGAGAAGCGATATCGCCATGCAGGGCTGTTTCAGCGGTTCAGGTGGTGGTTTCGAGGGATGGAGTAGAATCTGGTTAGTTCCAGATCACACACTGGATTTAAGCGAACGGGTATCGTCGGAAAGCAACAATGGGCTCAAGCGATTTCTTCGAGGATAAGGAACACGCTATGGAGACCGCCGCTGCGGGGCTCGATCTACTCGTCCGGAAGCATCTCACCATAGACAAGGAGGTCGGGGCCGCCAGTCCGCTCTTCGGCATGGAGATCAAAACAGAGGAAGCCAATTCGTTTGTACAGTCCCACTCTCGCAGAGGATTACATCGACTCCTCCGCGAGGGATCTACAGAAATTGAGGGTGTCGATTTGAAACCGCTCGTTGATCTCTTGGGGCCAGAGTCTCCAACCGGGGATGAACTGTTTGAGATGCTTCAACAGCGCCTCAGCGGAGATTTGTATGGCTCATCGGACCAGGAGCGGCAGGCCGAGTTATTGGCATTGCTCGCGATGCTGGATGGACTAGTTGAGGGACCTGCTCCTCCCCTACATCTAAACGCGGACGACGTCGACCTCGTTACCGAGCGAGGGAGAGTCGCAGACGCGGTGTCGGGGCAGATCACCCAGTGGCTGGCCGATGCTGAACCTAACTCGTTCCGGTCGGTCTGGCCGACTGCGCCGAGTATCTACGTAGAGCATTGCGAGCCGATAATTGAGCAAGCCACGGATTCAGAGTGGATTCTCGGATCGGGCGTGAGGGATTCTCTTGAGCCTGCAATAGATCCAGAGTGGCTTCCTGAATTGGGCGTCGAAGATCCTCCTAATGACAGAAAGTGGCTTAAGTCGATGCAGGAGACCGAGCAGCTTGATGTACGATCGAGTCAATACGGAACTAGCCTCATTATACTTCTCCTCGATGAAACTCTTATTCTGGGTCTCGATCGGTATTCTACTAATGCGGAGACAGATGTAGTGTTGCGAACGCGCGACCCGGCCATGCGCGACTGGGGAGCCGCC
>Ga0136563_101683_pt1 | contig 5372 bp, 4 predicted proteins | sample AntCluMetagen315_FD_104932 | JGI IMG/M metagenome (GOLD analysis project Ga0136563, IMG submission 104932) | Saline lake microbial communities from Club lake, Antarctica - Metagenome #315 | ecosystem: Environmental > Aquatic > Non-marine Saline and Alkaline > Saline | place: Antarctica: Club lake...
GGCAGACCGACTACAGATCTGACCGCTCCCACGAGTGAGCTCGTGAGTTTTCAAATTACTGTTGCTGTAAAACGACAGCCACACGACAATCTCAACGAACAGCCCTACGGCCACATCTCCTCCGCACGAATCAATGTGTGCAAACAAACATAACAACCACCAACAGAACGATCGCTACTACGTTCGAATCCGCAGTCCCGGACAGGACGTCCCACGATTGCGTCGGCGTAACCCGTCGACGCAGCTCCTGTCGGGGCTGGCTGCTGATGTGTTGTCTCACAACGAGCTACTCAAGCGATTCAGTTGCCGAACAGTCGCTGTCGGTGCCGAAACAGAATACCATCTCTGGGTCGAGACGAATCCACCACCACAGATCAGCTCCGAACACATCGGCTGGTTGCTCGCCCCAGATAACATCGACCGAGACGAACTACGAGACGCGCCTGGTGATTCAGTCACAACTGGGCTTGCACGGAAGGCGGCGAGTTACCTCCCACCTGTCTTTGGGATCGAGGTGGCCACGGTCGATCTGACCCCGCTTGGAGGAAGTCCTCCACCGATGAGTCGGCTGCTCACAACCGAGCAGGCTGGCCTCTCAGTGGATACGACCCCGACAGGGAGTCCGCTCACCGACTGGCTGACGTGGCTAGATCGGACCGGCAGGCCGTATTTACTCCAGACCGATCTTGAACTAACCGGTGACGGTCGCTATTGGTGTTGGCTTCGTGTTGCGATCTTTGGGCTCGAAACCCAACTTCTCACCGACGAGCATCTCGCAGAACTCCTCTACGATGGCTGGCGGGGAGACCTCGCGACCGTCTATGATCTTGAACATCTGACCTCAAACATTCGGCTGCTTCGCCGTGCTGGGTGGACGGTCCGCAAACTGCCGTCGCCACATGAGAATGGCTCGACCTATACGCTCGAATGGAGCCCTGAAGTGGATATCGAGTACAAGAAAGCCGAGCGACTCGCCAATACGGTTCGTTCTCCGCAGGCAGAGTATCAGCGATGCTACCGGCAGTCCCACCCCAACGTCGACGATGCAGTATACGAGCAATTCGGCGTCGACCCAACGATCAGACTCGATAGAGACGACCTATCGGCAGTCCTCGGACTCATCCCCGGCGTTTCGACGCCCAACCAGTGGGACGACCATCCCGGCCGCGAGAGTCCACATATCGAGCCAGTCGAGATTATCCGTACAGCAGCGGGGACGAGCTACGAAGAGACCGCCGACGAGGACACACTGCATGGATCAACAACCGATGCGAACAAAACCAGTGGTGACTACGGCCGATGACCGATGAAAGCACATTCGCCGAACAGGCCGTAACCTACCTCAAAGAACAGGGCAATGCCATTACAGAGTTGCTGGTTTGTGGCGGCCCAGATATCGAATATACTCGTGAGCCGCCCAACTGGTCTGCGGGGCCGCTTGTTCTCGGTTCACAGGAGACCCTTACTGCCGGTCGGTTGGTTGCTGCAGCCGCCGTCGCCGAGAGAGACCAACGGGACCTAACGGTTGTGACGCCGACTGCAGCCGATGCGCGCTGGGTCGGAGAAATCCTTCTGGATCCCGTCGCTGGCACGTCCGGAGACTGGACGACAGTATACTCCGTCGACGGTCGCTACTGGCGTGATGAATCGACCCTGTATCTCAGCCCGCCATGGGAGCCGTCGGGGACCTGGCAGCTGGCTGCCGACGGGAGACTCCGCTACCGCATCGGCGACCAAACGGTGGCGGTCGGACAACTCGACCAGCCGTTGGAGACGTTCGAAACGGGGCTGGCAGAGTGTCGCCTTCAGGACAGTCAGTATGGGTTCTATGGCGCGGACGGAACGGACTATGGCAGTACGACCGATCCTGCGGAACTCGCACGTGTCGGCCGGCCGGTTGAGCTCCCAGTCCCCCCGACTCGACTCCATTTTGCCCCGACGAGTACCGTCTTGTATGTCGACGGAGGGGTCCTCAAACCGGTACGACCAGTCACTGGCGTAACTGCCCAGCCGACAACATCCAGACAGTGGCAGAAACCCATTGGAGCCTTCCTGGCTCGGTATACGGTCCCAGCCACGGGATCGATTGGCTTGTCGGCGCTCCGTCGCCAGATTCGGTGGTGGGCTCGAACGCAGTTTACGACTGCTGTCCCCGACGACGAGATGCTGGATCGGCTCGTTTCTGCCAGCCTCGAGAACCTCCGGGAGCGAACTTCGCAGACTGAGGCCACCCTGACTACCGACAGCCTCCAGGGACGCATCTGGCGATCACCACAGTGTTCCACACCGATTATCGACCGGCTCAACAAGACCACACCATCGGGCCCGCTTGTCGAGTTAGCAGAGACACTCACAGAAACGGAGAAACACAATGACACCAGCTAACTACAACATCTCACAGTTGGCTGTGAGTTCTTCTACTAACGGAGCCTACTGTACCAAATCGCGACACCAGCACCGATACGACACAGCGTCGAATCGCCCACCAAATCACACCCACAGTACCGCACGAACTGCCACCGTATCCCGACAGCCACCGACTGTCACCATCCTCAAAAGACTATGACACAACCACCGACAGTATCTATCACCGAACCGTTAGATAACTGGACCCAATCAACAGACACACAAAAAGTGCCCTTCGCTGCACCGGAGGCTCCCTATGCCATCGATCCCGCACTCGGAATCGTTATGCCGGGACTCACCGATGAGAGTGCCCAACCCGACGGGCCGTTAGAATCGAAGGTCGGTGATCTGCTCGCGCTGGCGGCAAGCACCGATCGTATTGCTGACGTACAGTTTCTTGTCGCACCGAATAGCCGAGGACTCGATATCATCGTCAGTGGCTCTCCGAATATACGTCCCATCCGCGAAAACGGCCAACAGCGGTTGGTGGATTCATCTGTCTTCGAGACAATAAAAAACAAGGCAAAACGATGTCTCCCGGATATTTACGGTCTTGAAAAAGTACGGGTCGAACTCGGGCCGCTCGGACGGTCAGCACCGCATGTCTCTCGGCTTGCTGTCCACGGAGACGAACAGCTCGTGGTGGAAAACCTAGATTTCGAACCATCTCTACGGCTCTTGAAGGCACTCTGGAGTGCACGTGACTCGTTTATCTTCCAGTTCATCCTTAGCGAGGGCGATCCCTTCGTCGGAACCGCCCGTCTGGCGACGTTCAATCCAGAATATATCAAACGAAGCGATCGTGGATTCGCCGAAATCGTCGATAGGGGCCATCCACGCAGCCTCACTGACATCTACAAACCGACTAATTTGACCGACAACCACAACCTACAAATCGACGACTACTGGAAGACATCATATACCCCTCACAGCGGGGCTGCTCCAGGGTATTCGGCCACATATTCGACAAAAGTCACGGAACCGGACTACCGATATCGCCAGACCAAACAGCAAGCAGATCAGCTCAAGGCTCTCGTTACCGGAGTCGCCGAGTACGAGCGACTGCTGCGTGGAAGCAGCAACTACGACAATCTGTATTCGAAACTCGACCAATATCCGCGATTTACCCTCACAGGACCGGACATCAATCTCTTTACAAACCTCCCACAACTCAGCTACCTCGCTTCACCGTGGGACGAACTCACATCTCGAGACGGACTCGAGGTCAAAACACGTGAGATCATCCGAGATGCCGACGGCACAAAACAGGGGCTCTACAAGCGGACAACTGCCTCCTCGAGTGACTCGCGTGGGTCGACGTCAACGTCGACGTGGGTTGCAAACAGGGGCAGTCGTATGCACGATGAAACCGTCCGCGATGGGAAACCGTGGTTCGGAGAGCAGGGCGATCAAGCCGAAATAATCGACCAGACAACCAAGTCACTGCCGGATCTCAAACTGTATCCGACTGACGGCGAGATCACCAGCCTCGGGTTCGATATCGAAAACGAGCTGCTTGAGACAGATATCCTGCCGCCAGAACGGCTCGGAGATTGTCGAGTCGTCACCCTCGAAGTCGAACACAAAAACGGCGCAGCGAGCACGCTTGCGAATGCCGCCCAAGCAGCCATCGACGGCCGGGTCGTGGTCTTTATCGCAACCAGTCGTGACAAAGCCGAAACGATTGCTAGCTGGCTGGCTCATCCATTCCAGGATACGATCGACGACGGTGTCATGATATATACATGGACCGAAAAGATCGTCTGTGAGGACGGGACAAAACCGGTGATGCCAGCCGATATCGACGGGAAAAATGGGAGTTCACTTACGACGGCCGGCTGCGGTTGCGACAGACGGAGACCGATGCAATCATCGTCGACGAACCGGCGACAAAAGCACCTAGTAAATTTAGCTTTGACTGTCCGTTTCTCCGAATCGAAAACGGCAACTATGTTGTTTACGGACCCGACGGTGAGGAACTGCGGACCTACAGCACAAAGGAAGCGTTCGAACGTGACTGGATGTATGTTTATAAACCGCATGTCCCGGTCGAACGGTCCTATATCGAGCGGTCGCTGCTTGTGTATCCTGATCCGGATGCAGAGCAGTTCGAACTCGAACGCTACCACGTCGACCCCGACTGGAACGTCAGTGACAATACCGAACGCTACGAGAAAATGATTGGGGGTGTCGTCGATAATCATCTCATCGAACAGGAAGATACCGAACTCGATTTGAAACGGTGGCGAAAGCGGATCCTTCGGCTGTACCGACGGCAGACCGACCGGAAAGAACCTGATTCCGGTAAAATCGGTGAAGCAATGCCGGAAATCAACACGAAGCAGCGCAACAACCCCTATCAGCGGCTGTATGTAGATCATACATTCGCGTTTCCGGAGGGGATCGTCTCGCCGGCCCTGCCGGGTGTCGACTCCGAGGATGGCCGCATACTGGAGTGGGCAAAGTAGCTTGCTTTCGTCTCAACAACAAGTACCGTTCTGTTTCTGGATCTTCCCTTAGGTTGTCGATGGCATCGTCACCCCGATCAAAACGGGCAGTGTATGACATATTTTTTAGTTGTTTGGTTACTGTTTTTTGCTGGTGGTAGAGGGCGTTCTGATCGTGGGTGTATTCGTCTATTGTAGCAGTTCAATAGCACTACGAGCCACAGTACGAACCGCTATAGATAGCCGACAATAGGTGTGACCCAACGACAATACAATCGAAAGACGGCAGTTGGTTAGACCCGGTTCTAACCCCCTGATTATAACAATAATAACAACGACTACTCAATGAGAGACACCCTACCACAGAACGTCTGTCTCCACCCAGGGGGGACCCGAGGGATCTACCGTCCCAACTGGTATTCAAAGAATCAGTACTTCACAAAGCCGCTTAGTTAGAACGTCTGCTTGCTGAAGGTGTGTCTAAAACCAAACAAGCAGACGGTGAGATCCACGAGGACC